>AMFJ01025382.1_pt1 | contig 31671 bp, 37 predicted proteins | sample 427208 | NCBI WGS metagenome assembly AMFJ01 (sample SAMN02954298, study PRJNA114691) | groundwater metagenome | biome: aquatic; feature: subsurface aquifer; material: sediment; isolation source: subsurface aquifer sediment | place: USA: Rifle, CO | collected 2008-08 | reverse complement strand
CCCTTTATTACTGCTATAACAGTAATAAAGGCTGCTTAATTTGTCAGGATTTCTATGGCTTCTCATCCTATCGATATCGGCAAAATCGCGCGTAATTGCCGCAAGCAAAGCGGGTTATCGCAGCAAGAACTTGCGAAGTTAGCGGGTGTCGGAAAAACCGTGATATTTGATATTGAAAAAGGTAAAGAAACCGTACAACTAAAGACTTTGTTAAAAGTATTCGATGTCTTAAATATCCGCATAAAATTTGAAACACCTTTTGAAACACGTCGTGGAGAATAATGGATGAGAAAAGCATTGATACAAGTAAATCACATTGACACTGGGATATTAGAACAATTAGACAATCATCACTATGCGTTTACTTACTTTTCAGATTATCAAGGCCTGCCTGTATCACTGACTATGCCATTCAGAAAAAAAACATATGAATTTAATCAATTCCCCCCTTTTTTTGAAGGATTACTACCTGAAGGCAGCATGCTAGAAGCATTGCTGCGTAAATATAAATTAGATAAAAATGATTATTTTGCGCAATTAGTCAAGGTGGGTCAGGATGTTGTGGGTGCTGTGACGATTGAGGGGATTGAATGAAATTCTGCCCTATTACATACGAAAAAATTTCTGATCAAGAAAGCTATTCTCGACGGGGATTACGCTTATTGTCTCCACAATTAAAGAATCTTCACTCACTCGAATTAAGTGCTGCTGAACAACGTATGCAAGCCATAGCCTTCGTAGGAAAAATGTCGATTCAAGGCGTTCAGCCTAAATTGAGCGCGCAATTAAAAATTAAAAAAGAATGTTTTGCAATAGTCGATCAATACGGACACTATATTTTAAAACCACAAAGTGAACATTATCCTGAACTACCTGAAAATGAAGCAATTACTATGTCATTAGCTGCAACCATTCACCTTGAAGTACCTCTTCATGGGTTGATTTATTCTAAAGATAATAGCATGACTTATTTCATTAAACGATTTGATCGATCAGGTCGAAACAAAAAATTAGCGATTGAAGATTTTGCGCAATTATTAGGTCTAAATCGAAACACAAAATATGATAGCTCAATGGAAAAAGTAGTAACAGTTATAAAAAATTTTTGTACTTTTCCAAAAATAGAATTGGTTAAATTGTTTAAATTGACATTATTTAACTTTCTTATTGGCAATGAAGATATGCATTTAAAAAATTTCTCCCTCATTACACGAGATAAAAAAGTGATGCTATCACCGGCGTATGATTTACTCAATTCAACTATTGCTCATGCGAACCCAACAGAAGAAATTGCTTTGTCTTTAAATGGTAAAAAAAATAATTTAAAGAAACGAGATCTGATAGAATACTTTGGCATTGAACGGTTAGCATTAAATGAAATTGTTATTTCTGAGATAATGCATGAAATAAAAATGGTGATTCCTCTCTGGAAAAAATTAATTGGAAATAGTTTTTTGTCCAAACGCATGCAGAAGAAATACCTTGATTTGTTAAGCAAGCGCGCTCAGATATTAGAAATTTGATGTTACCTAAGGTCGATTGTTAAAGATCTAAAATAGAGGTGTGAGGGGTATATATGCAGGATGCAGGGCAAGCACCCAAACTTCGGTTGATCATTTTGTTACTTCAATGGGGCGGATTTATTTTATTTTGCTTGTTGGTATGGCACTTTACTTTGCAGGGAGTACTGCATTATCAACAAAATAAAAATGCACATCTCTTACATATCTTACTGCTAAAAAAACAAGAAATCAGTGCATGGGAGGCGCGCGAGCAAGACGTCAGCGCTTTAGAGTCTCGTTTACATTTTATTACTGGGCTATACCAAAAAAATAATCAAGCTGCAGAAGTGTTAGGTCAAATCAACCGCGCCATCCCAAAGACGATTGTCGTGAACCAGATAAAGCGTGTGCGGGAAACGATTATGCTTGAAGGTGAGGCTGAATCTGATTTGGATATCATTCACCTCATGGAAAATATTGCCCATACTTCTTTATTTAAGCAGCCAGTGATTACTGCAATTAGCGCCAGGGAACAACATCGATATTTCCAATTAAATATTGGGATAAAATAATATGTCCATTATTTTTTTTAAAAAATATTTTTACAGGCCTTATCTGCAGATTATTTTGATTTGCAGTATGTTGCTTTATGTTGGATATCATTTTGATATTGCTCCATTGAGAAAACAATTAGCAATGCAACAAAAAAAAGCAAAAACTATCAGAAAAGAAACCAGCACATTGCTTTATAAGCAATTAACATTAGAACAACAAGCCATGGAATTGCCAGAAACAAAAAAAATATTAGATGAATGGCAAAAGAAAATGATAAAATCGACTCATTTAAAAGAATTACTCAATCAAATTACCACGATTGGTAAAAATGAAAAATTGCAATTTAATTTTTTTACGCAGGCTAAAAAAATAAAGGAAAATGATTATATCAAGTTGCCGCTGTATCTATCGGTTGTCGGTCCTTACGAAAAAACCGCGCATTTTATCAATCAGGTTGCTCATTTGCCTTGGATGGTGATAGTGGGGGATTTTACAGTGTCTCGATTATGGCAGGATGGTTTATTTGCAACTGAGTTGGTGCTTGATATTTATTATTTAGATTGAGTGCGTATCAATATTTAAAGCGCGGGCTGTACACCACACATCTATTTTTTGAACGCCGTGTTTTTTTAAAATACGGCAAAATTCATTGAGTGTGGCACCTGTTGTCATCACATCATCAATGACAGCAACATGTTGATGTTTGATGGGATATCGAATGGTAAATGCATTCAATACATTTTGTTTGCGTTCATTTGCGGGTAGATTAGCTTGTGCTTTGGTTGGTTTGATGCGGGCGCAATGCATTTTTAATAACGGCAATTTTAATTTTTTTTTAATGGGACGTGCAATTTCAATGGCTTGATTAAATCCTCGTTCTTTTAAGCGTTTTTGATGCAGTGGAACAGGAATAATGGCGGTAGGTAATGTTTTTTCTCGATACCACTCTTGCTCAATTTTTTCCGCTAATAACTCTCCTATCAATCTTCCATTCACTAAAGCATGATGAAATTTTAAATCAAGGATGAGTCTGGTAATGGGCGGTTGATAAATGAAAATGGCATGCGTCTCATCAAAGGCAGACGGGTTTTTTAGACACTGCCCACAGAGGTCTTTTTGCGCAGAAATTGGCAAAATATTAGCGCATCTTAGACATCCATAGGGTAAAATAGGCAAATCATGCAAACAGGCTTGGCAAGCATGCAGAGAGGATGCTGCCATTTTTTTACAGAATAAACAGGGGTAAGGTAATAACCTGTTTATTATTTTTTTAAAATAATTAATCACTATGATTCTCCAAGACAATTTAAATCAATTATTAAACCAGCGTACGCCTGATGCTTATCAAAAAGCCGCGGTTTTAATGCAGGAAACAGCAAGAGAAATGCTGCTGCGTTTAGATTGTTTGACGATAAAGCCAGCTCTCATTGTCAATATCAGCTGGGGCGGGAAGGAACTGGAATCATTTCTGGCAGAACGCTATCCACAGAGTCAGATCATGACCCTTCATCCTTCAGAGATAGTCTCTATTTCTCATCATACGGTGGATTTGATTACGGCAAATTTAGTGCTGCCTTGGTGTCATGATTTTGCTAACTTATTACAAGAATGTAAAAAAATGCTGAAGCCTTCAGGTGTTTTGATGCTGAGCAGTTTGGGCCCTGATACGTTACGTGAATTACAAAAGGCAGCATTTATCGTGCCGCATTTTGTGGATATGCATGACATAGGAGATTTGTTGATACACACGTCGTTTGTGGAGCCTGTGTTAGATGTTGATTATGTGACGTTTAGGTATTGTGATCATGCGCAACTTTTTCATGAATTGCAAGTGACAGGGATGATCATGGGTAATGTACATGAAGTTTGTTTAGAAAAAAATACAGATTCTTTTTATCCGATCACCTACGAAGTTATTTTTGGGCATGCTTTTCAATCAGATGCTTTGTTAGAGCATGGGGCTGATCAAGATGGAATTGTGCGTATTCCTATTTCGCATCTTTCAAAGAGATAAAAAAATCCATCACCCCACACGATTTTTGATATCATACAGAATACACGAAAGAGGATAAATCATTGGCAGATGACATTTTTATTGGTGTGGATGGCGGCGCAACCAAGTGCAAGGTGCGCGTAGAAAATAGCGCAGGTTACTTGTTGGGCCAAGCAGTTGGCGGCCCGGCAAATATCCGTTTATCCATCGATAAATCCTGGGAATCGATTTATCATGCATTAAATGAAGCGCTAAAAGCAACTGACATTCGTTTAGACAATAAAAATTATCGTTTCCATTTAGGATTAGGTTTGGCTGGCTGCGAAGTCGCTGAAATTGTCGATCATTTTTTATCTCGCCCACATTCTTTCACCAACGTTCATTTAACATCGGATGCGCATGTTGCGTGTTTAGGTGCACATGGCGGCCATGAAGGTGCGATTATTATCGTGGGGACGGGTGCCGTTGGCTATCAAATTCAAGAAGGGATTGGTACACGTGCAGGCGGTTGGGGATTTCCGCATGATGATGAGGGGAGCGGTGCTTGGATAGGATTGGAAGCGGCGCGTTTAACTTTTCAATGGTTAGATCATCGCGGAGAAAAATCACCTTTAGTGGAAGATGTTTTTGCTTTTTTTAATAACGATGTTGAGCATTTTACTGCATGGGCAAATCACGCGAATTCCAGTGAATTTGCAAGATTAGCACCGCTTGTCATCAATCACAGTCAACAAGAGGAAATCGCAGCAGTTCGTTTAATGAAAAAAGCAGCGCATGCGATTGACCGTTTAGGTACAGCGCTTTTCAAATCACAAAGTCATCGCGAAAAATTATTGCCCTGCAGTTTATTTGGCGGCATTGCACCTTTTATTGAGCCTTGGTTAGGGGATGAATTGCGAGCTTGTTTAGTACCGCGGCAAGCAGATGCAAACACCGGCGCTATTTTTATGATACGGGAGTACGTGGCTAAAGCGAGTCATTCTTTATGATATCGCAGATGGAAAAAGAAGCGCGTGAAGCACCGGAGAGAATCAGTGCTCAATTAAAAGCGAATCAACCAGTGTTGCAGGCGTTGTCGACGCGTTTACGCGAAGTGAAACCCTTAGTTGCCATTACCATTGCGCGCGGCAGTTCTGATCATGCGGCAACATTTGCAAAATATTTATTAGAAATTGAAGCGGGTATTATTACCACGACTGCGGCACCTTCCGTGTTCACTTTGTATCGCAAAATGTTACCCGTCAAAAATTGTTTGGTGTTAGGTATTTCACAATCCGGTGAAAGTCCTGATATTGTTGAAATGATGATTTCGATGCGGCAGGCGGGTGCTATTACGGTTGCTTTTGTCAATGAAACGGGTTCTCAATTAGCAAATGCGGCTGAATATATTGTTCCTTTGCTGGCAGGAAAAGAAAAGGCGGTTGCTGCTACCAAAACATATTTAGCGACTTTAAGTGCTTTAATTCAGTTTGTCGCAACGTTTAAAGAAGATCAAAATTTATTGCATGCAATTGCCAAATTACCTGCATCATTAGAGGATGCTGCCCATATGGATTGGTCTTTGGCTATAAAAGGATATCAACCTGCACATAATACATTAGTGATTGGCCGCGGATTTAGCTTTCCAGCGGCCCAAGAAGCCGCATTAAAATTTAAAGAAACTGCCAAAATACATGCGGAAGCTTTTAGCAGCGCTGAATTATTGCATGGACCTTTTGCTTTGATTGACAAAAATTTCCCCCTACTTTTTTTCGCGCAGCAAGATGAATCTTTTGCAGGGACTCTTTCGATTGCGGAGCGCGTTCATGAGATGGGAGCAAAAGTGATGATGGCATCCCCTCAAAGTGAAAATACTTGGGATGAGACAGATTTTATTCGGTTGCCGATGCCGAAATCATTGCATCCAATATGCGATCCTTTATTAATGGTCCAGGCATTTTATGTGATGATGGCACGCTTAAGTTTGGCGCGTGGTTTAAATCCTGATGCACCTTCACATCTGACAAAGGTGACCAAAACATGGTAATGATCGCAGGCCCTGCTATTTATTCAGAAGAGGGTATCGTTGAAAATGCTGCTCTCGATATCGAGGGAACTAAAATTAAAGCGATTATTCCTGAAAATAAAATTCGGGGAGATTCACTCACTTTTCCAAAAAATTATCACCTTGTTCCCGGTTTTATTGATGTGCATATTCATGGTGCAAATGGCAGTGATGTGATGGATGGTGATTTTCACGCATTGGAAACGATTAGTCATGCATTAGCTGAAGAAGGGACAACATCTTTTCTTGCAACAACGATGACAGCAGCACCCGATGCGATTGAAAAAGCATTAATGAATATTCATGCTTTTATGCAAAAACAAGAAAAAATGGATGGCGCGCGTATTCTAGGCGCGCATTTAGAGGGCCCTTTTTTATCCGCTAAAAAAATAGGTGCACAACCAGCTGCTTATATTTTGCCGCCTAATAGTGATGATATAAAACAATGGCAAAAAATTTCAGGCCATTGTATTAAACTGATTACACTTGCACCGGAATTAAAAGACGCCTTGAAACTAATTCATTTTTTAAAAGAAGAAGGGATTGTAGCAAGCGTCGGTCATACAGATGCAACGTATGCAGAATCGATAGCAGCAATTGATGCGGGTTGTTCCCACGTCACGCATTTATTTAACGCAATGCGTGGTATACACCAACGGGAACCTGGCACAGTGACGGCGGCTCTTTTGAGAGATAAAGTATCGACAGAACTCATTGTGGATGGTGTGCATTTGCATCCCGCAATCGTCGAGCTTATTTTTAAAATAAAAAATAAAGAAAAAATTATTTTGGTAACGGATGCCATGCGTGCTAAATGTTTAGCGGATGATACTTATGAATTGGGCGGTCAAACTATCCATGTTAAAAATCAAATTGCAAAGTTGCCGGATGGAACACTCGCCGGCAGTACGTTAAAAATGTTTACGGCGTTAAAAAACATGATCCAATTTACCCAGTGTAGCTTTTTTGATGCAATAAAATGTGCGAGCGAAAATCCAGCCAAGATGTTAAATATATTTGATAAAAAGGGCAGTATTGCGGCGGGCAAAGATGCGGATTTGGTCGTGCTTGATGATCAACTCAATGTTGTCTTAACTATGTGTATGGGGAAGATAGTTATAAACCACTAGAATTGCTGTAAGTGATAGGTTTCAGTCGTTCGACATATTCTTTAAACACCCGCTTTATTTGTTCTGGATGATCGATCCAAGGAAAATGAGAGGCGTTTTTTATTTCTTGGATCGAAATATTAGGCCGTTTAAATTTTTTTGATTCAGAAAATAATTTTAATGGTGTAATGGGATCTTGATCGCCTGAAAAAATTAATACCGGTATTTTTTGTGGAATCCATTTCGCTTTGTACGTTGCATCAAAATTTTTTTCTGCCCAAAGATGACTTTTGTAATTAAATGGTAATTGTTTAAAAATATTTTTCATTTTTAGAAGATTGTTTGGTATTGAAAAATAAGGCGCACAGGCTATTGTCAGCATTTTTAATGTGTCATTGGAGGGGTTTTGTTGATAGAGCGCTTGTAATTTTGGAACGTCTGGCAAGGGGTTTTTTTCCACGTGTGCTGTAAAAAACTTTTGCCAACCGGCATCGGGTGCAGAATCCATTAAAATGAGTCCAGTCAGATTTTTTTCTATTGCAGGTGTTGCGAGTGCAAACATGCCGCCTGATGAATGGGCGACTAAAATTACATTCTCAAATGGTTGCACAGCTTCAATCAACGCTGCTTGCCAGTCGGAAAAATCAGCGTTCTCTAAATGATTTGAACCATCCCCTGGAAGATCGATGTACCAAAGGCTTCCCGGTAAATCGATCATATCAACCAATTCTTTCAATGATTCAGAGCCAAGACCAGGGCCACCCGGCAGAAATAGCCAAGTATAATTTTCAAGGTTATTCTTACGTATGAAGGTTAAGCGTGCTTTTGATGCGGTCCAGAAAATATTTTTCATAATTTTTTTAAAGTCCAGTGAATGTTTTTTCTGCAGCAGAAAGTGTTTTATCAATTTCTTTTTTACCATGCATAGAGGATACGAAACCCGTTTCAAAGGCAGAGGGCGCTAAATAAATTTTTTGTTGTAACATGCCATGGAAGAATTTTTTAAAGCGTTCTATATTGCATTTTTTCACATCGTTTAATGTCGTCATCTGTTTTTCTTCTGTGAAAAAAATACCAAACATGCCGCCAATAGAGGTCGTATAAAATGGAATATGAGATGCTTTGGCCAATGTTCTAAGACCTTCCATTAATTCTTCCGTGGTCGCCGCCAATTTTTCATAAAAATGAGGTGTTGAAATAAGTTCTAGTGTAGCAATGCCTGCTGCCATTGCGATTGGGTTGCCTGATAAAGTGCCTGCTTGATAAACATTTCCAAGCGGTGCAATGGCACTCATGATATCTCTCTGGCCGCCAAATGCACCGACCGGCATGCCGCCGCCAATGATTTTTCCAAGGATGGTTAAATCAGGTTTAATATTAAAATAAGCTTCTGCCCCGCCTAAACCAATTCTAAATCCCGTCATCACTTCGTCAAAAATTAATAAACTGCCATATTGATCACAGAGAGCGCGTAATCCAGGTAAAAATTCAAGCGAAGGGAGTACACAATTCATGTTACCGGCGACCGGTTCCACAATAATCGCTGCAATATCATCAGGGAATTTAGCCAATAAGGCTTTTACGGTATCCAGTGAATTAAATTCGGCAACCAAGGTGTGCTGAGCAATATTTTCTGGAACACCTGCGGAACTCGGTACTCCTAAAGTGAGAGCACCTGAACCTGCATTGACTAATAGGGAATCGGCATGTCCGTGATAGCAGCCGGCAAATTTGATGATTTTATTACGCTTTGTAAAGCCGCGTGCAAGACGAATGGCTGACATGGCAGCTTCTGTACCTGAATTTACCATGCGAATTTGTTCGATAGATGGCATGAGCGTACAGATTTTTTCAGCAAGTGTTACTTCAAGTTTTGTCGGTGCGCCAAAGCTTAATCCTAAACGTGCGTATTTTGTGACAGCATCAATCACATGCGGGTGCGCATGCCCTGCAATCATGGGCCCCCATGAGCCCACGTAATCAACATATTCTTGATTATTTTCATCAACTAAATAAGCACCGTGTGCGGCTTTAATAAAAATAGGTTCACCACCCACACCCTGAAATGCCCGCACCGGCGAATTAACACCGCCTGGCATATAGCGTTTTGCTCTTTCAAATAATTTTTTAGATTCTGTCATAGAGTATTCTTCTTGCTATATAATGCCCCGTATAAAATACCTGAGATGAGGGGGAAATGGAAATGCCGTATCGGCGTTATATGTGTTTATTATGCGGTTTTATTTATAATGAAGCGGAAGGTTGGCCAGATGATGGGATTGCCCCCGGCACTCGCTGGGAAGATGTGCCTTTAACTTGGCAATGTCCTGAATGCGGTGCGAGTAAAGATGATTTTGAAATGATTGCTATTCCTCAATGATAGGGAATAATCCCACATGCAATGCGTATCTTGCTTGCATGTTCTTTTAAGGGCGCATCTGAATAATTATCACCACCGGCGATAATCACGAGGGAGTGACCATAGACTTGTGATAATTTTAAGCGGGGAGCTAGGACGGGAAGTGTTGTTTTTCCGTAAGCATTGGTTGCTAATATCGGCAAATCACCCAAGTGTCCATTACCGCGATAGGGCCCCCGATGTTGAAAAGTTCGTTCTGGATCTAAATGGCCGCCTGCTGCAAGGCCGTAATTATTGCAAAAAGGAAGTGTGTGTACGGCAAAACCATGTATTCCTGCGGGCAATCTTTTTAATTGAGGCGTCAATAACAATCCGTAGAGTGTGTCATCTAATTGAAAAGTGCCAAGCGGTCTGCCGTTCCCCTCAGCATCCACAAATCGCATAGGCACTATAATGCCTGCTTCAGTGCAATTCGTAAAAACGCATGTGAAGAATACCAATCGCTGTAAAATTTTTTTTAATATCACGCAATGATTCCTTATTTTACCGCAAACCGGCTATGGTCTTGCCAAGGGATTTCTTCATAAGTGACATCAGTCACATTTGCGAGTTCAGGCCCCATTTTAAGCCAACTGCATAATTCAGCTATTTTTTCAAGGGTGCCACAAGCTAATACCTCTACGCGGCCATCGGGTAAATTGCGTGCCCAGCCAGTAATGTCTAATTCATTCGCTTTATCTTGGGTGCCGGCTCGAAACCAAACACCTTGTACTTTTCCAGATACGAAACAATGGACACATATTTTTTTTTGCATCTTCCCGCTTCCTAGAGTATTGTTGCGGAAAGTATATAATATAGCACATGAAACAATTTAAAAACCTACTCGTATTTCTAAACCCTCTTTATTGGGTCGCCTTGCTTGGCCTCGGTCTATTGTGGGTCATTGCCCATTTACCGGCGCGTTTGCGTTTTTATTTTGGCAAGAGCATAGGCCGATTGTTACATTTATTTCCCGGCAAATTAAAGCATGTGACAACTATCAATATTCAATTATGTTTCCCTGAATTATCAGTCAAAGAACAACAACAACTCGCGAAAAAAAATTTTGAATCATTAGGGATTGGTTTGATAGAGGCTTCGATGGCTTGGTGGCTGCCTGATCATAAATTACAATCGCTGTTTCAATTGCATGGGTTAGAACATGCAGAAAATGCTTTTGCTAAAGGGAAAGGCATTATTTTATTGGGCCCGCATTTTATGAGTCTTGAGATGGTAGGCCGTTTGATTAGTATGAAATATTCATTTGCGGTAATGTATCGGCCGCATAAAAAACGCTTGGTTGCTTTTATTCAAGAACGTTTTCGAAAAAAACATTATTTGCAAGCCATACCGCGCAATCGTATTCGACAATTAATTCGTGCTTTGAATAATAATGTCGCGATTTGGTATGCGTATGATGTTGATGGCGGGGCGAAGCGCAGTGTATTCGCACCTTTTTTTGGTGTACCGACAGCATCACTCACATCCGTTTCGCGTATTGTACGGATGAGCGGTGCTGCTGTTGTTCCTATTGGTTTTTATCGGCATGATGATAAATTTAATTATGATGTGGTGTTATATCCGCCGATCGAACATTTTCCAACAGGTGATTTAGAAGAAGATGCACTGCGTTTGAATGCTGCATTAGAGCATGCCATTCGGCGTAAGCCAGAACAATACGTTTGGCAATATAAACGCTTTAAAACAAGACCTTTGGGCGAGGCACGGTTTTACTGAATACAATGACTTTGTCATGGCCGATTTTTCCTCGCGCAATTGGATACAAGTCAGCGCGCTTATTTTTAGGCAGTGCTTCAAAATGTTCTTCAGTTGCAATGATAAATGCATTTGAAGGCGCATTCTCGACTGTGTCGATAAAAAGAGGATAATCCTCACTTGACATATTCGCTAAATATTTAATGACTAACCCATCCCTTCCTTCTTGATAAAAAAATAATTTTGCTTTTTTAAGTTTACGCAGTTTTTCTATTTTCTGCACAAAGGAAGATGCTTGATTGGCCTTTATATTGATCGGTTCAACGATTAAAATAAATGAAAGAATAAAGATGAATAACGCTGATGCAAATGCTGTATGTTTCGATCTTAATAAAAGAACAGCAACTTGTAGCGTGACAAAAAGAGCAGCTAACGTCCATTCATTGCTGGCAGCGCAACGAAAATGCAAAATAGTTAATGCGGCAAGACCAATGAGCGGGAATATTCGGCAGATGGCATAAAAAATTTTCTGTAACCAAAATAAGTAAACACTAGGATTTGTTAAGACGCATAAATATCCGCATATTAACGCAAGTGCCGGCGCTATCGATAAAATATATCGGACTTTTTTATCAGCGGGAATACTCAATCCAATTAATATCACCAATAGCCAGCCAAATAAAAGCTGCAACAATTTTAAATCAGGTGATAATTTAAATTTCAATAATTCTCGGCCAGTGCCCAATAAAATTAAAATACATAAAGGATAGGTAATTGCATAAGCGCCTATGTTTTCTAAAAAATAAAAATACCAAGGGGGTGTTTGATTGGTTTGCAGGCGCCCGATGACTTGCATATGCAATACAGCGTGCATAAAGGATTTGTCCTCAACATGTGCTGCAATCAAAAGCAGCACTCCTGTTTCAATGAGTAATAATCCTAAGCAGCTAATGGCAATCACAAAAAAATATTTGATATTTTGATACAGTAAATAAAATAGAGAAAGAACGCCTGCCGGAATCACGATACCCAAAGGCCCTCGTATGGAAAAACTAGCTGTGAGCAATAATAGAATTAAAATAAGCGGAATTTTTTGTTGCTGTAATTTGGCGCGATAAGCAATATAAAAAATCAAAGTAGTAAAGGCTGTTACAAAAATATCAAGTGAAATGGTGCGTGCTGCACTTAAAAATGCGAGTGTAAATAAAAGAAATCCCGCGGCATATAATCCTAAGGCGCGCTTTTGAAGGGCGCCAATTAAATAAGTGGCAACCAATGTGATACTTCCTGCAATTGCACTCGGCAAAACGGCAGTCAATTTATTTAAACCACCTAATCCTTTTGCAGCCAGATAAATTAAAAAAGTCGAAGTGCCCAGATAATCGGGGTAGGGTGTTTTATAAGTTGTTGGGAACCAGGTAACACCATGACGATACATTTCAAGCGAAAACACATAAAATCGGGATTCAAAGCCGATAATTTCTGCATGTTGTAAGCCGAATGTAAAAAAAAATAGGCTGCCCAAAAAAATGAGAGTGGTGTCTGTGATGGAGAAGTGATTTAATTTCATGAGTAATGCTCATAGTGAATGGACTCATTTTGCTTCAATTCGACTATTTTTGGAAGGATGCTGATGGAAAACAAAATTCCCGTATTGATTGTGGGGGCAGGTCCAAGCGGGCTTTTTATGGCGGCTTGTTTAAAACGTTACGGTATTTCTTTCCGGATTATTGATAAACAAGTCAAACCTGTCACGACGTCCAATGCCATTGTGATTCAAACGCGCACCTTAGAAATGTGGGATGATATGGGGCTTTTGACCCATGCACTTTCACGTGGCAATGTGATCAAGCAATTGAGTATTTATTCCAAAGAAAAAAAATTAGCTTGTATCCCATTTGATTTACTTCAAAGTCATTATCCTTTTATTTTGGGGCTCGCTCAAAGTGAAACAGAACGAATGCTGCATGATCACCTAAAACAGCAGAGTGTATTGATTGAAACTGAAGTGGAATTAATCAATTTTTCGGAAGAAAATGGAAGTGTGATGACAACACTTCGCCATAAAGACGGCCATACAGAAACTTTACACGCCGATTGGTTAATCGCCGCTGACGGCAGCCATAGTTTCATACGCGATAAAACCCATTTAGAATTTCGGGGCAAAGAATTCGATCAGCATTTTATGCTGGCAGATTTTTTAATTAACTCAGATATTGCGCAACATGAAATTTGTTTATTTTTTTCAAAAGGCGGTCCATTAATTATAGCGCGTTACAATCAAGATCACGTGCGCGTGATTGCAGAAGTGACACATGATAAAAAACTTTCGAGAGCAAAATGGCTGACAGACGAAGACTTGCAAGATATCATGCGGGAACGTTGTCCATTCCCAATGAAAATTAACGCTGCTTCCTGGACATCGGGTTTTTGGATTCATGAAAGATTGATTTCAAATTACCGGCACGGTCCTCTATTTTTTCTGGGGGATGCAGCACATATTCATTCACCCGCGGGCGGGCAGGGCATGAATACAGGACTTCAGGATGCTTATAATTTGGCGTGGAAACTGGCTTTGGTCATTCAAAAACGCGCACAACCTTCTTTGCTGTCCAGTTATCAAGACGAACGCTACGGCGTTGCAAAAGAAGTATTAAAAAATACAACGGGGTTAACGCGTATCATGACGATACGTAATCCACTCCTCAAAAAAATACGGAATTTTATATTGATACTTTTGGCTCGGTCTCGATGGTTCCTTCAAAAAATAGCGATGATGGTGACTGAGCTTTCGGTGAATTATATGAAAAGTCCTTTAACCAAAGATTGTTTGCGGCAAGCATCGGCTACTGCTGCGGGCAAACGCATGTTAGATGGGCATGTTGATAGTAAACGTTTATTGGATTATGTACGCGGCAAGGAACATTGTTTACTGGTTTTTTGCGGGGTTTTGCATTTTCCAGAAGAAGGAACATTAGTGCATCTGAAAAATACATTGCAGCAGCATTATCCGCAGTTGATTAAAATATTGTTTATTACCACGGAAGAAAAAAAGGCAGGGAATGGCGTTTTATTTGATAAAGATCAGTCACTGCATCAGCTTTATGGGGTCAAGGAACCGAGCCTTTATCTCATTCGCCCGGATAAGTATATTGGCTTTAGATGCGCACTTCGACACTCGGAAGAATTGAGCGCTTATCTGAATAAAATCTTTCTGGTTTCATAGGCCTATGTTACCATTACGCTATTTCCGTCACCTGTGCTTATAAACGAATGAAAAATCAATTACCTGACTTCAGTAAAGCGTCCGTATTGGTCATTGGGGACGTCATGTTAGACCGTTATTGGTTTGGTGATGCTTTGCGTATTTCACCTGAAGCCCCTGTTCCTATCGTCAATATTAAACAGGTGGATGAGCGCCCAGGGGGTGCCGGCAATGTGGCCTTAAACTTAACGGCATTAGGGGTCAGTACAACACTCATTGGCATTGCCGGCGATGATGATGCTTCCCGCATTTTAATGGAACAGTTGGCCGCGGCAGGTGTTAATCACGATATTCATTGTTTGGCGCATATTCCAACCATTACCAAATTGCGAGTGATCAGCCGTCATCAGCAATTAATCCGCATGGATTTTGAAGAAAAATTTCCTGCATTCGATCCTGCTACAATCTTGGATTATTACCAACGGAATTTAGCCGATACCAAACTCGTTATTTTGTCTGATTATGGAAAAGGAACGCTCGCCTGTTCACGCGAATTAATTAAGCTTGCTAAAGACAATCATATTCCCGTGTTGGTGGATCCTAAAGGCACTGATTTTAATTTATATCGCGGCGCTGATGTAGTGACGCCAAACTTTAAAGAATTTGAAATGATTGTGGGCGTTTGTCATAACGAACAGGATATTGTTACTAAAGGCCAAGCATTATTAGCAGAACATGATATCGGCGCATTATTATTAACTCGCGGTGAACGCGGCATGACACTGATTCAGCGGTATGAAGAAGAGCTTCATCTTCCAGCTCATGCGCGCCAAGTATTTGATGTGACAGGTGCGGGTGATACTGTCATCGCAGTTTTGGGCGCAGCACTTTCTAGCGGCGAAAAATTATCTGAAGCCATGATGCTAGCTAATTTGGCCGCGAGTTTAGTGGTTGCAAAATTGGGTGCTGTTGCTGTCAGTGTGCCTGAATTACAAACGGCATTAGCAGCAAAAGCAAGTATTGCTGGCGGTATTGTTAACGAAGAACAATTATTAATAGCGGTGAGTGAAGCGCGTCTTTCCGGCAAACGGATTGTTTTTACGAATGGCTGTTTTGATATTTTGCATGCAGGACACGTGACTTATTTACAGCAAGCAAAGCAGTTGGGTGATCATTTAATTGTTGCTATCAATGACGATGATTCTGTTAAACGTCTAAAAGGTGCAGGCCGTCCTATTAATAACGTAGAACAACGAATGGCGGTATTAGCAAGTTTAGGTGTAGTAGACTGGGTGATTTCTTTTAAAGATAACACCCCTGAGCGATTATTGAAGAAAATACAGCCTGATATTTTAGTCAAAGGAGGTGATTATTCTGTGGATCAAGTGGTGGGCGCAGATATTGTTCGTACTTATGGCGGTGATGTCAGAGTGTTAGGTACTATCAAAAATCTGTCAACCACCTCAATCATTAATCGAGTGGTAAAACAGCAGCTCACTTAACCGATGAAGGAAAAGATATGTCAGAACCCGGAAATTTATATGTCATATCGGCCCCGTCTGGTACGGGCAAAACGACTTTGGTTAAAACATTAATTGAATCCATCTCGGGTATTACAGTATCGATTTCGCATACTACGCGTCCCAAAAGATCCGCTGAAATGGAAGGGATCAATTATTATTTCGTCGACAAAAATGAATTTAGCCGCATGGTCAAGGAAGGCGAGTTTTTGGAACATGCGGAAGTATTTCACTATTGTTATGGCACTTCAAAAAAATGGGTAGAACACACCTTAAAACGCGGTTTGGATGTGGTGCTTGAAATTGATTGGCAAGGTAAGCAGCAAATAGAGCAGTTATTTCCAGATAGCATCAGTATTTTTATTTTACCCCCCTCGCTTCTTGCTTTATCTGAGCGTTTAATGCAGCGTAATCAAGATAAATCTGAGATCATTCAAAAGCGTCTGGCAGATGCCAAAGAGACTATTTCACATAGCAGAGAATACGATTACATGGTGGTCAATGATGATTTCCAGGCAGCCTTAGATGATCTTCGGGTGATTATCGGTGCTGAACGTTTACGAGAGCGTAGGCAAAGCAAAAAGCTTGCAGTATTAATCGCAGAACTTATGCGTTCTTCATGAAGAAGATTCTATTTTAAGTGGCGACTTTTCAAGAATAGGGTTAAAATAGCGGTCTTTTGTTACTTTTGTATAGTGTGAGGCATGACTAAATGGCACGTATTACTGTTGAAGATTGTTTAGAGAATGTAGATAACCGTTTCGAGTTGGTGATGCTTGCTGCTAAAAGAGCGCGCCAGTTGATGCGTGGCAGTGTAGATCCTATTGTTCCTTGGGAAAATGATAAAGCAACTGTCGTTGCATTACGTGAAATTGCAGCGGGGCATACCGATTTTAGCGATGCACATCATGCGGATTTAGTAGCGTTTGTGGCAGAAACGACACAGGAAATATCGACGCCTACGACCAGTGATCACACGACCAGCCAAGAAGATTAATCTTTTTTTCCTCTTCTCACGCCCTATAAAAATGATACATAATGAAATCATGAAGTCATTTTTAGGATAACTTGTGCAAGAATTTGAAGAGCTACGTCAAGAGTTACAACATTATCTCGACAGCAGTCAAATTAGCGCTATCGAAGAAGCCTATGTGCTGGCTAAAAAAGCGCATGAAGGCCAAAAACGCCATACAGGGGAACCTTACATTACCCATCCTGTGGCGGTGGCGCAGATTCTTGCGACTATGCGTATGGACCCGCCTACTATTATCGCGGCTATTTTGCATGATGTGATTGAAGATACCTCTGTTGAAAAACCCGATTTAATTGAAAAATTTGGCAAAGAAGTCGCAGATTTGGTCGATGGCGTTACCAAATTGACCCAAATGGAATTTGAAAGCCGCGCGCAAGCGCAAGCTGAAAATTTTCGTAAAATGATCATGGCAATGGCGCGTGATATTCGTGTGATTTTAGTGAAAATTGCGGATCGTTTGCATAACATGAAAACGATTGATTGTTTACCACTTGAAAAACGCCGCCGTATTGCCAAAGAAACCCTAGAAATTTTTGCACCGATTGCTAATCGTTTAGGTATGCATGCATTTCGAATTGAATTTGAAGACCTTGGATTTTCTGCACTCTATCCAATGCGTTATCGGATTTTAAAATCAGCCGTTTCAAAAGCATTAGGCAGCCGCCATGAAATTTTAGAATTAATTGATAAAGAAATTAGAAATAGTTTAAAAAAAACAAACATTCCTATCCGTTTTTTAACGGGCCGTGAAAAACATATTTATAGTATTTACAAAAAAATGCATGAAAAACATTTATCTTTTTCCGAAGTCATGGATGTGTATGGATTTCGAGTGATTGTTGATAAATTAGATACCTGTTATCGCGTTTTAGGTGTTTTACATAATTTATATAAACCGTTAACGCAGCGATTTAAAGATTACATTGCTATTCCTAAAGCCAACGGATATCAATCATTACATACGGTATTATTTGGTCCTTATGGTGTTCCGATTGAAGTGCAAATTCGCACGGAAGAAATGCATAAAATGGCTGAATACGGCATCTCTGCGCATTGGCTTTATAAAACAGAAAAATCAGTGTTTGGCGAAGCTCAATTGCGTGCCAAGGAATGGTTAAAAGGCGTGATGGAAATGCATAAAAGTTCCAAGAATTCTTTGGAATTTATTGAAAATGTTAAAATTGATTTATTTCCTGATGAAGTGTATGTGTTTACTCCCAAAGGCAGCATTATGGAATTGCCGGCGGGTGCAACGCCAGTTGATTTTGCTTATGCCATTCACTCAGATATTGGGAATACGTGTGTGGCGGCAAAACTTGATCGTAAATTGGCACCTTTAAGCACGCCGTTGACGAATGGGCAGCAAGTTGAAATTATTACAGCACCTGGCGCACGGCCTAATCCCGCATGGCTTAATTTTATTGTGACGGGTAAAGCGCGCAGCAATATAAAACATTTTTTGAAAAAACAACATCGCGAAGAATCTGCTGAATTAGGAAAACGGTTAATTGAAAAATCATTGCGTACTTATGGATTAAGTTTTGCAGATATTCCGGAAGATCATTTAGAGTCAGTCGTCCATTCCGCAAAATTAGAATCTCTGCATCATTTTTTTGAAGAAGTGGGGCTTGGTAATCGCACGGCATTATTAGCAGCAAAACAGTTAGCAAAATTTGGTGATGCTGCGGACAGAATTAAAGCGCATGATATGGCAGCACTTCATCCGTTGGCCATCAAGGGTACTGAAGGTATTGTTGTCATGTATGCAAAATGTTGTAGACCTATTCCGGGAGATCATATTTGTGGTTATATTGAACCAGGACAAGGTGTGGTTGTGCATGTTGAGCAGTGTGATTTGTTAGAAAATTATCGGCACGTGCCAGATAAATTAATTCCGTTACGATGGGAAGAAAAAGTGTATGGAGATTTTCCCATTGATTTACGCGTTGATATTTTAAACCAGAGAGGTAGTCTTGCAAGCTTGGCGCTCGCGATCTCTGAATCAGAATCTAATATTGAGCATATTAATGCGGAAGAATTCGACGGCCGTTATTTTTCAGTGAATGTAACGCTTACGACGCACAGCCGCCAGCATTTAGCTAAGATTTTGCGTAATATTCGTAAGAGTAAAAATGTTATTCGTGCAACCCGCCTTAAACGTCAAATCAAGAAAAAAATAATTCAACCTAAAAATGTTTAATACCAAGGCTTAACGACAGCCAAGATAACAATCATTATTAAAAATAACGTAGGCACTTCGTTTAACCCGCGATAAAAAAAGGAGCTATGTTTATTACGATTGTGCTTAAAGTCATGCAATAATTTGCCTAAATAAATATGATAAAGAATTAATAAAAATACCAACCCTAATTTGATCTGTAACCAGGGCATTTTGAGGTAACTCGGCAAATCAATTAAGAGGGCTAATCCAAAGAATAGCGTTAAGAGGGCGCTGGGTGTCGTGATAAAGTAATAAAGCTTTTTTTCCATGATTTTAAAGCGTTTTTGACTGATAGGGTCGGTTGCATCTGCATGATAGACGAAGAGCCTTGGCAGGTAAAATAACCCGCTAAACCAGGTGACTATAAAGATAATGTGAAATGCTTTGAACCAGAGCATCATCTCATCCCATGAATTGTGATACTATAGCATTAAAATTAACAGAGAGAAGTTGTTAAAATGAATGATCCACTGATTTTTACCCAAAATGCAGCAGCCAAAGTCTTTGAACTGATTCAAGAAGAAGGCAATCTTAATTTAAAATTGCGTGTTTATGTGACGGGCGGGGGATGTTCTGGGTTTCAGTATGGTTTTACGTTTGATGAAGCTGTCAATGATGATGATACAGTCGTCGTAAAGGCGGTTTTAGCAGATGAAGAAGATGAAGAAGATGAAGGCGAGGGCACTGGTACAGTAAAATTATTAGTAGACCCTATGAGTTTTCAATATCTTCAAGGGGCTGAAATTGATTACAAAGAAGATATTGAAGGGGCGCAATTTATTATCCGCAATCCCAATGCCAAAACAACTTGCGGATGTGGATCATCTTTTTCGGCATAAAAAATAAGGAGATATTCCCATGGATGGATCGCTCTTACATACCGCATTATTAGGCATTCAACGTACGATTTCTTTTTTAGGTATTCTCGTTATTTTATCCGGCATATTAATCGCGTTATTTCAATATGTATATTATATTTTAATTAAACAAATGAAACACCCTCATACCAGTATTAATACGATTCGTCTTAGTTTAGGCAGAATTTTAATTTTAGGATTAGAATTTATTATTGCGGCTGATTTAATTGGTACGACCACAACGCCGGACTATTATTCAGTAGGGATTGTGGCGTGCATTGTTGCCATTCGTTCCATATTAAGCTATACCTTGAATCGAGAACTTGTTTCTTTAGCAAAAGAAAAATAGGGAAATCACATGCGATTATTTATGTTTGCAGCATCTTTACGTAAAGAATCAGTCAATAAAAAATTAATTAATTTAGCCGCAAAATTAATTCAAAAAGATCATACGATTGATTTAGCGGATTTCAGTGAATTTCATTTACCCATTTATAATGCAGACATTCAAAATAATGAAGGATTTCCAGTAGAAGTTAATAAATTTATTCAACGTATGCATCAGGCGGATGCGATGATTTTATCACTACCTGAATATAATTTTTCAATGCCAGGCACATTTAAAAATTTAATTGATTGGGTGTCTCGAGTGACGCCCATGCCTTGGCAAAAGCAACGTATTTTATTGTTATCAGCATCCCCTTCTTTGGTTGGCGGAAATCGTGGTTTATGGGCGGCCCGTATACCGCTTGAGAGTTGCGGCTCGCTTATTTTTCCTGATATGTTTTCACTGGCAAGTGCGCATGAAGCTTTTGATGAAAAAGGCCATTTAAAACAGGCAGATCTTCAAAAACGTTTACAGCAGCTTTTAGAGAGTTATCTCATATTGGTAAAGAAGCTAATTTAATCACTTTATTTTTAAAAAAACATTATTTTTCAATGAGATATCTCTATTCATCCAGGCCCTTTTTTCGAAACCTTAAGCTATACTTAAAGATGAGTTTCATCCTTTTTGACTGATTAAAAGGGGCGTGTGTTGATTGAAAAAATTTTTAAAAAATTCATTCCTGATGATATTGCCAAAGATGTTGGTGCTTTTTCGTGTGCTAAAAATTTAGTGGGTGCTTGTCTTATTTCTGTTATAACGGCGCCTTTATTTGCACTGTTATATTATGCGTTAGATGCTTATCTTGCTGCTTATTTAATTCTTATTGCTGAAGTTATTATTTTGAGCTCCCTTCTTATTTTAAAATATTTTTCATCGATATTTTATGCGTATAATTTGGTAATGATAGCATTAGCTTTAATATTTACTTGGCTTATTTATAGTTTAGGAGGTATTTTTTCATCGCCTTCTTACTGGTTACTTTTGCTGCCTTTAATCGCAGTTTTTGTGGGTGGAATGAGAGCAGGATATTTTTGGGGAGCGGTGAGTGTTGGTGTTATTAGTAGTTTTTATTTTTTGGAATATTCTCATTTTCAATTTCCCATTTCACCTGTTACCCATCCATTATTATTACAATTTTTTTCGATGGGCGGTTTAATTTTGGTGGTCATATCGTTGGTTTATTTTTATGAAACAAGTAAAAAAGCTGCCTTATCGAGATTGCATTACATTGCTTACCATGATGGACTAACTGATTTACCCAATCGTGTTGCTTATGATGAAATGTTAGAGCGTTTGATTTATCGGGCTAAAAAAGGGGAGTATTCATTTGCTATTCTTTATTTTAATATCGATCATTTTAAAAAAATTAATAATGCATTTGGACAAGTGATTGGAGATGCTTTATTAAAAAAAGCAGCAGAACGAATTAAAAGTCATTTGCAGTCGCAGGATAAAATAACGCGTGTAGGGGGAGATGAATTTAAAGTGATTTTGGAAAATAAACAAGATCCTGATGAAATTAAACAGTTGGTAAAAGCTATTTTAATAGATCTGAAAACACCTTATCACATTAATAAAGACGAAATTAATGTGACAGTGAGTGCAGGGATATCCAGTTATCCATTAGATCATTTTAATGTAGATTTTATTGATCGCCAGGCAGATGTAGCATTGGCGAAAGCTAAAGAATTGGGCGGAAATACTCTGCATTACTTTACAGAAGTGTTAGCAAAAGAAGATGCATTACTGATCGAAATAGAGCGTAATTTGCCTTATGCTTTATTGAATCATGAATTATCTTTGAATTTTCAACCGCAATTTGAAACGCACAATCCTAAAAAAATCCGCGCTATTGAAGTTTTGCTTCGTTGGAACAATAGCAGATTTCTTGATATTCCATCCAATGTGTTTATTCCCATTGCGGAAAAAATAGGGATGATTTCGCAACTGGGCGAATGGGTCTTAAAAAAAGCGTGTGTGCAATACATGGAATGGTTTAAAGCGGGTTTGGTGGATAATGATATTTGTCTTGCCGTTAATATTTCAGTGCATCAATTGTATAAAGAAAATTTTATTTATTTTGTAGAAAAAGTATTGGATGAAACGGGAATTCCACCGCGTAATCTAGAATTTGAGTTGACTGAAACTGCAGTGATTACAGATGAAGTATATGCGATTACTATTTTGCAAAAGCTAAATGAATTGGGCATCCGCACTGTGATTGATGATTTTGGTACAGGTTATACTTCATTAAGCTATTTAACAACACTTCCTGTTTCAGGTCTTAAAATTGATAAATCCTTTATTGATAATATAGTCAATCAAAATAATAGCCCTATTATTATTGAGTCATTAATTAATTTAGCCCATAGAATCAATTTGATTGTAGTGGCTGAGGGGATAGAAACCATTGAGCAATTAAAACATTTAAAAAATATCCATTGTGATTATGTGCAAGGATATTTTTTGAGCAAACCCCTAGATGCCGATGCGATGCAGGCACTGCTTCGACCTAAGAAGGCGATTTAACCCCTTAAACTATTGCGCTTCCCCCGACTTTATCCTAAGATTCAGCGCTTATCGCCTCATTAAGTTTTTATAAGCCGACGTAGCTCAGTTGGTAGAGCAACTGTTTCGTAATCAGTAGGTCGTGAGTTCGACTCTCGCCGTCGGCATCAGTATAAACAAGGGGTTAGAAATTAGAATTTGCCGAATTAAAAACGAACAATTAATTTTTCAAGGTTCCTCTGGAGGTTCCTCCTTCTGAGGCTCAAGCCAGGAATTGAGAATGTTTAAAAGGATTTAAGACAATGGAAAAAAGTTTAAACCAATCCTTCAATGAGGCTGACCGCTGGTTATTAGCGAATTGGTCAAATATAAATGATGTTACCGCAATTGTTTTTCTTGGACGAAGTGGTAGCGTTTTTCTTCAAAGCTTATTAGATAATCACTCGCAAGTAATTATGTTTGGCGGCTGTCATTTAGCTTTCTACTATGATTTTTGGGAAAAAAAAGGAGAAACAGCTCCGAATACAGAAATTTTAATTCGCGAATTTTGTGCTTACTTTGCGTGTTTTTTTGATGCATATGCATATTGTCCATTAATTCAGGGTAGCCAACCTGCATATGAAATGGGTCTCGCTGATATGGGACCTGATAGAAATGAAAGAGCTGAAGCTAATAGAGAAAAATTTATTTCTGCTTTATCTGTAATGTTGGCTAATTTTTCAAAAGTGGATCGAAAAACTTTTTTTCAAGCCATCCATGTTGCTTTTACGATTGCCATTAACCAAAGCGAACATCTTGATCAAGCTAAATTACCTATCATAGTACATCAATTACATGTTAATTGCCCTACAATGGTTAGCAAGTTATGTTCTGATTTTCCAAAAACAAAAATTCTTCATATGATTAGGGAACCATTTCAAACATTAGGATCGCATTTCAAAGAGTTTGGCTATGGTTGCAATGTAATGCATAAATTTTATTTTAATGGATTTCCACAAGCAGGGGTAGAACGATCAAAGGCAATTAAGCTAGAAGATTTACATTCCCAACCTAAACCCACATTAGAAAAAATTATTCAATGGCTGGGTATTGGCTGGGAGGACTCACTTCTAGAATCCACTTTTAATGGAAAAAAGTGGTGGAACATGAAAAATACCGAGCAAGTAAGTGGATTTAATAAGGTTATCATTTCAAAAAATCATGGCGGATTTTATTACAAATTGGATAACTATAGATTTAAAGTACTATATTCTAAACGCTTCAAATTATGGGGTTATCACTCTAATAGAGAAATTTCAAAATTAGAACGCTTTCTACTACTCCCTCTCTTATTTATACCTTTTAAGATGGAAGTCATTGATTGGCGAAAAAATATTTCTACACGAGGATTGGGTGGTTTAAAACATGCTATTTTTGATTGGTTACATCGAACTAAAAGACGAAATTATTTAATTGCTGCATGGAAATATTCATTAACTGATGAAGTACGCGAAGTGCCACTTTTATAAAAAAATAAGGATTGCAACAGGATGAAAGAGTATGACATTTTACAGGATGCAATTATTAAAGCTGGCGATGCCATCCGTGAAATATCCAAAAAGGATATTATAAAAACTCAAAAAAGTAATAACTCTCCACTTACTGCTGCTGATTTATTGGCAAATCAAATATTAAAAGAGCGACTTCTTGGCTGTTTTCCTGAATATGGTTGGCTATCAGAAGAAACCCATGATGACTTAACTCGGTTGGAAAAAAAACGAGTATGGATTGTTGATCCTCTTGATGGCACAAAAGAATATATTAATAAAATTCCTGAATATGTTGTCTCAGTAGCGTTAGTAGAAGATGGTGTTCCTATACTGGCTGCAATTTTAAATCCTGCGACAGAAGATTTGTTTTATGCAATGAAAGGAAAAGGAGCTTGGTTGAATGAGAAATCTATTTCCTGTGATTATTCTGTGAGAGATAAAATTGAAGTATTAGCAAGTCGTTCAGAAATTAATAAAGGCGATTGGCAGCGATTCACTGATCGCTTTGATGTCAAACCAATGGGTTCCATTGCTTACAAACTCGCATTAGTTGCAGCAAGCCAAACTCATGCAACTTTTAGTTTGGAACCTCGTAGCGAATGGGATATTGCTGCCGGAGTACTTTTGATTCAAGAAGCAGGCGGAATAATTCATGATCTTTCCGGAAATGCATTTATATTTAATCAAAAAAATATAAGAGTAAATGGGATTATCGCAAGTTCTAAAAATGTTTATCCAGAAATGATGAAAAAGATTGAACCCGAATTGATGACTGCATGTGCATGACAAATTTCAAACCTACATTATTTTGGCTAACAGGTCTTTCTGGTGCAGGAAAGACAACGCTAGGTATTTTATTAACGAAAAAACTCCGAGATCGCGGCTGTCCAGTTGTCTTTTTAGATGGTGATACGTTAAGAGAAATTTACAATAATCGTTTTGGCCACGATCGAGAAGGGCGATTAGAGGCAAGTCTGCAATATGCACGACTTTGTAAAATGCTGACAGAACAAAAAGTTCATGTGGTCTGCGCAACTATTTCTATGTTTCATCAAACTCAAGATTGGAATCGAGAAAATATTAAAAATTATGTTGAGGTTTTTGTTGATGTTCCTTTAGAAGAACTAATAAAGCGTGATAGTAAACATATTTATTCCAAAGCAAAGGCGGGAGAATTAAAAAATATTGTTGGTATTGATATAGAACCAGAATTACCAAAAAAAGCAGATATTATTATCAAAAATTATAATAATTCTGCTGTTGAGGATAATGTGAGTCTAATTTTAGAAACTTATGATGCAAGGATTTATTTAAAGGAGAACATCGATGCAAGCAACGTGGAATTATACCAAACTAGCTGATGCTTATATTAAGAGACCTGATTACTCTGCTGCTGCCATTGATAAAATGTGCAGTGTGATGGGTGTGACGTCTAATAGTAAAATTTGTGATATTGGTGCAGGTGCTGGTCATTTAACCATAGAACTTGGCAAGCGTGATACGAGCGTTAATGCAGTAGAACCTAATGATGCTATGCGAGAAAACGGTATTAAAAGAACTGAGAAATTTAAGAATATAAATTGGTCGAAAGGAACAGGAGAACAAACCAACCAAAAAGATAGTCAATTTGACGCAGTGACATTTGGTTCTTCATTTAATGTATGCGATCAAAAAATTGCGCTGCAAGAATCATTACGTATTTGCAAGTCAGGCGCTTGGTTTGCGTGTATGTGGAACCATCGTGATTTGGATGATCCTATTCAAAAAAATATTGAAAAAATTATCAAAACTAATTTACCAAATTATGATTATGGTTTACGCCGTCAAGATCAAGAGCCCATCTTAAAATCTTCTGGTTTGTTTGAGTCAATCGAATTTATAGATGGTAATGTTTCTCACCAACAATCAATTGATGAATGTGTTGAGGCATGGCGTTCCCATGGAACATTGCACAGACAAGCTAATGAAGATGATAAATTATTTAACAAAATTATCAGCGAGATTGAGACATATTTGCGATCTTTAAATATGCAAAGTATCACTATTCCCTACGTAACGCGAATCTGGGTTGCTAAATTTTTAAAGAAGTGAAGATATTATGCTAACAGAAGCTATAAAAATTGATGAGAAAAATCACTTTTCTACTAAGGCAGAAACACTTTTTAATTTGTTAACTAAATTAACCACAGCAAAAGTTTTGCCTTTGTACTTCTTTACGGTGTCTGCTTGGAAAGCTGATAGAAATAATGTTTTATCAGAATTGAGAAAAGTTGATTGGTTTCATCAAAAAATAGTTATTCGTAGTAGCGCTATTGGGGAGGATAGTAAAGAAAGTTCATTGGCAGGGCAGTATGCTTCCGTTATTAATGTACAGGGTGAAGAAAGTTTTATTGCGGCTGTTAAAAAGGTTATCGCTTCCTTTGATAGTGATAACTTGAATCACCAAGTGCTAGTCCAGCCACATTTATCTGACGTCATAATATCAGGCGTTGTATTTGGACGAGACCCTAATACGGATGGACCTTATATTGTCATCAATTATGATGATAGCAGTGGGGATACTACTTCCGTTACTTCTGGCTTATCTAACCATAAGTGTCATATCCGGCACCACTGGCCCCCCCCCCAACACATACTACGTATGAAAACACTTCTATTGGCAAGATCACTAACCTTATCGATGAGCTTAAGAATTTATTTAATACTGATTACTTAGATATCGAATTTGCAATAAATAACAATCATCAATTATATTTATTTCAAGTTAGACCGCTTATCAGTCAAATAAAGTGCTCAATTGCAACTGAGACTCATCAAAAAGCTATTGAACGTGTCGCTAATCGCATTTCACTCGGTATGAAACCTCATCCTTATTTACATGGAAAACAAACGGTATATGGCGTGATGCCTGATTGGAATCCTGCTGAAATTATTGGTATTAGACCCAAACCCTTGGCTTTAAGTCTTTATCGAGAATTAGTAACTGATGCAGTCTGGGCGTATCAACGAGATAATTATGGTTATGCAAATTTACGTAGCTTTCCTTTGCTTGTTGATTTTGAAGGATTGCCCTATATCGATGTGCGCGTAAGTTTTAATTCTTTTTTACCAAAGGAATTGCCAACTGATCTTGCAGAGTGTCTAGTTAATTATTACCTAGATCGATTAATTGACTGTCCTTCGTTACATGACAAAGTAGAATTTGATATTGTTTTTTCTTGTTATACCCTTGATCTTCAAAAACGACTTGCTGTTTTGAATAATTATGGGTTTAGTAATGATGATTGCAACACAATTTACAATGCATTAATTAAATTAACTAATCAAATTATTCATAATCAGCAAGGGCTATGGAGAAAAGATTTAGAGAAAATTGAAGAGCTATGTCATCGTCAAAAGCAGTTATTTCAATCCGATCTTGACCCCATTTCTAAAATGTATTGGATATTAGAAGATTGCAAACGTTATGGTACTTTGCCATTTGCTGGTCTTGCCCGTGCTGGTTTTATTGCTGTGCAAATTTTAAAGTCTTGTATTACCGTGGGTATTATTAATGAAGAGGAATATGCTAGGTTTTTATCATCTGTTAATTCCGTTAGTTCTGCGATGAATAATGATTTTAGAAACATGTCTAAAAGTAGTTTTTTAGAAAAATATGGTCATTTAAGGCCTGGAACATATGATATTTTATCTCCGCGATATGATGAAGCAGCTGAACTTTATTTTGATTGGGAAAATAATACTGCGTTAGCAGAACATGAAAAACATTCTTCTTTTTCATTGACCATTCAACAATTGCGAAAAATTCAAGAGCATATTGATAAAGACGGATTGCAAATTAGTGTCCTTGAATTACTTGAATTTATTAAATTTGCCATTGAGTCACGAGAATATTCTAAATTTATTTTTAGTAGAAGTGTGAGCGAGTTTTTAAGAATATGTGCGGAATTTTCTTTGTCATATAATATTACTCGTGAAGACTGTGCATTTATTGATTTAACTACAATTATCTCATTGTATAGTTCAAGCATAGATCCAGTAGAGGCGCTACAGAAAAGCATTGCGATTGGTAAAAAACGTTATCAAATGACTTCAGCTATTACATTGCCACCTTTAGTCACGCATCCTTCGGAGGCATGGGCTTTTGAATTATCTGATACTCTGCCTAATTTTATTACTCAAAAAAATGCTACTGGTCGAGTTGCATTTCCTGATGTTCAAAAGCAATTAATAGAAAATGCCATACTTATGATTCCTAGCGCTGATCCAGGTTATGATTGGATTTTCTCTCATAAAATTGCAGGATTTATCACTAAATATGGCGGAGTAAATTCTCATATGGCAATTCGTGCGGGTGAGTTAGGTATCCCGGCAATTATTGGTGCTGGAGAAATCAAATTCAACCAATGGAGTCAGGCAAAGGCATTGCATATGGATTGTTTAAATAGACAAGTGCAAATGTTATGACGTTTATTGCAATTACTCAAAGAACAGAACATCATGCAGAGCATAACGAATCAAGAGATGCACTTGATCAGCGGTGGCATGAATTTTTAAATTGTTGCGGTGCTACTCCGTTGATTATTCCGAATGATTCTCACTTAACACAAAAAATAATAAAAAATATTCCTATTCAAGGTATTTTATTGAGTGGCGGAAATGATTCTTCTTCTAGAGCAGAAACAGAAACTTTATTGCTAGAATTTGCAATTCAACAAAAAATACCAGTAATCGGTATATGTCATGGAATGCAGGTTATCCAAAAATATTTTGGACTTAAATTACAAAAAGTATTGAACCATGTATCAGAGAATCTAGAAATAATAATCAATGGAATACCTGAAATAGTAAACAGCTATCACGATTATGGTACGACTCAAACCTCACAAGAATTATTAGTATGGGCGAAAGCGCATGATGGAGTGGTAAAAGCTATTCGACATTGTGATTTACCCATTGTGGGAATTATGTGGCATCCAGAAAGATATCAGCCAGTTAGGGGGCGTGATATTCAGCTTATTAAAAAAATTTTTTTAGGAGAAGAATTAAGGTGCGAGCAATCATATTAGCTGCTGGCCGTGGCAAACGCATGGGTGACTTAACAGAAAAATACCCCAAAGCAATGTTAAATTTGCACGGTAATCCATTAATAGAATGGCAGATGCAAGCCATACGTCGAGCGGGTATTACAGACACTGCAATTGTTAAAGGATATATGGGTGATGTTTTTTCTTATAAGGTGAATTATTTTGAAAATACACGGTGGGAACAAACTAATATGCTTTCCACCTTAATGTGTGCTGACAGTTGGTTAAGTCAGCACACGTGCATAGTTAGTTATTCAGATATTATTTACACAAAAGAAGCGGTTCAAGCATTAAAAAATTCGCTAGGCGATATTTCAATTACTTTCGATCCCAATTGGTTAAAATTATGGGAACAACGTTTTGATGATCCTTTAAGTGATGCTGAAATTTTTAAATATGAAAATAACATTCTTATCGATGTTGGAGGTAAGGCTAAAGGATTGGATGAGATACAGGGTCAATATATGGGTCTATTAAAATTTACTGTCGATGGTTGGCAAAAAACAAAGAAATTCTTACAGGAATTATCCAGCGGTATCACTGATAAAATGGATATGACCGCGCTATTGAAATTAATGTTAAAAAATAATTTTAAAATCACTGTTGCAGCGATCAATTCTCCGTGGTGTGAAGTAGATAACATAAATGACTATCAACTATGCCAAAAAATTATGCATAAAAATTTATTTTTACCAAGTTGATGGCTTATAAATGTTTGTTCCTGGTATGGGATTTGGTAGCTGCGAATCGGCAAGCACTGAATGACGTATCTCTTTCATAAAATCTTTATATTTCATTAAAACCCTGCTTGGGTGACGATGGCCAGGAATGATGAGGCCAACTTTTTTCTTATGCTCGGTTTTTACAAATTTTAAAGCCTCTGCAATATCAGCCCGTTTAATTTTACTGCGATAAGTTTTAGATACTTATAGATGGTAGAACTTGACCCGTTTTATGGAATGCTTTATGTAGGCGTTAGATATTTTAACGCAATTTTTTGCATAATCCCTTGGTACAGATCATGTCTTACGTTAATGTGCAATTCAAAGAGGCGTCGTGAAGGCTCAAAGGTTGGATTACTATTCATGCCAGAAGCTACATCGTATAACACTTCTTCTGGAATTTGTGTATGTGCTGCAATACCGGCAAGAGAATATTCTTGTGTTGATAAAATATCTTTAATCATTTCCTGCATAAATTTTACATTATACATGCCATCCTCCTGATCAAAATTTGATTTAATTAATCGCTGATATTCCTTGTGACGAGCCTTGAAAATTTCGCAAAGCTCATAATAGATGCAATTGAGAAGATTTATTTCCAACAAAATTTTCTCAGCCATAGATAATTTGACCGCTTGTGACCCTAGTAAACAGCATATCAAGTCTGTCTTTGACATGGTTATGACTCCCTGATCGAACAATCCCGAGCAGAATATTTATATAAATTCGATAAACGATATATCCGTATTTTTACTGATACGGCGATGTTGCTTGACTTGGAATGGTGTGATATACCTCTTCTGTTTTTTAAGGAGCGCTTTTTTATGAAATTGTTCATTGTTCACGCGGGTTATTATGATGGCGAAATAGGAATTTATGAGTTGCATACTAATTTTTTAGTGGCGGCGGCCAACGTTAGTAATGTTAAAAAAATAATGGAAGAAAAAGAGATTTTTAGAAAGAAAAATATGCATATTGATGCGGTGCAAGAAATTGAAGTAGTTGATGGCTACAAGGTAATGCTAGTTGAAGATCAAGTAGGTGTAACAAAACTAAATAATTATGATTATACTCAAATAAAACAGCTAGCCTAGTATGAGCAAAGTACTTGTAAATGTATCAAGAGATATTAAAGAGATATGCGAGCCGCATTTTAAGAGGCTTGGACTTGATCATCTAAATTATATTCATAGAGATAATCATGGTAATGTGACTTACCTTTGTAGTAACCAAAAATGGTTAGATCATTATATTAAAAAATCCTATCCAAAAATTGGTGCTTTT
>AMFJ01021635.1_pt1 | contig 31826 bp, 25 predicted proteins | sample 427208 | NCBI WGS metagenome assembly AMFJ01 (sample SAMN02954298, study PRJNA114691) | groundwater metagenome | biome: aquatic; feature: subsurface aquifer; material: sediment; isolation source: subsurface aquifer sediment | place: USA: Rifle, CO | collected 2008-08 | reverse complement strand
AACCTCTTAATTGGAATTTACTTTTAGATGAAAATTGAAATTTTAGCGAAAGAAATTTTATAATGTGAGATCTTACTTGTACAAGAGAGAAAAATAAATTAATTGAAGAAGCTAAAAAATTACCACAAGTAATTGAAAAGTATAAACAAAAAATCGGCGATGACCGTATATTTTACTATGATTCATTAATTAGTAATTTAATAAAACTTTTTCAGAATATATTTTTTCTAGGAAATCAAGATAAAGAAAAATGAGATATAACAAATGTATATGTCCAAAATTTCTTTATAAAATTAAATGAAATAATAAAAAACTCAAAGACATTATTAAATGATCCCAGTTCTGAAAGTATTGATTCTATCGACGATGAAATACTTAAATATTCTAAAGAGTGAATTGAGTGGGTAGAAAAAATGTGGTGATCATATGAAAAAGAAGCTATTAAAAATTTTAAAATATCAGCTTCAAAATATTTAAAACCTTGAAATATACTTGATGTAGATAAGATTCTTGAAGCACTAAAATCACATCGGTCATTTGATGAAGATGTTTTGATTTATGTATTCTATACAGCTAAATGTAGTAAAAAAGAACTAGAAAAACTTCAAAAGTGAGTTCTTTTTGCGCTAGATTCTAAATTTAAAAAATTAGACACCCCAAAAATCTTTTTAATCTTAGAATTTATACTTCCTTATGTATTTGATTGAATTGAAAATTTAGATTTTGATTTTCCTGAATTATTTAAACCAGAATATCTTAATAAAATTCATATATATGACCTAACTATAGAAAAATTTATAGAACAAATTCATTATTTATGAAAAAAAAATAATTGGTCTCCAGAAATACAAGCAAAATTAATTGAACAATTCAAAATATATTGAGCATCAGAAAAATGAAAAATATGATTCTGACAATGAAGCGAACAGCTTTATTATTGGCAAGAAATTACAGGTCATTTAAATAAGGATAATTACAAAGACTATTTAAAATCCGAAGATTTATGAGAAAATAGAAGGCCATTACCCAATATCCTTAGATGTTCTATTGAAGAAACGAAAGAAATTACAAGTAGTAGTGTTCAACAATTAATGATCAATTCTTAAGTCGAACTCACAATTTTAAACAAAAAAGAGCCTAAAAATTTAGGCTCTTTTTTCGTGTTTTAAACTAACTTTTTACCCGAACTATTCCTTTATATAAGCCATTATTTAAAGGTGGTTCGATATTTTTTACTTTGGACAAGCCACCGTGAAGAATAAATACCATTATGATGTAATCATTAAAATAATAATATTCAAAAACCAAATTTTAGCAAATTATATCTGTGAAATATAATTTGCTATCTATCTGCTTTTTATCTTTCAATAGTTATTAATTGTACATAGTCTTTTTTGCTAATATCAGTAATATTTTTAGCTAGTCTTAGGATTCCATTGTTTAGTTTCAGTATATCCTTTTCATTAATGATTAGATTTTTTCAATTAGCAAGACTTACCTTTACAATCTTCTCTTCACTGAGATTACTCATAAAAGGTTCAGATATATTATATTTTTTCATATTTTTGTAATTTAAATTATAAATATAGCTGTTTAAAGAGCTACTATTAAACAGCTATTGTTTTGGAAGATATCTCTTATGAATTAATTATATATTTATATTCAATATCACTTATGTCTAGAATAAGGTAAGTGTTATTATTCTTGTACATAATTACGTGTATTAATTCATAATAATGGTTATCTTTATTATACGAAACATCATCAATACATATTGGTTTTCATTTTTTTCAGATTAATTCTATTTTGCAAGTCTTAGCTTCTGAATGTTTAATGATTTTAGTTCTGAATTTAAATTTTCATTTTTTGTTTCTGCAAATTACATATATTAATTCTTTGGATTCAACTCAATTACAATCCAATATTTCTCCAATTTCATTTATATCAAATCTATTGATTGGTATTTTTTTATAAATGATATTAACCTCATCAGGAATATTTTTTGATGTTATTATTTCAAAATCATCTCATAAAATAACATCATCACTGAAGAATTTATACATAGGATTCTTTTTCATAGTTTTAAAATTAAAAATTAAATAAAAAATATATAAGAAAAAATTCTCATATAAAATCATATATGTATTTTTGAAAAGTTTTAGTTAATAAATAAAACTATTTTCTAATTACTTAAAACACATAAAAAAGTATTAAAAAATATTAAAAAAGAACATCTCATAAATGTTCTTTTTATTACATCTTTTAACTTAATATAAATAAGACCCTAACTATTAGATTAGGGTCCTATTAAATATTATTTTTCTCAATTCTTACCTTACCAAATATTCTAAAATAGATTTATTTTTGTCGTATTTATAAGTATTTACTATATTTCTATTGAAAGTAAGTTTAATTAAATGATTCTGATCATCTCCATTGTTTGCATTATTTTCTCCTTCTCAAATATTTATAATTTTATCATTAGAGAAATTTAAATATACATCCATAGTTTCAGAATTCAAAATTATTTTATTTATAATCATCTTCAAAAGTGATTCTTTATCTCTCTTAGAATTTTCAATAGATAATATATTTTTAGAAAAAGTTTTAGATAATTTCACAAGTATTTCAGACATATCAGTATTTGTTAATTCTGATTTTATTAGCTGATTTATTTCTCAATTTTTCCTTACTAATTCCTTAATATCAACCTCGTGTCTATTTATTAAATTATCATATAATTCTGCTGTTTCTTTACTTTGTGAACTTGCTCTCATCATTATATAAGAAGTTAATTCTCTTTTCTTTTTCTCAATTTCTTCAGAGTTATTTTCAATCTCAATTTCATACTTTCTAATATTACTTTTTTCTTGAATCATTCTCTCAAAATTCTTTCAAAATCTTGAAGGATTTCAAACAATCTCTTTTACGATTCACCATGTAAATTTCTCTATAAGAACTCAAGAAATTTGAGGATTTGTACAAGGATTTTCTACATTGATTCACCTTGATTTTCATCATCTACATCTATAATAATGATTTCATTTAATACACTTATATCACTGATACGACATATTGCACGAAGGACACAAAATCTTTCAAGATAGAATGTAAAAATCAGCCATTTTCTTTCTCGGAGGATTTATTTTTGTCTCAAGTAATTTTTGAGTTGTATAAAATAAATCTTTTTCAATAATTGATGGACAAGTAACTGGTATCCATTCTTCTCTTGGAAGCTTTACAGTAGTTCAATATTCTGTCTTAGTTTTTCAATAATATGACAACCCAATATATTCCTCTCTTCTGAGTATTTCACTTACTAATTCTTGAGTCCAAATTCAATATCAATTCCTAGATTTACTTTTAGATTTAGGATCAGTATCACTTCTAGTTGGAATTTTTTTAGAAGTTAAATATTTAGCTATATCAGATTGTGTCAGACGTTCATTACAAAACTTCTCAAAGATTAATTTAACTATTTTAGCTTCATCCTTATTCAAGATGATTTTTTTATTTCTTCAGTCTACTCAACTTTTTTCTATACTAAATCAATATTTTATATTTGAGTTAATAATAAAACCCTGTCTACATTTCTCTATTTTTCAAGTCATAGTCCTAGAACTAATCTTCCTTTTCTCATATTCGGAAAAGGCTTGCATAAATGTAAGTTGTAATCTTCATTCATGAGTATGAACATCTACACCTATTTGTATAATTGATTCAATTGTAACTTTATATCTTTTCAGAAAATCAATAAATTTTAAAAAATGAGCTACATCTCTAAAGGGTCTATCAAAATCAGTTATAATTATATGATTTATTAGTCATTTAACTATATTTTCTTTAAGTCTATCAAAATCTGGTCTGCTCTCAAGTGAGCCAGAAAACCCAGAATCAACATACATATCAGTTTCTTCATTAAAACTCCATCATCTTTTATCTTTATTTCTTTTTATATATTCTCTTATCATACGTTTTTGCCCGTCTAATCAAAAACCCTTTTCCTGCTCGGATGTTGAAATTCTGCAATAAGCTACAACCTTAGTTTTATTATCAGATATTTTTACTTCATCTGAAACACTCTTTTCTTTTAAATCCATATTTTAATTATTGTTAAATATTATAAATTTATAATGACAAATTAGCATTATATTGCTATTTTATGAGTCTCAAACTTTTTATTTATAATCAAAAAATACTCCCATAAACACTAAAGCCTACAGGAGTATTGATTAGATATTTTTTATAAAGAGTCTATAACCTTTTCTATTTTCTTTATATCAATATTCATATTTCTAGATATTCTTAGATCACATTTAGTTAAATCTATATTTGGTTTTTTTATTGATTCAAGAGAAACATTATTTTCTCTTAGAAAATTTACGAATTTCAGAAATTCATAAGCTTCATTAGATATATGTGAACATTTTTTTATAATTACAGTCTTAATTTCTCACTCAAGTATTCTTCCTATTAAATACATAAGTCATGGTCTTGGTTGTTCTTCTACAAATAAATCTAAATATACACATCAATTATTAATATTTGACTTATCATTGAGGTATCTTGTCGTTATTATTTTTTCAAATTCTTCTAATGTTGTTTCTTTTAAATTAATATCTATACATAAATATCAAACTATATTTCTATTATCTTTTACTCCTAAATCTTTAGAAGTGTCTTTACCTTTAATATTATTTTTCATAAGTTTTTTAAATTATTATTAAATTAAAAATACTCCCATAAACATTGTTATTTAGGGGAATATTGTGTTGGTTTATAAAATATATGTTTTAACTCTTCTTTGAAATACTCTTGTAGAATGTTTCAAAAGGAATTCAATTGCTATAATCGTCTTTATTTAAAACCGGTAAGAAACCTTTTCAGAATTTTTCAATCTTCTTGATTATCTCAATTATAGCGTTAGGTTTGTTGAATTTTGAGGACACTTTCTTTCTGAGTTTTTTATTTTCAACTTCTCTATATGTTATTTCAAGTTTGAAATATCAGTTAGAAAAATCCTCATTTCACTTCTTTTCTAAAAAGTATACTCTAATTAAATAGAATTCTCTTCTATGAATAAGTACTTTGCAGAATTCCTGTCTGTATCAAAAACCAACTCCTTCATAATCTTTAAGATCACTTGTTGTAAGTTTTCATACAGTTTTTGTCGCCATATCATAAAATATTGAGTAATTTCAATCACTTCTATTTGCATATTTGAATTCAGGACTATTAAGATAATTTATCATATCTTCTTTATCCTCATTTTTGAAATATCAGAAACATTCAATTTTCTTGTATGAATCTTTATTATTTCTCTTAGAAGTTGTTTTATGAGAAAACCATAAACTACTAACTCCTAAACCATTAAACAATCATACCTGTTCCAGTTTTTGTTCTTTGTGATTCATTATAAATTGAAATGCTTGTTCAAGCACATCAGAATCACTATTATTAATATCCATTTTGTTCATTTTTAAATTATAAATTAATAAAATTTTCAGTATCAATCAATCAGTTTTCAATAAGAAACTCCTTGGCTTCTTTATAATCTTCGTGTGTCTCATCAAATATATATAAATCAGAGCCTCAACCTAAAGTCATATCGATTATTCATCTTTTAAGATAATCCCGGATTTTTGAACTAATTATTTCTTCTTTAGCTTCTTTTTCATCAGCTAATTTTCAATATCTCTCAAGATGATTATCTTTTCCAGTTAACCAAGATTCATAATTTTTTATCCTTTGATTATTTATCTCTAAACTCCAATTATCAACCCTTTCAATCTCATTTGAGTAATCTATTTTTCAGGCTTTATAATCTAAAATTGCCCTAATTTTATTAGAAGAATATCATTTAGTTCAAATTGTTTCTATCTGAAGAAAAAATGAATATCAATAAAATCATCTCATATTTTCAACTGACTCTTTGCTTGTATCGGATATAATAAGAGTAATGAGACTGTATGTATTTGGACTATCAGAAATATTTTCATTCTTCTTATTACGTGTTAATCAAACTACCACATAATGACTTGTTTTTCTTACATTAACTCTGTGGTATCATTTAAATTTCTTGTAATCATTTTCTGAAAATAAATCTTCTAAATTATCTCAATGAGTTAGAAAATCTCATTCATTATTAAAGAAATTTAATCAACTCTCAGGATAATCTCAAAAGTTATGTAATCCTGATTCAAATGACCCAAAATATTTATCATCATCCTTACAAGAAATCCTTTTTCTTTCATAAATTCTTATTGGAATAAACTCAATCCTATCAAAATTATGTTTTCTTCATATAAACTCCTTTGAACTACTAGTTTGTTTTACTATAGTATTGTTATATTTTCTATCTATCTCATATTCTATTTGAACCTTAGTGTCTTCCCATCTTTTTGATTTTGGATTTTTAACACTATCAAATAGCTCAAGATTTTCACAATATTTACTCATTTTACTTATTTTTTAAGTAATAAAAAAGAGCTATAGATATATTCCATAGCTCTTGATTTATATATCAGTCTATTATATAAAAATTTCCTCTCACTTGATTTTCTCAAATAAGTTGTGAATATTTTCTATTTTAGGACTTACTTTAACTTTTTTTACCTCAACTTTTTTTACGAATTGAGAATTCTCTTTATTTATGTATTCCGATATCTTTTTAAAAGAAGATATAAGTGTTTCTTCATCAAGAAGAATGTTATGATTACTTCAATTCTTATTTAACTCATAAGTAAGTTTAAATAAAGGTCAGTGACTTGAAAAGAATGGTTCAGACATAAGTTTAACAGAAGCTCATCTACATTCTCTAATCATACCATTAATATTCTCTGTACTACTTCCAGAACAACCGATATCAACAATATTATCATTAAATATTCAAAATAGATGATTTTTTGAATTAACATTAATTCACTTTGCCTTAAGTTCATTTTTAGAGAACTCAATATTTCATTCATCATCTGTATAAAATTTTCATTTACACATAAACTTTATCTTTTGATCATCTCATACCTTATTTTCATAATGTCCTGAAAAATAAAGATTTTTATCAACTTCAATAATGTATTGAACAGTACTTCTCAATCAAATAAAATCTAATATAGTATTTCCTATATCGTTTCACCCAATAATGTATACTCAATGTTTAGCACCTAGATTTCCTCTAAGCACTTCATTTAAATTAGTTATCATAATTTTTAAATTATAAATTAAAAAGTCCTCCACTAAATATGGAGGACTTAAAATAAAGGTTTTTTTAATGCATTAAAAAAGTGACATTAATTGCCACTTGTGGTTGGTGTCTTTACTTAAGTAAATTTAGCATACAAATAAATTGTTTGCTATGTTTTTTAAAGTGAACTCGAGTATCACTATAATATATATACCTGGTTATTAAAATTTTGTAAACTAAAAATTAAACTTTTTTTTGTTTTTCTTTAAAAAATCCTTATTTTAAGAGAAATATTTATTCTTTAATTTTTAAAATTATGTTCTTAAATAAAGATAATATCTGTGTAATAAGTGAGCAATTGCTGGAACTTGTAAAATCTAATAAAAGACTTTCAGACTTTTCTAAAAATGATTTAAAAATATTTTTAGACAATTCATTTTGGGAAATATATATTGAGAAAAATATGAATTTAGTAGAAGATTTAAGAATTGATACAAAGTGATTTTTAGAAAAAGACTTTTATTTAAACAACGATTTACAAAATGATTTAATTGAAATATATATTAGTGATTCAAAAACACTTGGAGATTATAATAAGGAAGATATTGATAAGAAAATAAAAAACATACTTATAGCCAATAATATGAAATATATATTTAGAGTATTAAGAGATTATTGAATTAATAATAGTTCAGAATATTTCTCTATTTGAATATCAAATTGAATCTTGTGATTTATTAATTCTTTACCTAAATTTAATAAAGAAAAAAGTGATAAACTTACGTCTTGTTCATATAACTATATAAGAAAAGCTTTATGAAAAATATTTGAAGAAGAGGATGAAAGTCAATTTGCCGATGATATTCGCCATGTTATAAGACTTATAAATAATATTAGAAATGGCAGTGATAGGGAAGAGTATAGAGATAACAAAACCCTTCTTAATAAACTTATATTTGATATTGACTCTATAGATGATTTTTTGATAAATGATAATATTAGTGACTATTTCTATCTTTTTTGAAGTAGAAAAAGACAATTTGTTAAAGAATATTTTAACAAGGAAAATTCTCTAGATAATACCAAACATAAAATCAACTTAAAAACTCTTAAATCTTGAATTAAAAAATTAATTGCCGATGAAGTTAATACTGATTTTCTTAAATCTAGAATTGAATTTATAACAAAAGAACTTGCTTGAGAATATGACTCAGAAATAGTAACCACAATTTCAAATGATGTAACAATGAAAGTATACAAGACAGAACTTCGTGAAGTATATATAAGAGAAATCAAGATGGAATGATGAAAAGTATGAGCTACATTACTAGAAAGAATTTGTGTTGGTTGTTTCCTTGATTCATTTTTTACGCTTAGAGAATGAAGTAAACTTATTTGAGAATATAATAAAAAGAATTGAATTAACAATTTTCATAATTATTTTGCCAAATTTGATTTCAAAGATAAAGATCAAAAGAATTGGATATATAATCATTATGATGAGACTTTAGACTATATTAATCCTGAAGATTTAGCTGAAATATTATGAATAAGTAGACAGGCTGTATATAAGGCAGAGAGCTCATTCAAAAATAAGTTTGATTCATATTTTATGGATAAAAATATTAAAGATATAAGAGATAATACTTGATTTGTGTATAATAGGGTTATTCATAAAAATCATGATGATAAAAAAGAAAAACAAGAATATATATCTCCTGAAAATGTAGTGAAATATAAAATTAAAAAAAATCTCTGGTATCAAGAAGATATATAATATTAGTCTTTCTTTAAAATAAATCAGATATTCACAACTCAAAATAAAATTAGTAGTACTTACCACTAATTTTATACAATATGAAAAAGACAATTACTAAGAAATCTCCAATTTCTACTATATACACCATACAAAAACCTTACTCTAAAACAAATCTTATTTTAGTTCTTGATGATATTTTCCAAAATAAAAGAAAACTATTTCAAAACTGGAATGAAAGATGAATATTTATACAATATCCAGTTGTAGCTAAATTAATCTTTACACTCCCTTTTGATAATAAATTTGTAGTTTATATTGATAGTACCTGAAAAGTTTTGAGTACTTTAATTTTAGAGAAATGAATTAATATGGATATTCGTATAATTGAAATAAGAATATTTTCACATAAAGACATAAGGAGTTTTGCCTTAGGGAATGACATATTCCTTAAATCTCTAAAAGAACTTAAGTTTGATTGATATGTTGAGGAATTACAGGATTTTAGTTCTGATTTTGATAATATTCCTTTTGATCTGAAGTAATTTTGAAATTACTTTAATAAAATCCCTCAAGATATTTAAATCTTGAGGGATTTTTTGCAGGAATATAAATTATTATCTTACTTAATAAATAAATATTTTTATTTCTGAGAAATAATAGATTGTATTGTAACAAAAGACCAATTATTATCAATAAGTATAATTTTAGTGATTAAATCATCAGTTTTTTCATAAATCACCTTATTATCATTTTCATAAATCACTTCTTTATCTTTATATAAATCTCATGTTTTACTGAATAGATACCATTGATGGAATCATCTTTTTAGAAAAAATATATCTTTAGAAATTCTTATTCAATCTTCTCAATCTGAGATAGTATTTATTCATAAATTTTCAAATATATCATATATTTTTCGATTAAGAATCATAATATCTTTATTAATTGAGTATTTCTTTAGAAAACCATCAGAAGAAATATCTCAAGGAATTGTATATATAATTTCCTTTTTTACCCCTTTTTCAATTGTTGAGTATCACTGTTTTTTTATAAAATCAATAAGTCCATTGTAAAATTCCTTATTTGATATTAAATCTTTTTTACTCATTAATAATTTAGATTCTATTCATGTTCGTTCATAAAATGGATAATAGCAAGTAGTTGTTTTATTAACAATACAATTAATTATTGGAAATGAATAAATACTAATAATTAATATTAATCATAGAATTATAAATTTAATAAGAATATTTTTCATATTTTCAACATATTAATTACTATTTACGAACCCAAGAAAGTACAGAATCAAGAATTTGATTTGTATAATCAAAAATATTTGGACTATTTGCAGCTTGCTGACGATATGCAACTCCAAGAGCAATTATTCATTGAATTTGCCCAGTTGTCATAGTTGTATTCTCCTCCTTATGTCATTTGGCATACAGATATCAAATATGATATAAAAGTTTATCAAAACTATCTTCATATAAACCATTTCATCATCCTGTGGCATTAAACCATGTAGATCATAAATTAAGGAATTCTTCACTATATCATATATTGTACGCGCTAAATCAAACTAGTATATTACTAACTTGTCACAATTCATAAACATTACCTCAAACATTTACAATAGGATTATTTCCATTATTTGCTAAAACTATATTATTATTTTTTTCCCATTGTTCAAAAACTGTTGTTGGATTGTCTTTGGTTCAAAGATAATTATGAAATGTTAAATCGTATTTTCATAATTCCAATCAGCTCCATTTATCTAATTTTTCTCCAAAAGATAAATTGCTTACATCTGAAAAATCAGTTTCTGCTTGATTAAATATGCTTAGAAATGCTTTTGATGCTAATCCTATAGGATCAGTAAACTTTACAGGGTTATTCCCAACATAACTATACAAATTTACATTATCAACTTGCCCGATCGGATCTCTATTTATAAATCTACCAATCTCAGATGAATAATACCTCGCTCTATAATAATACAATCAAATTTCCTTATCAAATTCTCTTCCAATAAACAGCCTTGTATTATCTATATCAGCCCTATTATATTCTTTCCAATTATAAGATTTATCCTTTTTCTCATAAGCCTTACCAAATACATCGTATCTATATTCCTTAACTGTTTTTCAATCTTTATCAGTAATTGTTACAATACTTCATAATTGGTCTTTTTGATAGAAGTATTTACTTTCTGTTTTTTTCTTTCATTCTCAAGTGATAACTATCATTACAATTAAATCATCAATTCACTTTCAGTATACATATTCCTTACTACTTTTCAACTTTTCTTTTCAGTCATCTTTTTCATATAAATCTTCTTGAATTATATCTTGATTAGAATATGTATATTTGATGATTTTCCTTGCTTCGTCGTCATCATTGTAAGTAGTTTTACTTGTTCTTCTACCAAGTATATCATAACCAAATTCTGATTTAATTTCTCAATCTTTATTTGTTACTTTTATGAGTCTATTTCTATAATCATAAGTATAGATTTGTTTTCAATCTTTAATTAGATTTCAGTTATTATCATAAGTAAATCTTGTTTTATCTAAGCTTATATATTGATTAAGTGTATTACTTGTATAATTTGAAATATCAACTTTTGTTTTATCTTCTTTTTTATTTTTATCAGACTCTTTTATTTCAGATATATTAGAAGTTATACGATTTCATACAAAATCATATACAAAAGACTCTGTTGTACTTTTATTATTCTCGGTTGGCTTATATATAGTTTGAGTAAGTCTATTTATCTCATCATAGCTATAACTATCCTGTCAATTACTTAGGATATTTGAATTGTTGTCATAATTGAAGGTATATTTGTTTATAATACTCTCTTGCATATTGGTATTCTTTCACTTTTTTACTTCTTGACTTCAGATATTAGTCAATTCTTTAAGTCTACCAAGAGCATCATAACTATAATTTGTCTTAGTATTATTAGAATTAACCTCACTTGTTTGTTCTAATCAATCATAGACATAAGCTTTAACTATATCATTTCAATTCTTTATAGAAGTCAATCTTCAAATTGAATCATAAGTTCTTCCGATATTTCTAGAAGAAGGATATAGGGTATTTAATAGATTTCCAAGTTCGTCATAACTATATTTCACTTCTTTACCGTTATTTGTCTCACTTACAAGATTGCCAAATGAATCATAAGAGAATACAAGATTACCTCATCTATTATCACTCGCACTTATGAGTCTTCCAAGTTCATCATATGAATAATTCTCTTTTGTTACTCATTCAACTCCAGTTCCAAGTGTAATATTTCTCTCAATTAATCTGTTTAAACTATCATAAGTATTTGAGATAATATTTCAGTTTGGATCAGTTTTTTTGATAATATTTCCAAGTGAATCATACTCATAATTTACTTCCTTGTTATCTACATAAGCCTCTTTAATTAGTCTATTTAAATTATCATAGACATAACCAGTTTTGTTTCAGTTTCAATCAATTATAGCAGTAAGATTACCGGATATATCATACTCATAACTTGTTGAAATAGTTTTAGAGTTTACAGTTTCTATCTTTTTTGTTACTTTTCAAATGTAATTATATTCATACTTAGCAATACTTCAGTTTCAATCTTTCTTCTCAATTATTTGATTTAAGTTATTATACTCATAACTTGTTTTAATTACTTCGCTATCGCTCGCAATGAAAGAAGATGAGATTAGTCTATTTTCTTTATCAAATACATATTTTGTCTCTGTAGTTTTAGAGTTACTTTGAATTACTTTTTTAGAAACTAAATTTCAATTATTATCATAACTTAATACTTGTTTATTTCCGCTACTGTCAGTAATTTCAGTATTATTTCAATAAATATCATAGCTTAAACTTGTTTTATTTCATCTTGTATCAGTTTTCTCTGCAAGTAGTCATTTATTGTATTTGTAATTTGTAGTTAATATCTGATTATTAGTCAGATTGTAATCAAGTTGTTTTACAATATTTCCAAGTAAGTCATAGCTTTTCTCTTGTTTTGATAGAAGTTTATTATCTTTGCTATATACTACCATTTTCACTACATTTCAATTAGTATCATAACCCAAAGTTGTATACGCTCAAACAGAATCTGTTATTTTAATTGGTTCGTTAAATAGATTATATTCAATCTTTTTGAAATTTCATTTTGAATCAATTATGATAATAATATTTCAATTATTATCATATTCATATTTTGCCTCTTTTCATTCTTGAATTATTTTGATAATTTCATCAAATTCATTATAAGTAAAATTTTTTATACTTCAATTTGGATAAATTGTTTTAATTATATTTTCATTGCTATCATATTCGTATTCAATTTTAGCTGTTAAGTCTTTAGAAATTGGAGAATTAACTTCTGTAATATGATCGAGAATATCATAAGTATTTGAAGCTTCTAAGCTACTTCAATCGTCTAATTTTAAAGTACTTTTTACTTTATTTCCGTTTCCGTCATATTCAAAAGAACTTGTAATTCATAGAGGACTTATACTTTTAATTATTTGATCAAATTCGTTATAATTTATAGATTTACTATTTCAGTTTGGATCGATAATTTTGGTAATATTTCCATTATTGTCATATTCAAAACTTGTATCAATAGAGCTTCATAAAATAGCTAAAAGTGAAGAGTCTTTTTTAGAAATTTTAGTAATATTTCAATTTCCGTCATATTCTAGGCTAGTTTTTAATCATCTTGAATTAATAGTTTTAATAAGTTGTCATTTATCGTTGTATTCATAACTTGTTTCAAGTTTTTCAGAGTTATTATCTACAACTGATTTTATAACATTTCATTTTTGATCTAGAGTATTTTCGATAACAAGTCAATTTGATTTGATTATTTTTGTCGGAGTATCAAAATTACTATTATATTCATAACTTGTAATTCTAGAAGTTCCTCAAATATCTTTTTGGGTTAATAGTCTTCATTTATCATCATAACTATACTCAATACTGTTTCAATTTGGTTTAATATCCTTAGTAATTCTTCAATCGCTATCATATTCAAATTTAAATTCTACAACTCAACTATCTGTAGTTACTTTTCTAGAAATTGTATTTCATTTATCATCAAAACTATATTCAGTTTTTATTCAATTTCTATTTTCTACATTATTTTTAATAATCTTAGAAGTTATAGGGTCAATTGTGTAATTGTACTTTACAGTTCAGTCTCCATATTTTTGGTTTATCACCTTATCTCACTCATCATAGATATTTTCTACATAGACTTGATTTTTACTATCAATTAACTTAGTCATATTATGATTTAGTAATTCAACCTCATTTCCAGAAATATATTCAAATTTAATTTCTTTTGCATTATTATTTTTTCAGATTTTAATACTAATTAAATCATTGTTTTCGTTATAATTAAAACTTACTTCTTTAGAGTTGAAATCAATTATTTTCTCAAGTCTTGAACCTGTGTTATACAAATAATTAATTTCTCTTCAGAGAGTATCAATTGTTTTAACTAAATTCTTATCATTGTCATACTCAAAAACAAGATTATTTCAGTTCTTGTCTTCTATTTTTGATAATTTATTCGAATCATTGAAATAAATCTTGTTTCAATTATCAAAAGTTATTATATAGAGATTATTTTCTTTAGCTAGCTTCGCTCTAAATAGTTTATTTTCATAAAGATTGTCAGAGATTTTAACAAACTCTCTCGGTGAGAAATTCTCATCTAGATATATGAGACTTCCAGAATTTCCAGAATAAATCATCTGATTATATGAGTGACTCCAGTTATGTCACAAATTACCGTCATAATCAACTTGATTGGAATATTTGATTTTGAAATTATAGTTGAGTCAGACTCATTTATAAGAAAGAAGATTATTGTCATATCAGAAGTCTCAGGTTGAAATATTCACAGGATCTCATAAATCTGCAACATAGGTTGGGATACTTGGAATTCAGACATTTGTGTTTCAAAGAATATATCAATTATTTGAAATATTTGTATTTTTATAATCTGGAATATTTGTAGATAAAAGAGGTCTAGAATAATTTTTAACAATTAGAAACTCATTTCTTAAAATTTCTTGTTTTCAAAGATATTTATATCAAAATTCAAGAGTTTGCATAGTTGCGAGTACTCTTCATTGACCATATTTGTAATCAATATATGTTGGTAAAAGAGGGGTATTTATATCAATTACATCAGTATATCAATTCGGTAAATCTTGTAAGTTATTAAAATATCAATGAGTTGACCAATACCAATTATTAAAATACCAAGGGTTCTGCCAGCCAATATTTGAGTTATATAAAACTTGTCAGGTAATTACAGGATGATTTGAATCTCTCATCCATAAAGGCTGACTGTAATAAGTAGTTTTTAAAACTTTACCTGGAAGTACTCAGTTTGAATCTCAATCTTGCCACCCATGATCTCAACTATGAGAAACTAAAAGTCACCCATTTTCCACAAACTTATCCCATCTTGCTTTGTGTTGTCTAATTATTTCATAAAATCAAGCTGGTTGGTCTGATGTTATAATAATCGCTTTATAATTATTCAAATCTATATTTGGTAGGGAATTGGAATTTATAGAATCATATGGGATTCCAAGATTATTAAGTTCTTCTACATTGGCATCAGATTGCCATGGAAGATAATCCTGAATTAATAGAACCTTATTATTATTTAATGCAAAATCAGCATTTACTTTCGATATGAGATTCTCTATCCAAGAAGTTGTTCATGTATTTGTAGTATTTTCATCTATGTTCACATTTTCTTTTTCTACTGCCTCAACTGGTGTATAATTAACAGGAGGACGCGTAGTTGAAGGGATTGTGTTGGTTAACTCTTCAGCGAATGTATTACCTATTGTTAATCAAGCTAGTATTAGACTTGATAATATTAATTTTATAGCGATATTGCTATATTTAGTATTTGTTTTCATATAATTTAAATTTAGTTTATAAAAATAAAGTTTTAAAAAAATAAATCAAAAAGATTTACTGTTAAGAAATAATTTTTACAAAACAAATTAAATCACATATATTTTATAAATCAAAAGTTTTTTGAAAAATGTAGGGAGTGGTTTATTTTAAACCAAGTTTTTAGTTTAGATTTTTCATTTTACTAACAAACCATCTCAACTCTCTCTTGTAAATCCTCCAATCTATTTTGAGTATAGATAGCTGTTGTTTCTATACTGCTGTGTCAGAGTATTTGAGAAAGTCAGACGATATCTGATTTATTCACTTCTAAATAGTTATATGAGAATGTATGTCTTAATAAATGAGGTGTAACTTTGACCTGACTATACAGAGAATATTTCTCAATCATTTTATTTACTCCAATCTCGGTTAGAATTCATCTCTGCCCATAAAATATCTTTCAAGAGTAAGAACTCTTCAAATTTCCAGTATTTTCATAGTATTCTTTAATATATTGACCAAGTATTTCTCTAAGACTTAAACTAAGTGGCACTTTTCTTGTTTTTCCTCATTTTGAACTACGAATATTTACAAATCAACTTCTTTCAAAAATAGAAATATCTCAAATCTCAAGTTTCACAACTTCACTCACTCTCAATCCAGAGTACAACATCAGATAAATTATAGTCTTGTCTCTCAAATTTCATCTTAACTCGACTTCTTTCAAAAACTTCCTTATTTCCTTGTCTTCCAATGATTTTGGAGATAGTCCTACACTTTTGAATTGTCTTACTTTATTACAAGGATTTTTAACCAAATAACCCAGTTCTATAGCTTCATTCAAAAATAATCTAACAGAAACGAGATTTCTATTAATAGTCGCAACAGTTTTTCACTTCTTCTGCACATCATTTTTGAAGTCGATAATATCTTTTTCAACAATTCTTCTTAAATTGATATTCTCTCAATTTTTCTCTTCGTACCAAACTATGAAATTCTTGATATCAGCTACTAAAGCCACTTTTGTATTTTCTGAATAATCTTTTTTAAAAAGTTCATTCATAGCAAAAATAATCTCTTGTTTTGAAATATTTTCTGAACTATCTCATTTAATAACTTCTTTTGAGAAATTATTTATAGAGTTTTTGACTGGATAATGAGAGTCTAACATATGAAGAAATAAGTAAGAAATAAAAAACTCTATAAATAATTGGTATTATCTATATACTTAATTTTATATATTTTATAAAAAACATATTACTTAAGCCAAGTTCTTATTATATTACTTTTTGAGAGAAATAAACTTTTTTTAAAAAATCCCCGTTTTTTTAAATTACGAGGATTTAATAAGTTGATAGTTTATATTTGTTTTTAATAATTAATTCTTTTGTTTATAAACAATTCAAAATTTTAATTTTTAATACATCTAACAGACATTCAATTTACTTTGTCTGTCATATTACTTCATAATTCTGAATTAAAAGTAACATAATTAGCACTATTATTTGAATATTTATAAGGTGATGAAGACCATAGACTTGCACAAAATCAACTTCATCAACATTGTTGATAATTACTTTCTCATAAAGTTCTAATTCAGGCAGAAGGAATCATTAAGGCACATTGAAGCCTACGAGTATCCTTTGTATTTTTACTTACTATTTCAGGATAACTTCAGCAGCTTCATAAAGAAGGTGAGTTTTTAGATATTTGATAAGCCTTTCACCAATCTGAAGTAGACTCTATTCCTCAACTATCTTTTGCAATCATTGAAGGTACATGATATCAAGTCGAACATGGTCATTTTCTTGCAATATTTGTATTTGTAGTATCTCACCATAAATTATTATTGGTTTTTAAACTCCAGTCTCATCATCAAACTAGCCATCATAAATTATTAAGTGGCATAAAGAAATTATTTGAAGAATAGTTACTATCTTTATAATTTGAAGTATCGATTTGCTTATTTGTATTTGAATCGTCTGTGACAAATCAATTATTTCACCATTGAAAATAATATCAAATTCTTTTAATTTCTTCATTTGTTGGAATATGATTTCAAGGACTCATTACTTTGTTATGTTCAGAAAATGGAACTGCATTTGTAGCTCATATATTACAGGCTGCCCAAATTTGAATATCTGATCAATTCCAAATTACAATATCGTTTGTATCACATCTCACATCAGCTTTTGTATTTGAATTTCAAAGTCAATTTCATAATACTGTAACTACATTTCAATTATATGAAAAACAATCTCATTTATTATATATTCTAGTTGATTCATATAATTTACAATTTTTTTGTTGTTCTAATAACTTCTCCGTTAAAGTCTGACTTTGTTGATTAGTTATTACTGTTTTGGCAGGAGTAATAGTTGCAGGAGTAATTTTTTTGTTCTCTAAATATTTCTTTATTTTATCTTCTTTATCCTTTTTATTTTTAATAAGTATTTTCAATTGATCTATTCTCTGATATGCCTTTCATAAAATAGTATCATACAGAGTAACTTTATTTAAATTAATTAATTTATCTGCCCAAAGTTTTTTAGTTAATTCATTTAGATAATTTAGTTCTTTTCCTTCTTCTAATTTTCTTATTGTTAATCTATTTAAAAACGTATTAAATGTATCATTTATTTTTGAAACATTAATTACCTTTTTTAATTTACTAACACAAGATATTTGTTTAGATTTACTATTTTTATGTACTACTTTACAGTTATTTACGGATTTGTTATATATATTATAATCAGTAAAATCTTCATTTTTTAAACTTTGCAGTAGTATATCAGATTCCCATCAATCTATACCTACTTTTAAATAAGCATTTATATATCCAACTCAGCTATTTCAAAAATTATTTGTTAAATAAAAGTTAATTTCTTTTTCTGCTAAAATATCAGAATTTATATCTTTATAATAGTATTCTGTTCAGCAATATTTCTTTGCATATGCTGATTTTTGGTTTTCTTTTTTTGTCTTTACTCTATCGGTATTAAGATTATATTCAAGGGCGCTTGTATTGACTGAAGTTTTTGTATTTTCTACATATGCATTAATATCATCAAAACATCCTTTGTAAAAACTCTTCATTCTAGACTCTAGAGTTATTTTGTCTTTTTCGGGAAATTTTGAATATTTAGTTTTTAGAACATATTGACGAGCCACCTCGGCATTAAGTTTGATTCAGTAATTCATTGCATTCTTAAATTGTTCATCAGCAGTACTAATTTCCATATTTTTTTCCTCATTACATTTACTTATTCAAAAGTATGCCGTCACCCAAGATATTACAGCTGTTTCTATTAATGTTTTATATATTTTATTAGATGGAGATTTATCAATAGCCTCCATTACAGCTTTTAAAAACACATTTACTATTTGTTCTATTGTTTCTAATTTTTGAAGATTATTTCAATAGTATTTATTTAATATATAGTCAATTAAGTCTACAATTAATATCGCTACATCTTTAAGGTTATCTAAATCATATTTTTTCGCCTCTCATTTATAATTTACAAATATAAAAGAATTTGTTCAGGCTACAGGTGTAAATCTATTAAATCATTCATTAACTATTTCAGAAATTTTTTCTGTAGTATATGCTTTTTTATAAAAAATCTTTAATAGAGATACTGTTATTTCTTTTACTTTATTTAATTTTAATCCTCAGCTACTGTCAACAATAGCATTGTTACTGTTATTTCAATTAATAACTATATCTCAAGAATATGTAATAAGATATAGTACTAAATCTTTAATCTTTCATAGATTATCTTTCGTTTCCTTTATGCTCTCAATATCATCAGAACCAATTTTGGCTATCAGTCTATCAGATGAAGCAGATATTATATTTTCGACATTATTCCATCAAGCTCCCCAAGAACAATATTTTCATTTTATATTAGCTCAAACAATAAGTTTTGCATTACTATTACTTTCTAATATTGATTTAATTTTATCATATTCTCCTGATGTATTTGTGGAACTTAATAGTTCTGAAGGAGTGGGAAAAGTAGCGTTAACAATTTGGTTACTTAATATCAATAATATCATGATTATTGATATAACTCTTTTCATTATTTTCATAAAATATTTTAATTATATTGTATAATAACTATTTACCTGATGTATATTTTCTTAACTCTTCAATTAAGAAAATTAAAGTTGCATTTAATTTTTCACTATTTCTTGAACTATCTACTTTGGCTTCTAGTTTTGTTATTACTGATTGTATTTTTTCAGTTGCTTTCTTTGGTTCGTTAATGTACTTATTAGTCAAACTTGTTACTATTTTACTAAGTTGTGCAGAATATTTTGCTTTTGTTTCTTCTGGTAATGTATAAGCCTTTGGTTCTAAAGAACTATCATACAAGTTATTTAAATATCATTTAATTGATACTCATTTACTATTTTTCACAGCCACAGCTTTATCTGTCTTATTAACTCATTTTTTATAAACTACTCAATTCATATCAGAGTAAAATATTGTTTTACAATCTGAACTAAAAACAGCAGGTCTTTCTACTTGAAATCACAATATATCTTCTCAAGATACTTTATCATTTAAAATATCTGAATATTTCTTTTTATAAACTTTCCCCATTTCAGATCCTCCAATCTCATAATAAAAAACATTATCTTTTAAATTTATACAGCTTGGAATTACTATTTCTTCTGTATATACTCACTTTTTATCAATACTTTCATTTAAATTTTTCACAAAAACTGAATTATATTGATCAACATAATAACTATATATTAAATACTTATTATCCGATGTAATCATATTTAATTTATAATTTCTGTCGTTTTTAATAAAAACTTTATCATTTATATAAATATTTTGATCATCTACAGTTACTTTGATTTTCTTATCTTGACTGTAAATGGCTTTGTTTTCACTTCATAATAATTTTTCAAATTCTGAATCTGATATTTTTATAGGATCAGAATTAGAATCAATATCTTTCTTAAATTTCGTACCATCAACAAAATCTGTATATATAAGCCATTTTCAAGAATTAGAACTTGATTCAGCCTGAACTAAAAGTGGAGATACTAAGATTATACTAAGTATCAAAAGAATTAATTTTTTCATAAAAAATGAAATTAAAAAAATAAAGATAATCCATATATACATATATAAATCATCTTTATTTAAAAATTTGAAAATACTTATATTTAGCAAACAATAAAGGACGACTTGTACACTAGGATTGTTTGCTTAGAACATATCCATCTCTATCGTTGCAAAGCTAGAAGGAGATTTGTTGTGCACAAATCGTCCTTGCTGTAGCTTTACATAAAATCGCAAAATGCGATGATATAAAAATGAATATGTTCTAAGCACAAAAAATATAAGAGTTTTCGTGAAAAAATCAACTTTTTTATTTATTTTAAGCGGTTTTTGGTTTGTATATAACAAAATTTACACTCAACAAAAAAAGAGAAAACACTAGATTTTCTCTTTAGTTTTTAGATTTATTGTTTATCTATCTTCTAATCTAAACTTTCTCTGACTCATCTCTGACTTTTCAGAAATAGAATCTCACGACTTTGGAATTTTTCAACTAATAAATCTTAAAATAATAATCATCCTCACAATTACTATCAAATCACTCTTTATATCATTTAAATATATTCGATACAACTTCATCTATACTATTATGAAATCAGGACTCATGTTCGAAGTTTATAACAATCTTTATCCTTACTTTCTGTTTCTTCTTTTTCATAAACAAAAAATTATTAAATAGTTAAAATTTAGAAATTAATCTTTATTCAGACCTAGTAGAGAAAACCTAATTGGCTCAAAAGAAATGTCTCTTTCTATCTTAAGTCCAAATCTTCATCTAAAAATCTCTAACTCATCTAATAAAAAATATCCCCATTCATCACAATGGTCTCAAAATATTGATACATAACCATAAAATAATCTATCTTCTTCTATATATTCTGTTACATACCAACTTCAAGCTCAAGTTGGATTAAAGAATTTACAAATAACTACAGGATCAGAAGAATTAGATTGATTTCAATATTTCTTAAACAACTTAATAATATCTTTAGTTAATAATTTCATATAATAATTATTATAAACTAATAAACAACAAAAACCACTTTAAAATACCTTTTAAAAAGATGAAAGAACCTCAATAAATGCCTAAAATTTAAATCAGTTTCCAACTTCTTTTTATGAAATGATAGAAAGTAAGATGAGAAAATACTTTTTATACAACTAATTTGTCCTAAAAATATGAATTTACTTCTCTTACTTCTCTATATGACCCGTACACAAGAAATCTCCTTCTAAAAAATTTCTAAAACCCAAGATGATACAAGTAACTAAAAACTTCAATGTTTTGTAGCTAAAAACATCTATCCTAAGCCAAATTCTAATTATATAACTATTTTGAAAAAATAAACTTTTTTTAAAAAATCCTCAATTTTTAGTTGAGGATTTGGGAGATGGGATTGGAGATAAAATTTTAATTTTTATAATTTATAAAATGTCATATATAATAGTATTAAAAATACTTGCATAGTAAAAATAAATTGTACTAGATATAGATACCATTTAAAATTTTTAATTTTTCATGATGTAAATAAGAAAGAAACTAGAGTTAAAATAATCAGGTTTATTAATGCAAAAATTAAAAAAGTATTATAAGCTAATTTAGAATATATTACAGTACTTACAAACGAATCTTTTCATGCCGATAAGAACAATGCTTCAGTTACTGCTAATATTCATAATATTGAAATGGTATTCTTCTCATCTAATGTTTCATGTGTATTTATATTATTATTCATATTATTATATGGTTAGGTAAAATTAAAATTTAATACAGTTATTAGTATAAGATTTCTAACTAAAAATCAACTTTTTTTAATTTTTTAATGGTGTATTATCAAATATGATCTTTTATTTGGCTAGACATATTAGTATTATTTTCAGCAAGGATGTTTTTAATAAATAGTTCCCATCAAAATCAATAAGTAAATTTTACTCAATTAAATCATTCAAATATTTTTTCATAATTTAATTCAATAAAACTATCTATAGATTCATTATTTGTTTCAATAAATGATATTAGTTTTACTTCTTCGAATACATTAAGTATATTTGAATCTTGTGAATCTGTTTTTAATAATCTTATTTTTATATGTTCGCTATTAACTCATTTTTTATCACTAAAATGTGGTAAAAATATGAATCAGAAAATATATTCAATAAAGTATTTTATTCATTTATTTCAAATAAAACATTTATCAAAAAAGTATTCATTTAACACTTTTTTGATTCAGTGATTCTGGTTATTAATATTTTCATCATTGGTTAAATTATAATATCAAATTCAATCATTATCATTACTTAATTGATAAACTATAAATGCTCTTATTCAAGCTTTTGTATCTGCTCAAAATATATTAACTCAATCGTCCACTTTTAAATCTTCTTCAGTTAAATTATCTAATTGTTCAAATATGTTAATATTTTTATCAATATATTTTTTCTTAAAAAATCAAAAAATATATTTACTAATCTTTTCAAAATAGACAATTTTTGATAGATTTAACTCATATTTTTCTCATACAATTCCCCTTTGAAAATTCCATAAACTAGATCCTCTTTCTGCAAGCAATCTTAAGCCTAAAACGTTATATAATCATTTAATTCACCAATCTTCATTAAAGAATTTATCAATTATTCAAGTTGAAGTATTTGTAGAGTACAAATACTTTCATATTGTTGCAGTGCAATTTTCATTTGAATTTTCATATCTGATTGTTTTTTCTAATATTCTTGCTATGTTATTCCAACAACTTGCAAGAGAATTTATTGAATATTTATGAAAATTACCAAGAATATATTCCAATAATTTTGGGATACTTTCTCATTCTGGAAAATCTGAAATACTTTTTTCAAAGGTTATTATAAAATTCATAATTCACTTTTCCTTGTATTTTTCAGCTACATCAGACATTATTTCAATAATATCACTTGGGTTTATAAAAAATGTCTGCACCTTATTTTTTATATATCTATTGAATCATGCGAGTTTATTGATTTCTATAAGATCAAAATAATTTTTTAAATTATTTCAAACTCTTACATCTCTTGGCGATATATTAATTTTTTGCTTTTCTTTTATTATTAAAAATATACTCTCTAATAATTCTTTTTCTTTTATGGAAAGCGACTTTATATACTTAATTAATTCTGAACTCGAGTGATAAGATGTATTTCAATCAAGATATTCAGAATTTAATAGATATTTATTATCTTTAATGTCCCCAAATAATTTAAGACTATTATTTTGTCTCAAATATACTTCATTATAGATATCCAAATATAAATTATTATTTGATAATGAAAGTAACTTTAGTTTGATAAATATATCAAAAAATAATCATTCTTCTGAGTCAAATACATTTTTAATATAATTATCATCTCAGTTGTTGAGTTTATTTGTTGCAACTATATTATTATATACCCTTTTTATACTTCTAATATCAGATATATGTTTTCACCAAGTTCTGTAATTTTCTATATTAAAAAGTTTTTCTATTCACTCAATAATTCACTCTTTTGATTTTTCTGAAAAATCAAGTTCTGATTTAATAAAAATTTTCTTAAAATATTCCTTTAGTTTATCAAAATCAGGATACAATGAAAATTGAACATTAACAATTTTTTCAATATATTTAACTAAATTTGTATTATCAAATTCCTCATTCGTAATATCTGAATAAATTCAATCTCAATTCAAAGTTCTAGATATTCTTAAGCTCTCATCAATATTATTGAAATTTGATAAATCATAACAAAGTATGAAATTTGTATTATAAAAATCTTTACATAAGTTAATTATTTTAAAAACAGATCTCAATTTATCTGAGGATATTCTATCTAAGTCGTCAATAACTATAATAATTTTCTTGTTTATTTTCTTTAATGAATTGTTTATATCTTTTTTTGTATTATATAAATCTTTATTATTTCACCAATCTAAATCAACTCACAATAAACTATTTGTTTTTTTTCATAGAATTTTTATTAAGATATTTAAATCATTTCAAAGTTCATTAAGATAAGTATTAGATTCATTTATTAAAAAAGACTTGAACTCTAATATAAATTTTTCAAGCAATACACTTTCATTTTCAAAATACCATGGATTGAATTTAAATACCATACAATTATCATATATTATTTCTTGTTCTTGAAGAAAATTTAAAAAAGTTGTTTTTCAAGCTCACCATGGGGCAACTAATCAGAATACAAGTCACCTATGATCTCAGTTATTATATATAATTTCAGAAAAATCCTTAGCCTTATATTTAAATCATAACTCATCATCATCCAAATCTTCTAATGATCAATCTGACATTAAAAAACCATTTTCATTTAAGTCATTTTTGTTATCATATTGTCAGTAAATAATTATAATTAACTTAATAAATGATATAATAAGCAGAAATATAATTAATGGTTTAAATAAATCTTCGCTTTGTTTGTAAATAAAAACGCAAGAGATAAAAATAAAAACTGAAGAATATAAAAATATTAAAATAAGAGTCTGTTTATCAATAATTTTTTTAAAATTATTAATAATATATTGTATTATTTTAAAAAATAAATATACAAAAGAAAAAATAAAAATAGTTAATAGAAAATAATTTGAATGTAAGTTTAATTTTAAATTATCAATAATATTAGCTAATGATGATATTACTGATATATTGAATATTTTTGATATTTCTCTTATTTTCCCAGTCTTATAAATTCAATATATGAGCTCACATAATATAATTACAAAAGTGATAAATTTAAGATCTTGTAAGATGGAAGATCTTAAAATCTTAAAGAACTCTGTTTTTTTCATGAGATTTTTCCAATTATATGCTATTTTTAATTTTTCATTCTTATTTATCATCAATACATTTTCAACTTAAATATAGATCGTATCACTTATTTTTAATTAATCAGTCATCAGTTTCAAGATAATCCATATTATTATCAGGGAATCAATTAATTTTGATACATTTTCAACTTGGTTTAAAATATTTTATATTTACATCATTAGCTTTATCACAAATATAATTTTGATAATAAACTGATTTATCATTTTTAAAGATTAGATTATCCGTAAAAATATATTTATCATTGATATATTTTACATTAAATACCTTTCAAAAATGTTCAATACACAGATTTTTATTTATATTCTGAGAAATCATCTTTGAAAGATAAGATATAAAAAATATTCACAAAACAATAGAAAATATTATTAAATATTTAGATTTTTTCACTCAATTAAGCCATTTATATATATTATCCTTTTGTTCACTTCAAAATAAAATATATATTCAGTATATTCAAAGAAATAATAGATTAGATAAAGCTAAATATCAAAAACTTAAGAATAATATATCAATAAAATTATTTCAAGTGGTTTTAAAATCTTTTAAGAAGTAAATAATTCAGCAACTAATTACAATTATAAACACAATATATAAACAATCCTGAACTTGCTTATTTTTATTTAATAAAATAAAGTAATAACTTCAGAAAATTCCAAGAAAAAATGTAAGTGTAATAGGTAAAAATACTATTGTATCGTTTATTACTTGAGAATAACTAAAAAAAGATAAATTAGTATATTGTAATGCATTAAATTGATAAAGTATTCAGAAAAATATAGGAAGAAGTCATAGTGAAACTTGAGAAGAAATATTTTTCTTGATAATATCAAAGATACTTTCTTTTTTCTTCCAAAATCAAAACATTATATTTTTTTAAAAATTAATATTTACTATTATAGCTTAATAAAAATTTTTGCAAAATATTCTTTATTTTTTATAAGAAAAATTTAAATATAAATTAAACCCTCCAAAATCTCCCTCATCTCACCCTCTCAAATCCTCACTCCCACAGCTATATCCTCTCACACATTCAACTTACCTCAAACCTTCAAAAACATACTGTAATCAAATTAATACATTTAAATCAAATACAATAAAAAATAGCCAACCATTTTAAATTGACTACTTTTATTAAAATTAATTACAACTTATTATTCTATGTAATTATATATACATATTAATACTGAACACACCCATTCTTGTCTTTACTACAACTTGTCTAATCTTCCTATAAAAAAGTATTTATTCTTCACGTTCCTATGGAGGCACCAATCGGATTTGAACCGATGACTATAGAGCTTTGCAGGCCCTTGCAATTGACCACTCTGCCATGGTGCCGGGTATGTGGTGGAATCTCGTGGGTAGACTTATTTTATAGAAAAAAAATAAAATGCAATTTATTTTTTATTTTGTACAAGCAAAACTTGTTATAAGATTCTCATATCTTGTCGTGTCTGTCGCACCAAGGGCTACTCAAATAGTAAGAAGATATACTTTGTTATTACAAATTTTCGCTGTTTGTAGGAATTTTCTTTTTGGGGTAGTTGTGTTGTATTTTGCTTCAAAAATATATAGATTTGACTCATCTTTATCAGAGAAGGCTATAGTTTTCTCGCTGAGTTTTATGAACTCGACATATTCTCAAGTTGAAAGGGAATAATTTATAATTGAATATTGTTTTGAGGTAGTTTTTTCGAGTAGTTCTTGTCAGATTACAACTAGATTATTTGCAAATCCAGAAGAAATATCAGAAGAACTTACCGCAAGCTCGACTTGTCCGCTTTTGATTTGAGGAAGTTCGTTTTTATTTACCACAGTCCAAGTTGTTGGAATATTAATAGTAAACCCAGAACTCGTGTAGGCTTTAGTTGATTCGTCTGTTGTAGTGCTTGTAGATCAGCAAGAAGTAAGTGCTAATCATACAAATAAAACGAGTGCTATTTTTTTCATAATTAAATTAATTTAAGTCATAAATGTGTTAAAATCAAGAAAATATATACCAAAACCAAAACAGTAAGTATTATATATTTTAATAATTTATTTAGGGAATACACTGAGATCATATAATTTCAAATGTCATACAATAGAGCAAATGTGGCAAATACAAATATCGGGTAAATTACAAAAAGAATTTGAGAAAAATATTCCGGAAATAAGCCACCAAGTACTGATATATAAGACAAAAAATACAAGAAAGCTATGAAAATAAAAAATGTTTTTGATATTTCTAATTTCAGTCATACAAAGAAATTTTCTCCACTAAACAACTTATTTTTAATTTTTTCTAGTAAATTAGAGTTGCTTTTAATCATAAATATATATAATTTATTTATTATTTTTTTGATTATATAAAAAAATGTCTTTTACACAAGAGCAAATTAAACATATTGCAAATCTTTCTAGACTAGAGCTTGACGAAGCCAACATAGAAAGATACTTAAATGACCTTAATTCGATAGTGGGTTATATTGATACTTTAAACAAAATTGATGATAGTGAGCTAGCTTGAATTTCACTCAATACTTCTAAAATCTTGCCACTTAGAAAAGATGAATTACTAGATAAAAAAATTAGCGAAAGAGAAGAATTACTTGCTTGTTCACCAAAAAATAAAGTTAATCATTCGATTGTTATAAATAATATAATGAATTAAAACCTAAATGTCATTCCCACTACCAACTGTCATTCCCGCGAAGGCGGGAATCTACAAAATATTTTAAAAACTAATTTATGTTTTCCGGTTTAAGACTTTATAATTTCAAAAATCACTCTGATATTTCTTTTGATTTTGATTTAATCAATTTAATTTATTGAGAAAATGGCTCTGGTAAGACAAATATTCTAGAAGCCATTTATTTGCTTATAAATGCAAAAACTTTCTCCACTTCTCATATTTCTAATTTAGTTAAATTTTGAGAAAATAATTTTATTTTGTCTTGACTAATTAGAGACGATTTTATTGATAAAAATATTAAATTAACTTTTGATAAAACTTTACATAAAACAAACCTTTTAATTAATTCTAGTGCATTTTCTAAGCCAAAATTCTTGAATAATTTATGACTTACGGCTTTATTTTTCTCGCCACAAGATATTAATATAATGTATTTAGGGCCAAGTCTTAGAAGAGAATTTCTTGATGAGACAATGCTTTTAAGTTTCCCAAGTTTTTCAAAAATTAAATCAAATTACACTAAAATTCTCAAAAATAGAAACAAGCTCTTAAAAGATATTTCGCTAGGGAAGTCTCAAATTAGCGATTTAGCCTTTTGGGATGACGCTTTTTGTAAAATTTCAGTAGAGTATTATAGCCACAGACTTAAATTTATAGATTTTGTAAAAGCTTACATTTCTTCAATTAGCAGTATTTTAGAAAATAAATACCAGATAGAATTTATCTATGAAACTAAGGTTAATTTAGACAATATTTCAGACTCGATTTCCTCTTATCTATCAAAAAACCAACAAAGAGACATAATGCTGGGTCATACTTATATTTGACCTCATTTAGATGACTTTTATTTTAAAGTGCAAACAGTTGATAGCGTCCATAAATCTGAAGAATTTTTATCAAGATGAGAAAATAAGAGCTTGCTTCTTTGATTAAAATTTTTGCAAATAGAATTTCTCGAAAAAATTTGAGAAAAAAGACTGATTTTGTTATTAGATGATGTATTTTCAGAGCTTGATGACAAACATATCTCTCTAATTCTAGAAAAATGCGAAAAATACCAGACTTTTATTACAACTCAAAATATACCGAATTTTACTTTAAATATACCCAATTTTAAAAAAATAATTCTAAATTAGAAAATACAAAAAATAATTGTAAAGCAAATACATTTGCAAGAAATGGGGTTTTGTAATAATATAGAGTGAACTAATTTATTTTTAAACAAAAATTTTATGAGAAAAATTATCTCGGCAATTGCACTAATTTGAATATTTACTTCAAATATTGTGTCTTTAAATGCGGCAGTCTGAGCTACTGCAGACCACTTTGTAGTTACTGCCTCACCTACTTCTACCAAAGTATGAGAAGCAATAGATCTTACGGTTAAGGCAGTTGACGCTTCTGGAAATACCGTAAAAAACTACACTTGAATGATTTATATCTCATCAGATACTGATACTAAAGCCACTGTTCCATATTCAGATGGGTATCAATTCGTTCCAGCTGATTTGTGAGCTAAGACTTTCTCAAAATGACTTTCTTTCACAAAAGAATGAAAAATGAAAATTGTAGTATTAGATTTAGAAAATGAGAATTTAGAATGATCTACAGAAGTTACAGTTTGAAATGGTGCAACTACTTCAACCGGAACTACATCAGAAATCACAATAACTAGCCCGGATAATGGGATGACTACATCAAGCGAAGAAATTACAGTTAGCGGAACTGCTAAGAAAAACAGTAAAATTAAATATATTCTCAATACTAAAGAAGCTTGAACAAATCAAAGTGATAGCGCTTGAAATTTCACATATAATATGACTAATTTAACTGCTTGAGAAAATGTAATTGAAGTTAAAGTAGTTGATGGAACAGATAAAGTAATTGCTACATCAGACAAAATAACTATAAAAGTAGATGCAACTGGACCAGTTCTAAAAAATATTGTCATAAAAGAATGAAAAGAAGTTCCAGCCGGATCTAACGTAACTGTTGAAATTACTTCAGATGTATCTCTGTCAGAGGTTTCGGCTTCTATCTGAGATTTTAATCAAGTTCTAAAAGAAACAGCAACGCCTGGAGTTTACTCTTGATCTCTTACAATTCCAGCAGAACCTGGAGATTATCCAGTTAATGTTACTCTAAAAAGTGCACTTTGAAAAACTACAACTAGAAATAATGCACTTAGTATTAAAGCAACTGAATCTAATATTTTCCAAAATGTAAAATCACTTATTTGAGATAAAAAGGTTAACTTTACTTTTGATCTAAAACAAGACAGTGAGAAAATAACTAAATTCAAATTCAAATATGGAACAGGGACTGAGCTTGATAAAGAGTCAATTACATTTGATAAAGATAAAATCAAAAATGCATCTGGAAGTCTAGCTTGGTATGTTGGAAGTCTTGAAATTACAAAATACAATTTCGAAATAATTCCACTAGATAAAGACAGTAAAGAACTTCCTGGAAAATCAGATATGATAGAAGTAGATTTATCTCTAAATAGCGGTTCTAATAAATGTATGATTTCTAATATTACAGGTTTAAAAGTAACGAAAAATTGAGATGTAAGTGAGTTAAGCTGGGATGCAACTTTAGAAGCTACAAGTTATAATGTTTACAAAAAATGAGAAGATGGTAATTTTAGTCTAATTGAAAATGTTAAGACAAATAAATATACTGTTAATATTTCTCCAGATAAAGTAAAATATGAAGATTTTGCAGTAAAATGAGTTTGTGGAGATTGAGATAATCAAAACGAATCAGCTGATTATTCTAATGTAACAAAAGTCCAAACTTGACCAGCTCAAATTATTGCCCTAATCCTTTTATCTCTTACTTGAGCTTACTTCTATATGAGAAGAAGAAGATTTAATTAGTAAATCTCAAAACCTCCAAAGAAATTTGGAGGTTTTTTTAAAAATAAACTTGCTTTTTATTATTTTTAATATAACCTATGTTTGGTATTTATAGATTTTTCAATTTATTTATACATTTTATTATTTTTATATTTATATTATGATTGGTACTATTAAAATGAAATCAGACGAAAAAGGTTTTGGTTTTATCGTTTCTGAAGAATTACCAAGAGGTGAGAATGAAATATTTTTTCATTTTTCTTCTGTAGAAGGTGGTTCAGACGCTTTTGAAGCCTTACAAAAGGATCAACAAGTTTCTTTTGAAGCAGCTGCTTGAAAGGGTGGTAAAAAACAAGCTATGAACGTTCAAGGAATGTAATTTCATATGTTTTATATAAAAAAGACCGAGTAATCGGTCTTTTTTATTTCTATATTTCGTCTTTCGAGCCATAATTTCGTTACTCTGAGCGAAATGAACTACTA
>AMFJ01007565.1_pt1 | contig 32046 bp, 33 predicted proteins | sample 427208 | NCBI WGS metagenome assembly AMFJ01 (sample SAMN02954298, study PRJNA114691) | groundwater metagenome | biome: aquatic; feature: subsurface aquifer; material: sediment; isolation source: subsurface aquifer sediment | place: USA: Rifle, CO | collected 2008-08 | reverse complement strand
GGTCGGTCTTTTATACAGGTTAATTTTTAAAAACCGGATTAGATAGTGAATTCAGGCAAATTGTTATTTATATTCTTTCCCCAATAAGGGGATTAACTCTTTAACTTTATAAAGTATTCTTATTTTTGTTCAAAAAATTAAGGAATACTTTTTATGGAGAATGTTAAAAACAATGGGGTTATTAATGCGTTTATAATCGGAATAGTGTCATTTGTTATAGGTCTCGTAGTTACTTTTATAATAGGTATTTTATTGGCGCTGATATTTCGTTTTTTCTTTTTGCTTGCTTATCCGTTACCTCTCTCAGTTGCAATTGCTTATTTTGCGTCTAACTATGTTGCTGCTTACCTTGGTTTTAGAAGCATGGAAAATATTAACCTACTCAAAACAGCATTAATTGCCGTAGGAATTTATATTCTATTACAGGTTCTACAGATTATAGGCACTATGGCCTAATAGCCATATAAAAAATATTTTTAATAAAAAATCATGTCAACCCTGACATTTCAGGATAATTCTAAATGCCTTTATAGCCCAAATATGATAAACTATTGAGTGGAGAATATATAGGCGTTCAAAAGAAGGTTTTGATGATGTCAGAGAAAAAACAACTATCATGCAAAAATGAAAATACAAAAAAGTCTGTAAATACTGTTACCAGACGAACAGACTTTCTTCGAAGTATTATTAATGAAGATTTAAAAACAGGAAAATACAATACTGTTATTACCAGATTTCCTCCCGAACCAAACGGATATCCACATATCGGACATGCCAAATCAATATGCCTGAATTTTGGCATTGCAAACGATTATCAAGGGGGTAAATGTCATTTACGTATGGATGATACAGATCCGACTAAAGAAAGTATGGAATATGTTGAATCCATAATGAAAGATGTTAAATGGCTTGGTTTTGACTGGAAAGAGAATTTATTCTTTGCTTCAGACTATTTTGAGCAGCTTTATAATTATGCTGTTAGATTAATAGAAATGGGCAAAGCTTATGTTTGCAGCTTAAATGAGCAAGAAATCAGAGAATATCGTGGCACCGTAACACAATCTGGCAAAGAAAGTCCTTATAGAGACCGTTCTATAGAAGAAAACCTCGATTTATTCAGAAAAATGCGCGCTGGAGAATTTAAAGACGGAGAACACGTTCTGAGAGCCAAAATTGATATGGCATCTCCTAATATGAAGATGAGGGATCCTCTCTTATACAGAATTCGCCATGCACATCACTACAGAACAGGTGACAAATGGTGTATTTATCCAATGTACGATTTTGCACACTGTCTTTCTGATTATATAGAAGGCATTACACACTCAATTTGTACGCTGGAATTTGAAAACAACCGTGAATTATATGACTGGATTCTCGATGAGATGGAACTTGAACTTCCACGCCCTTATCAGTATGAATTTGCTCGTTTAAATCTTAATTATACAGTAATGAGTAAAAGAAAACTTCTTGAGCTGGTTGAGAAAAAACATGTAAATGGCTGGGACGATCCCAGAATGCATACAATATCAGGTTTAAGAAGGCGCGGTTACACGCCTGAATCAATTAGAAATTTCTGTGACAGCATCGGCATAGCAAAAGCCAACAGTATTGTTGATTTTGCACAGCTGGAATTTCATATCCGTGATGATTTAAACCAAAAAGTTCCTCGCGTACTCGCTGTTTTAAAACCTCTAAAGGTCGTAATTGAAAACTACCCTGAAGGCCAGACAGAAATGCTGGATGCTGCATATTATCCGCATGATGTTCCTAAAGAAGGCTCACGCCAACTACCTTTCTCAAAAGTTTTATATGTAGAGCGCAGTGACTTTATGGAAAATCCTCCAAAAGGATATTACAGACTTTCACCGGGGCAAGAAGTAAGATTGCGTCATGCTTATGTAATTAAGTGTGAAGAAGTAATCAAAGATGCTAACGGAGAAGTAACAGAGCTTCGTTGTTCTTATGATCCACAGACAAAAAGCGGTGCGGACACCAGTGATAGAAAAGTAAAAGGCACAATCCACTGGGTATCAGCAGAACATGCCAAAAAAGCCGAAGTGCGTTTATATGACAGACTATTTTTATCAGAATTCCCTGAAGGACTGGAAGATTTAAATCCTAATTCACTAGAAGTCCTGACATCATGTCTTGTTGAACCAAGCCTGGCAGCAGATGTTCCCGGCAGCAGATACCAGTTTGAAAGACTAGGTTATTTCTATATGGATCCAGTTGATTCAACAGGTGGAAAACTGGTATTTAACAGAATCGTTCAACTTCGCGATTCCTGGACTAGAGCTTCCAAAGAACCAGAACAGAAAAAGGCTGAAACTAAATCACAACAAACAGCTCCTAAAAAAGAACCAAAACCAACGGTTGAATACAAGCCTGAGGAGTTAACCCCGGAAGCACAAGCAAGATTAAAACACTATCAGGATGATCTTGGTCTTCCTGCTGATAGTGCTGCGTTGATTGCAAAAGATACAGACTTATCCAATTTCTTTGAAGAAGCAATTGCTGCTTATAATAGTGCAGGTGCAGTTGCTAACTGGATTATTAACGAGCTGCTGCGTGAACTTAAAGAAGTAAATATCAAAAATCTTCCTTTCAATGCAATACAGCTGGCAGAACTTGTAAAGCTAGTTGATGCCGGTACTATATCAGGTAAAATAGCAAAAGATGTTTTTGATGAACTCCTTATAAAAGGCGGCAGCCCAAGAGATATCGTTGAGCAAAAAGGCCTGAGTCAGATCAGTGATATCGGTCAATTAGAGCCAATTGTTGATAAGATCATTGCAAACAATCCTGAAAACACAGCTAAATATAAAGAAGGAAGAACCAATTTACTTGGATTCTTTGTGGGACAAGTAATTAAAGAAACCGACGGCAAAGCCAATCCAAAAATAGTCAATGATCTTGTTTTAAATAAGCTTTCCAAGCTTTAATATTGCTATCCTATTGATAGAATAGCTCACCTGTTGATCTATTCAAGAACCTAAGGGTGAGGAATTGCTAAATGGCGAAAAAGTGGATAATTTGCGGAGAATGTAAATATTTTTACGACTGCAAAGCCGGTCAATCTCGCATGCAAAATGTTGATATAAACTCAAAAGTCTATCCTGAAATAGGTTGTTATGAGCATGAACAGTATCTATTGCAAATATCAGACAGGCAAATGAAACTGTTTTAACTTTTGATTGCTGGACGAATCAAGTACTTTTCTGCTAAATTTTAACTAATTGAGGACAACAGACAAATCAAAAAGCACTTTTTATTGTGTCCTTAACGGAGACTCTAAAATGCAATCTAAAACTAATCCCGAAACTATAAATTTATCAGAAGCCTATAATCCTGAAGTATTTCGCAAACAGGGCCATGAAATAATCGATATACTAGCTGACTATTTAGATCAGATAACATCAAAAAAGCTAAATCAGGTGCTACCAGCAATAACTCCCGATGAAATGCTGAAGAACTGGCCTGATAAGTTCCCAAATAAACCGAATAACAATTTGCCTGATTTGGTAAAAAAAGTAATATCACAATCAAATCACCTACACCATCCCGGATATATTGGACGCCAAGTATCAACACCTTTGCCAGCAGCAGCTTTATCTGAATTAATATCTTCTTTTCTAAACAATAGTAGTGTTGTTTTTGAAATGGGCCCTGTAAATACTGTTATGGAAAAAAGCATAATTAACTGGATGGCAAAATTAATCGGCTTTGACTCACATTCAGACGGCTTCCTAACTTCAGGCGGCACATTGGGAAACCTCACCGTACTTCTTGCAGCTAGACAGTCTAAAACAGGTTATGATATATGGAAAGAAGGAATAAAAGATTCTGAACCTATTTCATTTATGGTTTCAGAGCAGGCTCACTATAGTATAAAGCAAGCTATCCAAGTAATGGGTCTTGGAGAAAATGGTATTATCCGTGTTCCTGTGGATGAAAATCACTCCATGGATATAAACGCGCTTGAATCCAAATATCAAGAGGCACTAAACTCAGGAAGAAAAGTTATAGCAGTAGTAGGGAATGCTTGTACAACCAAAACAGGAAGCTATGATCCGCTTGATCGTATTGCTGATTTTTGTGAAAAGCATGATTTATGGTTCCATGTCGATGGAGCTCATGGAGCTTCTGCCTTAATTTCAAATAAATATAAACACTTGCTAAAGGGAATAGAAAGAGCTGACTCGATTATCTGGGATGCTCACAAAATGCTACTTATGCCAGCTTTAATAACGGCGGTTATTTTCAAAAAAAGCAGCCATTCTTATGAGGCATTTGGACAAAAAGCATCTTATATTTTCGAGAAAGAATGGTATAATCTGGCTCACAGAACCATGGAATGTACCAAGACAATGATGAGCCTTAAATTATATTTAAGCTTATCAACTTATGGTACAGATTATTTCTCAAGTTATGTCACTCAAATGTATGATACAGCCAATAAATTTGGAGAAATATTGGAAAAAGCTCCTGATTTTGAACTGGCAATAAAACCTCAAAGCAACATCATTTGCTTTAGATACACTCCTCAAGGAGCAAATGATGTTGAAGAATTACAAAAAAAGATAAGAAAAGGCATCCATGATAGAGAAGCTTTTTACTTAGCCAAGACAAGATTAAAAAATCAAACGTATCTACGCTGCATCATAATAAATCCAATGACTACAGAATACGATTTATTAAATTTACTTGATGCAATAAGGAATGTAGCTTAAAGCCGGTTAAAAATTGAAGAAAGAAAAATATAATGCAAAAAATTATAACTATTGACACACTACAAAAACACAAAGAAGAAGGAAGAAAAATCACTGCATTAACTGCTTATGATTATTCCACAGGAAAGTTCCTGGATGAAGCAGGGATAGACCTGATATTAGTAGGCGATTCACTGGCAATGGTGGCATTAGGGCACAAAACAACCCATGTCATTACTATGGATGAGATGATTCATCACACAAAAGCAGTGACAAGAGGGGTTGAAAAATCCTTAGTAGTAGCTGATATGCCTTTTATGAGCTATCAAACAGATGAAAATACTGCCATTAACAATGCAGGAAGATTTATCAAAGAAGCAAGTGCAAATGCAGTAAAGTTAGAAGGCAGCTCTGATCATATTATTAATGTCGTAAAACGCTGTACAGAAGCAGGTATTCCTGTAATGGGGCATCTTGGCTTTACCCCTCAATATTTGCACACACTAAGCGGTTATAGAATACAGGGAAAAAGCCTCGAAGCTACTAAAATAATCCTTGAACAGGCCAAAAAGCTGGAAGAAGCCGGAGCTTTTGCAGTAGTTTTAGAGATGGTTCCAGAAGAATCAGCAAAGTTAATCACTAATAATCTAAGAATACCAACTATAGGAATAGGTGCAGGAAGATACTGTTCAGGCCAAATACTAGTAACGGATGATATCCTTGGTAAATACAGTGATTTCACGCCAAAATTTGCAAGAAAATACCTTGATTTAGCCTCATTACTTAAACAAGCTTTTACAGAATATAAAAAAGACGTGATTTCAGGAAATTTTCCTGCCGAATCTGAAATATTTAACCTGAGCCAAGAAGAGAAAGAACGATTAAAAGATGCTTAAATATAATGATCATAAGCTGGAAATTATATCAACTATTGCAGAAACCAGAAAAACAATTCAGGACTGGAAAAAGCAAGGCTTAACTGTTGGTTTTGTGCCAACCATGGGAGCTCTTCATATAGGGCATGAAAGCCTGATCAAAAAAGCCCGACAAGAATGCGATAAAGTTATTGTCAGTATCTTTGTAAATCCTATTCAATTTGGACCGAATGAAGATTATAACCGCTACCCAAGACAACTGGATAGCGATACTAAAATCTGCATAAATAATAAAGCTGATCTAATCTTTGCCCCAACTGTAGAGGAAATGTATCCCGAAAAAGAACATCTTACAAAAGTCTGCCCACCTGAATTTTTCCAAAATAAACTATGCGGAAATTCAAGACCAGGACACTTTGATGGTGTCGCAACGGTAGTATTAAAGTTATTCAATATTATTCAACCTGATAAAGCCTATTTCGGCCAAAAGGATGCCCAGCAGCTGATTATAATCAAAAAAACATGCCGTGATCTTAGTTTACCTGTAGAAATAGTTAGCTGTCCTATTATTAGAGACCCTGACGGAGTGGCATGCAGCTCCAGAAATGCTTACTTATCAGCTGAATCAAGACAAAAAGCCTTATCATTATACAAAACTCTCAAAAAAACCGAAGAACTATACCTCAACGGCATAAGCTCAAAAAATGAGATTTTCAACACAGCCAAAAAATGCCTGGAATCAGGTATAAAACTAGAATATTTAGAAGCAAACAATCTAGACACCCTAGAACCTGTAGATAAAATCAAACCCAACACCCTCCTTGCCATAGCAGCAAGAGTTAATGAAATCAGATTAATAGATAATATTATAATAGAGTAAATGTCATTCTGAACGAAGTGAAGAATCTCTTTTTATTTTATGATTTAAAAATCTTATTCAAAAGAATCTTAGCCAAGTCTTTTTTTGCTGTTTTAGCTATTTCCTGCTGATTACCTGATTTATCTATCAGAGTTACAGCGTTATAATTACTTTCAAAACCAATTTCAGGATTAGAAATATCATTAGCCACTATAAAATCAAGATTTTTTTCCTGCATTTTCTTTTGAGCACTAGAAAGAAGATTTTCACTCTCTGCACAAAAGCCTACTACAAGCTGTCCTGATTTCTTGATAGTTGAAATTTCCTTTAAAATATCAGGATTTTTAACTAAATTTATAGTTAAAGTTTCACTATTATTTTTTTTGATCTTCTGCTCAGCTGTAGTTTCAGGCCTGTAATCAGCAACAGCCGCTACCATAACAAGAGCATACGAATCCCAAAATTCCTGTTTTACAGCTTCGAGCATATCAAGAGCTGACTTTACAAGGACTACTTTATAAGGTTTCTCAACTTTTATAGTAGAAACCAACCTAACTTCAGCTCCAAACTGATGAGCTGCATCGGCTATAGCTATGCCCATTTTGCCTGAGCTGTAGTTTCCCACATATCTGACAGGGTCAATATTTTCTTTTGTACCACCGGCAGTAACTACAATTTTCTTACCTGCCAAAAACTCCCCCTGCTCCAAGACCTCTACAGCTTTACTAAAGATTTGCTGAATATCAGCCATTCTTCCAATACCCTGATACCCGCAAGCAAGGTCTCCTTTTTCAGGGGGAACTATATAAAAACCTGCACTCTCAAGAGCTACAACGTTTTTTTGCAAAAACTGATTTTCCCACATATTGCAATTCATTGCAGGAGCGAGGATAACAGGTTTCCTAAATGCCACTATTAAAGATGTCAAAAGATTATCACAAATACCGTTAGCAATTTTCCCGATAGTATTAGCAGAAGCAGGTGCAATAATAAATAAATCAGAACTGTCAGCAAGACTAATATGCTCAGGCTGCCAGTTTTCCACCTGAAATTGTTCACAATAAACCTGATTTTTAGTTAAAGTCCTTAAAGTTGTTTCTGTGACAAATTCTCTTGCAGCAGGAGTAATAACAGCTTTTACCTCAGCCCCTGATTTAACCAACATCCTGATAAGCTCACAGGTCTTATAAGCAGCTATTCCACCAGTTATTCCAACAAGTATTTTTTTATTTGCTAATACCATTCTGTAATCTCTTATTTAGTCTAACCAATGGTAAATATATCATGAATACATTTTGAAATAATATATAAAAAGAGAGTCTGGCTTTAAAACCCAGACTCTCTTTTACTTGTATTTTTTATTCCAGATCAAGATTTAATGGTAAAGTAACCACATCAGTGTCCGTATCATCAGGACTTAATGGCAAACTAACCACATTAATATCCTCATCATCTTCATCAGGCAGTACAATTTTATTTACTGCAACAACTGAATCATTTTCTACCAGTGTCTGAGTGCGAACACCTGTTGCAGGTCTACCCTGCTTTGAAATCTGGCTTACTTTCTGTCTTGTGACTATTCCGTTAGATGTAACGATCATTATTTCGTCGTTTTCATCAACGATAGTAATTGTTGTCACTCTACTGGTATGTTTTTTGAATTTAGTTGCAATAAGACCAATTCCACCTCTGTTCTGAGGTCTGAATTCAGAGATAGAAGTTCTCTTACCGTAACCATCAGTTGTAACCACCAATAAATCAGCTGTACGATTCTTAGGTACTATATCACAGCCAACTATAGAATCATCTGATCTAAGTTTTATAGCGGTAACACCTCTGGCACTTCTGCCAAGCGGTCTTAAATCAGAAGCCGCAAATCTTATTGCCATACCAAGAGCAGTTCCTATTATAATTTCATCTTTATTTTCAGCATGATTTACCCAACCAAGAGTATCGCCTTCATTGAGACCAATAGCTATAATTCCATTCTTTCTAATAGAACTAAAGCTACTGAGAGTGATTTTCTTAATAAATCCTTTTTTTGTAAGCATAATCAGGAATTGATTTTCTGAAAAATCACTAACAGGAATTACAGCAGTAATAGACTCATCCTGCTCAATAGGAAGGAGATTTAAAATTGGTAAACCTCTTGCAGTTCTTCCACCTTCAGGGAAGTCATATACATTCAAGCTATATACAGTTCCTTTATTACTGAAGAAGAGAACCTTATCATGCATCATGGCAGTAAAGAAATGAGCAACATCATCATTCTCTCTTGTTTTCATACCGCCTTTGCCTCTTGTGGCTCTATTTTGCCTTTCAAATGAGTCAAGAGCGATACGTTTAATATAGCCATTTCTTGTGATAAATATAGCCATATGAATATTTGGTGTTAGATCTTCGATACTGAGTTCATCTTGATGAGGAACAATTACGGTTCTTCTCTCATCACCATATTTTTCTTTATCTTCATTAAGTTCTTTCTTAATTATCGCAAGAACTTTCTTTCTATCAGCAAGAATTGTCTGCAATTCAGCAATTTTTATCTTTAACTGCTGATGCTCAGCATTGATTTTTTCCTGCTCTAAACCGGTTAATCTTCTTAACTGCATTTCAAGAATTGCGTTAGTCTGATCAATATCAAGACCAAACTTGCTTATTAATGCACTTCTAGCTGCTTCAGTTGATGGAGATGTTTTCACAATTTCAATAACTTCATCAAGATTACCAAGTGCAATAACTAAACCGGCTAATATATGAGCTCTTGCAGTAGCTTTTTTAAGATCAAATACAGTTCTTCTGGTAATAATTTCTACTCTGTGCTCTACAAACTCATTAAGGACTTCATATAAATTAAGAAGTCTTGGTTGCTTACCAACCAGAGCCAGCATATTAACACCAAAAGTTGACTGCATTGAAGTATACTTATAAAGATTATTTTTCACAACTTCAGGCTTAGCATCTCTTTTTAACTCAATTACGATGCGCATGCCATCTCTATCAGATTCATCTCTAAGATCGCTAATTCCTTCAAGTCTTTTTTCTCTAACAAGTTCAGCTATTTTTTCAATTAAACTTGCTTTATTTACCTGATAAGGAAGCTCTGTAACAATAATAGCGGTTCTATCGTGACGGCCCGGCCCTGCATCAACTTCTTCAAAAGCGCATACAGCTCTCATCACAACACTTCCACGGCCTGTTTCATATGCTGATTTTATTCCATTAGTACCCATAATTGTGGCGGCTGTAGGGAAATCAGGCCCTTTAACATACTGCATTAATTCTGGAATTGTGATTTCTGGATTATCAATTAGTGCAATGGTTCCATCAATAATCTCTGTAGCATTATGTGGAGGTATGTTTGTAGCCATACCAACCGCAATACCACTAGAACCATTCAATAAAAGCATGGGAAGTCTTACAGGAAGAACAACAGGTTCATCTAAACTTCCATCAAAGTTTGGGGCAAAATCTACAGTTTCAGAATCTATATCTGCAAGTATAGAGGTTGAAATAGAGGTCATTCTAGCCTCTGTATACCTCATTGCAGCTGCACTGTCACCGTCCACACTACCAAAGTTACCGTGTCCGTCTATTGTCCTGTAGCGGGTTGAAAAACTCTGTGCCATTCTGACTAAAGCATCATAAACAGCAGTATCGCCATGCGGGTGATATTTACCCAGAACTTCCCCGACTATACGTGCACATTTCTTGTATGGCTTATCCGGTGTCATGCCAAGTTCATTCATAGCGAACAAAATTCTTCTATGAACCGGCTTTAAACCATCACGCACATCCGGTAATGCTCTTCCTACAATAACGGACATCGCATAATCCATATAGGAACGCTTCATTTCTTCCCGAATATTAATAGGGATTATCTTACCATCCCCAAAAATTGCTTGTTGACTCAATTTTATTTCCTTTCAATTATGATAATTAGAAAGTTAAATTATCCGATTTTTCCTATACCATCTAATAATATCCTAACACAACCGCTCTTTTTTTCCAAATTATAAAGAAATCAGGGAGAATTCTCCCTGATTTCTTTATGTTTAATTTAAATTAAAGATTATTAAAAGATTGAAACAGTTTTAGATTCTATTCACCGAAGCCTGGAGAACGTAATGGTAAATTTCTATAACCAGGATTTGTTGAAACCGCTTCTTTTATTCTTGTATTTGTATAATTTGCTGCTTTAAACATATTTTCAAGCGTATTTAATCTACGTACCAGCGGGTATTCATTGGGGCTTAAAGCATTTAATTCAGGTTTTTTCTGTTTCATTTCAATCCATACATTTGCCTCATAACCCCAGCCATATGTTTCTTCTTCTATAGAAGAATATGGGTCCTGATGAACTGCTTCATGGCTTAGCAAACTTGCTAAAGCTTCCGGGGGAGCATTTCTATGTCTATTATTTATATAAATAAAAAGCTGATTTCCATCTTTCCAACCAAGCGCATCAAATGATGCATACGCTGGAGAAAGCTGTGCCAGATCTCTAAATAAAACTTTAATAGGTCTTTTAGTAAGATTTTCGCCCAATATAGCCTGTTGAGCCCATTGAGCTTTAGTTTCTGTCATACAATCAAGCGCCTGTACTAATGATGAATCACTGGTTACACTTGAATAGATACTACTTTGAAAGATTTGCGCCTGCGGAGTAGCTGCCATTAAAAAAGGCATGGCTAATCCCACAAAAAAAACTTTTACTCCTCGCATAAATTCGTCCTCTAACCCTTTAATTTCTTGCTAAATATAAATTTTTTAATAATACCCTGCACGATTTTTATTTATTTTATTATGACATATTAAAATTATACTTATCCAGCAAGAAAAAAAACATTTATTTAAATGAGATGAAAATTCATAAAATAAAGGCTGGATTAACCAGCCTTTATTTTAATATCTATCACGTCTTGATCTTCTTCCAAACCTTGATGCTTCCTGAGGTGCACTGCTTTTTTTTGTGTGCATTATATCTCTGTCGAATTTTTTTAATGTTATTTCAATTTTTTCGGGGTCTTTTATTCCTAACCCATTTTCTGCAGCCATTTTCTCATAGCATTTTTCGCAGAAATAACCCTTCATTTCAGAGCCTTTTTTCTCCTGGCTACAAATTCCACATTTTACAACTATTCTGTTAGTTGTATAAGTTAATAACTGACCACCTTTATAAATTTCGTCGACATCGTCAAAACTGATTCCTGTTTGTTCACTAATTTGTCTCAATGTAACAAGTTCAGAAGAAGATTCAACAAATTTAGAGATGGTTCTCATCTGTTCTTTTTCTATCTCAACACATCTATCACAGATGGTTCTCTTATTCTTCTTAAAAAGTGTCCCGCATCTTCTGCAATTAATTACATCTAATTTCAAAATTCCATACCTTTTAGTTAAATCAAACTTAGCCTATAATATTATAATTATATCGGATAATTCATTTTTTTCTTTAGTGTTTTAATAGTTTCATGTTAAGTAAAGTTAATTATAGCAAATGAGTAAAGATAAAATAATAACTACGAATAAGAAAGCCTACCATGACTACCATATCCTTGAGACTTATCAAGCAGGTATGGTGCTTACCGGTACTGAAATCAAGTCCATCCGTGCAGGGAGGATTAATTTAAAGGATAGTTTTGCCAAAATAGAAAATAGAGAACTATGGCTCTATAAAGCTCATATCAGTCCTTACGATATGGGAAACCGCTATAACCATGAACCTGAAAGAAAGCGTAAATTACTTTTAACCAAAGCGGAAATCAGAAAATTAATCGGTAAAACCAAAGAATCAGGAAATGCTCTTATTCCTTTAAAGCTATATTTCTCTAACGGCTGGGCAAAAATTGAAGTCGGTATTGGTAAAGGCAAGAAGCTATATGATAAGAGAGAGACTCTTGCGAAAAAAGACCAAAAACGTGAAGTTGAAAGAGCATTAAAGGATAAGCATTAATCATATTATTTATTTTCAGAAAATTTATTCAATAAAAATTAAGGAATTTTTATTGAAATTTGCAACCCTTTTGCACCTGTTTTGCACCCTTTTTATTGGGTATTTTTAGACTATTGGCAAGGGAAATAGCGTTTTTGGTTTTAATTAAATTCTTGCAAAAACTGGTGGGTATTGGATTTTAGCCATATTATTTTGACATGGATTAGCTGAAAATATTCAAAACAAAAGGATTTTAGAAAGTGGCCACATAGGCTACAGGAATTATAAAATTATCAAGGTTCTAACTTTATCATTATAAAGTATTATTTCCCGTCCGTCTGGCCACACTTTTTTATAAATCTTTTCTGCGTAAAGTCCAATCTACGGACTTATAATAAATGTTGGGTAAAACTAATTTTACCCAACCTACAAGCTACTTGAAAATATCTAATATTAAAAATGCATTAATTTTTTTAACTAACAAGAGACTAAATTTTTTAAAAGTAGGTATGTACTTGTCATAAAAATTAATTTCATTTATTAAAAATTTTCTATAAAAACTTCTAATATCCCTCAATTTATCCGTAAAATAATCTAATATTTCTGCTTCTTTGGCACAAATTTTGCTTCGTTCTTCCCCCACATCTAACTTTTCTAGTTTACGATTGTAATAATTTAACTTAATAGATTTACTATATAAATCGTCAACAAAATTAAATATCTCTCGATGTAAATATATTTCAGCTTCCTGTCTTGCACTTGCAAATAAAGATAAAGTTTCATTAGAAATATATGCATCTCTACCTATTTGCCTTAATCCGCTTAATACTTTTTCACAATTTTTTATATATAAATTTCTTAAATCTGTGTCAAATTTATATTTAAAAGAGAAAAATGCCCAAATTATACCAGTTAAAAAACATAAACTGGTTATTAATAAAATTATTTTATTTATTGTATCTAAATTTTCAGCTAAGAATTCCAATGTTTTAGGGTCCCTATACTTTCTAAATTCATAGAATAGGTCAAAATTGACCCATTAATATAATAGATAAAGCCCAACTGCATGTCGAGCTTTTATAAAAAATATAAATTAAATTTAAAATCACGCAAGGGGGATTTGAATTCTCAATTTTTTGCTTCGTACAAAAGTTTAAATTGATAAAAGAATAATTACTTACGGATGCTTGAACGCCGAATATAAGCTTTAGCACCACTTGTTTGAGCGCAGCGAGTTTGGTGCGTTGTGGATTGTGAGTGATAATTTAAGTTCTTAGCATCCGTAAATGGCCGCGGGTTTTCTTTCTTTTGCTTACTTGTTCTTTCTTTTGTTGCGGTAAAAGAAAGAAAAGTAAGAGAGCGTTAGGATTACAGCATCAGAAGAGATTTTTCCTTAGAATGACAATTGAATACTTGGATTGCTTCGCTTTGCAGCAATGACAGTGCAGTGATTGGTGCTGGTGGGTAAGTAACTAAATTGTATTACAGAAGTTATGATTAACTCAGATACCCACCCTACTTTAGCTGATTTTGGATCGCCACGGGCTTTCAGCCCTCGCGATGACAAAAGAATAATATAGCCTTAGAAAACATTCCTAATTGCTTAATATAGTAATAGCAGTATCGCCGTATTTTTTCTCTCTTAGAACTTCATAACCCAAATTTAAAGCAATTTCGGTGGTGTTATATTTAGGATTGTGCTCTACTACTATAATTCCATCAGGATTTAGAAGGTTATTACTTTTTATCTTTGCTAAAGATGACTCAATAAGCTTTGAAGCATAAGGAGGATCGATGAATATAAGATCGAAGGTTATGTTTTCAAACCTGTCCAGAGCTAAAATCGCATCAGAAACGATTAATTCATAGTCAATATCAAATTGTGCAAGATTTTCTTTTAGCAAACTTACTGCATTAGGATTTTTTTCTACATAAATAACTTTTTTAGCGCCTCTGGAATATGCTTCCAGTCCCAGGATGCCACTGCCTGCAAATAAGTCAAGCACCACGGCATCACCGTGGTGCAATATATCACTATTAGATTGAATTATATTAAATATACTTTCGCGTACTTTAGAAGAAGTTGGCCGTACTTCTTTTGATTCAACCGTATTGATCTTTCTTCTTTTAAGAAATCCGCCAGTTATCAACATTTTTAATAGTGTTCCAAGACTTAGATCATTAACATATGTTAGGTGATGTTATCACCATTATTTGCCAACAGGTTCTTTTACCTTCTGTACTTCACCGCTCATATGTTCTGCAATAAAGCCGGTATTGACTTCGCCTTTAATAAAGACACTGTTTTTAAGAATTTTTTGATGATAAGGAATGGTTGTCTTGACACCAGTGATTGCATACTCATCAAGAGCCCTTAACATACGCATTCTTGCTTCTTCTCTGTCTCTACCCCAGCAAATCAGCTTTCCAATCATAGAATCATAGAATGGAGGAATTTTGTAATTGGAATAAACATGACTATCAACCCTAACGCCAGGACCACCCGGGGCAACATATCCTTCAACAGTGCCGGGACAAGGCATAAAATTCTTTTCAGTATCTTCTGCATTGATTCTACATTCGATGGCATGCCCTACAATCTTTATATCATCCTGTGTAAAGGATAACTTAGCACCAAAAGCGACTTTAATCTGTTCTTTTACAAGATCAACATTACTGACCATCTCAGTTACAGTATGTTCTACCTGAATTCTGGTATTCATTTCCATAAAATAGAAATTGCCTTTTGAGTCAAGCAGGAATTCTACAGTACCAGCACCTTCATAATTAATACCTTTAGCCGCATTAACAGCAGCTTCACCCATTTTTTCTCTAGTTTCAGGAGTAATTACAGGTGATGGAGCTTCTTCAATTAACTTTTGGTGTCTTCTTTGAATACTGCAATCCCTTTCACCTAAGTGAACGACGTTACCATACTGATCTGCGATAATCTGAACCTCAATATGGCGAGGATCTTCAAGAAATTTTTCAATATAAACAGCATTGTTACCAAAAGCAGTAGCAGCTTCTGTTTGAGCAAGATTCATCATTTCTTGAGTTTCAGACTCTTTTCTTACAATTCTCATGCCTTTGCCGCCGCCACCTGCAGTTGCTTTAATAATTATTGGATAACCAACTTCATCAATCCAGGATTTCACCTGTGATAAATCACTAACAAGACCTGTTCCCGGAACTGTCGGTACTTTATTATCGACCATTGTCTTTTTAGCTGATGCCTTATCGCCCATTGATCTAATGCTCTCAGGGGATGGACCAATGAATTTGATCTGATGATCTTTACATATTTCTGCAAAATCGGCATTCTCTGCTAAAAATCCATAGCCCGGATGAATTGCATCAACGCCTGCCATAAGAGCTGTACTAATAATATGAGGAACATTAAGGTAGCTCTTTGCTGAAGGAGCTGGCCCTATACAATATGCCTCATCTGCAAGACTCACATGTAATGAGTCTTCATCTGCCTGAGAATATACAGCAACAGTGCTAATCCCTAATTCTTTACAAGCTCTGATAATTCTTACCGCAATTTCACCACGGTTAGCAATTAAGACTTTCTTTATCATTTGTCCACTCCACAGTGTTTTTTATTATTCTGCCTGCTTTTACTTTAAACTATTTTTAATAGCGTTACAACGAATTGAATTTTTATTGTGGCTCAACGATCATTAACACCTGACCGTATTCTACAGGCTGGCCGTCTTGTACACATACTTCAACAACTTTACCGGATACATCAGCTTCGATTTCATTCATAAGCTTCATCGCTTCGATAATACAAACTACCTGACCGGCACTTATATTTTTACCTACTTCTGCAAATGCAGCTGCACCAGGGGAAGCTGCTTTGTAGAAAGTTCCTACCATTGGAGATGTTATCGGAACACCTTTTTGCACTGAAGGTTCTTCAACCTTTGGAGCTGCTGCAGGAGCGACTGCCTGTGCCGGCATTGCGGCATGCATAAACGGTGCTGATACCTGTTGTGTTACTACTGTACCTTCTTTTTTGATTACAATAGCTTTCTCTCCCTCTTCAAGGGTGAGCTCGGTTAATCCATTTTCTTTTACTAAGCTTACTAACTTTTCAAGATATTCAAGTTCAATCTTCATTACTTTTATCCTGTATCTCTACTAAAACCCTTATTGTTTATGCTCTGTCTAAATAGCTGTTAGTTCTTGTGTCAACTCTGATCCTATCTCCATTGTTAACAAAAAATGGTACGTTAACAATTGCGCCTGTTTCAAGAGTAGCAGGCTTGGTTCCGCCTTGTGCCGTATTTCCTTTTTCTCCCGGAGGTGTATCTACAACTTCCAGTTCTACAAAGTTTGGTATATCAAGTCCAATTATACGAGTGTCGTGCTTTAATACGTTAATGGTCATGCCTTCTTTTAGGTATTTTACGCCATCACCAATTTGTTCTGCTGTAAGAGAGACCTGCTCAAAGGATTCGTTATCCATAAAAACAAATTCGTCTTCACTGCGGTACAAATACTGCATATCTCTTCTGTCAATAACAGCCTTTGGAAGTTTTTCACCTGCTCTGAATGTTTTTTCCATTACGTTACCGGTTTCAACATTTTTAAGCTTTGTTCTAACAAAAGCAGCGCCTTTACCGGGTTTAACGTGTAAAAATTCAACCACTGACCAAATTGAGCCGTCAAGTTCTATTGTCATTCCTGTTCTTAAATCATTAGTTGAAATCATTATTCCTAACCTATCTCAAATTACTACTACTAAGGCATATATGGATTTATAAATTATACTCGTAACAACTTTTAATTACTAAAAAATCAAATTTTAAATTTATATATAGTATTTGATAATAATATGAACCGAGCTGTAAAGACAAGTTTAAACTTTGTTAAGTTTTCTCAAGGTGATATCAATCACCTAATTTAATGCTTTTAATTATCGTTGGAATGCAGCTTTCTCAAGTAGTTTACCAGCCCTGAGAGCCCCAGCGCATAGCTGTCTTCTCTAAACCCGCTAACCTGTCCTATACATACCGGAGCAATATATGAATGATGCCTGAATTCCTCTCTGGTATAAATATTGGTTAAATGAACCTCCACACAGGGCAAGTTTACTGATAGTAATGCATCTCTTATTGCTATACTTGTATGGGTATATGCAGCAGGGTTGATTAAAATACCATCAAAGATGTCTATTGCACTGTGAATTTCATTGATTAATTCACTTTCACTATTTGACTGGAATATTTCCAATTTTACTTCCAGTTCTGAGGCAAATCGCTTTAATTCAGTATTAATATCATCCAGTGTCTTTACTCCATACTTATCCGTTTCTCTTTTTCCCAACAGATTTAAGTTTGGCCCATGAAGAACTAATATTTTCATACTTCATTCCTTATCAACGAATTTAGATTTATTTATTATACTACACAGGACTTAAATAAAGAATGAGCAAATAAACCCTGTGATACATTGGGTTTGGGACTTAAATATGTTTTCAGGACATATTGCAAATCTTAATTAATATTGTTATTATAATAATAAGTATTAATAGGATTTTAAATATGACTGATAAAAGAATTGCTGGAAAATTGACAATTAATAATGATGGGATACCTTTGGAGCTTGATGTCCTCTCTGGCATGCTTGATAGAAGTTATTCAGCTTTTAACTTTAATTCCGGCAGCAGAGAAAATATTGATGGATATAATTTAACTATAGATGTCAGTGATATGAGTAAAAATGCACTGAGAAACCTGGAAGAAATAACTCATAATATTGATAAAATATTTCAGGTTACTTTAAACCTTGATGGACAAAACAAACAGGGTAAAGCTAAAATTGCTGAAAGTCTTGGATTTTCAGGAGTTACTCTGGATCTTGAACTCCATAATTAAGCTTTTGTTTTATGAACTAACCTGCAACTAAATGGCAACGCCAAAAATATAAATCAGTGAGAAATAAATACCAGCAAGAATGAATATTACACCTGTTATTCGTCTTGTCCAGTATTCGAACTGTATAATTTTATTGTAGAATTTGCCAACAGAGCCTATGCTTATGGCAATAATGAATGCAAATACGATAACAGGTAATGCCGTTCCTATTCCATAGAAAAAAGGGAATAGGAACATTGATTTATGCTGCATAGATAATGGAATTAAGCTGCCAAAAAAGAGGGCTGCTGATATAGGGCAGAATGAAACAGCAAAGAGTATTCCTAATAATCCTGCGCCCCATATACCGAGCTCCTGAATTTTATTTTGTAATCTTTCACTTCCTATGCCTGGTATATTAAGCTTGATTAATTCTAAAAGAAGTATTCCTGCAAAAATTAAAATAGGGCCTAATGCAATATTCATATATTCTTGAAGGAAGTTCGCGACCGTTGGGATTGATAACAGACCTGCCACAATAATGATACCAAGTGCTATATATGCCAGAGTTCTCCCTAATGTATAGAGTAATCCTGCAAGGCAAACTTTTAGAGGGCTATCTACTCTCTTGCCTATATAAGATATAGCAACTATGTTTGCTGCTAACGGGCAGGGGCTTATTGATGTCAATATTCCAAGCCATAAAACTGAAGCCAGGATCAGTATTATTTCCATATAATCACCTACAAATATGATTTAACTTCTTTTTTTATGTAATTTTCAAAAGCTGCTTCGTTACCAAGCAGTGTCCAAATCTTATCAAGATTTTTCCATTTTTCCTGTTTAGCATTTTTGACGCTTGAAATAACAACTGACTTGGTAAATAATCCATAATCCTTTACAAAATGTTTGTTGTCAGTCTCATCTATATTAACTATATGTAGTTCCAGCCTGTTATTGTTAATGCTTTGAACCGCCTCTTTTGTATATGCTTCTATTTTGCGGCATGATGGACAGCGTTTATTTCCATGAAAATAGTAAACAATTACTTTTGAACCTTTTTTGACTTCTGATTTTACTGGAGTAATCTTTGATTCACTTTTAGCTAAAGAACATCCTGCTATAGATGAAATAAACACTGCAAAAGCAAATATGATAGAACATATAGTTAATAGTCTGACTTGTCTTATCATTATAATTCCCTTTCTAAGCCTTAATTGAAATTAAGTTTTTATTTTTCTGAGTTAGTTGGTTAATTGGGTCAAATAATTATATTAATAGAAGTATATCTGATTCTGATAATTTTAAGCAATATCATACTGGACAGACTTTTATACTTGAACAATAAGCGTAAAATCTAGTCTTCTTCATACTCTCCTGGGTTTGGGATATTCTCTCCATCCTCAAGCATTACCCGAAAGAGTAGTTTTAGCTGCTTTTTATAATTAGCTAGAGCCGTATCTTGATCTACAGCACAATAAGCAAAACTGGGAAATTCTTTTATCTCTATATAATGATAAGGTTCACCGTTAAAATCCAGGTCTGTCCCCTGAACCAGTGTCCAATCCAAATTTAAATAATATTCAAGGTCTTTTTCCATGCCGTTCTTAAGATTCCATAATTTAATAATTCTAGTCCGTTTTTTTTAGAGGTTGAGAAACTTCTACTCCCTCTCCGCCGATATATTCTGCTTTTTTTCCGCTTAATTCAAGATATACAGGTTTATCTTGAATAACCTCAAGGACAGTATAATTAAACTGTTTAAGCCTTGTTGTCATGCTGGAAGATCCACCATAAGTTCCAAAATCTTCTGACAGATTAACTATAATTTTATCCGTGGTTTCCTGTATTCCTAAAAGTACTGTTTTATATGGTATTTCAGTGAAATAACCATTTTTTTGTTCCTTCAGTGATGGCCCTTTTAAAAGTTCTGTAAGTGCAACATTGAGACGCTTACTTCCTTTTGGCACTTTTCTTGTAACTGATGCAACTTCTGTTTTATCTTTGTCAATCAACTTGACAAAATAAACTGAAACTATATTATCTGGCGTAACTTTAGAATTTTTATAAGCTATGCCAAGTCCTACAGCTGCTACCACAAAAATTAAGATTAAAATTATTATTAGACCTTTTGATATTTTCATTATTGACCTCACTTAGAGATTTTAATTATTTATATTGGTATTGCGATGCTACCCAGAAAGTTCCTTCTATATCAATTCTACCATTATTAACATCTACATTCTTAATATTTATTTCTGTATTCTCTGTACCCAACTGCTTTATGTCAAAAACGGCAAGTGTCATTTTTTCCAGAAAATCAGCAACTATTTTACCATTCCTGCCAAAATTGCTTGAAAGCATTTGTACATCTGAAAGTCTGATGTTATTGTTTTTCACCTTTAATCCTGAACTCAACTTTACAGGAATAATAACGAATTTTGGGGTGCCAACAAAATGTAAATCAGCTGAAATAACAACTTTATCACCATTAATATCAATATTAGGATTTAAAAATTCAAGAAGGCTAATCTCGCTATTATTATGCTTTAACTTTATTTTAGTTAAATTGTCCTTATATTCCTTGGAAGAAACAATGCTATTAAGATCTTTTTCACTAAAACTGACTTTATACCCTAAAAAGACAGGAGCAAGCGCAACTATAGGATTTTTTTCATAGTCAAGATGAGTAAACTCACATAAACTTGTGGCTTCAGCTGATGAAATATAAAAGCCTTTACTTGCAACATTTTTTGCTTTTACATTAAAGCTTTTCAGCTTACCTGCCACCAAATCCATAGCACTATAAGGCTTTATTTGAACTTCTACTTCTCCTTTATCAAGAGATTTTTTAACATGTTTTTCAATCTGAGATTCTAATATTCTTGCTGCACCCCAGTTTAATCCTGTTACTCCCTGTAATCCTCTTGTTATAAAATTACTTATAGGGTATGGCTTTCCGGGACACGTGTTGACCTGTCGTGTCGGCAAAGAATGAACTAATAATCCAAATGACAAACTCAAAACCAGTGCAAAAATTGCTATATATCCAAGCTTTCTCATCTATGCATTATCTCCTATACTTCAATTGATTAGACAAAAACGTTTATAGGAAAAGCTTTGTCTTCTTCAACTCTGGCAATCGCAATTAATTTATTTTCGTATATAAGCTGAATTTTTTCTATATTAGTCCAATTATTTTCATCACAAATTTTAATATATTGTCCTTTTGAAAGCTTGTTTATCTCATTTTCAGTTACATAAACATGTCTTAAATTAATTACATCAATTGGATTAATCAAAATTTCATTTATCCTGCTTGATCTGGAAAATTCTTCAATTTCTTCAAGAGTATGGCTTTTGTCTATTGTAAATTTTCCTGATTTTGTCCTGATTAATGAGTTCAAGCTTGCTCCATAACCAAGCGCTTCTCCTAAATCATAAGCTATAGACCTAATATAGGTACCGCCTGAGCAATCAATGTCTACAATAAGCACCGGATGATCAGAATCTTTATCTAATATATCCAACAACTCTATGGAATTGATATAAACCTTACGCTCAGGAATATCTTCTATCTCGATATTCGCCCTTGCATATTCGTATAATCTTTTACCTTTATAATGAACTGCTGAATATATGGGGGGTTTTTGTATTATTTCTCCTTTAAATCTACTTAACCTTGATTCGATGTCAGAAATATCAAGATTAACAGGGTTATCTTCTATAACTTCACCATCGGCATCATAAGTGTCTGTTTTAATTCCCAGCTTTATATAAGCCCTGTAAGCCTTTGATTCTTCAAGGTATTGAATGATTTTTGTTGCCTTACCTATACATACAGGAAGAACCCCAACCGCTAACGGGTCAAGGGTTCCTGTATGACCTATCTGTTTCATATTCAATATTTTTCTAAGTTTGCCTACAACATCATGTGAGGTAAATCTTATTGGCTTATTAACATTTATTATTCCGAATAGATTGTTTGAAACCAAAATTACAATTCACCTCTTGAAATTTTGTCAATCAATTCAGTAATTCTACTACCTCTTTCGAGAGAATCATCTCTTATAAATTCAAGCTCCGGGGTATTTCTAGTCCTTATTCTTTTGCCAAGTTCACCTCTTATATATGATGCGGAATCCTGAAGAGCTTCTAATGTCTGTTCTTTTTGCTCATCAGACCCGTAAACACTTACATAAACTTTAGCAAACTTATAATCTGATGATGTTTCAGCATCAGTAACAGATACAATCCCTGATATACGAGGATCTTTAACATGTCTTTGTATTATATCGCTAATTTCTTTAATTAAAGCTTTTCTTACACGGTCGCTTCTTGAATACATAATTTTTTACCCCCCAAAACATTGGTATAATTTAGTGACACAGTCACTCTTTTAAGTCATCAATCATTCTGATAATACATAATTTTATTAGGTTTATTATTTAAGAGAAATGACCAAGTCGGTTATTACCTAGAATGTGTTTTACTAAAAACCTTCCAAGCCAGCAAAGCCGTCTTTCAGGTTTTAGCAAAAACCCGCTCCGCGCCTAAACTAAAACTTCCCTCTCAATTTCTTCAATGATTGATACCTTAATAAGGTCTCCTTCCTGGATATCATTAAATTTACTGAATGATATACCGCACTCATAACCAGAAGCGACTTCTTTTACATCATCTTTGAAGCGTTTCAGCTGATCAATGACACCTTTATGTATCTCTTTGCCATCTCTGATAACTTTTGCAGTTTTATTTCTGATAATTTTACCGTCTAATACATAGCAACCTGCTATTTTGGCTGTTTTGCCAATACTAAATACTTGTCTAACTTCAGCCGTACCTGTTTCAACTTCTTTGAATTCCGGCTGTAACAAACCAAGCATTGTTTTTTCAATATCATCAAGAACTTGATAGATAATATCATACTTTCTGATATCGACACCAACATTAGTTGCAATTCTTAAAGCATTTGCATCTTCTTTTACGGCAAATCCTATAATTATTGCATTACTTGCATCTGCAAGCATAACGTCAGCCTCTGATATATCACCAATTCCGATGTGAACAATTTTCACAAATATTTGCTTGGAAACAAGCTGCTGCGCTGCTGCGCTAACTGCTTCTGCAGAACCATGAGTATTTGCTTTAATTATTATATTAAGATCTTTTGTTTCTTGCTGAGTCTGAAGAATCATTTCTTTTCTTATCTGAGTAGGAGCTATTGCTTCCAGGCGAGTGGTTCTTTCCTCTTCTTTTCTCTGGGAGATAATTGTTTTCATCTCTTTATCGCTACGGACAACTTCAAACCTGTCACCAGATTGAGGAACTTCAGTGAGGCCCAGAATTTCTACAGGAGTACTTGGCCCTGCTTCATTTATTCTCTCACCTTCATCACTCAGTAAAGCTCTTACTTTGCCTGCGACATTACCTGCTACCACATAATCGCCTACTTTTAATACACCTTCTTGAACGAGTAAAGTTGCAACTGCACCCTTACCTTTATCTAGCTTAGCTTCTATGATAACACCAGTACCATTTTTGGCATGATCAGCTTTTAAATTTTCCATCTCAGATACTAAGAGAATCATTTCAAGCAACTCATCAATATTAGTTCCCTGAAGTGCACTCACTTCAACACAAACTGTATCTCCGCCCCATTTTTCAGGAACTAGATTATACTCGGTTAGCTGCTGTAATACTCTGTCTGGATCAGCATCAGCTTTATCAATTTTGTTAACAGCCACAATAATAGGAACTTTTGCAGCTTTGGCATGACTGATAGCTTCAGCGGTCTGTGGCATTATACCATCGTCAGCAGCTACAACAAGAATGGCAACGTCTGTTGCTTGAGCGCCTCTGGCTCTCATTGCTGTGAAAGCCTCGTGACCAGGAGTGTCAATAAATACTATTTTTTTACCATCAATTCTTACTGTATAAGCACCGATAGATTGAGTGATGCCTCCAACTTCAGTGTTAACAATTTTATGCCTGATTGATCTGATTGAATCTAAAAGTGTGGTTTTACCATGATCTACGTGCCCCATAATAGTAACTACAGGAGCTCTTGATTGTAATTTAGATTCATCGATTACTTCTTTTTCTTTCTCTTCTTCTTTTTCTTCTTCTTTTAGCTGCTCAATTACTGTAAAGCCTAATTTTTCTGCTACATCTTTAGCCGTAGCTGTATCTATAGTCTGATTTACAGTAGCTAAAATTCCTGACATCATAAGCTGCTTAATTACATCAGACATACTTGAATCAAGTTTTGAAGCTAATTCGCCAACTGTAAGAGGTGCGCTAATTACAACATCTGTAATTTTCTCTTTCTCTTTTTCTTGTTCTTCAAGCTCTCTTTTTTTCTTTTTAAGCTCTAATAACTTTATCTGTTCGAGTTTTTCCTCTTTAGATAAAACAGTTTCTCTCTCTTTATGTTTATCTTTTTTCTTTCCAAAGTTTTCTCTTCTGCCTGGATCTTTGGATACTTCAAGTCCTTCTCTTGAAGTTGCAGGCTTTTTATTATCAAAAGATGGCCTTTGTCCAGCCTGAGGTGGCCTTTGACCTGTTCTGTCATATGGCGGTCTTTGATCCGGTCCATAAGATGGCCTTTGGCCTGTTTGAGGCGGTCTCTGACCTGTTCTATCATAAGGAGGCCTTTGTCCGGTTCTATCATATTGAGGCCTTTGATCCGGTCCGTAAGATGGTCTCTGGCCTGCTTGGGGAGGTCTTTGACCTGTTCTGTCATATTGCGGTCTTTGATCCGGTCCATAAGATGGTCTTTGCCCGGTTCTATCCTGAGGAGGTCTATTATCATAAGATGGTCTTTGTCCTGCTTGAGGTGGTCTCTGGCCTGGCCCGTATGAAGGCCTTTGTCCAGTTTGAGGCGGTCTTTGTTCATCAGGTCTTCTTGGTGCACCATCTCTTGGTTGAAAAGCAGGTCTATCTTCTCTTTTAACTTCCTGTTTTTCTTCTGATTTTACTTCAGGGCCTTGAGCTTTTTCAGGTTTAACTTCAGCTTTAGGAGATACTTTTGGGGCAGCTTCTTTTGTTTTTGCAGGGGCAGCAGATGGAGCAGATTTTATTAAATTGGTTAATTTGTCAGCTTCTTCTTTAGTAATAGTGCTGGCATGGGACTTAACTTCAACCTTTAATTTTTCAGCAAGAAGATCTATAACTTCCTTATTGGGAAGCTCCAATTTTTTTGCTAATTCATAAACTCTAACTTTTTCCGCTGTCATTGTATAAATATCTCCTAATTTCTGCCCTTTTATAATATCGTACTACTTTTAATTATTTATTTATTATATTTTCAAGGTGTTCAAATGTTGAATCTGATATCTCCTTTTTGAATGTTCTTTGAAATCTTTTTTTCTTTATTGCATCTTTCAAACATTCTTTATTGTAACAAAGATATGAAGAACGGCCAAAATATTTGGAAGATGGTGCCACAACTACCTCATAGGTGTCATAGGTCTTTGTGATCTTTATAAGGTCTGATCTTTCCTTTAGTTCACCACATCCAATACATTTTCTAATAATACCTTTTTTATTCAGTTTCCTCTTCTTCATATTCTTCTTGTTCCTGTCCTTCATAATTATAAGGACCCTGTTCAGCTTCAATTTGGCTTAAGCTCTTAATATCTATTCTCCATCCGGTTAAACGATGAGCTAGTCTAACATTTTGACCTTCTCTGCCAATTGCCAGACTTAATTGATCATTCGGAACTATAACAAGAGCCTCTCTGGTGTCTTCTGTATGGGCTAAAATTTCAACCGTTACTATTCTTGCAGGAGATAAGGCATTGATAATAAATTCTGCAGGATCATCTGAATATCTAATGATATCTATTTTTTCATTTTTAAGCTCATTTACGATAGTCTGTATCCTGCTGCCTCTTGGCCCGATGCAAGCTCCTACGGGATCCACTTCGGGATCATTGCTGGCAACGGCTATTTTTGTTCTATAACCGGCTTCTCTTGATATAGATACGATTTCAACAATTCCATCTTCAATTTCCGGAACTTCGAGCTCAAATAACTCCTGAACAATTCTTGGATGTACCTGAGAGACTATTACCTGAGGAAGACGTGTAGTCTCTTTAACATCGAGAACATACACTCTAATTCTGTCATTAACCCTGTAATATTCACCAGGAATTTGCTCTCTTATAGGTAAGATAGCTTCTATTTTACCTATACTTACAATTACATTTCTTGACTCTACTCTCTGAATGATTCCGGTTGTAAGTGCACCTTTCTTATCTGTGAACTCTTCAAGAATCATCTTTCTTTCAGCTTCTCTAATGCGCTGAATAATAACCTGCTTTGCAGATTGAGCAGCGATTCTTCCAAAATCATCAGGAGTCACTTCAACTAAAACTTCATCTCCAAGCTTAGCTTTTTTATCAATCTTTTTTGCTTCTTCAAGAGTTATTTCAGTAAGCTCACTTACTATGTCTTCTACTACTTCTTTACGGCGAAATACTCCTATTTCACCCGTAGATTCTATAACTTGAGCTTCAATATTCATGACGTCCTGTGTTTTAATATGTTTCTTATAAGCTGTTACCATTGCATCACAAAGAGAGCTTATAATTATCTCTTTAGGGATTCCTTTTTCTCTCTCTAACTGCTCTGTGGCTTCGATAAGTGCCGCACCAATTTTAATCACGTATTATCTCCTTATATCTAAAAATCAGCTTTTAATTTAACCGAAGAAATGTTTTCATCCTTTATTATTATTTCTTTCTCTGTATCAAGAACCTGAATCTTTAATCCTGCTTCAGGATTATATTCTATTATCTTTGCTTCAATCTTTTTCAGTCCATCTTCAGGGTGTTTTAATTTAATATCTACTTTTTTACCTCTAAAAATATTATACTCCATTGATGATTTAAGTTTTCTCTCCAGTCCCGGGCTGCTAACTTCAAGGTAGTACTGCACGGGAATTAAAGTATCAAGATGCTCATTCAGGCCTCGGGCTAAATTTTCACAATCAACATGGGTAATAGGATGATCCTGACTGTATATGAAAATCCTGAGGCTCCATCTTCCAGCCTCTTGTACAAAATTAGTTTCCAGCACAATCAAATCAAATTGATGTGCAACATTTTCAATAATCGGAGTTATTTTTTCTATAATTTCTTTTTTGTTTATTTGCTCCGCCATTTTATTAACCTATAATTTATTCTAATTTTCTCCTTTTAGGCAGAAAAGAGTGGGCAAGCTAACCCACTCTCTTTCGAGATTGATTAATATTATCACCAAAAACATTAAATTACAATATCAAGTCATTCTTACGTCTGCATAAAAAATTATAATTTTTTCTTATATATAGTAATATAATTCTATTATCACCAAAATTCTCTGATACATTTAAATTCAAGCCAAAAAACTGTTTATGTACAATAAATAACTTTCCTCCTAAGAAATAAAATGTAGTTCATAAGGTTGATAGAATATTGTTGTATTAATTGAAAAGGTATAAAATAATAAGTTAGTTTATTAAGCGAAGGTGCCAAATATTGATAAATCGATCAAAACATATATTAAAACTGATAGAAGTATTATCATCTCCTAAAAGTATAAGTATAATAATATTTTTGATAACCTTGATAGTTCTTACAACTTTATTATCAAGCAGATACTACTTGTTTCAGAATATAATTGAAGATGGGCGAAGCAAAAAGGATATAGTCTCAACTAAGACCATTAAAGTTATTGATACAGAAAGAACTGAAAGAAGAAAACATGAATGGTCAGAAAGAATTCGTCCTATATTAACTCCCCCTCAGGATACCAGAAGCAATGATATAAAATCAGATTTAAAAGATACTTTAGCTTCAATAAAATTAATTAGAGATGAAGATAATTCTTATCAGGTAAAAAAACAAAAAATATCTGACCTTTTAAGTGAGGCAGGAGAAACATCTTCTATTGATTCTTCAATTATTGTTTATTTGTTTAAAGCTTCTGATAAAAACTTCATAAAACTTTCTTATGAAGCGCAGACCACTTTAGAGAAAATTCTGCAAAATGGAGTTTCAAGCGAAGAATTATCAATCAAAAAACATGTGGATGAATTAATCAATAAAAATACAGAAAATTCGACTCCTAAAATTCAACAACAAGCTATCACAGCAATAATAAGAAAAATCCTTTATCCAAACAGGATTGTTGATGAATTAGCTACATCTGTTGCCAAGAAAAATGCTATGAAGTCAGTTAACCCGATAATAATTACTTTTGAAAAAGGTGAAAAGATTGTTTCAACAGGTGAATATATAACTCAGCTACAAATAGATGCCTTAAAAAAGCTGGGATATAATGCATCTCCTTTAGATTTAACGGGTATACTCGGGGTATTATGTCTGGTAGGAGTATGTTTATACACTATGGCATATTACCTGATTAACTTCGATCCTAAATATACTACACCTTCATACTTATCACTTATGGCTTTATTAGCTGTATCAGTAATCATCTTTGCAGTAAGCCTACCCGCAAATATACCTGTATATATAATTCCAATACCTGCCTTTGCAATTCTTCTAACGGTATTTACTAATTCAAGAATATCTTTAATAGCTACAGTATTACTTGTCATTATAATTGGAGTTTCACTACAATATAGAATTGAAGCGATAACTGTATTCGTAATTGGTGGCATGGTTGCTACCTTCACATCAAGCATGGTTAACTATTATAGAAGAATGGACCTGGTTAGAGCAGGTTTTGATGTAGCTTTAATTCAGGTATTAATAATTCTGAGTGTTTATCTCTTACAAAATAATTTTGCAGAGACAAATATTGGATTAGCAATAACTGAGATAATTCTGGGCTTTGTCAGTGGTATTGTTAGCGGTATTATTGCACTTGGCACTTTACCGTTAATTGAAAGCGCTTTTAAAATAATTACCCCTTATGGACTTGCAGAGCTTGCGGATCACAACCAGACTCTGCTTAAAAGATTGCAATTTGAGGCTCCCGGCACATATCATCATAGCTTAATGGTCAGTAATTTGGCTGAAGCAGCAGCTGAATCTATTGGCGCAAATCCAATTTTAGCTCGAGTAGGGGCTTTCTATCACGATATCGGCAAGTTAAAAAGACCTTTATTCTTTATTGAAAACCAGTCTTACTTTGGAATAGAGAATCCTCACGAAAAACTAAATCCAAGACTAAGCAAAATGGTCGTAACAGCACATCCTAAAGATGGAATAGAACTAGCAAAAGAATATAAACTGCCTAATGTTATCCACCAATTTATTCTGCAACACCATGGAGATGGGTTGGCAGCTTATTTCTATAAACAGGCGCTCGAATCAGAAGGTCCTGATGGTATATCCAAGGAACAATTTAGATATACCGGACCTAAACCTTCCTCCAAAGAAACAGCTATTCTAATGCTTGCTGATGCAGTTGAATCAGCCGTTAGGGCAATAAAGAATCCAACCCCAGCAGAAATAGAAGAAGTTATAGATAAAATTCTTAAAGAAAGATTGCTGGATGCCCAGCTATCAGAGAGTCCTTTAACTCAGAAAGACATAAAAACAATAGCTGCAACGTTTAACAGAATTCTAAGAGGGATGCAGCACCATAGAATTAAATATCACGAAAATATTCTTGAAGAGTTAGGGCAAAAAACAAATGTTCACGTCCAAATAGCTCAATCTGCAAAGAAGATTGAAGAGGAATTGGCAAAAGAAAAAGAAGAAAAACATGGGTAAATACTTAATTACCATAACAAATGAGCAGGACAAATTTCCAATAAATGAATCGGAATTAAAAGATATTAGCTGTAAAATGCTAAAATACATTGTCAATAATCCACAAATCACTGCACATTCAAAGCTTAATTCTTATGATTTAAGTAATTACAGTCTTTGCATGGATATCCTAATTTGCGATAATGAGACAATTAGAGAAATAAACAGGGATTATAGAGAAAAAGACCAGCCAACAGACGTGATATCCTTTGCTCTTTTTGCAGATAGTACGGAATCGAGAATTATCGTAGATAATCAAATATTTCTTGGAGAAATAATTATCTCAGCAGACACGGCAAAAGCTCAGGCTGATCAGGAAAATAAAACCCTGGAAGATGAAATATTCTTTCTATTAAGCCATGGAATTTTACACCTCTTTGGTTTTGATCATCCTGATGATGAGTCTCTTGAATACATGTTAAAAATTCAGGAAGAACTTATTTCAAACACATAGAATAATCAGTTATGGGAAAAATTTTTAATGACAAAGTATAAATCATCCAATATATTTGTAAGTTTTAGATTCGCTATTAGAGGGATTTTATTGGCATTAAAATCTCAAAGAAACTTCAGGGCAGACTTGATCATTGCTACTGGAGTGATTATTGCGGCAAATTTACTCAAACTACCCACAGTTGAAGTCGCTATTCTGGTATTAATGATAGGATTTATGCTATTTGCTGAGTTGATAAATACAGTTATTGAGTTTGTAATAGATGCTTATTTCGGTAATAAATTCTCTATTCTTGCAAAAATGGCAAAAGATATTTCAGCAGGAGCGGTATTTATAAGTGCAGTAACTGCAATTACTATTGGAATATTAATTTTCTGGCCAAAATTGATAGGCTTAATATTATAAACATCTGAGTTTATTAAGGGTATTAAAATCTCCAATTTGTAATAGAAACTAATATTGATAGTTTTAGCGGATAAAGAGCATATTAACGTCTTTGGAAAGATTAAAAAGTATTTTCTTGAAATGATCCAAAATCAAAATTATTTCATGATAAATGTTTAAAACATTGTAAATGTTTTAATTAAAAAAACAATATATAATTGAAAACAGGACTAACAAGAGATATACTAAGTATATCTATAAATTTTATGAGGTGGTTATATGGGCATTCATGTAAATACAAATGTAGCTTCATCCATGGTTCAAAGAAGCCTGGCACTTTCCAATAAAGAAGTAGAACAATCAATGATAAAAATAGCCGCTGGTCGTATTACGCAAGCGGTTGAAGATGCAGCAGGGTTGACAATCTCTGAAACGCTAAAAGCACAGGCTAGAGGGTCAGAAGCAGCTTATAATAATGCTCAAACCGGAATAAATCTTATGCAGACAGCTGAAGCAGGCCTGGGATCTGTTAGTGAAAACTTGCAAAGAGTCAGGGAACTAACAGTACAAGCCGCTAATGGAACTAATGGTGAAGCTGAAAGAGATGCTATTAAGTCAGAAATCGAATCATTAACCAGTGAAATAAACCGAGTAGCAAAATCAACTTCTTTCAATAACATTAATCTTCTTGATGGCAGCAGCAGTAACCTGTCATTACAAACTGGACCAAACGCAGATGCTGATACTAATTCTCTTGAAATAGGCAGTGCTTTAGGATCAATAAAAACTGAGGATCTTGGCATGCCTACAGGCGCTGATCTTGATACTGCATTATCCTCTTCTGCTAACGCAGCCCAGATGCTTGATAAGATAGATAGCGCATTAAGCACTATAAATGAAAGAAGATCTAATATTGGTTCAATAGAAAACAGACTTGAAAGCACTGTTAATAGCTTGCAGATTAAACAGGAAAATATGCTGGCAGCTGAATCAAGAATTAGAGATGTTGATATAGCCAAAGAAGTGTCCAAATTAACTCAAAATCAGATATTACAAAATTCATCAGCAATCTTGCAGGCACAAGCCAATCAGAATCCAGCTATTGCGCTTAATTTAATTTAATAAGAAATGTTTAAAATAAGAGCCTGTCTGGATAAAAAATATAAAAATCAAGATATAGAATCTTTACAGG
>AMFJ01000497.1_pt1 | contig 32046 bp, 25 predicted proteins | sample 427208 | NCBI WGS metagenome assembly AMFJ01 (sample SAMN02954298, study PRJNA114691) | groundwater metagenome | biome: aquatic; feature: subsurface aquifer; material: sediment; isolation source: subsurface aquifer sediment | place: USA: Rifle, CO | collected 2008-08 | reverse complement strand
AATTTGTAATTTTGAAAATATAGGCGATGAGTTCCCTCTGCTTGAAAAGGGTTAAATTGTTAAATGCCTCTATTTCAAATGAATTATCAATAATTATCTTACTGATATCACCTTCTATATTGCTTTGCAATTCCTTGAAATATTCTATAAGATCGTCAAAGTTCTTCTTGTAATTCGGATTTATTGTCTCAAATTGAGGCAGAATATTCAGCCTTATATGATTCCTTAAAAAAGTGTCATCAGCATTTGAAGAATCATTTCTATATGGGATGCGCTCTAATTCACATTTTTTTAAGATCTCTTTTTTTGTGATATGAAGAAGCGGCCGTAATATATCATTATTCGATTCATCGATTCAAGTCAATCATCCAAGCTTCGTTCATCTTATGAGATTGAACATAAATGTCTCGATGCTGTCATCTAGATGATGCGCTGTGAAAATATATTTTGCCTCATTCTCTATTCTTATCTGCTCAAGGAATTCATATCTTTTAATTCTGGCAGCTTCTTCAATTCAAACCTTCCGCTCCGTCGAAAAATCCTTTATATTTCAACTTCAAACTTTAAATATAAGTCCCATGCCTTTGCAATAATCCTCTAGGAAATCTGAATCATTATCGCTTTCTTCTCATCTTAAATTATGATTGAAATGTGCAACGATAATCATGGGAATAGGGTGAACTTTTATTATTTCGTTCAACAAAAACATGCTATCAGCTCATCCGGAGCACGCAATAGCAATCTTATCTGTTTTAGAGATTTTATATTTTTCAAAAAATTCTTGTATCATCGAATTTGTTTCAAGTTAATTCTTTTGTCTGGACTCAGATACTCTTCATCTTGTCCATCTTGTTTCTGATATTAGTCATGACTCTGTATGGCTCGGGAATATGGAAGAGGGGTTTGGTTTCTGCTCTTTGCATCTCAATCATTATCTTTCAATAAGAAAGCATATTTGACAATAATCATTGGCAGACTATGCTCACCTTTGTTACCTTTCTGAGCTCTATGATTTCTATATCTTCTCTGAACAGCAACCAGCTTCGGATAATGTAAATATGAGAATCATTAATATATATAAGATTATTGAAATGAGCTATTATGTCAAGAATAAGGGCAAAAGCTATAAAATTGAAGAAGAACATGAATATTATGAAGATGTTTTGATTGAATATATTTCATTGTTTTGAATATCAGGTCAGCAACAGAAAAACAGATGCTATCGACAGGCAAATCAGCAGATATATAAGAAATTTTCAGAAAATATAGAAAAGTTTAATCTTATGTCTCCTCAAAAGCAAGGAGTTCTTGTATTCATGAATCATGTTACAACAAGATTAGGAATAAGAAAATAACCGAAGCTACAAATAATGATATCAGGCTTATTCTTATGTAATGGACCATTCTTTTGAAATTCTCTTCCAGAATCAAGTGACTTGATTGGGATAATCTTTCCATATTCTGCTTATGAAGCCTTTTGGCCATCAGCAAGAAAATATTATACATGCCAATAAGAAATATCGGATAAACAATAAGAAAAGCGATTGCAAATGGGCTCATGTTAATATCATTAAGGATTAATATTCGAGTTCTTTGTTTTAATGAAATTTAAAAAATCATCATCAGGAGCAATCTTATTAGGAATATCCTTATTGCAAATAATGCATTTGTGGATTATCATATATCATTTATTTTTCTTATGATCGATTCAAATCGGCTTCATAAGTCAATGACATTCGCTTTTTCTATCTCAAGGAAACTTATCATCCACATGTTTTGAATAGAGACAATTCGGACAATGATTCCTTGCGGATCATTCCGGGTGTTTCAGTATTTCCTTTCAGCAATTTTCGCATCTGAAGTCTTCGTTTCTCATTATGAATGCCATCCTCTTTTTTTATTCTATTAAAGTATGTATTATTTTATCGTTTCAGTAAAAAACCATTTCCTTAATAATTTCCTGGATATTGCTTAGAAGCTACCCATTTTTGCAAAATTATTTAAAAATGTATGAAATGAAATTTTAGTTCAGCTTGAAGAAATTAATATCTTGATTTGTATTTAGATATGCTGTTTTTTCTCTTAATAATTGGAGGGCTTTATATGGCTTGGGAACAAAATGAAGAATTCTAAGCTCATCTCTTTGTTGTTCGATCACCAGATTTCCGTATCACACAAGATTGGCAAAGAATCCATGGCATTGAACATCTATTTTCATTACTTTACTTGTATCTATCACTTCAAGATCGTCTTGGAGAAAGAGGGAGCTTTTCATGATTATTACCTTATCATGAATGAATATGATAAGGTCATTATAATAAAAAATATATCCTTGCGCAAGCTTTGAAAAAGCATATACAAGGATTATCATCTGGACGGGGTAGAGAAAAAAAAGTACTAGATCTTCTCTCAGAGAAGATCTGAAAAGATAGGAAATCAGGAATAATCATATCACAATCAGCATAGCGAAAACAAATCTTGCCAATATATATAAAATCACGATACCGTGTTTTTTTATTATGACGTAATCTTTTTGTAGAATGAATCCCATATTTATAAAAGTAAGAGACTAATTGCAGCTCAACATATAAAAAGGATTACAAAGATTGTTCTTAGGATCAGCTTCAGTCTTCTGTGAAGGCTTAAAAGTCATACAGAAGCGTATCATCATCATATTTTTTCATTGTGCCTTTTTGTCAATAAATCAAGCCTCCTCTCAATAAGCAGTTCAGCAATGATTATAGCTATGGCATATATGACCAAAATGGCAACCTGTATTAGCATAATTTAACGCGTAAGTTTTGCAATAAGAATTTAAATATGATATAATTGAATATAACTAAAAATCCTTATATGTAAATAGTATTTTAAAAAATGGAAATAAAGAACGAAGAGCATTTTGATAAAGCTAAAACGGTACTTATGGGGGAGGCTGCAAGCTTCAAATCCGATAAGTTTTTGGAATTGGAAACTCATGTGAAAGAATCGCTTGATAAATCTCAGGACTCAGAAAAAGCCCTTGCATTGATAACCAAATGAGCATTATCTTTTTGAAGCTCAGACGTGCATTATGATATCAGGGAAAATTTCACTCAGTTAAGATTTCGTATCGATGGACATCTGACAGATATTTTTGAGCTTACGAAACACCATTATAAGCTGGTATTGGAAAGGTTGAAGTATAAATCCGATTTGAAGCTGAATATTACCAATGTTCCTCAGGACGGTAAGTATAGGATACTTGATGATGACAGGAAAATCGATGTGCGTATTTCAACTTTGCCCGTCAAACTCTGAGAAAATGTAGTCTGCCGTATTCTTGATTCATGAAATACAATACCATCCGTTGATGATCTGGGCTTTATGTGGGCTTCCAAAAGGCAAATAGAAAAAAGCGTAAAGAAGAAGAATTGAATGATTCTCGTCACTTGACCTACATGATCCGGTAAAACAACTACGCTTTATAGCATATTGAATACGCTTAACATCCCAGAGAAAAAAATTATAACACTTGAAGATCCGATAGAATATGAGCTTCCTTGAGTTGTTCAATCTGAGGTCAATGAAAAGAATTGATATACGTACTCCTCTTGACTTAAGGCACTCATGAGACAAGATCCTGATGTTATAATGATCTGAGAAATACGCGATCTTGATACCGCTCAGATTGCAGCGCAGGCTTCTCTTACATGACATCTCGTACTCGCAACGCTGCATACAAAATCCGCATCAGAGACATTAGAAAGACTTATCAATATCTGAGTGCCTCCTTACATCTTGTCTTCAGCTATTGATATAATCATCGCTCAAAGGCTTGTAAGAAAAAATTGTCCTCATTGTATAGAAGAACACGAGGCAACATCGGAACAAAATGAAATCATAAAATGGATGATGAAGGATATTGGTATTGAGGCTGTTACAAAAGCAAAAACCGATTGATTCAAGCTTTTTAAATCAAAATGATGCGAACATTGCTGATATTCTTGATATAAATGAAGAATTTGAGTTTATGAAGTATTGTCATTCAATGAAAAAACAAGAACTCTTATCCGTAATTGATCAAGTCCTGCAGAAATATTGGCAGAAGCCCGAAAGCAAGATATGATGACTATACGTGAAGATTGAGTCCTTAAGGCAATGAGGGGGAAAACAACACTTGAAGAACTATTTATGGTTATAGATTAATATAGATTTAATATCAAAAAACCAGCTACAAATTACGACTTATAGCTGGTTTTTTTATTTGATTTTTAATTTTAATAAGTTAAAATAAAAATAATAAAATTAAGCAACGATAAATGCCCCACAAAACAAAACATAAGGCCTTCACGCTTGTGGAACTTATAGTAGTCATAGTTATATTGGCTATCCTTGCAACCATCGCATTCCTTTCTTTTTCTTCTCAATCTGCCAGTGCCAGAGATTCAACGAGATTGGCAGATATGAGCAATATTGCAAAATGATTAGGAGTCTTGGCTGCAACATCAGGCAAATTGCCTATTCCAGAAAATAATATCACCATAAGCGCATCGTGAATAACCCTATGATATCAATGAAATGCCTGAACAAATGTCCTCAACATGATAAAGATCTCTTCATGAGGATGAAAAGATCCGCTGAATTGAACCCATTATACTTACTCAACAACTCTAAATCAGGATAAATTCCAATTATTATGATTCCTAGAAGACTGAAGCAATAGTGCCGTTTCTTTGCTTCCCTCTCGTCTATCGGGAGAGGGTTGGGTTAACGCAGATACGTCGTCTTATTCATGAAGATATGCTGTCACAAGGTGAGATATGGTTTGAATATTGCTGAATTCTTGAACACTGATTCCAGCTCAAGATAATTATAACATCTTGACTTTCACCTGAGTAGATGTAGTAAAAACAGACGCGTCTTATGTGCTTAGGCTTTCAAATGATTCTTCAATTACGTGAACCGGACAAGCCATAGCTCAGATGAATTCGAATTCCACATGCAAAAGGATCAAAGATATGAACCCATCAAGCAAGGATTGAAAATATACTATAAATCCTCAATGATGAGCCTGATTACAGGTTTATTGTGATATGACGACAGATTGAGGATGATGGACATTATTTTGGTCATTCAACTATAACAATTACAAGCTGCCGACTTGGGATGCCAGTAAAACTCCACTCTTGACCGATAATTATTATAATTCGGGTTGAGTCTATGATTATACCGATACCTCCTGAACCAACTCATTCAATATGGCGTTATCAAGATTTCCTCTTACGGAATGAAGTAAATTCAACATAATGGCAACTATTCCTTGAACTTGTGAAAAATATATTTGAAACGGTTATTATTTCACATCTTGAATATGACAAACAAGCATGGCGGTTTCCTATACAAGCTATCCCCATCCTAATTTTGCAACTTATTGATATAATATCAGTTATTGATGAGGGAACCATTTTTGGCATTTTTGAACAATGACAGCCTGACCATATTATTATACTGAAAAGCAGGACTGCTCTCTCGGGAAAATCTGACCATGAACTTCAAGCTTGCCGCAATTAAGGAATACCTATATAAGATTTTAAAATTAAAATAAGCAAACTATTTATGCACCTAAGTAAAAACAATAACGCATTCACTCTAGTAGAACTGATAGTAGTCATAGTCATATTGGCTATACTTGCAACCATCGCATTCCTTTCTTTTTCTTCTCAATCTGCCAGTGCCAGAGATTCTACAAGATTGGCAGACATGAGCAATATAGCCAAATGACTATCGGTATTCAATGCCATAGCAGGTAAGTTGCCCTTGCCCGATTCTAAGATAGACATTACTGCTTCCTGAACCATCGTATGATACCAATGATATGCCTGAACATCAGTTCTCAGTATGATAAAGCTGTCTAATTGATGAAAGGATCCTCTGGATAAGGAAGTTTACTACACATACTCAACCAATTCAAATCGGGCTAGGTATCAGATCCTCTGATTCCTGGAAGATGGGAATAACCAATCATTGAGCTACAGTCCTGATCTTATAAGAAATAGTCTCAAGGAGGCAAACGCCGATCCATCAAGCTACAGCTGAAGATACTCAATCATGAAATGAGATTCAGTATGAATTCTTCTGAACAGCACTACAATGGTTCCGGTGCAAACTGCTAATGCCAATATAGATCTCGTAACCACTAACAGCGGATCATCATACAAAGTTGTGTTTACAAAGGAACCAGCTGTGATTGCAACCGGAACATGAATATTCAGTAACATGCTTGTAAGAAGTCCTGAGCTGATGCAGGATAAAAGCCTTGCTTCAATGGATAACTCCTTAGTTGCATATTGGGATATGGAAACACTTGTCACAAGCTGAGCCCTGATGGTGCTCAAGGATCTCAGTAAATATTGAAATAATTGAATCTGCTACAATTCATGAGCGCAGGTAAGCTGTAATTCCACATGACAATGACCTAAAATAGCAATCGGAAATTGAAAAACAGGTAAAATGATGACTTTCGATGGGGTGGATGACTGGATAAAGGTCATAAATCCACAGTCTGTAAATTTTGATTACAATGAAAATCATACAGTATACATCAAGATGAAGATGGCCACAAATCAGCTGGATACCAATTATTCGTTTAATTACAATTGTATCTTGGAAAAATGGTGATCATGATGATATCCTTTCGTAGTAAGGCTAAATAATCAGAATAATGCGAATCCGAACAAGGTGTATTATGCAAGATATGATACCGTAAATCTCACAGCAGTTTACGATACCGTTGCATATAATGAATCTTCTTATAATGATTATGTCTTCATAAAAAGTAATTCTAACTTAAATCTATATAAAAATGGAATATACGGGTCCGGCATTACGGATATTTCCGTATCAACAACCAAGAATAACTGAGACCTCATCATATGAGCCGATAATGGCAATAAACGGAGGTTCACATGAGATATCGACGAGATAAGAATTTACAACAGGGCTCTGAGTGATTCAGAAATTTCAGCTCTGACAAATTCTGTTAAATAGTCATTTTTATCCGTTAATTTTTATTTATGGAACGTAATTCATCAGAAAAACATCCGGCAATTACAGTTAATTCTGCCCATGTCTCAAATAAGGCCTTCACCCTAGTAGAACTGATTGTAGTCATAGTCATATTGGCTATACTTGCAACCATCGCATTCCTGAGTTTTTCTTCTCAATCATCATCTGCCAGAGATAGTGGCAGGTTGGCAAATATTACCAATATTTCAAAATGACTTTCGATATTTTTTACCTTAGGATGAAGCTATCCGACTCCGGACAAAATGATTTCAATCACCGCATCCTGAACCCCGATAAGATATCAGGGAATAGTAGGTGATCAGACATCAAGAATGATCAAGATTTCTGTAGACGGATGAAAAGATCCCTTGGATGGGAATTATTTCAGCTATATAACAAATTCCAAAAAGACAAAATATCAGCTTGTCTGATTTTTGGAGAACAGTCAAAATTCAGAAATTTCACTTAATCCTATCATGTCTTTTGATTGAGTCAGTGCGGCATCAAATAGCTGAAGATATCTTATTACAAGATGAGATTCATTATGAATACTGATGACATCTTGATCTATAGACCCTATATATTCATCCTTAAGCAATACATGAATTGATATACTCAATACCGATAGCACCTATACCATATATTATTCAAAAGATGAAGTTGTCACATGAACATGAATCAAGCTGAAATCTTGAATTTCCGGATGATGAATAGTATGATATTGGTGATTTGATGAATGAACATGAACTTGAGTGAACGACTTGAGCATGAATGGGCATGACATGACTTTGATATGACCGAATTTCCCGACTTGGAACACTGGTCCCATTTGATGAAATCTTGATTTCAGCGCATGACAGTTTACAAGGATAATGTCATGAAGCATCGTGGATTATTGAGCGTGAGATTATACCTTATCTTTCAATCTTTATTACTCTTGAGCCCTTTGAGCCGGCGGATGCTGAGCTTGATATACAAGAGTCATTTCCAACGCATACAGTTATCCGAGCAGATGGTTTGTAGTTGATTTATGAACAAATTGTCTGGAATATGAATGATGAGTTCAGGCAAACTGAAATATGCTATATACAAATGGTCAGTTCAATCATACCCTGCAGCCTAATTCTTGGCATAACATAACATTTGTGTGAAATAGGTGAGCTAGCCAGATTTCTGCATATGTCAATTGAAATATAATCGGTACCAATAAATATAAGACATGATTTTTCCCTTCCGATCATGCGAATTATCGATCATGAAGCCTTACCGATACACCAGACGGGATCTTTTATGACAGCAATAAACAAATTGATATCTGAGCCACCAACGCCTTTACATGAATCCTTAAAATTGACGAAATGAGAATGTATAATAGGGTTCTTTCTGATTTTGAAGTGGAATCTGTAAGTGCTTTGGTGAGATAATTATTTGTCTAAGGCAATTCAGCTGCTGCTTAAGGATTCTCAATTCAAATTGATTTCAATATTGGAGTAAGGATTGCTTATCTCAAGCTTTGTTTTTGTCTGTTTCATTTCAATCACATATTTTTTTGATGCTTCTTTATTCAGTTCTTGGATATGAATATTCTTCTCATACATAAAACCCAACATAAAAGCCAGCAGTATTGAAAAGATATTCAGTCAGAAAAGAAATATTTTCTTATTCATGCAGGTTATTCAAATGGGCTAAATAAGTATTTTCTATAAGCATGGCAACTGTCATGGCGCCAACTCATCAGGGGACTGGAGTGATATAATTATCGGGCTCCAGTTCTGCAAAATCACAATCTCACACGAGCTTATCTCAAATCTTATTGAAACCGACATCAATTATCACAGTTCATGGACTGATCATTTCTTTTTTGACCAGATTCGGAATTCATGCGGCCGACACAACAATGTCAGATTTTAGGGTATGTTCGCTTAAATTCTTTGTCCTGCTGTTACATACTGTCACGGTTGCTGAATTATTGATGAAAAGAAGTGAAAGGGGCTTTCCTACAATATTGCTCTTTCCGATTATAGTTACATTCTTTCAGTTCAAGTCTATACCGTATTCATCCAAAAGTTTTTTTATTCATTTGGGAGTACAGCTTATCATTCCATCATCTTCTCATAAGAATAATTTACCGATGTTTTCTTTTGTGAATCAATCTACATCTTTTTCGGGGCTTATCTTGTCTATTATTTTCTGAGAATCAATATGGCTTGGTAAGGGCAATTGAACTATATATCCGCTAATTTTCTTGTCTATGTTCAAATCTTCTATAATGAGTAACAATTCTTCTTCTGTGATATTGAGGCTTAGCTCGATAAATACAAAATCCATTCAAACATATTCTGCGAATTTCTTCTTCTGTTTAATATATGATATGCTTGCAGGATTGTTTCAGACCAAAACAGCCGCTAAAGACGGCCTTTCCTTGAGTTTGGAAATTTTGATTTTCAAGTCATCATAAATTCCCGAAGCAACTTTTCTTCAATCTAGAATCATTATCCGATGTTATTTCTTAAATCTATCGTTCATTTTTTCTGAAGAGCCTTTTCGGCAGCAATTTTTTCTGGAGAATCGGCATCCTCATCCTCATTATCATCTTCTGGCTGGAGTCATTCCCTATCCAGATAATCCTTAATTACACCTTTTATGGTATTAAAAAACTTATCATTGAAAGTAATGTCCTTCTCCTTTTTCTTCTTTTCTTTATTTTCTAATACTCATTGTATATATCCAATCACTTCACTAGGGTTTTTGGCCTCCTCTAATACAAAAGTTGTTCATTCTCATTCCAGGTGAATGGCAATATCTCATTTTCCCAACATTCAATCCCATGCTGAATCCTGGCGTAGCTCTATTCATTTTACGTCATTATAGTCTATATATACGACATTTGTTTTCAATATTTGCCAATCCAGATCAATAATTCACTTATTTGTGATGATCCAAACATCATTGTACCAATCAAAAATTTTATATATCAGAAAAATATACGTTAAAAAAAGGTAGACTTCAAAAAACATAAATGGTATGAAATCCCTTGAGGCGAAAGAATTGTTGTAATAAAAAAAAGCAGGAAGAATAACCCAAAAAAACATTCAAATCACAACCGTATCTGTAATAGTAATTATGTGCTTATGGCAAACATCCAAAACCTCATCTCAGGAATCTTTCCTTAGATAATTTGAGAAGAATATTTCATCAAAATAATTAATCGACATTTTTTGCTGTTACAATGAAGAGAATATATCCAGATTAAGCAAAAAGGCAAGGTTTAAATTGTAGAGATAAGGCATTGCCTTATCTCTACAAAAAATATCCTAATCTAGTAATCAAAAACCTTTAAATCCCATTTTCATTCAGGAAGGCTATCTCATATTATCCAGACATTAAGCTGTTTTATATTTGCATAAATATATCATTTTTCATTTGACCAAGTTTTAAGGTTATCAATTTTTCAAACTTCGATTTCCTTTGTTTTAGGTGCCTCAAATTTTTCTCAAAGCTCTCAACTGTCGAATATCTTATACCTATTTTCCATAAGATACTTGATTGCAAGAATCCTAAAAACATATCTTGATGTTTCCTCATTAAGATAAAGATCGTAATATGATTTTACCTTTTGATCCTCTAGGGCTCTTCTTAATCAATTTTCTCATCTATTGAATGCTGCTGCGACAAGAGTCCAGTCATTAAAATATTCATATAGCTTTTTGAAATAGCGTATTGCAGCATCCGTTTCTTTTTCAAAATTATATCTTTCGTCTATCTTTTCATTTATAGTCAATCAGAATCTAGTACCTGTTTCTGGTATGAATTGCCATATTCCTCAAGCATTAGAATCAGATAATGCATCATTTTTCAATCCGCTTTCTGCAACTGCGAGATATTTGAAATCTTCTGGAATTCAGGCTTCTTTTAATTTTTTTTCTATTAACGGGAAATATATGGAATCCCTTTTATGATATAATACAAATTGATAAACATTAAATCTTGAGATACTAAGCTCTCTTATGAGCTTTTCTCTATTGAAGTAATGTTGGTTGTCCATAGGTGTCTTTTCACCTGCAAAATTGATATCTTTGAAATCAACAATCTTAGAGATATCAAGGCTGTTTATCTTTTCTGTTGAGCTTTGCCAAAAAAAGTAGCTTAAAGCAAGCACGATCAATGATAAGCCTAATGATATATAATATCGCATATTTTAAGTAAATTATTTTGTATATTATATGGAGTTTTTTTGAAAGTAAATCTCTTTCTGCTAATAATAAAAAAACCCAGGATTTTATTCCTGGGTTTTTGTCGGTTTATTTTCTTAGGCTTAATTTTTCTAGGATAACATCATATCTCTCTTGGCCTTTTCTCTTAAGGTAATTAAGAAGTTTTCTTCTTTTTGCAACCATAAGCATGATACCTCTTCTTGAGTGGTTATCTTTTTTATGCATTTCAAGGTGGTTTTTAAGGTTTTCGATTCTTGTAGTAAGAATTGCGATTTGTACCTCAGGAGAACCAGTATCTCCTTTATGAGTTGCGAACTTGTCCATAAGTTCTTTCTTGTTCTTTCTTTCCATATGGTATGTATATGATTAAAAATATATAATTGTAATCCGGTACATACACCAGAAAACGTGCGCATATTTTATAAAAACATTAAAAAAAATCAAATTATTCTTTTATTCCGTAGAAATTATTTCTTATTCTTTCAAGTATCCTATCTTTGATTTCTTGATATTGTCAGGATTTTTGGTATAGCATGATAAAGTCATCTTTATTCAATACCAATGCTTCAATATCATCTTTTGCCATAACGGTAGCTGTTCTAGGCTCATTTATGATTAAAGCTATCTCTCAAAAAATCTCTCATTCTCATAGAGTCGCTATTTTTTCTCAATCCTTATGAACTTCAACACTTCATTTTTCTATAATGTAAGCTTTATTATTAGACGTATCTCATTCTACAATGATTTTATCTCATTTTTTGAAATATTGGGTTTCTGACATTAATATGAAGTAAGAAATTTCCTCTTTAGAAAGCCCTTCAAAAATATAAATATTGTCTTTGGCCATGGTTGTTGTTATAAGGATATACTTCTTGAATATTAGCATATTTTTTTTGAATTTGCAAAAGAAAGTTTTTTTAAAATCTTTTTGATTTTAATGTGAACATATATTAGAATCAATCGGAATTATTTATTAAATTTAATTTAAACAATATGATCAACACAAAAAATAAACTTAATTTACATGCCTTCACCCTAGTGGAGCTCATTGTAGTCATAGTGATACTTGCCATACTCGCGACTATAGCATTCCTCTCTTTCTCCTCGCAATCCTCAAGCGCCAGGGATTCCACCCGCCTTTCTGATATATCGTCCATAAAGAAATGAATGGAGATGTATAATGTATGATCTTGACTGTATCCTGATCCTGATTATCCTACATCTTTCACTTACTCAGGATGAACAATATGGAACCAATGAACATTATGAGACACTGCATATAAGCTAATACAAAAGACATTATCGAAGAAAGTGAAGGATCCCTTTAAGGATTCGGAATACGATTATTCTCTTGCATCAAATAAAAGAGAATACCAGGTAGCCTGAAACTTCGAGAATCCTACATCATTTGAAAAAAGTTATAATCCGTTCGAATCGGATTTCCTCATCTCTCAGTTCTCAATTCTCAATTCTCCTAATGCGAATGCATTAGGTTGAACTTGAACTAATGTCTACATCTCTTGAAACTACAATTGAATAGCACTGAAAGTACAGACTTGATCAGCATATTATTATGTGCCAACCCCTACATTATTCTGAATCAATCCGACTAATCAACAGAATATAGTATTCAATAATACATTCAATTCTTGAACTATAATCCTTCCATGAATCAACAATTATGCAAATTATAAATCTGATCAAATCTATTCGACAGGTTCTGATAAGCTATGAGGCTCTGATATAACTGCATTGATGCAGAAATTGCAAGCCGCTTATACTTGAAGTAATATAAGTACAAATCAAGTCCTAGAGATTGTTTCTGCAGAAGGTACCGCATTGACTGATATATGAGCTGGACTCATAAAGAACTATTTAGGGTGAAATGCAGGTTCCAAAAATTGAAGCAATGAATGAGGATGAAGTTCTTTGCCTGATTCAAATACTGTATTGCTGCTACATTGAGATAACCTATCGAATTCAACAGCATTCATTGATAGCTCTGCAAGCGGCAAGACAATAACTGCAAATTGAGATGTTAACCAGATAGGTAGATTCTGATGAGTTGGTTATTTTGGATGATCAACTAGTAATCTTAGCATGAATGATTCTCAGGATTGGAATTTCTGAACTGGAAGTTTTTCTATAGATTTCTGGCTTAATACCAAAGATCCTAATTGAAATATCCTAGGCCAATGAACTTGGAACTGATGATCCAGTTATCATTATTGAATAATCTTGGTCACCAGTGGCTGAAAGCTGCGCTCTCAATGGTGATTATGAGTAGGAAGTGTGCCTAGCTGATTATATTGAAATATTGCAGTTGCAGACTGAAAATGGCATCATGTTGCTTTGGTGAGGAGTTGAAACACTTTAGGCTTATATGTTGATTGAGTTTTTGATAATTCAATAGATTTCACTTGAGTCAACATATATAATGATAATTCTGTCTTCAGGATATGACAGTCAAATGAGGTATGATGACCAAAATGTTATATCGATGAACTCAGAATCTCAAAATGAGTTGCGCGCTTTACTTGAAATTATGCATTGCCGACAGCACCATATACTCCTGATGCAAACGATGTGCTGCTTCTCCATTTTGATTGAAGCTGAAATTCAATAACTGATTCTTCCACAGTAAATCAAAAGACACTAACGTCAAATTGAAATGTAACACAATACGCTCCCAAATTCTGAAATTGAGCAATGATATTTGATTGAAATTGAGATTACCTCAATATCATTGACTCTAATTCATTTGACTTATGACTTTCCTGAGAGCCATTTACAATAGATTTTTGGATAAAATCTAGCTCAACATCAAATCAAATATTTTTAAATAGAGGCTGATGATTTGCTTGATGGAATGGCACAAGCGGACACGAGTATGTATTTTGACAATATTTATGAAATACATATTTCCAAGCATGGAATTGAGGTGCTCTTGAAAATATTATGATAACTTGAGACGTGTTTTCTGATTGAAATTATAATCATGCTGCAGTTTCATATGATTGATCTACAGTCAGAGTTTTTAAAAATTGAATAATCATATGAACAAGCTCAACAATGTCTTTTGCTAAACCGTCATGAGCTACTTTGACAAGAGTTTGAGAGAGTGTTTCAAGTGACTGATTTAATATGAACTGACTCTTGGACGAATTCAGGATTTCAAAATGAATAGCACGTTGGACAGAAAATTTCACTCCGCCGACTTCTCCTTATTAATACCAAAAAGCTGATTTGCAAAAAAGAGCTTTTTCATTATCATTCAAAAAAATCATTAAGCCCTTAAATTACCAGCAATTGAAAGCAGAGAATGTTACTATAGCATATTCCAATAAGAACATACTTAAAAACATAAATCTTGATATAAAACCTTGAGATTTTGTTTTCCTTATTTGAAATTCATGATCAGGGAAGACAAGTTTTATAAAGTGTCTTATTTGAGATTTGATTCCAAAAGCCTGAAAAATATTAGACAGCTCAGGTTATGATATATATACTTATACTTCAAAAGAACTGACTAAATTCAGAAGAAGCATTTGAGTGGTTTTCCAAGATTATAAGCTGCTGAAAAGCAAGACGGTCAGAGAGAATGTGGCTTTTGCTATGGAGGTATCTGGCTATAATGACAAGCAGATAATCCAACGAGTTCCGGAAGTATTATCACAAGTCTGACTTCTTAGCAAAAAAGATAATTTTATAGATACGCTTTCTGGTTGAGAGGCTCAGAGAGTCGGTATTGCAAGAGCCCTCATACATGATCCTGACGTGATACTTTGAGATGAGCCGACGTGAAATCTGGATCCGCATAATGCCGATGAGATAATGAAAATATTATTAGAGCTGAACAGATCCGGAAAGACAATAATAATAGCAACGCATGATGATAAGATAGTCAATAAGCTTAAAAAAAGAGTCATAACTTTTAAGGATTGACTGATAGTGAGTGACATAAAAGAGGGGACTTACAATCTTTAAGCAAAACAAATATAAAGAGGTGATGCCATGGCTAAAAATTCACATGATCAGGTTCTGAAATTGAGTGATCTTCTTTTAAAAGGTTCAGCTGCAAATGCTCCGATCGAATCTTTTGAAGAAGACAACATCCTTATCGAGGAGGGAACTTCTGTTGAACAGATTTTCCTTATTGAAGAAGGTGAAGTTGAGGTGTTCATCCGAGATAAGAAGGTATCATCTTTTCCGGCACCCGCGGTCGTCGGTGAGATGTCGCTTCTTTTCGGCAAAAGCGTAGCATGTGTGAAGTCAAGGACAAGAATTTTCTTCAGAAGAGTCAGTTATGACGCTCTGCTTGATGAGGAAAAAAGGCTTTTACGAGAGCTGGCTGAACTTCGGAACAGGTCAAACATGGAACAAGGCAGATACAATCTGAGATAATCCAAAAGCAAAAGGAGATAAAAAAACAAGTGCCGATTCGGGCACTTGTTTGCTTTTTAGGCAGATTCTCTTTACTTGAAGTATTTTGTTTATATAATCAGGATATTTATTAAAAATAAAAACATGTCAATGCAGGAAATGATTTTTATTGAGAAGAAAAGACAGGAGAAAATCCTAGAAAATAATATACTTGATTCATGACTGGTTACAAAGGAAGTTATTGATGAAGCCAGAAAATTATATCCTGCCAATCCTTTTCATAATTTCTTGCACGCGCTTAATGTCTCAAGTTATGTGCTTGAATTGCCTTGAGATATATTTTCAGCCTTAGAATTAAGATCCATGCTTGTTGCAGGATTGTTTCATGATGCATGACATACCTGAATAGCCCATCCTCTTGATGAATTCATTTCACTCAGCCTTCTTCAGGAAGCTCTAGAAAAGATTCAAGAGAAAGATAGAGATTTTATAATAGATTATTCAATTGTGAGAAATGCTGTGATGGGAACAGTGTTTAAAGAAAGATGAAAAAGGACTAACAGATATTCTGTAATCTTATCAGATTTTGATATTTGATATATATGAAAATGAATAGAAAGCTTCTTATATTATTGACCGCTTTTTGCACTTGAATTAAAAGTGAGCGTAGATGATTTTTTTACAAAAGTTGAAAAATGATACTTTAAGTTCCTGATGAACATAGAAAAGCAGGTATTGATATCGCCCTACTCAAGAAAAATCCTTCCTCATTCTCTGCAGACGATCAAGGATTTTTATTCAATTGATCTTGAAGTAAAGAAACAAATGTTTGAAACTCTTAAAGATGAGGATATAACTTTTGACGAATTCAAAAATAAATTCTTTAAAAAATCATAATGTTCAATTTCTTTTCAAATAATAAAGATTTCGGGCTTGCACTAGGATGATGAGCTGCAAGATGATTGGCCCATATCTGAGTCATAAAATATCTTGAAGAAAATCACTTTAAGCCATCAGAAATTTCTTGAACAAGTATGGGCTCTGTAATATGAGCTCTTTATGCTTTTTGAAAAACTTCATCTGAAATGAGGTCTATCGCATCAGAAATAAGATATTTTAAACTTATTGATATAGATATGAAGAAATGAATCATAGCTTGAAATAAGATAAGGAAATATCTTTATTCAATATTCTGAAACATAAATATTGAAGATCTGAGTATTCCGCTTAAGATAATCTCAACTGATTTAAGCAGCTGAGAAAAATTCGTATTTGATAAATGAAATTTGGCTGATGCGATAAGAGCATCAATTAGCATCCCTTGAATCATTATGCCATTCGAGTCCTCAAATCATGAGTTTATGGATTGATGACTTATAAATAATCTGCCCATTGAAGTCTTGAACCAAAAGAATATCCTAGCAGTTTCAGTGCTTAGAGATATTGATCGGCCGATAGAATCAAAGCTGAATGTATTATGACTTGAGTTTAAACATAATATATTCTGAATGAATTACCAGATTCTACAGAAAGCCATAGATATTATGATGAAACAAAATGAGGATAGATCTCTTGACATAAAAGAAAAGAATATCATATTCCTACATCCTGCATTCCCTTGAATAGATTATTATGAGTTCAATAAATTTGATGAGATAATAGAAATAGGCTACAATTGTGCCAAAGCAACTAGAATAAGCTTATAATTATTTTAATGCATAATCATTAATTATGAATCAATCAAAAATATTACTGTTTGCAATTGCATTTATTTTATTTTGAAATATTGCTTCTGCCGAAGACATAAATCCAAAATGTTTCAAAAATTATTCAAGCTTTGAAGCCAACTCAGACAGCACATTAAAAATTAAAATGCCAAATACAGCAAGCGATATTTTTTTTGTAGAGTGAGGCAATTTTGTGCCATATAAAGTATTTCAGGAATGAAAACCTGACTACATCCCTTATACCATAAGCAGCATTTCTTCTTGAGATAAGAATAAGACGAAATTTTTGCAGGATAATAATCCTACGACAACTTTTGCATTCGATGACTTGAATGACAAGAATAGGAATATAATAATTGATTTTGGGAAAAGCTTATCGAGATTGGATTTTTATTCTAATATTAATTATGATTACGACTCAATAGTGAAATTTGAAATATCTGAAGATGGTAAAAATTATTCTGAGGTTTTTGAAAGCAGCTTACAGGATTTCAATTTCAGGTATTTAAGGATAAGCTTCATAAATTCCGAAGAAGACGTGATACTTAAGAAGGCAGTGATCAGAGATATTATTTTTTATAGATCTTCAGATTCAATTTATCTGCTAAAGCCTTTTTTTGCTGGAAAGATTGATATTTATACAGATTACGATTGTTCTTGAAGCCAAATGCGTGAAATCTATGCAAAATATTTAAATAAGAGCATGAGGGCAACTTTTCCTATCGATTCAAGCACAATAGAAATAGAACCCAAATTAAATCCGAATCCTCTTTACCATAATGATTTTGATTCCGATAAAGTTACGAATGAAAAAGACAATTGTAAATATAAATCCAATACTGAGCAGAAAGATTCAGATTCAGATGGAATTTGAGATGAATGTGATTTTGATAATAAAACTAAGAATCCTCTAGATTCAGACACTGATAAAGATTGAGCGGGGGATAGCGTTGATAACTGTAAATATGTTTTTAATCCAGATCAAAAAGATTCGAATTGAGATTGATTCTGAGATTTATGCATGGATGATGATCACGACGGCATAATCTGAAGGCTTGACAATTGTCCTAATGTTTCAAATCCGAGTCAGGAGGATGTGAATATTAATAATATTTGAGATAAATGCGAATTTGATAAAGACAAGGATGGAATTTTTGACAGCATAGATAATTGTATTACAAATCCAAATGCCGACCAAAAGGATAATGATAATGATTGAATCTGAGACATTTGCGATAAGTGTAAGTTATATGACCCCGATCAGGCCGATAAAAACAGGAATTGAATCTGAGACAAATGCGATCAGCAGCTAGAATATGAAAAAACACATGATAAAGATAAGGATACCATACTTGATTCTATAGATAATTGTAAGGATATTCCTAATAAATGACAAGAAGATCTTGATAAGGATGGAATTTGAAACCTCTGTGACAATTGTTTAAGCATACAGAATAAAGATCAAAAAGATGAAGATAAGAATGCCGTGGGGGATATGTGTGAGGATGCGGACAAGGACGGGGTCGAATGATTCAAGGATAATTGTCTGACAGTTGCAAATGGCGACCAAAAGGATTCAGATAATAATTGAGTCTGAGACGTATGTGAAGATGCTGACCAAGATGATATTATATTCGCTAAGGATAATTGCCCTTATGAACATAATCCAGACCAGATAGATGTGGATAATGACTGAGAATGAGATATTTGCGACAAGAAGGACAATAGATTCATTGAATCTAACAGGACCTTCTTCATTGCTCTGCTTGCCTTATTGTCGGGAGCTTTCTGAGTCGGTATTGTAAGTATGATAAAGAAAATAAATAAGTAGTATTATTCATTCACTTTCTTATTATGATAAGCCTTATTAATCGAATATCTTGGATGTTAAGCATCTCATTATGACTATTATTATCCTTTGTCCTATTTGGAATGGATGCATCATATTGAGATGTTATTTTTTGAGTATTATTTGCCTGAATTGTTTTCTCCTTATTGATCAAGAAGTTTTTTCTGCCGCTTGATTTCATAAGAGACAGAGTTGTAGAATATACAAATAAAGTAATAGAAAGGACTTCCAAATGAGAAATTTTTAAAAAAGAACAAGCCACTGCAGCAGAAGAGGGTATTCGGAATATTCCTGCCGAAGCATATGAACAAGAGACTAATATTCCATCACTTCAATATGAGGAAGAATACGAGGAAGAGGAGGATACTCAAGTTAAAAATGCCATAAGGAAAGAATCGGAACCGTCAGCGCCTTCGGCTTTTGAGAGATTTTTCGCTGAGAATGCTCTTGCTAAAATCTGATGAATATTGCTTTTTCTGTGAGTCCTTTTCTTCCTAGGATTGGTTTTTGAGGCTGCATGAGCAAAATGAAAGCTTATAATATGATTCATAGCTTGATTCGCTTTTTTCGGGATTTGAGTTGTCCTGGATAAAAGATGATACGTTCAAGAATCAAGAACTATGCTCTGAGTCTGAATACTTGTAAATTATCTTGTAATACTTTCTTGAAGGTACCTCATATGAGAATCAGATGCCTCTTGAGCTGATAGCTTTTCTACAATTCTCTCTGAATGAATGACTTTCTTTTTCCTCATCCTTAATACCATTTTTGCAATCACAACCTCACTTGTCTATAAATCGAAGACTCTTCTTTTATTCTCATTTGCCTTTGCTTTTCTCAATCCGTTTCTCGTATGAGCTCCATGAGACGGAACTCCTTATACGATGGCGTGATATTCTGCAATCATATCCATGTGAGCGCTTTTCTTATCGAAAATCTTTTATGATAAACAAGAGAATCATTTTGCAAAATATCTCTCAATAACATGATTCATAGGATGAAATATCCTTTTTATATTGGCTCCTTTCACCTCAAGTTTCCATTGGTCATTGAAACTGGCTTTTATTGCCCTTATATCGATTCTCACATTATTCCTTGCATATAAGAATAATGAAAAGCAAAATATCTGATTTTTTCTTATCTGAGCTTATGTTGCTTTTGCATTGATGCTTTTTGCATGAAGCGCTGAGTGAATCATCAAGACTTCTGTAGCTTTCATAGCATATCTTGTATTTTTATGATGAATGTTGGCATGCAGTGTGTTTTTTATAACTGTCGCAAGCATCGCTTCAATCTGATTCATACTTTTTATGCCTTTGATTCTCCTGCTTTTCTTGCTTATTTCTGGATCATTGTTTATGGTAATTCCAGTAATCTTATGAACGCTTCTCGTATATCTTTTCGTTTTCACCCTGGTTTTTGAAACGATCTCACTTGGGCTTAAATATCTTTTTTTCATTCTGCTTTGAGTGTTCTTGGTAATTGCAAATTTGTCGATTTCTCTCTTTTCTCTTGTAGTGCTAGATTCCATCACGCATACCAGTGTGCTAATAGCATGATTTATTTTTCTTTTTGCAACTTATTATTTCTCTAAAAAAGAAGCAATGAGCTATCTGTTTTCTATCTGAAATATAGGCACAACATTATTGCTCCTCCCTATAATCCAAACTAAATGAGAATTTATGATACCAAGTGCCGCAGCAGTGATTATTTTTGCAATTTCAAATATGTTAGCGCCTTTTTTCATTGAAAGCATAAGAACAAAAGACCTTAAGAATCTGGTCATCTCCTTGGTTGCCTGAATTCTTTTTGTCGGATGAGAGCTTTATAATTATTGAGAGATTGCAAAGCTTTTCCCATGATTGATACTCGGTTACTGCTTTATGTGACTTGCAGCATCATATTTTGTACTATGATTTATCATGATGAATATAGTATGAGATGATATTTTTACAGAAGATAATTCAAAAAAAGATTCATGAAAAAATGCAATTTACTCATATCTTTGAATCTCAATTTCTCTTTTTTCTCTTGCGATACTTATAATTTTTGCAACAAGGCCAGCCGTTGTAGCTAGCATATGGTTTTTTGAGGCGACAGTCCTTTATTTCTTCTTTAAGAGGCTTAAAGATATTAAGATATATTTTGCTGCTTGTTTGCTTTTTGCAATCTGAATCATTAAATATTCAGCCTTCATACCGACTATCGATACAGGCGAATTCGTATCTCTCATACCAATTGTTTTTGTAGGCGCATCATTGATCATAAACCTATATCTATTGAAAGATGAAAATGATCAATCGCGAATTGTTCATGATATTCTTCATATAATAGGGATAATAATGGTCTGAATCGGAGTGGCAAGCATTGTTCCCCATACCGAGCAATGATATGTCTTCCTGGCTCTTTCGATAGTCTTTGTCATCATAGGATTTTTCTATAATCTTTTTGCATCAAGCTTGCTCTCTTATACCTTAGCTATAACCTTATGATTATTCTATATTAATCATCTATTCAGCATTGAAGACATCTTTTACGTTTTGGACTATGACAAAAAAGAGAATCTGAAGTATCTTCAATATGTTACTGTGCTCATCCCTTGAATTTGGTTATATTCCAGAAACAAGATTAAGGGGAAATTAGATAATATAAAGAGAACCCTTCTGATCCCTTTCTTGATATATCTATTCTTGTCTACAACAATATTCGTGTATGATTTTTCAGATGATAATGTTTTCTCAATTACAATCTATTGGGCATTATGGGCATATTTCTATCTATCGAATTGAATCAAAAATGATCTGCAGAAATGGCGGACAATTGGGCTTTATGTACTGGCTTTGGTATTGACTAAAATCCTATTATATGATGTTTGGTTCGGCATTGATGATGCAATCCTCAGGGTTGTCGCGCTTATGTTCGTGGGATGACTCATGATATATATTTCAACAATGTATTCAAAAAAACATCCTTGAAACTTGCTTAAGGAATTTGATGTCTCCAATCTTACACCAGATAAGGATAACTCTCAAGAAAAGGCGTCTCCGACCGATAATGGGAATTCTATTAATGAAACAATAAGAGATATTGATATCGGTGATGTGACAAGCGTGACATTTGAATTATTGAATTGAAAGAGATATATGATCCGTTCAAAGAATCTGATTAAGATATCGAAGCTTATTGAGAAGAACTTTTGAAAGTCAGAATTTTCCCCTTGAGAATTGCAGAAATATTATGATTTCATAATCAATAATTATAAAAGCGAATTATCAGAAGCTGAATATAAAAAGATAATTTGAGCGATGAAAGAGTTTGTGGACATATGATGAGCAGTCAAATTTTCATAATCGGAACGGGGAATTCATACTCCCCGTTTTTAATTGACTTTGAAGGGGATTTCCATAGAATTTCCGAGCTATAAATTACAGAAAATCAATGATTGATTTAAAAGAAACATTAAGTGAAAAATTTATAAAAAGATGAATGTGGTTGTATATATTTGCTTTTTTGACCGGCCCGATAGGATATTTCGTTAAGATCATATTATCGAATGATTTAAGCGTCGGTGAGATGTGAATATTATATTGAGTGATAAGCCTTGTGAGCCTCTTGTCCGTTTATCATGACTTGTGACTGACAGAAAGCCTTAATTTCTTCTTGCCGAAATTCATCGTCGAAGCTGATTACTCAAGATTTAAATCGGTTCTCGCATATGCTCTTTTTGTGCAACTTCCGACAAGCCTTTCGATATGACTTTTCTTATATTTGGGATCTGATTATATTGCTATAAATTATTTCCATGACGCTAATACGTGAAATATACTTCGTATTTTCTGTTATTTCTTTGTCTTGCTTAATCTTTATGGTATAGCTAGCACTGTCTATTGAGCAACTCAAAATACAAAATATCAAAAAGGCTTGGAACTCTTGAGAATGCTTGCAATTCTTGGTTTGACCCTATCCCTTTCTTTTACGTGATATTGAAATATCGTTAACTATTCTTGGAATTGGATTTTCTGAATATGAATCTGAACCGCAATCTCCTATGTTCTCTTTTATCATAAATATTATAAACCTTACCTTAAGTGAGTTAAGATTGTCTATGAAAAGCCTCTTATAAAAAAAGTCTTTTCATATGCTATTTGGGTTTTGCTTGCCGCAAATGTTTGAATGGTACTGAGCCAGGTCGATATGCAGCTGATAATATATCTTCTTTGACCCGAGACAGCATGATATTACACCAATTATCTCAGTATTATCTGAATACCTTTTCTGATGATTGTACCAATAATCTGATTCTTGTTTCCGGTGATTTCCGAGCTTCATGGAAAATGAGACGAAGAAAAGATAAAAACCATAAAAAACTTATTCTACAAATATTTCTGAGTCATCTGAATTATAGTTTCATGATTCATGTTCATTTTCGCAAGAGAATTGACCACTACTCTTTTCTGACAAAAATTTGCATTCTCTTGAGATATCCTGATGTTTTCAATATTTTTCATCGTATTCAATTTCCTATTGCAGATAAATTTCCAGATACTGGCTTGAACCTGAAGGATCAGAGATAGGGTGAAGATATTATGAGTGTGACTAGCGTGTAATATTCCTCTCAATCTGATACTCATTAAGGCTTTTGAATCAGCACAAAGCTGAACATGAGCGTTGGGTTCGTCTTTGGCAGTCGGGCTATCTTGGATTCCAATGTTTTATCTAAGCCACAGGGCGACAAAAAAATACTCTGGAAAATTCGATCTTAGGTTTTTCTTGAAAAATGCTTTATTATCAGCCATCTTGTGCTTGCTTTTATTGATATTTGGAAAACCTTTGTTTATCTGAGCGAATAGGATTGAATCGCTTTTTTTGATTTTGATTCTGTGAATTTTATATATAATGCCACTGATTGCCTTAAATCTTAAAGAATGAAAATTGTTCTTGGATGAACTTCTTAAGATAAAAAAATCTAAATAATTTATATTAATAATATTACCATGATAGAATTTTTCGTAAAATTGATACTTCTCATTTGAGTTGCATTCACTGTTATTATGAGTTATTACAATTGAATCCATTCAGAATCTTCCAGCTGATACATGGGTTATATAGTTGCGATAATATTGATTTATTGATCCTACAAGGCAGCAAAGACAGTATATTCCAAGGATAAGGTGGAATATACTATAGCTTGACTTATATGAATGACAATATTGCACATATTGATCTTATGCATGACTTTTTTCTCTCTTAATAATGTTCAATCCTGATCCGCATCGCTATTCTTCAAGATTTTATGATTTCTTGTTTTACCATCAATAGTAGTTCTTTTAAGCTACAGTTTTGCAAGAAGCATATTGAATAGGATAAACAGCTTCAAAGACCAGTCTGTAGCATTCAAATTCCTGATGTCTCTAGGATTCTGATTTGTCTTGTTCTCTTTATTGCTTTCCATAGCATCTTTTGTCTGATTATATAATTATTATTCAGTATTCTCAATATTATTGCTTTTTGGTATTTTATGAGCCAAAGAACTATTAAACAGCATCAAATCATTATATAGTTTCAAAATAACCTTTCCTAACCATAAGTTAGATTGAACTTTTTTTGAGGCGCTTAACATGAGGCTTCTCTCTGCAGAATTCGCTTTTATAGTGATGACTTTTCTAATTTGAGTTAATTTCATAAATATAATAAGGCCGATGCCTATCGGATGGGATGATCTTTGAGCATACATGAATTTTCCACAGATAATGGCAAATAGCTGATCTATATTGAATTGAGCCTGAATGCTCGCATGACAAATTTTCACTTGAATCTGATTCATGTTCCATAGCGCGCCTCAAGCCTTTTTCTTCAATCAGGTATGATGAATCTTATCTCTTGTTGTCTTGATGGTTGTATTTTCTGATGTTCTTGATAATGGAAAAAAGAGATACCTGTCTCTTCCAATCATTTTAGCGACAATGTTCTATGCCATGCCAATGGTAATATTCCAGCAAGCCAAAGATATGAAGCTTGATCCGGGATTATTCTTCGTAAGCGTTATCTGAATCTATCTTATATATGATTTATTTTCAAGATATTTATGACACGATGATGTGGATAACACTAATTCTCCTGATTCTGAAGATTCAGTTGCTCCGGTTCATCAGAATACCTTCAATAAGATAATAAATAAATTCACTTCCGTCTATAAATCTGTTGCCTGAAAGCAGGATTTGTTCGATAATAAGGATTTTCTCATATATCTTTTTATAATCTGAACTATTGTCTGATTGGCTTTTGCCATCAAGGTCACTACTTTGATGATGATTTTATGAATCTTGGGAGTAATATTCTATTCAAAGCTTGGGTTCTCCTGATTCTTATGATATTTTTTCATATTCATTTGAGTATTCACAAGATTTTGATTATGGGCAATGATGAATGTGAATTTCCCCATGGACAATGCCTCGCTCATTAATAATGTCTGATATTTGAGCATAGCTTTGTGAATCCTGATTCTGTCTTATTCATTTCAAAAATATAAAAGCAAATCCTTTAAGAATGCCTTTATATTGACTCTAGTGTTCTTGTTGTGAGTATTTGCATATCTATTGCCTTGGTTTGTAAAAAATATCTCAGAAATCAAGACAACAAAAATTTCAGTCTGAACTATACTAACATGAGAATGGAGCGGATTTAATGCCGATCTTACAAAAATTTACAATAAGGATGAGCTTAAGCAAATTGAAGATAAAAACATCACTCAATCCATAGATGAAAAATGAAAAACTCAAAATGAGGATTTCTGAAGATATTTCTGATACGAGGAAGGGCTTAATAATTATCTTAGGCTGCCTTGGAACCTGACACTTCAGAAGAATCAATGATGAGAATATACAGAAATAACTTATTTCTTTCTAGCATTGCTTCCTGTGATTCTATTGTTCTTGCCATACAAGAATATTGCAATTTCTTTTTGAGTGCTCGTGCCTATAGCGTTTGGAATAATATATTATGGAGATTCTGCACTGACGCCAACTCTGATATCATTTTTTGCCAAGCTTGATCTACCAGGATGATATATCTATATTATTTGAATATTTTTAGCTCTTCTGGCCTTTTTCCTATATAGCCTTTCAAACGGTAAGTTAAGCCAAATTTTCAAGCTTAATGCTGTATTTTTCACAATGTACGGACTTATATTCGCAGTCGCGGCTTTTTGAATAGTGTGGTATTGAATTGCAATGTATTTTGCTCTCCTTCTCATGATTTGAATCGGAGCATCTTATATTACGGAAGAGAAAGAAGATGAACTTGAGAATCTAGCGCATTTCTTTTGAAGCTTCATATTGATGATAATAATTTTGATTTATTTCTTCATGTCTACTATTCCTCATTGATTCAACAACTTGAAGCAGGCATCTTTTGTAGAGTATAAAGCTTGAATATATAACCAAGAAGAGGGAATATTTGCCAGTCATCCGGATTACTTCAAAATTCTAGCGAATCTTAATGTTAAGGATTCAGAAAAATATGCCGTAGATGTCATGAATTCTATCAATGATAGCATATTGAAGAAGATAGTTGTTTCAAATGTAGGGGATAAACCCGAAATCTCAAAAATAGAAGCTATCTTGAGAGAAATACGAAACACTGATCTGACTAAGATGTGATTGGATGCAATGAACTCAAACAAGGTTAGGGCAAGTGCTAAAAGCAAATTAAATGAAATATACCGAACAGTCCTTTATACGCCGAAAAATCTAAAAAATGATGAAAATATCTATAGAATATGAACATTCCTTACGTATTTCATAGATAATAATAGAAATAGGTTTTATGATGATAGCCTTGTTACAAATTTCGATAAGTACTTTTCAAATGAAAATCCGGACATAGCGGTTGAAAGAATGAAAAAAATATGACTTAAATATTTGCTTGTGGATTTGAATGCTGCAACCATAGACAAAGACCCTCGTCATGATCTTACAAGAAGATTTGAGAATCTTCTGCGTACTTTCAGAAGCTCCAAACTTGAGCTAATTCATACTGACAGCCTTTGCCTTCAGATAGCTCTTGATGAAAATAATGAGGATTATATGAGCCATGCATGAGTCAATTATGAATCTTACACGACTAGCTGACAAACAATAAACAGAGGAGAAAAACAGCTGCGGTGTTATAATCATATATTGGACCTTATAAGAAATGATAAAATAAATGATCAAAATTATCCTTATCTTAAGAATCTTGCCGATTACTTCAAGAAAAGCAATGTACAGGATCAGAATAAGGCTCTTGAAATTTTCCGGCAATATGTGACTCATGGCTGGTTGGTTTTATTCAGAATAAAATAATTTTAAAAATGGACACTAAAATACTTAATAAATCCTATGACTTGAGATGAGTTTACGGGAAAGATATCAACGAAGAATTGTATTATAAGATGTGATTTGCATTCGCAACACTACAGAGAAGAGCAGAGATATTCATAGTAGGATGTGATGCAAGATTATCATCAGAAAGCCTCAAACAAGCGCTTATAGAATGAATCCTAGACACTTGAAAAAATGTCATAGATATTTGATTGTGTTCAACGGACATGATATATTTTGCAACATGAGCATATGAAGAAGTCGATGTCTGATTAATGATTACCGCAAGTCATAATCCCAAAGAATACAATTGACTCAAGGCATGCTCAAAAAACGCAATTCCAATAAATATGAAATCATTCTGAGTTGAATTGCAAGATTTTATTGCCAAATGAGAACTTATAAAAAAGCCTATTCTTTGAAATTACAAATATACCGATATTTCAGATGATTTCATAGAACACATTGCTTCGTTTGTGGATTTAAGCAAATTAAAAAAATTTAAGGTTGTTGCTGATGCAGGCAATTGAGTCGCAGGAGTTTTTATGGAAAAGCTGGCCAAAAAATTTAATTTTGAATTAATTCCTCTTTTCTTTGAGCCGGATTGAGATTTTCCGAATCATCATCCGAGCCCTATAGAGCCGGAAAATGTTAAAGACATGATAAAAAAAGTCTTAGAAGCCCGGGCTGATTTATGAGTGGCATTTGATTGAGATGCAGATAGGATGAGCATCTGCGATGAAGCTTGAGTTGTGTGGTCATGAACAATAACAACTGCCATGATTGCCAAAGTGATGTTGGAAAAATTCCCAAAAAAGAAGATAATCTATAATTCAGTATGCGGGAATATCGTACCCGAGACTATAGAGAGAATGTGATGAATTCCCGTCAAAGAAAAAGTTGGCCATGTGTATATCAAGGAAAAGATGTATATAGACAATGAAATCATATTCTGATGAGAGCATTCCGGTCATTATTATTTCAGGAAAAATTGGAATGCAGACAGCTGAGTCATAGCTTTTGCAAAAATCCTGGATCTTCTATCTGAATGAGATTCAAAGCCGTCAGAAGTCAGAAAAGAATTTGAAACTTATCTTGCAGTACCTGAAATCAATTTTAAGGTATCGAACGTTTGAGATAAATTAGATGAACTTAGGTCAAAATATAGGGATTGAAGCCAAGACATGTTTGATTGATTGACAGTAAGATATCATAATTGGTGGTTCAATGTCAGGCCTTCATCAAATGAACCATTATTGAGATTAAACATTGAAGCCAGAAATGAAAGCCTCCTAAATGAAAAATTCTTGGAGTTGAAAGAAATTATAAGCAAATAAATAAAATCCCTTTTGAGGGATTTTATTTTTGATAAAGAAATGCATATGATAAATGAATTTAAAAACACAGTTAACGACAATAAATTCCAAGAACTTTTGGATTTTGGAAAGATAATTTCGTATATTTGTTGACAACTTAGCATTACGCCAATCTTATATTGAAGTCTTGCCTGCTTTTACCATACACAAGATAGGAATATGATTATAAAGGATTTGGATTTTCTTGTTAATGAAGATTCTTTCCCTGAATTAATATTATTGCTTGGACAATATGATATTTCCTATGAACTAAAGCCATGGCAAAGTATTGTAATATCAAAGGATGATTTGAAAATAGATATAGATTCGGCAGAGCGTTATCTATCTCCGAGGTCAGGCGAAACTATTTTGACCCAAATCGGAGATTCTAAATTCAATATCCTAAACATTATATCCTTGATCGATATATATCAGGAAGCAATAGATAACATGCCTTTAAATAATGATTTCCAGAAACAGAGATGATTATATGAAAAAAAATTAATCAATTTGAAAAAACATGTATCTTAGTTTTAGATGGCTAATTCATTTCAATATTTTCATGATGTATTATCTTATATTCTCAGTTTTCATTCGTAATAGAAATGAAATCCGCTCTTATGCATCATAAATTAAGATTCTTTTTTTTGCAATAATATTGGATACTCCTTAAGAGATGTCTTTTTTTGGCTTTTGTAAAAGCTGCTTCGGGGATTCAGAATTTTAGAGAATTCCTAAGTTTCACCTCAATAAAAACAGTAATATCACCGGATTTTCCGATGATATCTATTTCACCTCATTTTATGGTGTGGTTAGTCTCAAGTATCTTCATTCATTTATTCTGGAGATAGCTTATTGCTATGACCTCTCAAGAATCTCATATCCGTCTTTTATTTGCATCCATTATTCAACATTGATTTTTCAGATATCCTCTCTGACTTTTATCTCAGTGTTCACCCTTGGATTATAATAATTCATCATAAGCTTAATAAGGTCATCTTTCTGCACTTCTTCTGATTTTATTCATATCTGTTCTAGGCTTGTCTTTATTGTCATAACTCTTTCATGAGTCTCTTTTTTCAAAAAATCTATCTTCCTTCTTCTTTCTCTTATAGTTCAGACATTCTCTTCCTGTGTTATTGCAGCCCAGAAATTCTGAAATATTCAGACAATTCAAGTCTTTCGAACACTCTTATTCTCATCAGAATCATAAGGCACAACAATATAAAAATCCTTTTTCATTATCTGCGCCATATCAATCAGATTTACAAGAAAATCTATATATCTGTATGCCTGCTCCTGCAATAGAGGATTCTGCTGTTTTACCGCGAGATTTTTCAATTTGTTTATATATGCATCAATATCCACCTTAAGGGATCTTACGATGATCTGAATAGGGAATCTTAAGGAATTCAAGAATCTCTGATATGAGTATATGATAGAATCTTGCTCTTCTTCGCTCTTCAGATTGAAATTGATAGCTTTGACCTTGATCACCATCCTTGTAGATCCATCCTTCATTATAATCATATTATCCCTGATTTCAGAAAAAGGAAGATACCTTTGCGTGGTTGTATCAGAGGGTGCTTTTTGCTTTGATTTTACTGAGTCCACAGTCTTATCGGTCATATTTTTGATTATTAAGATTAGTTAAATTTTTTATATCTTTGATAATATATCATCATGTATATGTTTCGTAGTCTTTGAATGCATTTTTTCCTGTATGCTATCTTCAGGCGGCACATATCAGACCTCCACCTTAGAGAAGGATTCAACTCATTTTGACCAAACTCTCAATCAAGAATTCAGCTGCAATCTTATCAGGTTAAGCAAAAATGGCACGAATGTCATCTCAGTATGCTTAAAAACGGCAATTACAAATGTAATGAAGCCTATTATGATAGTAGGAAATAATGCAACAGTTCATCAAACGTTTTTCTCCAGAGATTTGAAAACCGTATATGCAACTGAAAACCCTATCATGAGTATCATGATTTGGCGAAGACTTAAATTAAGGAAAATTTTATCCTCATTTTCTATCTGGACAGGAATCTTGTATTGCATATTCTTTTATTTTTTATTTGAGAAACTAATAACTTCTATGGCTTAATGAAGGATAAAATAAGTAAGTTATATGTCTTAATCAACATTTACTTTCATATTATAATCTATTTTACCCATTTGTGCAATAAATTTAAGAATAAATATTTTGACTTTTTGCCTTTTCGTCTTATAAAAGGTTGGTACTTGAATTCTAAAAATTCGGGTTTTTGCCTTTTAAAAAATATCTCGGCAGTTTTACCTATTAATTAATATTAAAAATGAAATTCAATTTCATATCCAAGCGTTTCAGTTTCTATTCTGTTGCTGCATCCATTAGCCTGATTGCAATCATTGCAATATTTGCATTGCCGCTTAATCTCGGTATTGATATGACCGGAGGAGTTCAAGCTGAATATAGCTATACTAATGAGCTTGATATTAAAACCGTTTCAGAAGTTGTCCAAAGCGTGAAGAAAGAGATAGTTTATAATAATAAGGAGCTGGTCAACACTATTACTACTTACAAGATTGCATGAGAGGATAAATTTGTAATTGAAGCCTGATTGAACAAGATAGATAATTTGGACGGAAAAGAACTCGATAGCCTTAAGACATCCTTTAAAAACAAGCTAAGTGCAAAATTCGCTTCTATAAGCTCTTCTCAAATTGAACTTACGAAATACATCAACATCTGAGAATCTTTTGGAGATTATATCAAAAAAACAGCTTTCGTAACAATAATAATCACCATCCTAGCGATATCTTTATATATTTCATTCGCATTCAGATGATCAATCGAAGGATTTTCAAGCTATCCCTTTGCTTTTGTAACAATAATAACATTGGCTCATGATGTGCTTGCTGCACTCGGATTTTATCTGATTACATCATTCTTCTTTCCAGAATTCAAAGTGGATACATTCTTTATTACGGCAATGCTGACGGTTCTTGGTTATTCAGTAAGCGATACTATAGTCATCCTAGATAGAATACGCTCTAATCTTAAACAAAAGCTTAATAAGAAAATTGATTTTTGAGTGCTTATCAATAACTCTATAAACGAAACCCTTA
>AMFJ01000141.1_pt1 | contig 32062 bp, 20 predicted proteins | sample 427208 | NCBI WGS metagenome assembly AMFJ01 (sample SAMN02954298, study PRJNA114691) | groundwater metagenome | biome: aquatic; feature: subsurface aquifer; material: sediment; isolation source: subsurface aquifer sediment | place: USA: Rifle, CO | collected 2008-08 | reverse complement strand
CTCGCTTGCGAGAGGCATTTTTTTGTTTTACCTGATTCCGATTTTTGATTTGATTTTCTCAACATTCTCTAAAATAATCTCTTTACCCAGCCATTGATTTATTTCTCAAAAATCTCAATGATCCTCCTCGCTGTACGGTGTAAAATGGCAATCGGATCAGAAAGTCAGGAGCCTATCTTCTTTAAGGCAACTCTGAGCTATAATTATCTGTTCTGCCGTAGCTCTGCTGTTAATCTCGATAGCGTCCATTCATAGTCACAAAAAATACAGTATCTTATCGCGGTATTCATCTTGTTTGAAGCTGAAATTCGGATGGGCAATGGAGGTTATTCATCCGTTTTCCTTGACTATCCTGATAACATCCTTGATATCCGGAGTGTATTCAGGTACGGTAGCGGATCATACGTTTGAAAAATCTCACTCATCCCGAAGGCATCTTTTCAGGAATTCTATCTTATCCATATCGGTTCAGGTTATTTCCCTGATTCGTTGGAGGTTATAGTCGTATTTATATATGTAGCTTGCCAGATGATATATGTTAAGGTTGAAGACATTTATTCATTTGTCTTCGAAGAAGCTGAAAAAATCTTTTTCATTAATTAGGATTCAATTTTTTTTGAGCACCTTTATCTGCTTATATATTTTGCTCCTTCTTCAGTTTCTGGTATTTTCCAGTATATCCGATATCTCTCATCTGAATTCTCTTGCATATGCTGTTATATGCAGATATCAGCAATTCTTATCGAGAATCGAGATTTCAACTCATTGAGCGCTGATTATGCCACTTTTCTCAGCTAAGGCTGTAAATTCAGTGTTCACAAGATCATGATCAGTAGCAACGAAAAATCATTTAGATTTAAGTATCTTTTTCAGAATTTCCTCATTGCTCAACCTTCCGTCAGATAGATTTGTGTGGAAATGCATGTCCATGGAGAATTCTTGACTATTCACTTGTTATAATTGGAATTTATAATATTAAGCTGTTTATAATAAATATATCCTTAAAGTCAATTGCTTTTTAAATACTTGACAAGACAGAATTAATATTTAAATTATAAAAAATAATTAATTCGCATATGAGAAATTCCCCAGATAAGCATTTAGATTCTTCACTTTTCGACAACTTCGATATCATGGAGGATGGTGCTCCGAATGAAACCCTCATCAGGGCAAAAACCGTTTTCAAGACATTGGCAGATCTTATAATTGAACATAATGGTTCTCTCGGCGAACCTCTGATCGTATGACTTCAGGGAATGCCATGATCATGAAAGAGCCATCTGATGGACATTATGGAGTCTATCGTAAAATCACAAGGCATTCCATCCGTGAATGGCAAATCCGACAGATTCCTCATCTCCCAAGGACGTCTGAGATATGAGGCGGCAAATATAGTTTTTTCAGATGATCTATTCCATTGAGCTAATTCTCTTGCAGAAGTTGATGATATGAGGTCCGACAAATGATATTACGACCTCAAGAGCATGCCAGAATTCCTATTCCACATTTATGACAGCAAAAAAATATGGATTGTTTCTTCCAATTTCCCGATCAAAGAAATACTCAGGCTCATCTGAAAGAAAGATACCATATGAAGGCTTAATGATAGGATCGAGCACCTCTTGGCCTCTGTTCAGCCAATTGAAATAATCAGAAAAGAGAGTTACCGCAAGAAACTTGCAAAAGATTGAACAAGACTCACTTCAATCTTTTCAAAGGCAGTCGAGGATGCTCTGATTCCGAATACATAATATTTACAGATTATCCTTTATATAAAGCAAGTCTGCAAGCAGCTTTTCTTCACTTTAATTAATTGACTTTTTGTGTAATTACATTATAAATAAAGTCATATTGACCCATCAGAACATGCCCAATATCTTCACATATTGAATACACGAACAGTTCTCGCCACTCGCAGAACAAAGCGAATCATTAAGCGTGGTCGAAAATAATTGAATCACTCTCGTCATCGATTGTCCTGACAGGAGCGTGAATTCGCTTATCAACGATAAGAAAATTGCATCAGCCTCAACGATGTCGCATATCGATTATCTCCTTATCACCCATCTTGATAGCGATCATATTTCATGATTAGCCAAGATTCTATGGTACAAACAGTTTTGAGAAGATTCAAAGCTCAATCTCATAGCTCATCCCAATATCAAAAAATACCTATGGAGGACGCTTGAGTGATGATTCGGACAGGACAGGACCAAGAATATAGTCGCGAGAAAATCATTTGAAGATTATGTAAATTTCATGCCGTTACGATACTGAGAGCTCATTGATATTCCATGATTCTGACAAATAGAAGCATTCGGAAAAGCAACAAAGCATTCTCCGAACATGGATGTCTTGGCTGTTAAAGTCTACGATGAAGCAGGGGAGAATATCGCCAATTTTTCATCGGACACGGCCTTTGATCCGGAACTCATAGAATTCTTGTCAGCAGGGGATTGACCCATTATCCATGAGGCAGGCGCATATGTTGAGGAATGAAGCCATTCGCACACTAGCATCAAAGAGCTCATAGAAAAAGTTTCAAGAAACGTTCAGGAGAGGATTTTCCTCAATCATATACCAGCCCAAAAAGAGCAGCAAGTCAGAGATGCGATCAGATGAAGCGGCAGCCCATTGCGCCTTGCAGAAGAGTTCTATGCGGACAATGTCAAGGAATCGATATTAAAAGTCAAAAATGCCGTCACCTTCAATGAGGTTCTGTATCCAGGATCATTCGACCCTTTCACAAACTGACACCTCTCTGTGCTGCGTCGTCAGCTCAGAACGTCAAAGAATGATCACCTTACGATACTGGTTGCAGTGAATCCTGACAAGAAATGAGTTTTTTCTGCGGAAGAGAGAGTGTTTCTGATAGAGAAATGCATCCCTTATGACATAAGAAACAGGGTAAAAGTCGTCCCATATGCCTGAGTAGTTGCAGATTACCAGTACCTGCACAACATATCGACCGTGATAAAATGATTAAGGGATGCAAAGGATTTTAACTACGAACTCGAGATTGCCGCAGCTTCAAACAGGTTCTCAGGAGAAGTGAATACAGTATTCCTACCGCAAATCGATAACTCCCTAAGCAATGTGAGTTCATCTATGCTGAAGAAATTGCTGTATTATTGATGAGATGTGAGATGATATGCTGATCCCATGATAATAGAAGCCCTCAGGATGAAGCTCACAAATAAATGGATATCCTGAGTCACATGATCCATCGGCTCCGGCAAGACCACTTTCTGCACAAGAATAGTCGAAGAGTCCCTTAAGAACGAAGTCCCAGTCCATTATATAAATCTGGATAAGCTGTGACATGAAATCCATACCAGGACCGATTTTCCGTTATTCATGTGAATCAGGCAGCGGATTGCGGACAAATTCTGATATTGGGTGCTCAATGCGGACGGCACCACAAATCGAAAAAAATTATGAGAATTCGTTTTTTCCTCAAAACAAAAGTTGGATGACTTGATGGACATCATGCTTGAGCCGATGCTTTTTCTGCTGAGGGAAAAACTGGAAAAATTGGGCGAATGAGATTGAATCGTGCTTGTCGAATGAGCTATTTTGACAGAAAGGAAGCTCACTTATCTGTTCGATGAGAATATGATCGATATATCCATTCCGCTCAAGCTCCAATATCAGAGAGTCTGAGACCGCGACAAACTTACGTCAGATCAGATTGAGAGGAGGCTGAGCACTCAGCTGGCAAATGAAGATAGGGCAGATATGATAATCAGGAACCAGGCAAGCTCTTATGATAGGCTTTATATGGCAGTTGACTGAGCCGACTATGATACTTCTGCCGAATATGCAAAGCTTCTATCTCAGTTCAAAAGGAGAAAGAATATAATAAGGTAATTATGAAAACAATTTATATCCCTTGATTTTGAAATCAAGATGACTGTATAAGGAGAAAAGTTTTTCCTGACGCACAAGTTGTGCAAAAGACTCTTAGGATAATAACCCCAGAGCAAGTTGAGGCGTTCCTTATAAAATGTGGAAAAGATTCCATGAAGGCACATATCATGGAGAATTACCCAAAAACTGAAGATAAACATTTTGAGTCTTTATACAGCCAGTTTTTGGAAGTTCAAAATGCCAAGAAAAAGCCTGGGGATGAAAAAGCTCAATCTTCTCAAAAATTGATATTTGATAATTTCCAATGATTGACTCCGGCAATAGGTTCTGCAATAACAAGGACAAAAAAGGAACTTTTAAAGGCCATGACCGATAATTGTCATATTAAATTGGTATGACATAGCCAATGATGTCTCATTGCAATTGAGACCATAATCGATGATCCTTCGCTTCTATCAAAAATATCTGAAATAGAATTATATGCGCCAGTTGTAAATTATGATATAGCTAAAGGTTTTCATATAGACAAAGAAGAATGATATCTGCATCCGAAATGAGTTCTTGTAAGAAAAAGATATATTTCATCATTGAATAAGAAAAAGGCACATCTCTTTGAAGTATTCATCCTGACTTTAAGGGGCGCGAAATGGAATTGACATCTCACGGTCCATTATTCGAAAAACGATCCCATCATACCTGCAGCTTCCCTTAAGCTCGAGAAAATCAAGCTTATGCGTTTTGAGATGGGAATAGTGACAAGTGAAGAACCAGATCATTATTTAGGTTATAAAAAAGATAATGCATAACATTGAATCAAGCATAGTTCTATCTGAAGTCCAGAAATATGTAAAAGATTGACTCATCAGGATTTCCGTAGCGAATCTGATTTCGGATATAAGATGAGAGGTAGTATGAATAATAAATAAGAAATGACTGAGTTACTGAAAAGTCAAATTAAGCTGCGTATGATGATGCGCAGAACTTTACGACAGGACTTTTCTTGAGAATCTCTGAGCGACTGATTTTGAGAAGAATGATGTGAAGTTCAAAATTCCCATAGAAAATGTTGCAAAATTCCTAGAATTGACAAAATGAAAAGCAGTCCCGGACTTCATAGAATCAGATCCTCATAGGGAGCTGAGAGAAGAATTGAGCCAAGAGATACTGAACTGATATCAGATGGCCCCAGTCCTGGATGAAAGCGAGGTTGCAAAATTATCCGCACATTATAGCTGAACAATGTTCGATTCTGGATTCTGAATGACTGAATCCAGACCATTCGTGTCGATATATATCTGGAGGTATTTTACATTATCCTGAAGCAAATCGATTCTGAAGAGAATACTCGAAAGCAGAGTTGTGCACAGGATAAGCCCAAAAGAATACGAAGCAAAGCGTACTATGAATTGAATTTATATCTCTCCGAATGTGCTTGCTGCATCGGAATTAATTTATGATTAATATGAAAAAAAATACCCAAATCGGAGTTTATGTCTGAAGACTCTGCCCCATTCACGTATGACACGAACTTCTCATAAGCATAATGAGAGAAAGCTATGGAAATGACTTCCTCCAGATCCTATGAAGCTCGAATGCGCAATTCAGCTTAAGGAATTTTTTCAATTACAGCGAGAGAAGGGGATTCTATAAGATGAGGTTCCCTGATCAGAAAATTGTCTGAATGCCTGACTATTGAACGGATGAGGATTGGTTGCTTGCTCTTGATGATATACTTATAGCGTTCTGATGATTTGAGGATCGCGATGAGTTGCTCGACAAGGTAACTTTTATCGGCTGATGCGACGAGGATGTGGATTTCTTCCTGAAAGACTGACGAAAGGTGGATATCATAAACAGATTTGACTGATCGACCCCGAAGATTTCTGCTACAGAAGTCAGAGACGCCCTCATCCACAATAGGTCACTGGACTGATTGCTGCACCCTGAAATACATGATGAAGTCAGAAGCCTTTTTCAATCGAAATGGGAAAAATTTAAAAAATTGTAATAAAACCTAAAATGGAAACCAAAGATAATAAATCATTCGAAATTTTGGATAAGCTATCAGATTGAGCTTTGAGCGAAATTGAGAATGATCCTGCCAGATTATCCGAAAGGATAAAATCCTACAAGCAATTGTTGGCGCACATCCTTAATACGAAGATTGAGAAGTGAGATAAGCCTCAAACAGTTCAGGAAAAAGTCAGAAACACCATAACGGAGCTCAAGCTAAAGCATAATTACAGATGAAGCGCTGCAGAGATAAAGACGCTCAATGAACTTATCAAAAATAAGTGAGGGAAATTTGTTTCAAATAAGCAAAAAGGTTTTTTCAAATCTCAGATTTTAAAAGCTTGAGCATCTTTCGATTCTGAGAAAAATGCTTTTTTGAAGCCTTTGGTAGATTACAAAACCGACAGTGATATCTGAGTAGTCTATGAGGCCTACAGATTCTGAGACTCAAACAGGAATTATGGCTATACTTATTTTTTCATAGATGAGCAATGAGTGAGGTTGGCGGTTGAGCACAAATTAGTCTATAAGAGAATCAATGTCCCTAGGTGACATGGTTTCTCCAAAGATAGGCCATGGCATACAAGAGCCCGAAGAAACGAGATGAATCATTGAGAAGTGAAATTCGACGAAAATCTATTTTCTGAAGAAAAAGTAATTTTTGTGCGACAGAAATAATCTATAGCTTTTTCTTTTTCCTGTGGATTATAAGAAGCACTATCACCACAAGAACTCAGCCTAACAAATCCGTCAGCAAATCTCATCAAGTATCGAAACTGTTTCACATGCGAAGCAGTTTTTTGTTTATATATGCATCTTCCAGATATTCCTCAATCTCATAAAGCATTCAAAAAGTTGAAGTTATTGAAATTATGATTACCGATGATAGGATTTTTCAGAAATGATCTTTATATAATTTATCCTTCAGCACCTCATAGATGACATAGGCAACAATTGAACTTATGAAAAAATGAAGGAATTTATCATAATTGTGGATTTTTGAATACAGATGGAACATATCTCAGAACACATCCAAGTATACCGACAATAACACTACAGGCAATACGGCAATGAGATTGATCCCTTTCTTGTAGCTTATTACAGCTTCACATATAAGCCATACGGCAATATCTGTGATGATGAGCCCATGCCACGAGAAATTCAGCTTCCAATCCAAAATATTTATCCAATTGAGAAACTCATAGATAATTAATCCTCACATGAATATCCTGAAAGCCCATAACATTTTCCTGTCCCTGTTTCTCATAATGCTCAAATGTTATCTTTTTCTTTATTTTATCCCGAAAATTATTTAGTCAACAGGATTTTAAGCGATTAGCTTACATTCTGTGAATTTTCATTGATGATTGATGATGGATTGGATGATTCTTGAAAAAAGAATTATTTTCATTAATCATCTATGATTAATCAACCACCTTTGCTGTCAAAAGTAGGCAAAACCATTAGGGGGACTGGCTATTCCGGTCATGCTTCTGATGCCGAGATGCGTTCTGTCATACTCGGACACACCATTCCCCCTAAGACCCCTTCCTTCACTCCTGCTGGTAGCGAGAATGATGAAGCCCTTCCGCTCCGCACGGGTCCATGAATAATGAAGCCCTCACCCCTGCACGTCTGCCCCAGGGCATACTCTCTGGCTTCGCCATTCACCTTATCCCGATTGGCGAGGGGGGATTTGTTAAATGATTTTACATTCGCTATCATCATACCTAGCGGGCCGGAGTAACCCATCCGCCCTCTGGCACCTTCCCTAAATTAGGGAAGGAATAGTTTGGGATCACAAAATCATTTATCATCACATATCCATGCGCTCAGCGGAACGTCCGGAGGACAGGGAGCGAAGATGAAACACCCAAGAATCGATCCGAGAGGGGTTTGGGGGCGGAATCGTCCGCGAAACCTCTTTATTTGCGATTTACTGTAAGATAGCGTTTCCGGCCCCAATGCTTTTTGCATACTTTTTTGCATAAAAAAGTATGGATGTTAAAATCATTAATGGATAATGATTAATGAACCTGGATTGCCACACTTCGTTCGCAATGACGAGACATTGATGTTTCTGGATTCCCGTTTTCACGGGAATGACAAATCAATATTGAAAAAAATCATTAAAGATTATAATTGAGCAATTATAAGAAAAACCCCAGCATGGATAAATTCACACCAGAAAAAAGATCAGAGATAATGTCAAAGATCCGCGCAAAGAACACAAAAATCGAGATAACTCTAAGAAGGGCCATATATGATGAATGAATCCGATGATACAGACTCCACCACCGAGTCCACAAAATCCGCTGAGACCTCACTTTTATCGGAAAAAGAGTCATCATCTTCATCGACTGATGCTTCTGGCACTGATGCCCAGAATGCTTCAAAGCCCCGAAATCCCGAGTCGAATACTGGTGACCGAAGATTCAGACAAACATGGACAGGGACATAAGGAATACCGCAATACTGGAGGCCGAGTGATGGACTGTCCTGAAATTCTGGGAGCATGAGATAAGGAAGAATCTTAAAAGTGTTGTGGAGGAGGTGAAGTTAGCCTTGAGCGAGGTTCAATAGTGCTTCTCTCTTCGAGTCTTCTATGGCATTCCAGATAGACTCATCGGATTCTATGTAAGATAGGACTTTTAAAAGTTCTATCTTTGAAAGTTTTCTTCAGGCGGATTCTTCTATTTCTGATTCAGTGATTGTAAATGTTATTTGCATAAAAAAAATTATTAGATGATAAACGATCATGATCTAATAATTTTTTGGGGAAATGCAAGTTTAATATCTAAAAAGTCTTTGCCATATGCAATTCAAATGTTTTGGTATGGATTTGAGATAGCTTTTCATAATCAAGAAACTTTACCCTATTTCTTATTTCGTCGAAAGCAATTTGTGAGATTTTCGAATCAAAATCTCTTCTTCTGACATTATCTGCCACAATTATAAAATTTGAATTGAAATCCTGAAGCTCATTAAATTTTAATAATGAATTCTGAATATCTGTCGAGTGTTCTACTTCATAAAAATAACTTGGCATTTTCCTCTTATTAAAATAAATCACATCTATTGTTCTGGCTCTTCTTATAATTTCCTCATATCAGAATTCAAACATCTTGCCAGTTGTTACAACATCTCATAATCTTTTATTCAAAAACATCTTATTTTGATCTTGAGCTGGCACATAAGTAAAATAACTTTCCAAGTTTCATATTTCTGTCAATAATCCTTGATAATAGTAATGATTGAATTCCTCAATATCTTTAGAATTTTTATTTACGTCTGTTTCAATTATAAATCATTTATTCTCATTAATTTTTTTGAATTTCAATAATCAATATAATCAAGGTTTAATTTTATAAATTTCCTTTGTGTATTCTTGGACTATTCTTCTTATACTTGCAAAAGGTGTTTTAGTTTTCCATTCACATTCTTTTATTTCAAAAATATAATGATTAATTTGTCATAGGGTTGCGATTCATCATAATTTTTCAATCGTCTGAACTACGGCCTGATTTTGATTCATATAATATTTATTATTGTTTAAAAATTTTTTACTTCAACTCTTCAATTCAAATATCTTTAAAATATTGAAAAGTAGAATCATAATATTCATTTAATCTTGTGGAATCTTCTGTATCTCAATTAGGAACATAAATAATCATTCACTGTCTGGCTCTTGTCAGTAAAACTCTATAAGAATTCAGTAAATATTGTTTAGTTATTTTCTGATTTAATGTTTGCCATTTTGTTCATTTGAAAATTTGATAATTCCACTTATGACCATCAAAGTACAAGTTAGCATCCCATGCGACACAAGACCAATCAATTTCTAATCCCTGGATATCAAATTCGGTTGCGATGTCTTCTAAAAAAATTGAAGATCGGACATCATTTTTATCATTCAAAAACCAATTCTCAACTGATATTTCATTTTTTACATCTATACCCTTAGATTTAAGTCGTCTTCATCATGAGGAGGCAATTATTCAACTTCTTTCGCTCCCTCTAACTCTTTTTTTTAACCATTGCTTTGATACTTCTAGGCTTCTTGTTACAAAAATAGGATATACGCCTTTGATATCATTGTAAAATTGTTTCGTTTCTTTGTCTAAATTTAAAAAAGAGTGCACAAAATCTGATAATTTTTCTGAACGGAAAGACCTCACCGATACTGAAAGATGCAATTCTGTTTTTTCTATATAATTATAGTTAATGAATCTCTTTAAGTCTATATCTGAAATATAATTATCATTATTTGTAATTAAATCCGAATAATACACATTCCAATCTAAAAAATGATTTTTTAATGCATTTATCCATTCTTCTAAGCCAGCCTCACCGGTGTTAATCTCTTGTCCTCATCAAATTAAACAAATTATTGTACACCAATCTTTATGTCTATCCATTACATTGATCAGGAATTCAGGTTCAGACATAGAAAAATCATCTTTACCTTTTTTCCTTTTCATGAAAGAAGCAGTCTGAGATAAGGTCCATGCTCTTTGTGCTTCATCAAAAACCACCACTTTTTCAATAGGGATTTCTTTTGAGTTTAAATAATAATCTCGGAAATGATGAATATTCTGTATGAATCAACTCATTTCTCTGGCAGCATCTGTTTTTTTCATTTTGTTGCTATATTCAATTGAAGCATTAACTTTATCTCTTGTTAATGCTTCACGCAAAACCGTAACAAGCGGTCAGTTACCAGATAAAAAAACAGCATGCTCGTCTTCTGCAATTTTTTTTCTTTCATTTGCAATATTTAGTCCAGCAAGGGTTTTCCCTGCACCTGGTACTCAGGTTACAAAGCAGATTGATTTATTATTTTTCCTCTTGGACAAATCAATAATTTCATTTAAGCAATTTGTAGTACTTGATAAGTTTATAGCGCCTGAGTCTGATCTTGAAATTTCTTGAACATTATGTCATCTGTATAATGCTTGTGCTGCTTCAATTATGGTGGGGGTGGGTTTGTATCTAGAAAGACTCCATTCAATCGGATCAATTTTATCGCCTTCAAATTCAGAAAAACAAAAACTGATTACCTCTTTCAGATTTTTTTCATTTGCGAATAATGTTGAGTATAAATTATCTTCTTGTTTTATGAGCTTATTTATTCTTTCCGGAGCTTTTGTTGAGATGAGGATAGGAATTAATTTTGTGCAATGACTTCATTCATGAAAGTTCTTTAGGTCGAGACTATAATTCAAGACCTGCTCAATTGCATTATTATCGTATTTTGAATCTCAAATTTTAAATTCAATGATAAAAACAAGATCATTGACTATCAAGATATTATCTACCCTTTTTCACATCCTTGGAATTGTAAACTCAAAAAAAATATGCCCCTCATTTATTGATGACAATTGTTCTTTTAAAATTTCAATTTGTTTTTCCCAAGCATTCCTCTGTAGATCTTCAAGAGAACGATTATTGTAATTATGAACCAAATCTCATAGTATCCTTTTATTATCATCAAGAATAAAATCTTTTATAGGATTTGAATAATGTGATCGCATGAACATATAATAATTAAATGTTTTAACCATTTTATTACAAAATCACAATAGATCAATAGTAGAATTCATTTACACAAGGAAAAGCTCAAAAAGAATAGACTTCTCTATTATCAAATGACTACTAAAAAATCCTCCATACATCTAGGGGTTTGGGGACGGACAGTCTGTCAGCGGAGGCGGAGCCGGAGCCAATACGGAGCGCAGCGGAGTGAGTCTCTGCCGGTCCCCAATGGTTTTTGCTACTTTTTTGCATAAAAAAGTATGGATGTTAAAATCATTAATGATTGATGATTAAAATGATGAACGTGTAATGATTAATGATATGGATCCTGAAACAAGTTCAGGATGACAATACAAACTAGGATTTCACTTTTAAATAACAATACCCCACCTAGTCTCCCCTAATTTAGGAGGGATAATTGTTTAACTTCAGGAATTAGATTTCTCCGCTTCGGTCGAAATGACAGTGAATAATGAAATGGATTCCCGCCTCCGCGAGGATGACGATTCATGATGGACAATGATGATTAATGAACCTGAATCCTTAGATTCCTCAGGATGACGTAATCAGTAATCATTAAAGGATTTCCCCTTTCCATTCAAAATGACAAAAGTGAATTCCACGAAAAGCAACCGTGAAGAAACTGTGCCGCATATTGCAATGCTGCAACAACCTAGTATAATGAAGAAGTTTTTGCAAAATTTATCATTAATTATGTGTCTATGTTCCAAAATATATACGCTGAAATAATGGACGTCTATGTCCAATACCAAGTTCTAGCCCCAAAGCTGCTTATTGCACTGGGAATGCTTCTGCTTGGGCTTCTGCTGTCATATGCCTTATACTATATTGTCGAGTGGCTGATCCGTGTTCTGGGCATCAAAAAACTCATCCAGAAGATTTCCGGATGAGACACCAGATTATGAAAACAAGATATATGAGTCATTGTAGCAAAATCTGTTGCCGTCTTCGTATTCATCCTCATATTCAGGAAAGTTGTCCAGTTTCTGGGCTTCAATGAAGTCGAGATATTCCTTACAGACCTGATAGAGTATCTTCCCAAATTATTCATAGGCGTGCTTATCTGATTCTTCGGGATACGATTTTCCAATTCTGTCTATAGCATAGTAAAGCAATCATTGCATTTTTCAGATGAAAACACATCAAATGCTCTAGCACTCATGTCGAAGATTGTCATCCTTTTCCTCACATTCATGATTGCGCTCCATTACATAGAGATTGTAGACGACTTCATAATCAACGCGATCTTGGTCTGATTCATAGCCATGATATCCCTTGCCTGAGGAATCGCATTCTGACTGGGGTGAAAAGGCTTCGCAGAAGAAATGCTATGAAGACTGAAACAAGGTACAAAGAATCCTGAAGCGAAGAAGGATTCTAAGAAGTAAGATCAACCATGTAGATTTTTCTCGTTATCCATTACTGATATTCACATTTCATACTTTCACTGCCGTAAGTATGGCAAAGGCGGACGTTCCGCTGAGCGATGATGATAAGTGATATTGTGATAAATTTCCTGCCCTAATTTAGGGAAGGTGCCCGCAAGGGCGGAAGGGTTACTTCATCAATCAAAAATCATTATCATCATCATTGGTGACCCGTGCGAAGCGAAAGGGCAATCATTGGCCCCCGATCCCCAGGATAGTGCCAAGGGTCTTAGGGGTGAGAATGATTCCAAGTATCACAGAGTGAGAACTAAGGGATACAGAAACTTTTCTCACCCCTAAAGCTATTGCATACTTTTGGCTGCAAAAGTAATTGATTAATCATAAATGATTGAAGAAGTGCTGTTATCAATGAAAATGTTTTGTCATTTCGAAAGAGCGATAGCGAATGAGAAATCCATTTTAGGTTAAAGTCGAATTGCTGATATTTGATGAAAGCATTAAAGGATTTCTCTCTTACGCTCGAAATGACAAAAATAATGATAATAAAGCTAGACTCTTCTCCATCTGCAGGATCAGGATGATATAACCAAGAATAAAAAAGAGCCAGCCCTGTCTTGTACCCGGGAACCGGCCCATAAATGCGATAATGATTATCTCGGAAGCTCTATGGTTATCACAAAGCCTTTCTTCTGTTCCGAATCGATATAGAATTCTCAGCCATGTAGCCTGACTATCTTCTCTATGACGGAGAGTCAGATGCCGATTCAAGAATCCTTATTCTTATTCCTTGATTTCTCGACCTTGTAGAATTTCTCTTTTATGAATGGCAATTCCTCCTTGCCGACTCATTTGCCATTGTCTGAGAATGTTATGAAATGCCTGCTAGCCTTGTTATAGGCCTTGATAGTCAATGTCGTTCATTTCCCTGCATACTTATTGAAATTGGAGAAGACATTATGGAGCAGCTGTGTCATCTTGTCCTTGTCTACCTGAATCGAGAATTCGCCAGGCACATAAGAAACTATATTCTGCTCATTTCTGGCAAGCAATGTAGTATACTCGTCTGACACGAATTCGACAAGTGCGCAGAAGTCTATCTTTTCGACGAAGATGTCTCAGAAGTTCCTGCTTTCCTCTTTTTCGTATTCCATTATGGAATTTGTGATCTTTATCAGCCGCTCTATCTCATCGTAGAGCATTTTCATGTTCTTAGGAGATGTCTCTATTATACCGTCTTCAATCCCTTCCAAGTAGCATTTTACTGCTGTTATCGGCGTCTTTATCTCATGTGAGAGGTCAGACAGGAAGTCCGAGCGTATCTTCTCCTGCAGGCTCAAGCTCTTATTCAGATTGTTTATCGCTTCCATAAGCGGGAAGAATTCATCCTTCTTGCGGTAAACGATATTCTTATACTCTTTTTTATAGACTATGTCAGACAGATTATCGACAATTGACCTCACAGGACGGAAAGTGTAGACTACCCATATATAAGACAGTAGCAATATTGTTCAGATGAGCACAAGATTGAAATATGCCATCGAGACGAGCGTCCTTATGATGAACTTTCACTCCGGCTTGGATGAGTCTAGCGAGACGAAATTCGTGATATTTCAGAAGAATGATTGGAGCGCATTCGTACCGATCACCTGTTCGATTGTCGAAGATGGCAATCAGCTTTTCTGGAGGGATTCTATAAGGGAAGAATTCGAGATATAAGGGTTTTCGGAGAACTTCTCCAGAGATGTGCTTATTTTTCAGAGATCCTTCTGTATGTCCGCATATTCCTGCAATATCAGAGGATCTATCTTCTTATTCTGCAGAATGCTATCCAGGAATGAAGAGTCTATCTCCGCCACCTGCTTCTTGAAATCCACCAAGTACTCGCTGAAATACATGCCCCCATAATGCTTGAGCGCCAGCACGTTCGCAAAAATCATCACCGAGAGTATCAGCAATGTCGCTATCAAGAATTTATAAGAGAATTTCATTTTGATCTAATTAATTACCTTGTACTTGAGTTTTTTCCTCCAGTCTTCACAATTCACTGACGCCTTTAAAGAAACCCATTAGTCCGTCATGCTGAACTTGTTTCAGCATCCATATCATTAATGTTTATCATTTCAGGATGTACGTCATACTGTCCCGTCTGCGGGATCAGTATCCATATGTTTATCCAAATAATTTAGGATACAAATCTTCCCAATCAGGATTTCACTCATTGATTTTATTTATCTTCCACTCCCTGTGCCAATTTTTCAATTGTTTTTCTCTTTTAATTGCCATTATTATGCTGCCAAATGCCTCATAATACACCAATCTATCTAAATAATAAGCACTTGAAAATCAATCAGTAATTTTATTTTTGTGTTCCCAAATTCTCTTTAATAAATCTGAAGTAACTCAGATGTATAGGGTTCAATTTTTCTTATTTGAAATTATATACACGAATCATCTTTTCTCCATTTCTCAAGATATCTATCAATTATATAATGATTTATCATCTGGATCCTGAAATAAATTCAGGATGACGTAATAATGCTTATTTACCTATGGATTCTGAAATGAATTCAAGATGATGTAAGCATCTATGGCTCTCACTCCTCCTTAGCTCACCTTGTACCCTACACCTCTGATGGTGTCGATTGCCATGGCTTCTCAGAGCTTCTTGCGGAGGTTTTTGACGTGGGTGTCGATTGTGCGGTCGTAGAGGTAATTGTCGTATCACATGATCTCTTTCATAAGCTTTTCCCTAAGGATAACTTCGTCTTTGTGCTCTATCATATACTTGAGGAGAAGGAATTCTGTCTTTGTCGCCTTAATTCAGACTCCGCTGACTCTCAGTTCGAAATGCTTCAGATCAAGCTCAATCGTATTAAAAATAAGGACTTTCCCGTCATTTCAATTCGTAAGGATTCATACTCTCTTGAGCACGGATTTTATGCGGGCTAGGAGCTCTCTCGGCGAGAAAGGCTTGCTGACATAATCATCTGCTCATAGATCAAGAGCCATGATCTTATCCTCTTCTCTTCATCTTGCTGAAAGTATTATTATCGGAGTGTTGTCTATCTCCCTTATCTCTCAAGCAATGGTTATGCCGTCTTTTCAAGGAAGGTTTATGTCTAGTACAATGAGATCAGGAAGAGTTTCTCTGAAGCAATCCATAGCATCCGTACCGTTATCGCATAAGATGACTTCAAATCCGCTCTGGGAGAAATAAAGCTCAAGTGATTGCAATATTCACTTATCATCTTCTATTATGAGTATCTTTGGCATATAAAAGTTGGATTAAGGAATAATTTTTTTGAAGACGAGTCTTCGGGATTTTTAGGAATTCATCAGGATATCCTCGTGGATGCTGGCAGCAGCGATTGAGCCTTCAGCAGCCGAAACTAATGTCTGTTTGAATTTGTTTGAATTTGTCGTTATATCTCATGCGGCATATAATCTGTCCACGTTCGTCTTCTGTCTCTGGTCCACCACGATATAACCCTCTTCATCGACATCTATCTGCAAAGGCGCAAAAAGGCTTGTATCAGGCTCGTTTCATATCGCAACGAAGATTCAATCCACTTTAAGGTCCTCTCAAGTGCTCAACTTTATCTGCTCGACATAGAGTCATCACTCGATCCTCTCGACTTGTGCGTTCAGATGGAAATGGATATTGTTATGCTTCTTCGCTTGCTCGACTAGCGCATTTTCGGCCCTGAATTCGCCTCTTCTGTGGATAATATGGACATTTGTGCATATTTCAGCCAGGAAAAGAGCTTCCGTGAAAGCGGTGTTTCATCAGCCGACAACAGCGACATCCCTTCATCTGAAGAACATTCCGTCGCAAGTTGCACAGTAAGAGACTCACCTTCCGATGAAATCCTTCTCCTCCATGAGTCAGAGGTGCCTATATTTGTTTCAGACTGCAATAAGCACATATTTTGCCTCTATCTCTTCTCATCAAGCGATCTTCAGCTTGAATGCTCAATCTTCTTTTTTAATCTCGGACACTCTGCCGTTGACTATCTCAGAACCGGATTCTTTTGCGTGTTCTGCAAAATCCTTCATGAGGTCCATTCCTGAGATATGCTTGATTCAAGGGTAATTCTCGACAAGATGCGATTGTGTAAGCGCTCAGCCTATAAGCTCTCAGATGATTATATTCTTGACCTTGTATCTTGATGCGTACAGTCAAGCCGGCAATCATGCGCTTCCTGCTCAAATTATCGCTAAATCGTACATTTTATGAAATTTATGAATTATTTATTTTGAAGATATATTATACCTCCTTGGATACGATAATCAAATTTTTTTTATTTCACCCGATTAACTCTTTTTGAATTCATTTATGAAATTGGATATCTTCCTCGCGTTCTCGAATGCATCGGGCATGAGAGGCATGTTGAAATCAGAATTCTCTGAGGCTGTATGGATTCTCACTTCTCAATAATTCAAGAGATTCGAAAGAAGTCATGTTGTCCTGGCATTCACCTCTTGGACTTTATCCAGAGAACACTCAGAAAGGTGCCTATTCAAGAAAGCCGTCTCTTCCAAGCCGATTATCCTCTTTGTAGTAATGACATAGAGATCAAGCTCATATCTCATCCAATTCACATACATGAAAAGGATGAATACGCAAGTATATATGACAAGTATGACATTTATATAATCTCATACAAGAGATATCGTATTTCAGAGATATATCATGAATATCAGAGATACAACAAGGAAGATGAAATATCAAAGGATGTACACGAGTGCGATCCAATGCCTCTGCAGAACCATCCTGACCTCTTCTCAAGGTTGTAGGTTCCTGACTCTCATGTCTTCGGGTGCAAGTGCCATAATGTGTTTTATTAAATGCTAACTAAGTAATATTTGGTTTTTTGATATAGTAGGGCTCTATCTTCTCAGTATCCGGAACTGTATCGAGATTCTCAATAAGTCTTGAATAATCTGAAATTCATTTTATGGAGACTTTCCGATTTTCAAAATCCAACTCATCTCAAATTCAACTATACTCTCAAGGTGCAACATCCGTTTTCGCGACTATCACGGGATCGGATTCCCTGTCCTGCTTCAGCAGGCATTCTGTCCTGTTCGCTCTAATCATCATAGGATAATCGAAACCCGACTTCTCCATCAAAGAGAAATAATCGATAGAGCCTAAGGGTATATTGTGTACGAATCTGATAGTGTTCGCAATGAGCGCAATGATCCTTGTTCAAGTGAATCATCCCGGCCCGTTAACTACAGTGAGCTTTTTTACATCTTTTACGGATATCCTGCTTTCGTCTAAGAAATTCATGAACTCGTCCAAGAAAAGAGAATACTCGCTTCCGAGAATCTCAATTTCCTTTTCCTTGATTATCTTGCCATCCTCATATAGGATTATCCTTCATTTCGGAGATATCGTGTCTACAAAAATTTTCATGGCTATTTGATTATATAAACTGAATTAACCTTGAAGTAGATGCTTCAAACTTGATTTCCGCCTCCGTCACTGACACCTAGGAGCACATAATCTCATTTGCTGGAGTAATTGAGCTTGTATGAACTGTCAATGATATATACGTTTCCATCATTGCCGATTCATAATATCGCCTTATTCGTACTAGAATCCTTGATAAATGCTCAATTGGGCAGAGTCGGCGCATCTATAGGATTCTTGATGAGGGAGAATGCAGGATTATCAGCCTTGAAATAGATTCATCTGTCCAAGTTGTCGAGAGAGGCCACTCATTGGATATTCTCGTTTGAAGGCAGACTGAAGCTCTGTCAATATATTATGTTTCATTTTTCTTTTGAGAATATCTCAATCCTGGTCTTGCTGTCCTTATCGGCTCCCGATACGCTTATGGAGTATTTCGTATCCTTCAGGTCAATCTTTCATGTGACTTCATTGACATTCGCAACAATATCGGTTCATGATTTGATGACTGCTCAGCTAGCTGATGATAGGGTGCTTATGTCGAATGCTCAGTTGTTCTGGGTCTTATCTTGAGCGGAAGTCTTTATCTTTTCAAGGACACCGTCCCTGTATCTCATTATATCTATCGGCTCTTCTGAGATATTCTCATTGATGCTTCAGATTATCTTGCCAAGGTCGGCATTTATGATTTGAGGCACCGGAGAATATACCTCCAAGTCCACAAGCGATGTTGCGACATTGTCATTATTGTCCTTTACAGAAATCAGGATCTTTTTCTTCGAAGGCTTATCGAAAGGTCAGAAATCGACATCATACCAAGTGCTTCACTTGCGAACTCAGTAAGCATTGCTCGGATTAAGGCTATCCTTATCGTTGTCGATAATTCAATCTCAATCAGAATCTGCCTTAGGGTCGAAATCTACGAACAATTCAGAGATTCCGGATATGTCATTGATATACTGCTTGAGGTTAAATATCTGTTTTTTGTACACAGGAAGCTTTATCCCATCTTCAAATCATAGAAGCGGAGCCTCCTTATCAGCTTCGAATTGCGGAGACATCAGAGACATGGAAGTCATATTCGATTTCTTGGCGTTTGAGAATTCATATAGCTTGGCATAATAGAAGCTGTTATCCCTGCTCAGATTGACCGAGTATCTGTCATTCCTCTCTCATAAACCATACATCTCATAAGTCGATCAGTTATCGATTGTCAGCATTCATCATCAGACATAATTGATATTCGCATATCAATTCTTGTTTGCGAATTCAATATATGTTCCCTTCTGGATAGGGAATCACCTTAATTCGGCAATGTCTCAATTGAAGTCCTTCTTTGTCGAATAAAGGAGTATCATATTACCATTGGTGACTGTCACATCAGCCTTGTCCAAGAATTCCACATTCGTTCTCTTATCCAGGATCAATTTCTTGTAGTTCGCATCTCAATCCATCTTATATTCTATCGTAAGCCCGCTTTCTCATGCATAGATTATCTTTCATTGCTGAACTATTATCGAGTCTCCTGCACCGAGGACTTTATAATCCTGCATACTCACAAGGGCGCTTCAGACTCAGACATCTAGAGTGGCGAAATTGGATTTTACTATCAATCATGGCTTTGTTGTCAATATATTCTCATCCCTCATATTCGTGACAAGATCAACCAGATTGAGCCTTGCATAAGGGAATATGCTCTTATTGAATTGCTTTTGGTTGTCGGTGGTGTCGAATCTGTTTATATAATCATAGTATTCGAGCCTGAAAGAATTATCCTTATCCCTATTGGAAGGTATGAAATTGAAATTTATGTTGTTAGAGGATGTTGTCAGCTCTTGGAAGAAATTCGGAGCCAGAGGAACGCTTGCGGTGTTGTTATCGATTCATAGGTATCCGTTTATATCAGAGATGTCCCTCACACTGTCCACTCCTGAGATATGATTTGCAGAAGCAGGCTTCTTGGATAGGTTCGTCTTGAGGTAAAGGGTATCCCCCATCTTATAGATGACATCCTGGTCGGAATCATTGTCATAATCCAGCTCGATCACATTCGTATCCTTATCGACCTCATCCAGATAATCGAACAGTCTAGTCTGCTTTCACTGAGAATTTATGACATAGACTCATTCGTAGTTGTATCCATAATCGAGTCAAGAGCTTGCCTGATCCGATGAAGATTCAGGGGCGGCAAAGCTCTTTGGAGTGGCGGCCGGAGACGTCTGGACTTCGACTGGGATTCCTTCGTTTATTTCCTTCTTGAATGTTTTCAATCCCTCGCTCACCTTATTTATCAGGTCGTCTCATGCGGCCTTCAGATCTGCTGCCTCTGTGGATTGCGGATTGGTTAGGGACTCAAGAGGCGCTGCTATCCTTGATTGATTCTTCTGGAGAGAGCTCTTGAGATTATCGTATTCCGGAGATGTGGCTGAGACTTTTATCGCATCATTCTTCAATTTCTGCAAAGGAGAGAACTCCGACATAGGCATCTTGCCGCTTTCTATCAGGGACAGCTCTTTGCCGAGAGAAGCATTTTTCTTAAGCTCATCCTGGAGCATTCTCTTGATGATGGAATATTTCTCGTTGTTCTTGTCTCACAATCACTTGATGAAAGGATCATTGGAGGATGCATCAAAATCAACCGCCCTATTGATAGTATTATAGATGAGCTTTTCTTTCGGATCATTCGTCGTTGCTAATTTTGAGGCGCTTTTCTTGAGCATTTCCTTGAATTCTCATAACTCAAGCTCCTTCTTTCAATTCTCGATTCATTTGACTATCTCTCAGATTCAACCTATAGTGAATCAAGCCAGAGCAGCTATGTATGCGATATTCTTATCCTGCGCTTTCTTCATATCGTATCCTTGCAGATCCGGAGCGACATTGACATCTATATTCACATCATCTGGAGCCAGGGGCCTCATATCGATATCAGGGAGTTTTATTCATTTTCATAGGTTTCACATATCGTTTGCAAACCTGTTGAACGGCTCAAGCGTAGATTTTGCCATCTCCACGATAAAATCGACATCGAATTCCAGGTTCACGTAGCTGGTCACCTTTATAGCATCGACGAAAGGCACCGAGAATTGCGGCATATCGATAAACAGCTTATCGAAAGGCAATGTTCAGTTCCTCTCTGTCATCCATGCGATTGCATCTCATGCTCTCCATTCAGGCGGCAGAAGCTGTCATATCTGGCGGTATAGGCAAAGCACTTTTGCAATAAGCTTGACGAGTTGCAGCGCTGCTTGGATCGATCAGAATATGTTCGGGATCTTTGGCGGAGGCGGCAGATCAGGAAGCTTCACGTCTGGCAAGCTAGGCAGATCAGGAAGATCAGGGAGCTCCGGCAGGCCAGGAATCTGAGGTATCGCAGGAAGAGATATTGCAACATTCACATTAGGGACTTTCGGAAGATAGAGGTCTGGCAGCTCTGGAATGACCATAGGTATCACCTTGAATCTGAATTCAGGCACCGTGATATTGAGTCATGCCCTTATGTTGTGCAGGTCGATAATTATATCAGGCCATTTCGGGAATACGATTATCGGCAGCTTCGGAATCATGGCTGAAATGAGCTTGATGATCCAATAAGTCAGGTTATTGCGCTCATTATGGCAGACGCTGCAAGAAGCATTGAAATCTGCAAAAACATCCACTATCATTTGATATGATTTGAGAATCGCTTTCAGAAGTACGATGAGCTCGACCCAAGCCTTGAATCTCTTTCCATTATCGACAATCCATCATCCTGTAACCTTGTTTATTATATCAAGATTACACATTATCTGAGTTATGAAATGTTCTTTCCAAGTGATGTATTTGCGGAATTTCTCTGGGAATTTCTTCATTTCCTCAAGCGTCTGGATATTCTTATCGAGGCTCTTCACGAGATTCTCAGCATCCAAGAGCATCTTGAAATGCTTATCGTATCAAGGTTTTCATTTAAGCTCTTTCCAATCTTCCTTAGCACGTTCGATTTCCTTAGCGTATTGCTTCTTTTTTGCTTTGGCTTTTTCTATGAACTTCGTCCAATCTTCAGGACCGACCCAAGGGATATTCACATCGATCATCTCACTCTGCATCTTTATGAGAGGAAGGTTCGACATCACTTCATAAGCGGATTTTATATTATCCGTTCCGCCCTGCAATCACATTTTCGTAGAAAGTCATTTCAGCTTGTCTTTAGCATCTTCAAAAGATTGAGGGTTTCCGGTAGGCTGTGCCTTCTTGTTTTTTTCAGCTTCTTTCTTGGCGATTTCGCCTTTCGCCTTATTGTAATTTGAGACTATGTCGGACCAGCCTGAGTCTGCGAATCATGAGAAATCCGGAAGTATTATGTAGAGCGTAGGCAGGGTCGTAAGCTTATTAATTATCTCCTCGAATTGCCTTGTTATCCAATCCATGATGAAATCAGGGAAAGAAGATACCCTTGAGAAATTCGCCTTGACGATATTTCATGCATCCAGGCTCGTTAGCGCATTCGCGTCTATGCTGATGTCAAGATTGGAATTTCAATCTCATCATCCTCAGAATCAGATAAGAGGACCGTTATCAGGATTCAGTCATCAATGCTGGACTGCCGCATCCGACAGGATATCCTTGGTCACATTCTTATCCCCCAGAAGATATTTTATGATGTTGTTATGTGTTGTCGTGGATATTGTTCATTTCGCATCTTCTTTTTTGGTACAAGCGTTTGCATTCAGAAATGAATTTCATGAAGATGAACCTGAGCCTGAGCTGCTGGAAGAAGAGAATCCTTGCGAGCCCACATTTCCATCGCTTCCATCATCGCTGCATCACGCTAGAGGAACTGCCGCAACGACACATTGTCAACCAGGAATCATGGGGTCAACTCAAGGGGATTTTATGTAAGCCGAAGTATTCGGTCCGAAACACATAGCCATTCAAACTGCTCAAGTGATTGTAGGAGTGACGAATAGCCTAATCATGCTTGATCAACCTCACATCGGAGGTCAGAACATTCATCCCGCTCATGAAGGACAAGGAGGCCAAATGACTATCGGTCCGCAGGAAGTCGGGAATGAGAAAATTGGAAGCGCAGTCGAGTTACCGACAAGTCATATTCATGTCGTCACCGGCATTCAGAATAGCGTCATGGATCATCCCGGAGCCAACGGAGCCCAGTTCATAGGAACCGAAATACATGCTCATCATCAGAATCAGCACCCCATAGAATTCACGAGTCAGTCTATCGAAGAGTTTATCGAATCTATATTGGCCGAATTAAGCCCACCTAAAGATATCTCTCAATCATCGGCATCGAATTTGAATACGCTGTCTCATGCCTCTTCGTCCTTATCTGGAATTCAGTTGCCATTTGCATCCTTATTTAGGATATCCATCTGCTCTTTTGAATATTGCTGAGCCTTTGCAGGATCATTCTGCTGATTGTCTGTCAGCTCTTCTATATAATCCGGAATCCCATTATTATTATTATCTACCTTATTCTTCTCTATCGCATCGGGAAGCTTGGATTTATCTTCGAATTTCTGCATTCATTTTTGGTATGTCCTAGGTCATGTGCTTGCCCAAATTACCTGATCGGCTCAGCATTGGTTGCTCGGATTCAGGGCGATATCGCCATAGATGTCATTTTTCTGAAGCAATCATACGATGACTTTTCAGAATGATACTGAAGGCATCCTTAGCCTGTAGCTGATTAGAGCGGTTTCTCAAGCGGCTAAAGAGAAATTGTCAAAAGCAAGATCGAATTCTCAGTCATCCTTCGTCTTCAGGCTGCGGCTAGAAGTGTTTTTGCCTATCGTGAGCGTGTAGACACTTTCTCACTCCTGCTGCAGGAAGTTCTTGTTGGAATCGTAATAGATGATATTATTGAGGGATGACGTTCAGTTGTTGGTGATTTTCAGCGATACATTAATTATATCATCGCCTTTCAGGAATTTGCCATTTGCATCCGTATAGGTTTTCTCTATTCATATCTTGCTTGCTTCAGCGAATTGCGAACGCATGAAAGTGCGCGTCTTCTCGAGCAATCAAGGATTCAGATTATCCAGATGCGTCATTCATGCTCAATTCAGGATCGTCAGATCGTTTTGCGCCTGGAGGATCTCGTTCGCGACTCAGGTATTAGGATTTCAATTCTCATCGGTTCAGACTGCCGACAAGATAGCCTTCTCTTTTTCCGAAGCCGAAAGAGTTCAGCTTGCAGTGTCCTGATATTTTTCCTGATAATATATAAGCTTGTCCAGCATGGTATTGAGAGCATCGTTGGTGGCAGCGGTACTGGTTGCTCAATTCTTGAAATCGCTCAGGAGATTCTGGGATTCCAGAAGCTGTTGAGATTGGTTTCAGATGTCGGCAATCTGCTTTAGGGAATCATGATAGATGGCTCCTCAGTTCTTGGTCACGGATGATTCGAGCTTGAGTCATAGGGTGTTGTCTATCATTTTCTTGAAGAAAACGAGTTTTCAGGAGTACTTATCGATTTTCTTTCATGCTCAATATAGGATGTTAAGCTCTCCGCTATCATCAACAGTAACCAGATCAGTCTTGCCATCACGGTCCATATCGAATAATTCCAGTTGCTGGATCGCTCAATTGAGTTCTGTTTCTTTTCAATTAGCGAGATCAAGCATGACAGGCTTGATCCTGGTGAACTTTCCTAGCTCATTATCAAGTATTCACAAATTTCATTTCTTGTCTGCAAATGCGATATCCTCATATTTGTCTCCAGAGAAATCTCAGACTCATTTCCTGTCTCTTCATGCATCCGAAATATAAGCGAGATATCACATATCTTTATAATTACCTCCGTAATTCGACAGAAGTTCAATGTATCAATTCTCATAGAAAACCACGACATCAGGATTGCCGTCCGCATTGTAATCTATCTTTTTGTAATTCTCTATCTTTGCGGATTTTTCTTCCAAGATTTTCTTTCAGACGGTTTTATCGAAATCTGACGTAGCAGATTTCTTTGTCTCTAGGCTGATTACAGGATCTCACAGATTCACCATCGAATACGTATGGTAATATCTTGTAGATTCTCAGAGTGTGCTTCATCCTGCAAATTCCAGAAGCATCTTATTTTTTCATTCCCATCAGATTCAAGCTTGCTCGGTATAATTCTCCAGTCATAATTTTCCGTTCACAGTAACCAGATCCGAGTCGACGCCTTCTTCTTCTGATGAATCTATCTTGTAGAACGATATTCATCTCGCTCAGTGAGACGATACTCACAGATAATTATAATCGTATCAGTATTCCGATGAGAGGTATTCTATGACTATCTGATTCTTGTTATCATTGAGTACATTCGGAAATTGAGATGAATCATAGACTCATATCTTGTCGGTATCGAATTTGATTCCCAGATAACCTATCTGCTCATTATTCAGAAGAAGCCTTATTCATAAGATATTACCGTTAGCCTGAGTATCCATCTCAAATTTGACTCATGGGTCTTTTGTGATCTTTCAGTCGTTCGTTATAGTGAATATCGAGAAATCATTCAATTCAAGAGTCAGCTTATTCGGAGAATCTTTTATCTTTACATCACCTACTCACTTAAGGACTATGAAAGAAGAATTCTGGGGTACCTGACATTTTGAGATATCCTTGTCGCTGTTAGATGTGCAGTTCACAAGCTGCGTACTGGCTCATAGGTTAAGCCATGCCTTTGCGACTAATTCTTTATATACAGAATCGTAAAGGTCGATAGAAGTCCCCTGCGTGCTAGAGCTCAGGTCAGCCTCTATGTTCATTGTCTGATCCTTTGATGCTCATTCCGATGCCAAGTATCTTCATCCTGGCGTGAATCAGAATGCCGTCTGTCTGATATAAGGATTATTGAGGATCGAAGTTACACCCAGAGAGCGTCAGTTCTTGTTGAAGAGAAGCTCTCATCCGAGGTATCCTGGTTTGGTGACATTTCAATAATCGGCTCACTGTAAGACAGTATAAAGGGAATTATAGTCGATCTTGTCGGTCTTGCTCTTGTTGAAAAGATAATATGAATCGAATGACACAATATTTTCAGACATTCATGGAATATCTATCTTATTTCCGGATTTATCAGTCTGCGTATATCCGTTTGCCTCTAGTCATGGCGTGACTTTTGCAGTTATGAATGCCGATCATGGAAGGTCTGAGGCAAATACAGATGTCTTCGCCACTCAATCATCAAGCTTGACATTTTCAGTGAAGGAAGTTCAAGAGAAATTCGCATATTTCTTGAATTCTGCAGGAATCTCAAATGCTACGGTATGTGAAGAATCATTGAAAGTGAGATTTCCATATCTGTCATATAGTGCTGCCTTAAGGGTTGAGCTGACTCAAGCCTTGGCCTCGAGTTTTGATTTTGAATTGGTAAGCCCTACATAGAGAGGTTTTTCTGGTAAGACCGTCAGAGTATTGCCTTCTGTTGCTTCGATTCAAGGCACCGAAACATTGAGCTTCAGATTCCTTCCTGCTACGAAATTCGGCACGAAAAATACATCTTCTGTAAGTTTTCAGTCTTTTATCTTTGTGAAATTTGGCTGCACAACTCCATAGAGTTCTGGGATTTCAAAGTATGCTACTCAATTGAATTTTGTAAGCGTCTTATTGTCTCAGCCGACGATATCAAGAGATATCTTATGTTTGTCTCATCACACGATTATCTTATCCCTGTTCTCGATATTGACCTTTATCTTAGCATAATCTACAGCTTCAAGGGTCAATATTCCCGATTCGGCTGCAGAGTTCTCAGCCTTGAATTTCAGATTCATTGTTCAGGCAGATCAGGTGTTCCTCACCTTGAAATTTGCAAATCATTCGAGCATTCATTTGCTGACGGTAGTCTGAGAATTCGAAGAGAATTCTCATTTTCCGGTAATCGTTCATGTCACATTATATAGGTCTCATTTTACCCTATTATTATGAGCATCGAATAATTCGACAAGCACATCCACTTCATTTCATTTTACGAATTGAGTCGAGGACGGAGTCAGCCTTATTTCCTTTATTTTGGAAGGGTTTATTGTTATTAAATGTGAATACTCTATTCAGAGATTATCCCTGAATACGAATTTGTATTCTCAGGCTCTTGTCAGGATTGGCGACTTGTATTTATAGCTTGAAGAGTGTATCAGTATATCTTTCTCGATATTCGCTCATAGCTCGTTATAGACATTGAGGTAAATAGGGACTTGGTTGTTTATCGGAGCATTATCCTTTGTGAATGTCCTGATACCGAAATTGATTTCGGATGCCGATCATGCCTCAAAGCTTGATTTCACTTCTCAATTCACGACTGGGGAAATATCCATATAGATACCTCTTATTCTTACCACAAAATCCTCGGACTGGCTGTAGACTGCAACCTTGTTATTCTTGTCCAGAGTGCTGATAGTAGCCCTCAAGTAGACATCCGTGTCGGTTGACTTGCTAGAGAAAGCATAATCTGCCACTCATCATTTCGCCTGGACTTTGACACTTGAAAAACTAATGTACGGAGCGACCTTCTCTTTATAGGCTAGCGGTTCATCTGTTGCTTTCCTTGTATAAATATTTTGTTTCTTGGAATTACTATAGATATCCAGCTTCACTATATCGAATGATACTTTTGAATAATTATCAACAGCGATAAGCTTGCTTCCGAGGGCAGGACTGGAAATCAGGTTCGCCTTAACCCGTATTGTCTTGGAGTATCAGTACATTCATTTGTCTGATGCCAGCTCCATCTTTCCGTCTTTTATGAGTTCAGCTCCGTCTGGGATCTGGTTTCGGTTCTCATCATCGTTATATTTCGGATTCGTGATCGAAGGATAATCTCATCAGAAATCCGTAGAAAAAGACGTTCAAGGGATTCACAGACTTGAGCTTGAACAGCTGGAAGAGGATATGGTTATCGGCGGAACAAGCGTCTTCAGCCAACAAGTGATTGCCGGCATCCATTGGAAAATAGGCACCCCATCAGGAGGTCAGCATTTGAAATCAGTGCTCTGCGATCACCTTGTCTGGTTGGTCATCCTAGAAGCTGCGACTGTCGCTTGGAATCTGGCATAATTAGAAGCGATACCCTTAACTTTGTCGCTTGTGATATTGTCTTGGCTCTTTTCGGGATTAAGGCGGATGTACATATCTTCCGCATCTCATTTTCCTCCGAGATATGCGATTTCGTAATCATCCTTATGTCATGCATCCATCGATGATGCATTGCCATCTATATCAAGGTAGTGCTCAAAAACATATTTGTACTTGAGTTCAGCGGAATTCAGATTCAGCCAAAGGACATATTTCACTATCTCATCCAGAAGCTCAGGGCTCTTTGAGATTTCAGCGTAGAAATTCACATTTGACGGATATTTGGCATTATTGACTTTTAAGAGGTCATAGACTTCCTTGTCGAGTCAAGCAAGGCTGGAAGGATTTTCTGAAGCTATTATCGCATTAAGCTCTGCACTCTTGGCATCTAGCATTTCTTTGACCTTCTTCTTGGCAAAATCATAATTGAGGTCTCTTGATTCTGATATCACTACCCTGAAAAGATTCGGATATTCGAATTTCTTCTCGTTTCATTTTGCACTCGTGAAGTTCACATATCTGTTCCTGTCGACAGGCAATGAAGGCGTGGACATATTCTTGAGCTGCGCTCAGTACTCTTCGGAATTAGGAGATTTGTGCTCTACCATTCACAGTACTTTCTTGTAATAATAATTCGAGTGTATTATGTAGTTTGTGCAATCCCCCTTATCTCATATGAGATAGGATTTGTTCGCTCATACATTCACTCAATCCAGGAACAGATGCCTGTTGTGGTAATCATAGCTCGGAGAGAAATAAACTTTTCATTCTGTCGTGTTCTTATATATATCCTCGAATTTGTTTCATGTATAAGGGTCGAATGCATATGGCGCCTGATGATTGGAATATGCGCTGTCACATCTTCACTGACGGGGGCTTAAATTATCTGGCGCTGTATATAGCAGGTTATATTGGAGACAATCTGATACATTAGAGCCGTGGATTATTTTTCATGCTACGTCTGTCTTCGGATTCTGGATATCGGTAGCTTTGTCGTATCAGACTTGTTTTCAGCCAGCAGCGCTGTAAATTGGCAGAGTCGCTCTTCTGTAATCGGTAGGCTTAAGAGTCAATTCTCAAGAAGTTGTGATAGCGTTCCTGTCGATATTGAGCAGAGAATATCCTCACCAAAATGACATTGTCTGATAATTATCGTTTGGCAAGCAAGTCTGTGCGTTCGGAGATTTTGTCAAGAGATCTATATCCCCTTGGACGCTCTCCTGACTGGTGATATCAGCTCTAGTCGCTTCGACAAGATTAGATTTATTTTCTGCAGTCCTGGCAGATCATTTGATTGTGCTGCACTCATTCGCTGAAGTTAGGGAGCTTCATTTTTTTCAGTAATAGAAATTCTCGAGCACACCGACTCCTCAATTATTTGAAAAAGCGCCATATATGCCTGTTGTCTCTTCGCAGACATATCAATCAGCTCCTCAGACGTCGTGCCTGTAGGATTTTGATTCTTCTATTTTTACCGGAACGGCGATATTCCTGGCAAGTCATTTCTTGAGCAAGTCATCAGTGAATCATTCCAGAGAAGTATTGGCATCCTTGAGCATCCTTTTCATAGCATTATCCTGCTTTGAGATTGTGGAGATCACAGTATCCACCCTGGTATTGCTAGGGCTTCAGTATCTTCAGGTATTATAGGCATATTTTAGGATATCTCAGATATATTTGTCAGAGAACGCCTGGAAGAAATTCTTTGTGAGGGTCTCTATGACTTTCTTCGTCATCACATCAGGTGTCTTCGAAAGGTCCGGTCATGAGTTCCCGAGGTTCTGGTTCACATATTGGAGAAGTTCCGGATTGGCCGCTCAGGCCTGTTTGAGTGCGTCATTGGATTCTTTGGTCGTGGATGCATAGAATGTATCTGAAATGCTCTTTGCGAGATATTTGGTGTACCTGAAATAGGCGATATCTTCGACATTATTCAGGAATAGCTGGTATCATTTCCACAAAGAGTATGAGACTGTCTGCTCATCCCTTTTTCCGTCATAATAAAAAACATACGGCTCTGCTAGAGATTTTGAGAAGACTCCTGATTTGGCGTAGAAGCTATGGTCTTTATCGAAGAAATCTATCAGTCTGATCTTGTCCGTTTCTGGATCTTGTGTATTAGGAGAGATCAGGGAATGCCAGATTTCAGGATTCGGATCGGACATGTTCTCTCTTGTCTGCTCATAGAATCACTTGCTCGAATCGAAGATGAAATTCTTCTCATTGAAGTCCACATAAGGGAAGATGCTCAAGAAAGTCTTTTCCTGATTATGGATTACAGGCAAGGGAATGTCTCAGATAAGTATTGTTCAGACAAGCCTCGATGGCCCGGATCAATCTCATTCATAAAAAAGCTTCTCATTCAGCGCTGCGACCTTCTGTGGAGTTATATCTCTCGGTACAGTATAGATGAGGGCTTTTGTGTTATTTAGCTTGGCCTGTATATCCTCTGCATATCTCTTCACCCTTGAGCTTATAGAGCCGTATATATCTTCGTGCACGATTATGGAAACGAGCTCGGTATTCGCTCATGATGCAGCCTTCGTCTGATCGATCATCGGAAGCTGGAAAGTGTTCAAAAAAAGTATCGCAAATATGAGGAAATACGATATGGATTGCTGGACTTTTGAGTATTGGCTTTGTTCAGGCATTTATAATGATTTTATTTTTAGGTGTTTTTGTGTTTGTTCAGTAAAAAACTCGCCATATTATGGCTTTGTCATATCTTATCATATTTTGAGTACTTTGCAAGTAAAAAGAGCCCGAAATAAATAGTAAAATCGAGCGGAAACTTTTTTTAAAAAAGATTAGACAAATCTTTATTTTTTTATAAAATATGCCCACCTGAAATAGTTTTGAGAGTTGAGAATTAAGAATTAAGAGAAATATTTAGCTTATACAAGGCAATCTGCACGATTAAGCTAGTATGAATTTTCTTCATCATCTCTAATTTCTAAAAACTGATTTCTATACCATGGATTGGTAGCTCAGTAGGTAGAGCAGGGCCCTTTTAAGGCCAAGGTCGCGGGTTCGAGCCCCGCCCAGTCCACCATTTGAAACAAAAACAAGGAATCACTCTGAAAAGAGTGGTTTTTTGTTTGGTTTCAAATGTGGAGTTTGGGATGCGGGGCGAGAAGTTTATGCCCGGAACGATAGTGAACGGGTAATCCCCGCCTTAATTAATTATTCGTTTTTATCCCTATTCCAGTCCACCATGAAAAAATTATGCATAAAAAATACTGAATGCCATTGACAATTTGAAAAATTTATTATTATTCATATAAATCCTTAACCGGCCACATATGAATATAGAAGCATTAGAGAGGCAGCCAACATTGTCAACACCCCCCAAAAGAACTGATGAGCAGAGAGAATACTTCAGATGACGCTTGGTGAGCATTCTTATACCCGGGACCTTTCTTCTTTGAACAGCATTGGGCAATTGGTATGAGAGAAATCCTTATCATAAATATAAAGAATGAGACATTCTGATCCTAAAGGAAAATAATATATTCTGATATTGAATAAGGCCTGTGCTGATGGTCCAGAAATACGCATTAAAAGATTGAATATGAAAATATGAAGTAATGTCAATAAGCGATGATGGAGGCGATTTCATGGAATGGATGAAGGATGGTAAGATCCAAGAATGAGTTTGCCGTGAAGTGATTGATCAAGAAACACATTTTAAATGGAATATCGAAAACCAATTCGTCAAAGTCAATGCAAAAACTGCTGAAGAAGCACTGGCTCTCTATGGAAA
>AMFJ01008006.1_pt1 | contig 32117 bp, 26 predicted proteins | sample 427208 | NCBI WGS metagenome assembly AMFJ01 (sample SAMN02954298, study PRJNA114691) | groundwater metagenome | biome: aquatic; feature: subsurface aquifer; material: sediment; isolation source: subsurface aquifer sediment | place: USA: Rifle, CO | collected 2008-08 | reverse complement strand
CGGGGATTTATTCCCCGGGCGAAGTCAAACAGTTAAATCAATAAAAGCCCCAAAACAAAAAACGGGATTGCGGCAGTTAAGCTATCAATCCGATCATACATGCCACCATGCCCAGGCAATAATCGACCACTATCTTTTAGTCCCACTTGACGCTTCAACATGCTTTCAAATAAATCACCGACAACTGACCACAAACACGTAATTATAACCAATATTAAAAGCGAAATACCGCGCATACCACTGAAACTAAAAGCCACGCCACCTGTATCAATAATACCAAATATTAACAGCATCACACTAATAATGGTAACAATCAAGGCAGCCAACAACCCCCCTAATAAACCCTCAAACGTTTTTTTAGGACTGATCTGCGATGCCAATAAATGCCTTCCCCAAAACATTCCCGCAAAATATGCGCCGATATCAGCTGCACAAACAATCGCAATCAAATAAAGCAAAAATCTTGCACCAAATTTTTCTTGAATCTCAATTAAACCAGTCAGACAAGGAACAAAAATCATAATTCCAACAAACCACTGCCAAACCATGCTGTTAAAGTAATTTTTCTTATCTGTCGTATAGCGCCACAAAAAACAAGGAACAATTAACCACCACAACACACCAGCAATCAACGTCGGTTGCGCGGGGAAAAGTTGTGTTAATAGAGCTATCAATAAAAAAGCTCCTAAAAAACCAACCTTTTTCTTGTAGTCTGCCCTCCAAAAAAATCCCGCAAATTCCCAAGCGGCTATAGCAACTATCAATGTTGCTAACAAACCAAACCAAATCAATGGCAAATAAAATATGCTGATGATTACCAAAACCCCAAAAACAAACGCAGTATTCAGACGTTGCATTAGCATTTACCAAACCTTCTATCTCTTTGATTATAAACAACTAAAGCGTCAGCGAGCTCTTTCTCGCGAAAATCCGGCCACAAAACATCAGTAAAATATAATTCCGTATATGCCAGCTGCCACAACATAAAATTACTTATACGCTGCTCACCACTGGTACGAATAAACAAATCTGGATCTGGCAAATCATGCAAACAAGTATGAGCGTGCAGCTTATCAATTGTTATTTCTTGTGACGTCAGTTTCCCTTGTTCGATTTCCGCGCCAAGCTGGCGAGCGGCTTCTGTAATATCCCAACGCCCACTATAACTTAACGCAATCACCAGCTTTAAACCGCTGTTATTGGAAGTTAATTTTTCAGCATGATGAACATTATGCTGCAATTGTTCAGTTAACCGTTTGGTCTCTCCCATAACCCGAAATTGAACATTGTTTTTATGCAGATCCTTAACTTCTTTTTCTAAGGCCTTAACAAACAACTGTTCCATTAAAAAGCCAACTTCCTCTTTGGGGCGCTCCCAATTTTCAGTACTAAAAGCAAATAATGTTAAAACTTCAACTTTTTTCTCAGCGCAAATCTTAACAATTGCGCGCACACTTTCCACACCAACTTTATGCCCAGCAACTCTGGGCAATCCTCGTTGTTTGGCCCAGCGGCCATTGCCGTCCATCACAATCGCAATATGGCGTGGAACCTTCATAAAAAATTTTTATACCTAACCTATTAAAAAAAATCAGAAACATTTTATTGGCAAAATCTGCTCATGAATTCGCTAGGCTGAGACAGAAAGCATTGATTTTCGAGAACCGTAGCGCAGCATACTTTATAGGTATGTGAGCAACGGATCGCAGAAAATCAATGTTTTATGGCCAGCATAGTAGAGTTCATGAGCAAATTTCAAACCTTCATCAAATCTTCTTCTTTAGAAACCGCCAGTTTGTCGATCTCTCCAACAAATCTATCGGTCACCTTTTGCACAGCATCTTGTGCACGATGGTCCGCATCTTCATCAATTTCTTTTTTCTTCAGGAGCTCTTTAAGACTATCCATAGCATCACGACGAATATTTCTTATTGCAACTCGTGCCTGCTCAGAAATATTTTTTACTACTTTCACCATTTCTTTACGTCGCTCCTCAGTTAACGCAGGAATAGGCACCCGCACTAAATTAGCATCACTAACCGGATTCAAACCAAGACCCGCATTAAGAATAGCTTTTTCAATCGGCTTAACCATAGGTTTTTCCCATGGTGTAATAGTAATGGTACGAGCATCACTAACCACAATATTAGCGATGTGCTTCAATGCGGTTTCGTTGCCGTAATAATCAACTTTAATCCCATCAACTAAGCTTGCATTCGCTCTTCCAGTTCGTATTTTACCGATCTCGACTTTAAAAGCTTCGAGCGATTTCTGCATATTAGTTTCAACATTTTTAATAATATTATTTAACATAATTCACCTCATTCTACTAAAGTTCCTTCATTTGCTCCCTGAATAATACGCAACAACGCTCCTTTTTTGTGCATACTAAACACTCGCAATTTCATTTTATGATCACGACAAAGACAAAATGCAGCTAAATCCATCACAGCTAATTCCTTGGCTAAAGCTTCTTGGTAGGTTAAATGACTGTAAAACTTGGCACTAGGATTTCTTTGTGGATCAGCAGAGTAAACACCATCAACATTGGTTGCCTTTAAAAGCAAATCAGCATTGAGCTCAATTCCACGCAAACCAAGTGCAGTATCGGTAGTAACAAAAGGGTTGCCAGTTCCACCAGCAAAGATCATTAAGAAATTTTTATCAAGATAATCGGATGCTTTGTTATAATCATATCTCTCAATGATGCTATCAATTGGCAGGGCTGACATGATTTTAGTGGAAATTTTTGCATGCTCAAAAACATCTCGCATCGCCAGAGCATTCAGCATAGTAGCAATCATACCAAGATGATCGGCTGTAACTCGAGAAATTAAATTATGATTTAATTTGGCACCACGAAAAAAATTACCGCCGCCTATAATAATTCCAACTTGAACCCTACTGGCAATTAATGGCTTAATCTCCTCAGCGATATATTCGATAACTGCTGGATCAATCCCTTGGCCACCCTTCCCTAACAAAGCCTCACCACTAAACTTTAACATTATACGTCGATAACGAGGTTTTTTTGTGGTAGCCATTAAATCTCCTCCGCTTTATGCTTTATTTTTGCGATTCAACTTGTGCCTTTACCTCAGATGCAAAATCAACATCTTTTTTCTCAATGCCCTCACCTACTTCAAAACGAACAAAACTTAGAACCTTTGCATTTGCTTGCTGCAATAACTCGGAAACAGCAATGTCTGGGTTTTTAACAAAGGGCTGTTTTATTAAAGTTGATTCGTTAATAAATTTCTGCATCCTACCAGTAACCATCTTTTCCAAGATTTCAGGAGGTTTTCCACTTGTCTGCACCTGCGCTAAACAAATTTCTTTTTCTTTGTTAAGCAAGTCTTGTGGCAATTCTTCGGGCAATACCGCTATGGGCTTGCTCGCAGCAATGTGCATGGCAATATCTTTACCGAGCTCAGCATTTACCGTAGATAAATCCACTAACACACCAATACGATTATTGCTGTGAACATAATTGCCAATTACTCCTGCGGTTGTCATTAGCTTCATCCGCCGCACATTTATATTTTCACCAATTTTGGCAACCAAGTCTTCTCGAACTTGCGCGATGGTTTTACCGTTATCCAGGGTAACAGCCAACAAACCATCAAGATCCAAAGCTGATGCAACCAACCCATTAGTTGCAACAATGTTAACAAATTCCAGGAAATTATGATCGCGTGCCACAAAATCAGTCTCGCAATTGATTTCAACCATAATTGCTTTTTTGCCATCATCACTAACTTTAATTGCAACAGCGCCTTCAGCAGCAATACGTCCCGCTTTTTTGGCAGCTTTAGCCTGACCAGATTTGCGCATGGCTACAATTGCTGCTTCGATATCCCCTTGCGCTTCTTCCAGTGCTTTTTTACACTCCATCATTCCGGCACCGGTACGCTCACGCAAATCCTTAACTAAAGAAGCTGTAATTATCATAATTAATACTCTCTATTCTTATTCATCAGATAAAACATCAACCGCACTCTCTGCTAAAATTTCGACTGGGGTTTTTTCATCAATCTCCTTGTTTTCTTCTGCTACCACCCCCTTCTCTTCTTTGACAGCACTTTTAGCATGAGTTCCACTTCTGACTATTTTAGTTTTTGCCACTACTGGCGCCTTAGTGGAACCAGTTTTAGGATTATCACCCTTGTCTTCACCTACTGAAGCTTGTCTCTTAAAAACTTTTTTCTTTGGTGGCAAAGCCGCTTTCTTGCTGGTTTTTTTATCTTCTTTTTCAGCAATGATTTCTTCTTCAATAATATGGCCGCGAGCATCAATAATCGCATCCACAATTCCTTGTAAATATAGTTTTATTGCACGAATTGAATCATCATTCCCAGGAATTACATAATCAATACCGTCGGGTTTGTTATTGGTATCAACGATACCAACTATCGGAATTTTTAATTTAGTTGCTTCGCTTACAGCAATATTTTCGTGCCCAACATCAATCACGAAAACGGCATCTGGCAAACCACCCATTTCACGAATACCACCTAAACCACGTTCCAACTTGGTTATTTCACGCATAATGGAAAGCGCTTCTTTTTTTGTAATACGTGCGAAGGTTGGACCATCGCGCAACGCTTCTAATTCTTTCAGCCGCTTTAATGACTGCCGAATTGTTTTATAATTGGTCAACATGCCGCCAAGCCAGCGAAAATCAACGTATGGCATACGGCAACGCTCAGCTTCAGAGCGAATCAAACTACGAGCCTGTTGTTTAGTACCAACAAATAAAATCTTGCCTCTTTTTGCGGCCACACTGCTTAAAAAATTCACCGCTTGTTGATACATATCAAGGGTTTTTTCAAGATTAATTATGTGAATTTTACTCTTGGTGCCAAAAATATAAGGTGCCATCTTGGGATTCCAGAAACGGACTTGATGGCCGAAGTGCACGCCAGCCTCTAACATTTGGCGCATGGTAATGTCAGTCATTTTTTCTCCTAGGGTTATGCCTCCACTTATCCCACAACTTAACTAAACTGATTACTTCTCTTGAAACCTTCGTCTTTTATCCCATTGCTGCGTTGCATTTCGCGCTCCGCTGCTCATTTACGAAAAAAAGTAAACTCCGCTGCTCGCGCTCATGCGCCTTGCACTGGAACAAAATACTCGGTTTTGAGCAAAATCTATGTTCAGCACCCAAAGTTATGTGTCGATACGTGTGAGTAGTTAATAATATTTGCTTAATTTAGCAAGGCTTTATACCATAGCTAAAAAAAAAATACTAATTACTGTCATATGTTCCAACATCGCGGTTGTATTTGCTTGAATATATTGGGATTTATGCACATATCCACACAACTGGAACCTATAAAATGATAATATCGACAAAAAACACAGCTGAAATCGAAAAAATGCGCACGGTTTGTCGTCTAGCCGCCGACGTCTTGGAAATGATTACCCCGCATATTCAGGCCAATACCACAACCAGAGAACTTGACCGCATTTGCCACGAATATATTGTTAATATGCAAAAAGCCACTCCTGCGCCATTAAACTACCGCGGCTTTCCAAAATCAATCTGCACCTCTATAAATCATGTAATTTGCCATGGTATTCCATGCTCAGAAAAACTAAAAAACGGCGATATTATCAATATTGACATCACCGTTATCAAAGACGGATATTTTGGTGACACCAGCAAAATGTTCATAGTGGGTAAAACCTCGCCCTTAGCCGAACGCCTGATTAAAGTTGCGCAAGAATGTTTATATCTCGGCATCAAAACAGTAAAACCCGGAGCTCACTTAGGTGACATTGGCGCTGCAATTCAAAAACACGCTGAAGCTCATAATTTCTCTGTGGTGCGTGAATACTGCGGACATGGCATTGGCAAAAAATTTCACGAAGAGCCCCAAGTATTGCATTACGGCGAAACCGGAACTGGGAAAATAATAGAACCAGGAATGATTTTCACAATTGAACCAATGATCAATGCCGGCTCATATCACACCGAGCTAATGTCCGATGGCTGGACAGTTGTCACTCAAGATCGAAAACTGTCGGCACAGTGGGAACACACTATCCTAGTCACTGAAAACGGCTACGAGGTGCTGACTAAGCGTGAAGATGAGATAAATAAATTTTAATTTGTTTTAATCTAACTGTTTACAGTAAGTCTCCTTCAGCAGTAACGATGCAATTACTGCAATAATTAGGCCAAGCAACATCAGGTAATTAGCCCGGGTAAAATCCGCTAATGAATAAGTTGTAACTTTATCAACAATCATATTGCTACCGGACCAGCTTAATAACCATACAAAAACCGGTATTAACATACCTCCAGCCATAACCACAGTTGAACCAATTCCAGTTGCTATAGCAGTAAAAATGCGAGGATTACTTTCGGCAATAACTGGATAACCAATTACCTGGGAACTATTCACGAGACCTAAAAATAAAAACTGGCAACTTACTACCCATAAAGGCATAGCGGGCGAAAACATTATAATTAGCAATACCGCAAGCGATAATATTGCGCCAATAATCAATGGTAACTTGCGTAGTCCCATTTTGTCAGAAATCAAACCTACCAATGGCGAACCAATAGTCAGACCAATAAAAAATGTGGTAGTTACTACTGTAGCTTGCAGTTGAGTAAAATGACGCGCTTGAGTTAGGTATGCCGTACCCCAAGCACCAAAAATAAACGTAGGTAGGTTAAGAAAACTAATATAAATACCGCCCAACCAATTTTGCCCATTTGTTACAACCATTCTTAAAGAATTCCAAAAACCAATTCGTTTAAGTTGTGCTTGTTTCTCAAAATCAACTTTTTCTGATCCCTTTGGTTTATCGCGTACCACAGCAAACTGAATCATGATTAATATCATACCAAGAGCGGCCACTATTTGCACAGCATAGCGCCAACCCAAGCTTTGAGTTAACAGGGCCAGCGGCGTTTGCGCAATAACGCCGCCAAATATGGATACTGTTACAATTACGCCAATTACTAATGCCATTTGGCGCGACTCAAACCACTGCGAAGTCAACTTTACCGCTGCTAGCATAGGAAAAGCACCCGCTAATCCAAGGATAAATCTTGTGGTGTTTATCAACCAAAAACTTGAGGTTATAGAAAAAATATAGGTGGCGATAACCGAAACCGTAAACACTACCAGCATAAGATTGCGTATCGAAAATCTATCTAGCAAAATACCCGCAGGAAATAAAAATAAAACATTACCATAAAAATAAAAGGCTACTAGATATCCGAGCTGTTTCTCATCGAGGTTTAATTCACGCATCAGATCAACACTAATTGCATTGAATAAATTTATCTGGATCATAATGTAAAATGAAAACAGTGTTGCTGCCAAAATCACACACCATGAATAAAATGTACCTGGCCGCTGCACACCAGACTGTAATACTCTATTGGGTTCTACCATAAAATCATTCCTATCTATGCATTATAAACTTTAGCTAATCCCCCAGCGGCTGGTCATTGCCAATGGCCAAAACTTAAAGACACGGCTTATTGTTACTGATATCTTCAACTGCAATAATTGGTTTGGCGCAAGATGTACTTCGTTCTTGTATAGCATGAATACGCACATATAAGTCTTCAAAATCAAAAGGTTTACTAATATATTTATCTACACCAATAGCCAAGCTCTTGGCTCGATCATAAAAACTATCGCAACCACCTATAGCAATAATTGGTAATGCACTGTTTTTTAAACGTATTTTCCTCAAAAGCTCTTTGCCAGAAAATTTTAGCGAATCCAAATCCAAAATCATCATATCAAAATTTTTTGCTCGCAAAGAAGACCACGCTGTCCGGCTTTCTACCAATTTGACATTACAATCATAATAACTCAAACCACAACGCATACATTCGCCAAACAACACGTCATCTTCGACTAATAAAATGTGTGTTTTGTTTCTCATCTGTTTTAAACTCCAAGTCCGGGTATACCAACTCTAGTTTTTTTACGTCTCCAAAAACAATGGTTTTATTCGTTTTCTAATGTTTTTTCTCTTGCCATAACCACCCCCCAATTAAACAAAAACCTCTGATAAATAGAATAAAAAAATATCTAAAACCAATATGGATTGTTTTGATTACCATATTTACCCAAAATCTCTATAACCTTGTTCATGATTTCCTTACATTTATGTTTGATTTTTCTTGTAAAATATCTTTTTTTCTTCGCTACAACTGAAGAGCAAAAATCATCTTTTAAGCTTAAATAAAAGCCAATATTTCCTTCCTTATTTTCTTCCATAAATGGCATAGGAAACGATTGATGGTCTTTGTATTTATTTTTCATATATTTCCTTTAGTGAATATAACAGCATAAACATTCATTTAGCATCCAGGTATTTAGCTAGGTATCGGATACAAATTTAGGTATTACAAGTCTCTCAATGTAACAACTGACCATACCCGCATTAACAGTGAAGTTTTTAACAGCAGTTCAAACACTAAAAGCAGATAAAAAGTCCAATAAACCACCGATTAATTTTGAGATTACTTTGCTTTTTTGCTATCATCTACTCTGCTTTGCTATTGATGTCTTGATCTACTAACACGTTGTTTTTTGTTTTTGCTTCACTATTGGAGCAAAATATATCATTTTTTAATCCGATAGTGAAGTAAATTTTAAATTTATTTTTAATAGACAAAAAAGGTATGGAAATTGGAACCAAATTTTGACTCTCCAAAAGAAAGAGCCGAGCGCCTAACTCAACTAAGAAAGCTAGCAAAGCTTAGTAGGTTCGAGATAGCCCAACTTGCTGATATATCAATTTTTACCTATAAAGGCTGGGAAAATGCTCGAGCCGGGGGAATACCAGAAAGAAGAGCGATTAAGTTGGTGGATATCTTTCAGACAGAAGGCATTAAAACCTCGGTTGATTGGATAATGCATGGCATAGGGGAACCGCCAAAAAAACTTTTTTACTATCAAAATCATACAACTAAAGATGATGTCGAAATTCTTGCAGAGCAATCCCCAGAAGATGCAGAACTAATTGCCATAAAGGCAGAATTGGATTTTTTTTGTAATAATAATCAATGGAAAACCATTTCACTTACGGTATCTGATGATTCTATGACACCATTTTTTTTGCCTGGGGACTTGGTTGCTGGAGTAAAAATACCTAAGACGGATCTTGAAAAAATCAATAGGCAAAATTGCATCATCCGCACAAAAAATAACACAACTTTGCTACGACAAATATATCCGCATGAAATAAAAGATTTTTTTGTACTATCAAACCTAAATAATAATCAACAAACTACACTTCATGAGGCAGAGTTAGTAGATATTGCACCAGTAATATGGCTACGCAGAAAAACTATTTCGCCGTCAAAAACTTCTCATAAGAAATGACTTTGCTTGGAAAGACCCCATTACCCATATCCTTCAAATGCGAATAATAGTAAACATCGTTTTTTCCAATAATCTTTGTGGCAGGATGCAAATGCTTTCCCCAGTCATCAACAGTAACGTCAATAAAATCCTCTTCCGTACGAAGAAATAAAACTTCTTTTCGGGACTGCAAAGCTTCGATCACTTTTTGATCACCATAGTTGTCAATGGCTATGGCTGTATATTGTTTCATTTCCTCTTCGCTTTTTATAACCATCCAACTTAGATTACCCCTAGCATCTGCCATTAAAAAACAACCGGAATCATTAACCAGATAATACTCAACTATGTTATTTTCTTTAAAAAACTTCTTAAGGAAATCAATCAACAACGGGTCACCCAAACCAACAGAGTGGCGATTGGTTAATAAGCTTTTAATAATAATGTCGGAATGCTCTTCAAATTGTTTTTCTTGCAATTCATAAATAGCATTATGCAGCTTACTAGTGAAATCGCAGTCATTTTTTTGAATGAATTGATGTATAACCCCAGCATTGAATGCCTCTATGGCATTGTTTACAGTGGCATATCCGGTTATTAAAATAAATTTAATGGGCTGATCTTTTAAAGCCTTACAAAGCTCTAAACCATTCATTCCTGGCATCGTATAATCCACTACGGCAACAGTTACAGCATTAAATCTATCTGGATTATAAATTTCCTTATGAATATCAATAACATTAACATCAACACAACTATGCTCCACATTACTACAATCAAATTCCTCTAAACTTTCATTATCCTGCAAAGATCTTAAATATTTTTCAGCAAAAGAATCAAGGGTATGTTTCTGTAAATGTTCTACAGCTTCCTTAGGTTCAGCAAAAGAAACAATACTAATATTTTCATCAATCTCTAACGAAACATTATCTAAAAAAGATCTACTATCATCAATAAAAACCACAGTTGTTGGATAGTAACAACAAGCAATACGCGTACTAGACATAGAAATCACTCCTTAAGTATCGGGAAATGCAAAATAAATTCTGCATATTCATTTTCGATTGATTGACAAGAAATACCTCCTCTCCTCCCATCCACTCCATAGCCATTTTACAGAAAGATAAACCTATACCAACCCCACCATCTGTTTTACTGAAAAATCGATCAAAAATATGTGGCAACACTTCTTTTGCAATTCCTTTTCCCGTGTCCATAAAATGCAGTCTGTTTTCATTTTCTCCACGCTCAAAATGGATGTGTATACACCCCTTTTGCACGCTAGCTATACAGTATAAGGCATTTTTTAATAAATTAAATAGAATATGTATAACTAAAATGTTATCTCCTATAAATTGGAAAGAGTTTGCCATATCACAAACGACCAGATCTCTCTCTGACTTCTGGAAATAATACCGTTGTAATGCTTCTGACAAACATTCACCTATGTATAACTTCTTAACATATGTTGCCCCCGTAATAGAGCCCTTGATTTTCATTAAAAGCATATCTACTATTGTATTTGCTGCTGCACCCTCTGTTTTTAAGTTTGATATTAACTTATGCAATAATTCAATATGCCGCGGTTTAATATTTTTTACGGGCAGATCAGATTTTTTTGCTAAATCATAGGCATCTAACAATGTAGGGAGAAATCTTTCAATCCCAGTTACTCCAGATATTATGGATCTTAATGGCGTACGTAGCTCATGTGCAACACTTGCTCCAACCGATTGCATCGCTTTAGCTTCATTTTCTTTAGCCTTCTCTTTGCCTCTGGCAACCTCTAATTCGACTGTCTGTTTTTTCCAAACCTCTATTTGATCCACTAAATATGCTAATTCTTCAATTTCCGCCTGCGGTAACGCCTCATTTCCTTTTATTTTTGAAGCTATTTCGGCAACGGGATCAGAAAAGTATTTTTTAAAAATACTTTTAATTCTATTAACATTCCATATTATCAAAAGCAGCAACAAACTCACTATAAAAATTACCATTTTCCATAAAGTTGCTAAAGTCCCCTTGGTAATGCCCAAATTGACTTTCATACCAGAAAACCTAGGCATAGGAAAGTCTCCAAAAGATCCACCTCTTACAACTGCCTGGGTACAGTTAGCACAATATATTAACTCGGGATTAACCCCCCTCAATTCTTTCGCTACCGCGTCTAGTTTAAAATATAATATCCAACTATGATTGCAATTACCGACATCAAAATTGGGGATCCTTCTATTTAAATAACAAAGATCCAAAACAACATAGTCACCTGTTTTTCTTCCATAAGAAAATATATTCATTCCATTACTATCAAGTATATCCATTCCAATAACCATCTTTGATAAACCCGTATGGTGTATATCGGATAAAAACAAATCATAATGTTGTTTTCTGCTTAACCAACCAGAATTAAGATATTCTACAAAAGTACCTTCCATAGCAATTGAGACAAGTTTTTGAGATGTTTTGGATATAAAAGCTGAAAACGCCGCATTAAGTTTGTCGGATATAAGTTTTTCTTCCCTAGACTTATAGCTAATGAAGAAAGCGCTTATCACTATCACAAAGAAGACTAGAATTATTGAAAATGATAAAACAATATTCTTATTAATTGTTTTAATTATACTTTCAAGATTTTGTTTGCTTGTTTTACTCATGGCTAGCGGAACATTTTTCAGCTAAGTATCACTATAAATATTCAATATAATGAATCAAAAATCTTTTAAGAAAAGCCTTATAGATCACAGGTGCTTTTTGCTCTTATAACACTTATGAACATCAATCAGATTTGTGCCTTAACACCAAAGAATGATTCTTAATAACCTGTGGTAACATGTGGATTGTATACCACATAGACCGCAACTCTTTTTCCCATTTCAGATCTACCACATAACGCCTCCATAGCTTTTTATGTGCGCCATCAAATAACGGCCTATAAGCACTTTGAAACACAGGATCATCGATCGATTTATATGTTGAATAAGGCGATAGATAAAATGTCTTTTTTTGCACAATATCTAAAACTTTTTTGCTTGCTAAGACTTTCGCAACACATTGCGTATCCTTTTTATCATTTAATTCTGCCAACAAATCAATCGTAACATTTGAGTATTTGGAGTGCTCAAGAAAATCCAGTTTTTTGCTTTTCGAAGCATTGATAGCACAAATGGCATCTCCTGACCATTGAAATGCAAAAGCAAAATTATCCTTATTGTACAATACATTATATCCATTGGTAATATATATATCCGCACCTTGAATAGCGTTCTTAAATTTTTCCGCAATTAGTTCGCCTGATAAGCTTTTACTATCGTCAAATAACCCCCATATCCCAGATATGGCATTCATCAATATCACAATATTATTTTTTGCCTTTTTAAGCATCGAATAAATTGTATCATCCTTAGAAAGATGAATAATATTTGTGTTCCAAACAAAGCCAGAAACTGCAATTGTGAAATATGCAACATTACTGGGGTAACCATTTGATAGATAATGCTCTTTGATAGTCGTAGAATATTCTTTTGCCACCTCATTAAGGGTTGAGTGCTTTACCTTCATTTCTTTCTTAATCAGGTAGTATAAGTATCCTGGAAATATGGCTATATCGTAATTATAATTAACCCGGGTGGAGAAAATTCTTCCAAGACACTCCGAAGAATGAAAATATTCATCATAAGAAATCTCAACGCCACACTTATCTTTAATTATCAAACTTATCTCTGGATCCCTTAAATAATCATACCACGTCAAAATATTCACCGCTCTTTTTGTGTTCGCATTACACACTGTTTGAAACATTATTAGTGCAACAAAAATAGCTATGCGCCAAAAATATTTTTTAAGGTTGTTAGACAAAATCATAATTTCTATTTCTTTATGGTGTAAAAACTAGATTTGTACCCTCTGCCGCACTGCCTCAAACAAACACACACCTGTCGCTACTGAAACATTGAGACTTGGTACTACACCACTCATTGGAATTTTAACCAGAAAATCGCAATGCTCACGCGTAAGACGCCTTAAACCCTCACCTTCGGCACCCAACACCAAAGCAACCGGACCTTTAAGATCAACATGATAAATATCTTGATCAGCCTCTTCTGCGGTCCCATAAATCCAAATATTAAACTCTTTTAGCATTCGCATTGTGCGCGCTAAATTTGTCACTTGAATAAATGGAGTCGTTTCCACCGCCCCAGAGGCAACTTTGTAAACTGTTGGTGTCAAACCACAAGCTCTATCTCTTGGCGCAATCACCGCATGCACACCGGCCGCATTAGCTGTACGTAAACACGCGCCTAGATTGTGCGGATCTTGGACACCATCTAAAATCAACAATAATGGCGCGTCGACCCCATCCAGAATTTTTTGCAGATCATCCTCGGTATAATCACTAGTACGCGTAACTTCAGCAACAATGCCTTGATGATTAGCGTGATATACCATTTCACCAAGACGATCGCGTGACAAGTACTTCACTGGCACATTGTGGGCTTGGGCAAGGCTTAAGATTTCTTGCGAGTGATCATCCTGTTTTTTGTTTTGTAAATAAATGCAAACAACATGCTTAGGGGTATGCGCGAGCGCAGATATTACAGAGTGATAACCAAAAATGGCTTTTATTGCTTTCATTTTATTTTCTAAGTGCCCACCAAAAAACATTACATCAATTCAAGTTCAGAATCGTCAACATCTGCTTTTTCAATATTTTCCTCTGGCATCATGGGACTTTCATCCACTTCAAGAGGGGTTTCACTTGCCAATGCCAGTTCACTTTCTGTTTCTGGCTTAATATCTGCAAGCACAGTTTCAGTAAACTCCATAAGTGGTGGCAATTCATCGAGGCTTTTAAAATTAAAATGATCTAAAAATTTTCTCGTAGTAGCAAAAATCGCCGGCCTACCAGGAACTTCTTTATAACCGATAACACGCACCCATTCGTGCTCGATCAGAGTTTTCATTATATTGGTACTAACCGTCACCCCACGCACATTTTCAATTTCTGCACGCGTAACTGGTTGCCGATAAGCGATTAGGACTAGAGTTTCTAATAAGGCACGTGAATATCTTGGGGGACGTTCTTCATATAGTTTATTAATCCACTGGCTCAGATCGGGCTTAACCTGGAAGCGCCAGCCACTGGCAACCTCTTTTAGCTCAATTCCATGACCATTATAATCATTAACAATCTCATTAATAATTTCTTGTAATTTGTTGATTTCAAAAGAATTATCATCTGCGATAACAATCTTATAAAGATCTTCGACGCGCAAAGGCTTCTCTGATGCCATCAGCAAACCTTCGACTATTTGTTTAAGCGTTACTTCGGACATTCTAAACTCTCAATATCAATTATTTTTAAATAAATAGACCCATACGTTTCCGTCTCAGCCTGAACTATATCAAGCAAGTTTTGACGTAACAACTCCAAAATCGCCATAAGCGTCACAACCACTCCAAGACGCCCCTCTTCAACATTAAACATTTTTTCAAAACTTACAAATTTTTGTGTTTGTAAGTTTGATAAAATCTGCGTCATGCGCTCTCTTACCGAGAGACTTTCGCGCCGTATATTATGATGGACGTACATACTAGCACGAGCCATCACATCTTTAAATACCACGAGCAGATCCTGTAGCTCAAGCTTAGGCAATGGCCGCCCCTGTCCTTTAACTTCCTGCAATTCTACTGCAACTGGGAACAACTCGCGTCGCATCCTGGGCAAAACATCGATATCCTCTGCCGCTTTTTTATAACGCTCATATTCACGCAATCTGCGTATTAATTCAGCCCGAGGATCCTCCTCTTCGCCTTCGTTATTGGTAGGTCGCGGCAATAGCATCCTTGATTTAATTTCAGCCAGCATAGCGGCCATAACCAAATATTCGGCCGCCAACTCAAGATGCAATTGCTTCATTACCTCAACATACTCCATATACTGCGTGGTAATTTGCGCAATTGGTATGTCTAATATATCGATATTTTCTTTTTTAATAAGATAAAGCAATAAATCCAGGGGCCCGGAGAAGCTCTCAAGAAAAACCTCCAATGCGTAAGGGGGGATATATAAATCCTTAGGCAAATCATGCAATGGCTCGCCGAGAACTATAGCGCACGGGGAAATTTGAGTTGTAATTGTTTCTGGTTCCGTATTCATTCCCTGCTATTCTCAGCATTCCTTAGATAAAGTCAACAATTGTTGTTAATTCTATAAAAACGGATTTAGTTAAAAACTACTTTGGCAAAATAAAATCATCACGATCAATACGTCGCAAAAGTTGGCTTTATTCAAGTAGAGTTTATGACCAGATTCTAAGGCGCTGGCGGCAATGACCTCTTAGCATACCTAATAGAAAAAATACACCCCAAAATCACTAAGATCATACCAACCAAAAAGAATAAACCAGGAACATAGCCCCAAACCAACCAACCCAAAAAACCACTAAACACCACACTGAGATATAACAATGGCGAAACAATTTTTGGTGGAGCATGCAGTAAAGCCCGAGTTAACAGCTCTTGATAGGCGGTTCCAACAACGCCAATCATAATAAACATGAGAACCATACGTAAATCAGGGGTGCGCCAATTCAATACACAAAAAACGCTGCTTAAAACGAAAGGCAAAGATAAAGAATAAAACATGATCGTATACACATTATCTTCTTTGGCCAACTCGTGCACACCTAAAAAGGCTACCGCAGAAGAAAAACCCGCAAGCAAAGCCAGCAACATCATTGGGTGAAAACTACCACCATCAGGCTTAAGTATAAAAATCACCCCAACAAAACCAACCCCCAAAGCCAACCAATTTTCAGTACTCGTTTTGGTGCCTAAAAATATAAAGCTCAAAACCGGGATAAAAAGAGTATAAGTCATTACCAACAAAGTAGCATTTACTAATGGCACATACCTTAATGCAGCAAAAAAAGAAAAAGCTGTAACAAAACCGCTAACCGCACGAAGCAAATGCAAACCAGGGCGCCTGGTCTTAAGTGGAAAATGTTGCCCCCGCCAACGCTTATAACCCAATACCGACATAACCCAAAACAAATTAACCCCAATACGAAAAAATACGGTCATACTTTCAGTAGTGCTATCCGCAACAAATTTAACTAAAAACGCCATGGCACTGTAACAAAAAGCGGCCGCAATACCCAAAACAATAGCCCGTTCTGTTGATTTGATAACCCCATTAAAAGGACTGATTTTTAAAATAGTTTTTCGGATACCCTGCATCATATATGTTTTTTATTTCGTCCAAAATTTTATGACGTAATTATGCACACCTATAATACGCCAGCATTTTTCTTTAGTAATGCCAGCATGTCAGCTGATTCCAATGGATAACTAAAATAATAGCCTTGGAACTGTTTACACCCGTGTTTCTTAAGAAACTCAAATTGCGCCTCAGTTTCCACGCCTTCTGCGATTATGGCGAAACCTAACTTTCTCGCCAAAATCATAGAAGTCTCAATAATAATCTCATCCTCTGTTTTGGTGCCAATACCTGCTATAAAAGACTGATCAATCTTGATACGCTGCACCGGCAAATACTTAAGATATTGCAAAGAAGAATAGCCCGTTCCAAAATCATCAATAGCTATACCAAATCCTCCATTATGCAAACTGTTCAATATTTCTCTAGACACCTCAGGATGCCTCATCAATGCGGTTTCTGTTAACTCTAACTCAAAATTATTGCTTTCGCCCTTGCCGTTTTTAATTAACTCAAAAAACTCTTTGCTCGTTGCTATCGATTGCTCCTCAATCTGCCGAAAAGACAAATTAATAGACATGCGGATTTTTTCAACAACCCCTAATTCCTTCCACTCATTATACTGCTTTGATGCTTCTTCAAGAACCCACTTACCTAATGGCACTATTAAGCCGCTATTCTCAGCAATAACAATATAACTACCCGGCAACAACAAACCTTTTACTGGGTGATGCCATCGCAATAACGCCTCCATTCCTATAACTTTTTTATTTTCATCAAATTGCGGCTGATAAACCAAGAAAAATTCTTTTTTACTCAAAGCAACTTGCATCTCGCTCTCTAAATCTAACTGCCCCTGACGCTTCATTTGCAATTCTTTGGTAAAAAACTGGTGTTTATTTCTACCAGATGCTTTAGCGTTATACATTGCAATATCGGCATTCTTAAGCAGAGTCTGTTGATCTTTCCCATCCATAGGATAACAAGCTATACCGATACTTGCTGTTGTGTTTATTGAGAATCCATCTATTTTATATTCTTGCTGCACAACTTCTATTATTTTTTTTGCAATAACATCGGCCTCTAGCGCCTCTTTTAATCCAAAAGCCACAATAACAAATTCATCTCCTCCCATACGCGCTATAAAATCTTCGGCGCGGATATTTGCTTTACAACGCGCACCGACCTCTTTAAGCAGCATATCGCCAACCGCATGACCATAGGTATCATTAACATTTTTGAAGTTATCAAGATCCATTGATAAAACAGCCAAAACCAAACCATGACGAATGGAATAAGCAAGCATTTGGTTGGTAATAACACCAAACTGATAACGATTAGGCAAGGTTGTTAACGTATCAAACTTTGCAAGCATTTCGAGCTCTTCTTCAATTCTTTTTCTTTCTAAAGCAACCGCAATAATCTCACCTATGGTTTTAAACAAGTTAACATCCGACTCATGGTAGTGCTTATTAGGAGCCATGCATTCAAAACAAATATATCCTAGATACTTACCTTTAACATTTAACGCAATGCACATGCTCGACCTAATGTTACCCTTTGCCCACTGCTCTTTTTCTTTCGTCCAGTCATCATTTAATTCATTCACATCTTTAACATACAACACCTGGGCGTGTTTAAAGGCTTTATCAACTTCTTGAAAAAAATCTAATGAAGCCTTTTGTGGCCATTGAAAAACCGACCCCACACCTTCTTTTTTCCACTCAAGAATACATTTTTTTATTTTTTCACCCGGATTAATTAAAATAACATATGAACGATCAAATCCAACAAATTCCCCAAGCTTGCTGATCGCATCTTGAATTTTATTATGAATATCTGAAACCTCAGTTTCGGCAAAATCTATAGCAATTTTCCCAACCAATTGCTCAAACCCTATCCTATACTTTGCCTCTGCTTCTCCCTCTTTTTTCTCGGTAATATCTCGGAAAAACCACACCCTACCTCGATATTTTCCATTAGCATCAAGCAGCGGGGAAGAATAACGATCAAGTACTTTACCATCTTTAAACTCAATCTCATCCCGGCTCTTTTTGTTTGGGTTAATATAAAGATCTTGTACTTCTTGCAAAAACTTGCGGGGATTTTTCAAATTTTTTACAGAATGCTTCGCGTACTTACTAGCATCGTTCGAATCCAATACTGCTTGTGGAATCTTCCATATCTCGACAAATCTCTTATTAAATAAAATTACTTTGCCTTTAGAATCAACCACTAGAATTCCAGCAACTGCCGTGTTTACAATACTTTCACTTAGTATTTTCCCACTAAGCACCTCGTTAAAAAGTTCTTTTTGCTTAGTAATATCTCGGAAAAACCACACTCGACCGCGATATTTTCTATCTTCACCAAGCAATGGGGAAGAATAACGCTCAAACACCCGCCCATCTTTAAAGTGAATTTCATCACTGCTCTTTTGCTCTTGATTTGCATAAATACTTCCTACCCGTTTTAGAAACGCCGCAGAATCCTCTAAGTTCCTCAAAGCATATTCTTTGTATTTATTGTCATCTTTGGAAACCAACACATCAGATGGAATATTCCACATCTCGGAAAATCTCTTATTAGATAAAAGCACCCTGGCCTCAGAATCAACCACCAACACCCCATCGATGGTAGTCTCCAAAACACTCTCATTTAATGTTTTCCCATCTAGCAAATCCTTATAAAGCCGTTTTCGTGAAGAAATAACGGGTACTATTCCTAATATCCCAACCAATAAAATTATAGGTGGCAAAAAACCCAAGACTTCATTGAACCCAACAAAACCCCAAAATTCTTTTCCAGTATAAATAGCAGAAAAAAGAGCAGCATGCCTTATAGCCATAAGAATGATTGACATAAAAATCATGACCCACGCCCAACGCTTGCCAGTAGTACGAACGAGCGTGACGATAACGATTGCCACTATAAGTTCGGCAATTATAGAAGAAGCCAAAATTATCATATCCAACATAAAGACCCCTTTATCCTTCCTAAAGTATTTTTACTCTTTTACTGACCCTGCCAGATACTTCTCGGCATTTTTCTTCAGCAACTCCAGCATCGCTGCTGCTTCCAATGGATAACTAAAATAATAACCCTGAAATTGTTTACATTCATGTTTCTTAAGAAAATCAAATTGTTCCTCAGTTTCAACACCCTCTGCTAATACTTTAAAATCCAATTTACCAGCCAATGCTATTGCCGCATCAACAATGATTTCATCTTCTTTTCTAACACCAATACCAGCTATAAAAGACTGATCGATCTTAACGCGCTGTATGGGCAAATATTTGAGATACTGCAAAGAGGAATAACCTGTTCCAAAATCGTCAATAGCCAAATCAAACCCTTTGTCATGTAGCCCTTGCAACACTTCTCTAGATTTTTCGGGACGTTTCATCAACGCTGTCTCTGTCAACTCCAATTCAAAATCACCATTAGAACCGTTATATTCTTTAACTATCTCGACGAAATTATCACATATTTCTAGCGCTGCTTTTTCTATCTGCCTAAAAGACAGATTAACAGACATTCGCATTTGCCCTACAATCCCCATGTGCTGCCACTCATTAAACTGCTTTGCTGCCATCTCTAAAACCCACTTACCTAGCGGCACTATGAAACCACTATCTTCAGCGATCGTTATATAACCACCTGGAAGCAATAAACCTTTGGTGGGATGTTGCCAACGTAATAAGGCCTCCATTCCTATAACTCTTTTATTTTCGTCGAACTGAGGCTGATAAACCAAGAAGAATTCTTTTTTACTTAAAGCAACTTGCATTTCATTTTCTAATTCTAATTGTCCTTGGCGTTTCATTTGCAACTCTTTGGTAAAAAACTGATAATTATTTCTACCTGCTTCCTTGGCCTGGTACATCGCAATATCAGCATTTTTAAGCAATGTCTCTTTATCCAGCCCATCCGTCGGATAACAAGCTATGCCAATACTTGTTGTTACAATCATTGTGTGACCATCTAATTTATACTCACGCTGCACCACCTCTATTAGTTTTTTGGCTATATTTTCAGCCTCTAATACATCTTTTAACCCAAAAGCCACAACAATAAATTCATCCCCCCCCATACGTGCTACAAAATCTTCTGCGCGAATATTTGCTCGACAACGCTCGCCCACTGCTTTCAACAACATATCACCAACCATATGCCCATAAGTGTCATTAATGTTTTTGAAATTATCAATATCCATTGATAAAACGGCCAAAACCAAACCATGACGAACGGAATAAGCAATCATTTGGTCTGTAATCACACCAAACTGATAACGATTGGGGAGGGAGGTTAACGTATCAAATTTTGCAATTCTCTCAAGATTTTCTTCAATTCTTTTTCTTTCTAATGTAACCGCAATAATCTCACCAAAGGTTTTCAATAGATTACCATCAGATTCTTTATATGACTTATTGCTGGCAACAACATATTCAAAACAAACATGTCCTGAATATTGATTTTGCGAACCCAGCGAAACACATACGTTCGACTTAACATTCCCCTCAACCCACAGTTCTTTTTCTTTCGCCCAATCATCATTTAACTTATTCACGTCTTCAATATACACGAATCTATCGCGCCTAAGAGTTTTCTCAAGCGCTTGAAAAAAATCTCTTGGGTATTCCCGAGGGCACTGGAAAAATTGTTCCACCCCATCTCCTTGCCAATCGTAGATACATTTCTTTGTTTTCCCATCTTCGGAAATCATGAAAACATTAGCACGATCAAACCCAATAAAATCTCCAACCTTGCTTAAAGCCTCTTTAATCCCATCATCAATATTTGCAATACTGGCCTCTGCAAGGTTTCTGGCGACCTGTCCAACCAATTTCTCAAACTCTACTTCACGCTCCAACGCCCTCTCTTCGCTCTTTTTCTCGGTAATATCTCTGAAAAACCACACTCTGCCTCGATATTTTCCACTCGCATCAAACAACGGGGAAGAATAACGATCAAGCACTCTACCATCTTTAAACTCAACCTCATCTTGACTCTTTTTGTTTCGGTTAATATAAAGATCTTGTACTTCTTGCAAAAACTTGCGGGGATTTTTCAAATTTCTTGTAGAATACTTTGCGTACTCACTGCCGTCGTTTGAATCCAATACTTCCTGTGGAATCTTCCATATCTCGATAAATCTCTTATTAGAAACAATCACTTTACCATTAGAATCAACCACCAAAACCCCATCAATGGTCGTATCCACAATACTTTCATTTAGCATTTTTCCATCAAGCAGATCATTATAAAGCCTTTTTTGCATGGTGGTGTCTCTATTGGAGGCACTGCGCCCCAACCACTTTCCGCTATCGTCGTAAATTGACCAACACGAATGCCCTATCCAACGCACCTCACCCGACTTAGTGACAATGCGAAAATCCATACCCGAACATTCTTCTGTATCTAAATTACTAAAGTGTCTTTCAACAATAGGTTTATCTTCAGGATAGACAATATCTTGAATCAGCTTGGGATTGGCAACAAACTCATCATTACTATAACCCGTAATCTCTTTGCACGAAGGCGATACATACAAAAGCTCACCATTAGGTCTTATCCAATATCTCCAATCAATGGCAGTATTAACAATGGTGCTAAACTTGGTTTCAGATTCTTTAATAGAATCAAAGATTGATGCAATTCCGACAATGCCAAATAACATAATTATAGATAATAAAAGACCTATAAGCTCATTAACATGAAAAACAAAATGACTTCCGCTAATAACAAAATAAAAAGCAATCACACGCCTAACTGCCATAAAAATCAGAGACACAGAAATAGCAATCCATGCCCAATGTTTACCTGTGATACGAATAAGCTTAATAGCAAAAAATGCCGCAGCAAGTTGTGAAATTACGGAAACTGCTATATAAATCATATCCACCATCATATGCGTCATAAACCCTCCTTTGCATCCACCTTTTCTTCAAAACACTCGCCTCATTTATTTCTTTATCTTTAGTCATTGGACATAAAAATCAAAAAGACAAACGCATATCCTCTTCCATAAGCACCCGACAATAAATCACTTTAAAAATACTTAAATCTTCTTGGCCTGCTTTTTCAATAACGCCAACATATCATCAGCTTCTAACGGCCAGCTAAAATAGTACCCCTGAAACTGCTTACAACCACATTTCTTCAGAAACTCAAATTGAGCTTCGGTTTCAACCCCCTCGGCTATTACCGCAAAACCTAACTTCTTAGACAAAAGTATAGTAGTCTCCACAATAACCTCATCATCCGCTTTCGTACCAATACCAGCGACAAACGACCTATCTATTTTTATACGCTGTACAGGCAAATATTTAAGATATTGCAAAGAAGAGTATCCGGTCCCAAAATCATCGATAGCTATACCAAATCCACCATCATGCAAGCTATTTAACACCTTTTTTGTCAATTCTGGATTTTTCATTAATGAAGTCTCTGTTAATTCCAACTCAAAATGGCCATTTTTTTCATGACTATCTTTAACTACATCAAAAAAATCCCTATCAACTTCCAACTTATTCTCTTCTATCTGACGAAAAGATAAGTTAATCGACATATTAATTTTTTCAACACATCCTAATGCTCGCCACTCATTAAATTGCCTCGACGCGGTCTCCAATATCCATTTACCCAGTGGCACTATTAAACCACTGCTCTCAGCAATCACAATATAGCTTCCTGGCAACAATAGCCCCCTAACTGGATGGTGCCACCGCAACAAAGCCTCCATCCCTATAATTTCTTTATTTTCATTAAACTGCGGTTGATAAACCAAGAAAAACTCTTTTTTGTCTAAGGCAACCTGCATCTCTCTTTCCAAATTCAACTGCTCTTGACGCTTATCCCGCAGCTCTTTAGTAAAAAATTGATAATTATTTTTACCCAACTCTTTTGCTTTATACATTGCAATATCAGCATTTTTCAACAATGTTTGCTGGTCTTGACCATCTATGGGATAACAGGCTATACCCATACTTATAGATATATTTATCGTACGCCCATCCAAACCATACTCCTTTTGCACCACCTCCACTAATTTTCTCGCAACAACCTCAACTTCCATTGCTTCTTTTAAGCCAAATACCACCACAATAAATTCATCCCCTCCCATACGAGCTATAAAATCTTCAGCGCGAATATTTGCTTTACTACGTCGTCCAAATTCTTTAAGCAGCATATCTCCAACTGCATGCCCATAAGCATCGTTAACATCCTTAAAGTTATCAATATCTATTGATAACACTGCCAGCACTAATTTGTGACGAATTGAATATGCCAACATTTGATTAATAATCACACCAAATTGGTAGCGATTAGGTAGCTCAGTTAGCGCGTCAATTTTGGCAGCTCTCTCAAGCCCCTCTTCAATAGCTTTTCTTTCTAAAGAAACCGCAATAATCTCCCCTATAGTTTTGAATAGGCTAATATCAGAGCTGCAGCAACTTTTGGGAGAACACCACTCGAAACAAATATAACCCATATATTTACTCCTAACTTTTAACGGAATACATACATTTGCCCTAATATTACCTTGCGCCCACACTTTTTTTTCTTCTATCCACTCATCATTCAAGCCATTAACGTCTTGAATATACAATACTTGTTCATACTCAAACACCCTATCAATCGCTTGAAAAAAGTCTAAAGATACTTTTTGCGGCCATTTAAAAGAAGATTGCACCCCAGATTTTTTCCACTCCGAAATACATTCTTTAATCTTAGCCTCAGGATCAATTAAAATTACATGCGAACTATCAAACCCAACTAATTTGCCCAACTCCATCATAGCATCCCGTATTCCTTCATTAATATCCAAAGACTTAAGTTCGGCAAAATTACGTGAAATCCGCGCAACCAAATGCTCAAACTCCATTTGTCGCTTCGCCGCAGCCTCTTCCTTTTTTTCCTCGGTAATATCGCGGTTATTAGCACTACGCCCTAACCAAACACCATAATCATCAAAAAGAGATTTACATGAATGGGCAACCCAACGGACATCACCAAACTTGGTTATAATGCGAAAATCAATATCAGGACATTCTTCTGCATCCAAATGACGCACATGTTCATTAACACGAGATAAGTCATCAGGATGCACGATTTCCAGAAGCAGTTTAGGATTGGCCATAAACTCATCCGCACTATATCCGGTGATTCTCTCTGCTGCTGGTGACACATACAAAAAACTACCATCCGGCTTCATCCAATATTTCCAATCAACATCCACATCAATCATAGAAGTTAATTTGGATTCGGTCTCGTGCAATTTCTTTTCAGACAATTTAATGGAAGAAAAAATTGGTACTATTCCAATCACCCCAATCAACAACAACACTGCCAATATCAACGAAGCACTTTCATTAAACTGTGCCAAACCGGGAGCCTGGATCCCAGTAAAAACAAAATAGAAAGCAACAAGGCGCCTTATAACCATGAGAGATGTAGAAATCGCAATCACAAACAACGACCAATGCCGCTCCGCATAACGCAGTAGAAAAATAGCAATAATGGCCATCACAAATTGGACAAATATTGAAATAACCATGATAACTGTAGTTAACATAAATACTCCCTCATAAGATCCATAATTAAACCGTTACAGTCTAGTTGATAAATTATCCTCTAAAATCACTGAGAACGCCATTCTCAGTAAAAACCCTATCCATACTGAGCTTTTGTTAACCCCTAAATAATAACTTAAATCACCAGTTAAAAATAAAACAACTTGCGCAAAAATGGCGCACACAAAACCGCTATTAAAAATACCACAGCATAACCCCCAACCCAACCCAGCGCACGATTACGGAAAATGATATTACTTCCAGCCATAAAAGATTGGCGAGAGCAGTTTATAAAGATCAAAAGGATGTTGGTTACAACCAACACAGCAAAAGTGATAGCACGCACATTGTTTTCTTTATAACCTAAAAATCTAGTTACTATAAACGCGACCAAACTAATAGCCAATGCTCCAACCCCTTGCCACAAACTTAAAATAATGGTTTTGCGATTAAACAATCTTTCTTTACCACTACGCGGCGGATGCATCATCACATCAGCTGCCTCTTGCTCAGCCTCAAACACAATTGAACAGGCCGGATCAATGATTAACTCCAAAAACACCATGTGAATTGGATAAAATACTAACGGCCATCTAAATAAAACTGGAATCAGCGTCATACCAATAATTGGAATATGAGCCGCCAAAAGATACGTAATTGCCTTTTTGATATTATCGTAAACTCGGCGCCCGAGTCTTATGGCATTAACCAAAGAAGAAAAATCATCATCAAGCAACACCAATGCTGCCGCTTCACGCGCCACATCGGTTCCATGGGCTCCCATAGCAACACCAATATTTGCAGCTTTGAGTGCTGGCGCATCATTAACACCATCACCGGTCATAGCCACAACCTCTGCATTGTCTTTCAATGCATTGACAATATGTAATTTCTGTTCCGGTAAAATACGAGCAAAAATGTTTACTGTTTTAATTTTTTGTTGCAACACTAAATCACTCATTTCGGCCAGTTCTGGCCCTGTAATAGCCTCATCAGTATTTTGTAACCGTATCTGCTCCGCCACTTGCTGTGCCGTACCAAGATAATCGCCCGTGAGCATGATCACTCTTATTCCTGCCTGATAACAACTTTTCACCGACTCTAAAATACTTGGTCTGATTGGATCCTCTAACCCTATCAAACCCAAAAACTCAAAATTAAAATCATGTTGACCGCCCGGTAAAGGATCGTTTGCAAAATGTGCTTTGGCAACAGCAATTATGCGCAAACCCTTGCACGCCATTGATTCAATTTGTTGCAATAAATCCTTAACCTGTTCTTGCTTAAGATGGCACAAATCAAAAATCGCTTCTGGCGCCCCTTTGGCAGCAATCACGTAATCATTACTCTTTGTAGATTGCCATACTTGTGAAATTGCTAGCAGTTCTTTAGAAAGAGGATACTGATAAACCATGGTCCAAAGCTCATGCAAATGCTCAGTATTTTTTAGACAATGCTCGCCAAAACTCTTGATTGCAATTTCCATTGGATCGAAAGGATCGCGCTGACTTGCAAGAATGCCGTATTCAAGAAGCTGATGAAATACTTCAGGCAACGCACAAGAGCTGGTCATGCTAGGCACAGAAAAATATTGAGCGTTAGCAAATAGTTGACTTACAGCCATCTGATTCTGCGTAATGGTCCCGGTTTTATCAACACAAAGAACTGTTGCCGAACCCAAAGCTTCTACAGCAGGTATTCTACGAGTTAAAACCCCCTTCAAAGATATACGCCAAGCCCCAAGTGCGAGAAAAATAGTCAAGACCACAGGAAATTCTTCAGGCAATATTGCCATTGCCAAGGTGATGCCTACTAAAAAGCCATGCAGCCAATCTACTCGAGTGGCTCCATAAAATATGGCCACAAAAATACAAATTGCAAAACCAAAAATTGCAAAAGTGCGCACCATACGATCAGTTTCCTGTTGCAAACCAGTACGCTCAATTTCGGTAGTGGCGAGGCTCTTACCAATCTTACCCATTTCGGTGTTAATGCCAGTAGCAACAACTCTGGCATAACCATTACCTTGTACAACCTGCGTACCAGAATAAATAAAGGGTAAATCATTACCACCGGGCTGACAAAAAGTAGTGGGCTTGCTAACAGCCATTTTACGTACCGGCCGTGATTCGCCAGTTAAGATTGATTCATCAATTAAAAGATTGGTGGCTGATAGAAGTTCGGCGTCTGCAGATATAGAATCACCTTCATTAACCACAACGATATCATCAGGTACAACCTCGCGGCCTGCGATACGCACGCCTTTACCATCACGGATGACAAACACTCGGGGACTAGAAAGATTGCGCAAAGCCATAATGGCTTTATCGCTTTTACGCTCCTGATAACAGGTGATTCCCATGATTACAACAACAAAGCTAAGTAGCATCAGGCTTTCGGCCTTGCTCCCCAAAATAAAATATAATGCTGCGCCGATTAACAAAAGCAAAAACATCGGTTCACGCAATAGTTTCAGGAAAAAATGGAAAAAAACTGCTTGTTTTGCTATGGGGAGTTCATTAAAACCGTGATTTTTTAGTCGCGCGTCTACTTCTTGAGAAGAAAGTCCTGAAATATTTTTGATATCAGCTGTCATGTTTTTGGCTGTTGCATCCAAGCTTAATAGCGCAGCATGTGCATCCAAGATGATGTTGTTTTAGGGCGCTATGAGACATGGATGTCGAATGCGAGCCAACATGGAAGTAATTCACGGCGTCCCTAAAAGGACATCGTCTGGGACGCGTGTGCGGCGATTTTAGAACAAGCTTTTAGAGTTAAAAATATGCTTTATACACAACTGATAGACAAATTAATAAACAGTTTGCGCTGCCTTCCTGGAGTTGGACCACGTTCAGCCCAACGCATGGCCTTTTATTTATTACAACAAGGCCGTGATGATGGCCTACTACTCGCAAAAACCCTAGAACAAGCACTAACCCAAGTTGGCCATTGCAATCGTTGCCGCGCTTTCAGCGAACACGACCTTTGCAATATTTGCTCCAACCCACGGCGCGACAACTCGCTTTTATGCATCGTCGAAACCCCCGCGGACATTATCGCAATTGAACAAACCAATAGCTATCATGGCCGATATTTTGTATTAATGGGACATCTGTCGCCAATTGATGGCGTTGGTCCAAACGAAATTGGCATCAACGATTTAGCTGATTTGCTTACACAAGAAGACACTATAAAAGAAACTATAATTGCCACCAACCCAACAGTTGAGGGAGAAGCCACAGCGCATTATCTTGCCAATTTAATCCGTGCTAGAAAAATTAAATGCACCCGAATTGCCCATGGTATACCTCTTGGCGGAGAGTTAGAGTATACTGATATCAATACCCTAGCGAGAGCGTTGGTGGGAAGAATAGAAATAATATGACCTGGTTAAAAGACTTTTTAGTACTTACATTAATTATCGGCTTGCTTTTTGGGGCCACTCTTGGCCGTTATCCACTTGCTGCGCCTGATGGCGCGCGTTATGCCGAAATCCCTCGAGAAATGGTCGTGACTGGCGATTACATAACCCCACATCTCAATGGCGTAAAATATTTTGAAAAACCTCCTCTGTTTTATTGGCTACAGGCGATCAGCATTAAAGCTTTCGGAGCAAATGAGCTTGCTGTAAGTATCGTTAACGCATTGATGGCGCTAGGCTGCTCATTGCTTATTTATTTTACCGGACGAAAACTGTATGGCCGCTTAAATGGCATCGTTGCAAGCTTTATCTTCGCAACCACCAGCTTAGTTTTCGCTCTTACTCGTGTTGTTACCTTGGATGTAGCGCTCACATTTTTTATTACTGGCAGCCTTTGTTCATTTATGCTTGCAACACAACTGCCTCTCGGCATCAAACGCAGCTCGCATCTCTGGGCGATGTACGTTTTTGCTGCGCTGGCTGTTATGACCAAAGGGTTAATTGGGGCTGTCTTTCCTGCTTTAATTGTTCTAATCTGGACTGTCGTTTTTAATGAATGGCGCAATATAAAAACCTATAGAATAATAAGTGGCTTATTTCTTTTCCTGTTAATTGCCTTGCCATGGCACATTTTAGTCCAAATAAAAAACCCGGAATTCTTTAGATTTTATTTTATTGATGAACACTTTTTACGCTATTCCACTGGCTATGCTGGCCGTTCAAAACCTTGGTGGTTTTTGCCAGCCTTGCTGCTTGGTGGATTATATCCCTGGATGGTGTTTTTACCGCAAACAATTATGAATTCCATACCCAAGCACTTCAATCAATGGCAGCAAAATAAACCAACAATATTTTTAGTAATTTGGGCGCTAACAATTTACGCGTTCTACACTTTTTCTAACTCACAACTAATACCCTACATTTTGCCCGTGTTCCCGCCAATAGCACTGTTAATTGGAAATTATCTTGCAACTTATTGGCAAAGCAACCAGCATCGGCCTATAACTATCGGCTTCAATGTATTACTTACTTTAAATATCGCATTAGGGATTGGCGCCATCGCCGCCATCTTTACTCTTAACTTTAGCGACCACACAATTACAAAACAAAATCTTTATATTGCTGCTGCTTGTGTGATTATCGGCGGCGTTATAAGCATAATAGCCTACCGACGTCGCGGATTGGCTTGGGGATTCACCACATTGACATTGGCTGTGTCTATTTTGTGGTTATATCTCAGCCCGATCATCACAACTATCAACAAACAATCAATTAAACCGTTAATTATTACTTTGCAACAAAAACTAAAACCCGATGAAGAAGTAATTTCCTATGGCCATTACTACCAAGATCTGCCGTTTTACTTACAGCGGATCATTACCGTTGCTAACTTTGCCAACGAGTTAACTTTTGGGATGCGACATCAAGACACAAAAGCATGGATGATTGACACTAAAACCTTCTGGGAGCGCTGGAATAGCAATAAACGTGTATATTTAATCACCGACACAGACAGCTATCGTGCTCTGCAACCAGTCGCTTCAGACAGAATGCACATGGTGGGTAAATACTTGGATGATGTACTGTTAGTTAACATAAAATAATTCTAATCAACTTTAACATTTATGAACATTACAATATTTACCTTAATTTTACTTGCTGTGGTTTTTAATACCGTAGCCCAACTGGTTTTTAAAATAGGTATGGGACAAATTGGTACATTTATTTTTCACTGGTCAAACTTCATTCCTATAATTTTAAAAGTTATTGCTTCTCCATGGATTATTATAGGAATATTTATTTATGTTGGCAGTGTGGGGGTGTGGTTAATGGTTCTTTCACGCACACAAGTAAGCATTGCATATCCATTATCCAGCCTTGCCTATGTTACAAGTGCGATTGCGGCTTATTATTTATTAGGTGAAGATTTATCCATAATAAGAATTGTGGGAATTGCTGTAATATTGCTCGGCGTTTATATGGTGGCGAGGAGTTAACCTATAAACTCTGCCGACGAAGCAGCGCATCATATGCATCCGAGGCGATATTGTTTTGGGGCGCTATGAGACATGGATGTCAAATGCGAGCCCACATGGAAGTGCATTCACGGCGTCCCTAAAACAATATCGTCGAACGGTGCACATAGATGTGTGATCTAATATAAATTTTAAATCATAAGGCTAAAATATGACAGATGAATTCTTAAAATTTGCAGCTCCAGCGATCAACCAAACAACCATTGATGAGGTGGTAGATTGCCTAAAATCAGGATGGCTTGCAACTGGCCCAAGAGTTAAACGCTTTGAAGAAGCTCTAGAAAAATATTTTGAATCGCCACACGTACTTGCACTTACCTCGGGCACTGCAGCTCTGTACCTTACGCTAAAAAGTTTTGGTCTAAAACCGGGAGACGAAGTAATCACAACCCCAATGACTTTTATTGCAAGTCTGAACACTATTGTCCATGCAGGCGCCAAACCAGTGTTAGTTGATGTCGATTTAAAAACTCGTAATATTGATGTTACTAAAATTGAAAGCACAATTACCCCCAATACCAAAGCCATCCTTCCGGTACACTTTGCCGGCATCCCGGTTGATCTCGACCCATTGTATGCGATTGCGAAAAAATACAATTTACGCGTGCTTGAAGATTCCGCGCACGCAATCGGCTCACACTACAAAGGAAAGATTATTGGAAGTTTTGGCGACACTCAAGCCTTCAGTTTCCACCCCAACAAAGTCATGACCACTGGAGAAGGCGGCTGCATCTCTACCCGTGATGACAAACTGGCACAAGAAGTTAAAATTCAACGCTTTCACGGCATTGATCGTGAGGCGTTTAACCGCCATGAAAAAGGCGGCAGTCAAGATTACGATGTCATCCAACCAGGCTATAAATATAATATGCTCGATTTACAAGCGGCAATTGGCATTCATCAGTTAGAAGAGCTAGAAAGCTTTATTGCCAAGCGCCAACTATTGGTTGATCGTTATAATGAAAAACTAGCTGGCTGGCCAGAGCTAACTCTACCGCAACTACCAAATTATGATTGCCGTGTTTCCTGGTATCTCTACGCGCCGTTAATTAATACCGAAATCGCTAATATGGATCGCAATACGTTTATGGAGCATATGAAAGAACACAACATCGGCACTGGCTACCACCATCACGCCGCACATTTATATACTTATTATCAACAGACTTACGGCTATAAACGCGGGCAATTTCCTAACGCAGAAATAATTTCCGATCGAATTGTATCTCTGCCACTTTTCGCTACAATGACACTAAACGATCAAGATCGCGTAATTGCAGCGATGAAAAAAACTTTTAAGAGGTAAACCATGAAACCATACATCAGCGTCGTCATCCCCGTTTACAACGAAGCGGGAAATCTAGAAAATTTATTTGCGCGCCTAACTGCCACCCTGGACAAGCTAAACAAAACCTATGAAATTATCTTTACCAATGATGGAAGCAAAGATACCTCAATGAAAGTTTTGACAGAACTTTACAACCGCCGCCCCACCCAAGTCCGCGTCATAGATTTTCG
>AMFJ01036120.1_pt1 | contig 32451 bp, 25 predicted proteins | sample 427208 | NCBI WGS metagenome assembly AMFJ01 (sample SAMN02954298, study PRJNA114691) | groundwater metagenome | biome: aquatic; feature: subsurface aquifer; material: sediment; isolation source: subsurface aquifer sediment | place: USA: Rifle, CO | collected 2008-08 | reverse complement strand
TGAGTACTGCATCTGGAAAAGAGTTTTGCATACTTTTGATTTCCAAAAGTATGTCCAGCGAAGCGTTTTTTAAAATAAAGAAAATCTGTTCATAAAATAATATTATTTTATGATATGTTTAATCTGCGTACCCAAAAATCAAAAAATCCCTTCTTTTGTATTTCTTTTCTTAATATCATCAATTACCCACGCCAACGCCTTTTGTAATAACGCTCAAATAGCAGGAGAGGCAGGCAATGTAAAGTGCGAGATAATATCCGAACCGTTGATGGCGAGATCCTTCATCGTAAATTGTCATTCTTTCTTTTGAAGTTTTTTCAGTATGATTTTAAGTTTATTTATATCAGAAAGGTCAGCACTATTCTGTAAGGGATTATATTGTCCCAATCTGTCAGCCATAGTGATATCCAGGATATCCATAGCTTTTTCATAGCCCGCTTCACTCAGAAATTTCCTTACTTTTTTCTCCATAGCATCATCTTTGGTCGCAAGTAATTCTTCAGGTTTGTGATGATTATTGATATATCGTGCAATGGTATCAATCTCTTTACTGGAAAATCCAAGCGCTTTGAAATCAGTTCTCGCATATACGGAAGAGCTTCTTCTGTGATTGAGCGGTCCAGCAAGGATAGCTCTGATCTCCTCTTTGGTGAGATTGTCGCCATACGCGGCAAATTGATCCACCTTACCCACATCATGATAGAGCATCCCCAATCTTACGAGCGGATCTTTGCTTATTTTCTGTAATTCAAACAACGTGAGCATCGTGTGAGCATAGATATCAAACGGATGATATCTGATAGGCTGCTCAATATGTTTCGTCGCATACAATGCAGGGAAGAGATGTTCCAAAAGTTGCGCTTCATCAAGCAATGCGGCAAAACCAAAGGGATTACCAAAGGTAAACGCTTTCATGATTTCATCTTTGATCCTTTCTTTTGCGATATTTTTTATCAATGCATGATTTTTCTTCAGACTATTCCACGTCGCTTTCTCAAAATCAAAAAGCTTTATTTTTTTGTTGTCTCCCTTGATAAGGGGAGATGCCGAAGGCAGAGGGGTTTGTTTTAATGTTTTAATATTTGAATCTTTTAATTTCTCATTCAATACATTCACAAGCCTGATTGCTCTGATGATTCTCAAAGCATCTTCCATAAATCTTTTATCGGGTTCTCCGACACATTTCAATCTTTTATTGATGATATCATTGATCCCTTTGTGCGGATCTACTATGATTCTGAGTTGTTTGTTCGCTTCAGATTTTTTACCTGCTACAAAAACTGTCGTTGATTTAAGCATCGTTGCAAGATGTTCTGCTTGAAATTGTCCATCAACAAAAAGCTTTTCAATATGCTTATGGTCTTGGACAATGAATATATTCAAATCTTTGATATAGAGATGTCTATGATCATCGAGTCTTTTGAGGAATATTTCATCATCAGTATATTTGTGTATTATTTTCTTATCAATCAATGAAGTATATTCCTTTTTGTAAGGAACATTGGTATAGTACATGCAGTTGATTGTAAAATCTCTTCTGTTGGAATCCAAAAGCAGATCATTGCTTCGCGTGATCTCTCCCGGATGCCTAAAGTCAGCATAATCGCTTTCTGTCCTCAAGGGAGTAAGCTCATATTTAATTTCTACAGAATTTGCAGCTTTCGCTTTTTGTATCAAAGTAATAGTGCCGAATTTTTCCGTGATGAAATGTGATATCCCTTTTTTATCTATAGCATCATAAATAGCTGTCGGTTCACCCGCCATCGTGAAATCTATATCCGTAGGTTTTTTATCTATACCCAAAAGGAGATCCCTCACGCATCCTCCTACTAGGAAAATATTGTGGGTATCTTTTATTCTTTTTTGGAGTAAATTGATATGGGTATCGAGGTTCTTGAGATATTCAAAATATAGCATGGAATAATTAGATTACGAATTAAGAATTACAAACCTGCCTGCCGGTAGGCAAGGTTACGAATTATGAATAGATAACAATAGTAATATAGGTAAAGCCGTTGGCTTTTCAAGAAAAGAAAAAAATCTGCATTTTTCATCAGATTTATTTTTATTGCTTATCAGATGTAATTCATCTGGGCAAGCGGGGAATCGAACCCCGAACCTTGTCCTTAAGAGGGACCTGCTCTAGCCAATTGAGCTACTCACCCATATATATGGGGTGAGTATATATAGATATCAAGAAAAAAATCAACTATATCTTCGTTATTATCTCTTTTTTTTACTTGTCACTTTAGTACACTACTATATATAGTTAAATTCTTAGTTCTTAATCCAAAAATTATGCGTTTTTATGATGAAGTGACGATAGCCGTCCAATCCGGAAAGTGAGGTGATGGAACGGTTACATGAAGAAGAGAAGCAGGAGTCGCTTTTTGATGACCCTCAGGAGGAAATGGAGGTAAAGGATGATCAGTCATCTTGCAAGCGCTCAAAGATGAAAATACGCTCCAAGGATTCAGATATAGAGCAGCTTTCAAAGCTGATGTCGGAGAACCAGGAAGATCAAGAGATCAATACGGATCAAATGCAGAAAATTTGATTTTGTATGTCCCGGTAGGCACACTTATAAGAGACAAGATAACGGATGAAATACTCCATACTTTTACTGAAGACGGAGAACAATATATCGTAGTGCATGGAGGTGAAGGAGGAGTCGGGAATATCCATTTCAAAGACGCCGTTCATCAGTATCCGACTTTTTGTCTGCTCGGAGAACCCGGACACAAAAAAGAGATCGTACTAGAATTGCAATTGCTCGCCGATGTGGCATTGATCGGGACACCAAGTGTCGGGAAATCAAGCATTATCAACAGTATCTCAAATACAAAAGCTAAAGTCGCCGACTATCCGTTTACGACTTTGGTCCCAAATCTTTGATCAGTAACAGCCTTAAATACCAATTTCAATGTCATAGATATCCCAGGTCTCATCAAAGGTGCAGCCGAAGGGAAAGGATTGGGAAATGCTTTCTTGCGTCATATCCTCAAAGCAAGAATTTTCTGTATGATCGGTGATATTTCTAGATATGACAAATGAATCACGGAGATCCCAGAATTGTTGGACGAAATCTGTACCTACACGCGTACAAAATTCAGCAAAAATCCAGAAGAGGTAGAGATCCAAATCAGAGAAGATAAAGGTATGATCACCTTGTTTATCTACGAAGAAGGAAAACTAGTCATCGAAAAAAGGATGCTCTTCCTCATCAACAAATATGATCTCGTAAACGACGCAGATATCCTCAAAGAATACAAAGCGCAATTCCGAAAACAGATCCTAGATTTTTTCAAAAAGAATAAAATCTGAACCAAGATCACGAAAAAACTCCTTGAAGAGTATACCTTTACAATCTCGGCAGCGACCCATTTTGGTGTCGATGAACGATTAAAGAAAGTAGTTGATGTGCTCAAAAAAACTGATGTCCAAGAAGTGTATCAGATAGAAAATATCCCTGCTCCTGAGACAAAACCAAAGGAAAACTATATCAAAAATATCAGTGAACAGGAAAAAGAGGTTTTGGTCAACGAAAAATATATTGCAGCATGAGATGCTCAGTATGTGAACGTGCGAGAGATTTACAATGAAGAATTCGCCAAGATTGTCTGGATGCTTCAACGAGGAAATGATGAAGCAGAAGCACGATTCTGGAAACAACTCGGTCAAAAATGATTCTTAGCGGAATTTGAGAATAGAGGAATCCAAAAAGGTGATATCTTCAAAGTAATGAGTCCATACGAAGGACAACCACATAAGTATATACAATATTAAGATTAAAAAATTATGAAAATTAGTAAGATTAAAAGATTTAAAAAAAACTAGTACCAGCACCAAATTTTTTAATCTTCTCAATTTTTTAATCTTTTAATTATATTGTCATGTTCACTATCCTCAGTATTTCAGACTCAGATAAACATCGGAAGTCCGTCGTAGAGGAGTATACCAAACGTTTAGGGAAATCAGTCAAAATAGTTGATATAAAGCCGAGTAAAAATGGAAATAATCAGCAGATCATCGCCAAAGATACAGAGACGATAATCGCTCATCTCCAGAAATTTTCTGATGTCACAAAGATAGTATTGAGCAAAGAAGGTAAAGTCGTAGATACGATGCAGTTCGCTGCTTTATGCAGAAATAAGAATCTTGTATTTATTATCGGTTGACCGTATGGACTTGATGAACCCGCATTATCAAAGCATATAGACGGTAAAATTTCTTTCGGAGCTATCACGCTACCTCACGGTCTAGCTAAAGTCACGTTATTAGAGCAGATATATAGGATTGGAACCATAGAACAGGGCAAGAGTTATCATTACTAAATTAGACTTGACATTATATATAAAATATATATAAATATAAAACAAACAAAAAAACAAATATAAAAAAAATGAAAAAAATAACAATCATCGTTGTGCTTATCGTTATGACGATAGCAACACAGGCTCAAAGTGGAATAGATCTAACCAATCATTTCAAAAATCAGAAAACTGATAGTACTACAGAAAGTATCCCAGCAATAGCATATTTTGCAGCAGGACTACTCATCTTCTTATGTATAGTATCAATGAGACAGAGGTATCTTGCTTCAAAAGCAAGATTAAATTCAAAGCTTCAAAAGTAGTCGAACATGAAAAGTTTAGAAATCGGGAGGTATTACTCCTGATTTTTTTTAAAGCATTGACTTTATCTATTATTTATGTATCAAATACATTCACAAAAACAAAAAACTAATCTAAAAAAAACAAATTCTATGAATGAAGCAAAAGAACGTATCAAAGCTAAGATCAATTTCTCACTTTTTTTCCCTCAGGTAGTATGTCCTGAATGTAATCAAGGTTGGAATGGAACTGATCTCACAGATTATGTAAAGAAATTTTCTGGCATCAAATCATTTCCTGCTGGGGAATATGTAGGAAAATCCCTCAAAACTATATGGGAAGCCTACCAACAAAAAACGGATGCTGAATATCATCTGCCAGATGATCATCGCCTCCACAATAAAAAATACATTGATGATTCACCGCATTCTAAATTCCCAACCATTAAGATGAATCCTTCCGGATATTATCCTAATAATCTTGGACAAACTAATTTCGAACATATTTTGGAAGAGGGGGATATCGTGGAATTTTGGATAGTGAAATGTTTGCACAAAAAGTGTTTACGTATCTATCTGGATACGCAAGCAGAAAAAGAATTTAGTGAAATATTCCAAAAAGCAGGTTTCCAAAACTATACATTGAAGGCAATCCCCAATGAATACAGAGGATGTCGTAAACGTAATTGTACGGTATGTACTGCCTGGTTTCTAGTGGCAACACAATACGGAGTATTCAAGATTGGATGGCGTAATCATGTAGTAGCTATCACTTGGCCTGAGGGCAAAAATTTTCTTTCTATTTTTGGAGATCATCATGGTACTAAAGATAGCTCTGGTATCCATGTATATGGAGAACATAACGCAATTGCATGTCTTACAAGAATTTGTGAAGAACTGACACGTGTTAACGTATAAAGCAGATCGGGAGGTATTCTTCCTGATTTTTTTTTGTTATATGCATTGACTTTACCTGCTATTTATCTATTTTTAAATCCACAAAAAACAAAAAATATAAACATAAAAAAATAAATGTATGGACACAACAACACAACCGTGGTATGACACGAAAGAGGGCATTGAAGCTCAGCTTACTACTGTAAAAAATTTTCATAATCTCATAGAAGCACGTAAAGCAGCATATGAGAGAAAAGAAAAATTAAATGAGTTTTATGTAGTACAAGGCGCCTATAACTTGGATGATAGTGGAAAATGCTCCAGATTCCAAGGTGATAATCTGCCAAAAGACCTTCCTCTTGTAGCAAAACATGAAGAATTCTGGTCATTGATACGCAAGTACGATGCGAGCAGAAATGCACTGACTCTCGATGAAATCGAGCAAGATCAGCAAAAAGCAAAAGAATCAGGGAGGCCATGGCCTACAAGCTATGAAGTGATTATCAATAATGAAGTCCCGCCTTTGTCTTGGGTGGTATGTAGTGAATGCAGAGCAGGTTGGCATATGGGTGATATCACTGATTATGTCAAAGAAGAGCATATTGTCCAATTATTTCCCGCTGGGGAATATGCAGGTAAATCACTAAAAACTATGTGGGAAGCATACCGACAAAAAACGGATGCTGAATACAATGCGCCTCCAAAATATCGTGTGCGTAACATAAAGAACGTGACTACAAGTAATGTACGCGGATTTTATCCCAACAATAACGGGATGACTGATCCTGAATATATCCTTCAAAACAGGGATATGGTGAGTTTCGAAGTGGTGCGATGCTTTCATAAGCAATGCTTAGAAACACATCTCAATCCTAATGGTAAGGAAAAAGAGACGTCAATGTTTCAAAAAAAGGTTTTCGAAAGAAACTAAAGCATAATATAAATCGGGAGGTATCACTCCTGATTTTTTTTATCCATCAGAATTTATTTTAAAAGATTGAAAGGGAATCGTAAATGAAGAAGTAGTCAATGCTCTTTTGGTTCTTTATAAGATGTCCGAGCCGGGTACATTCTAAAAAAACGAACTAGATGTTGTAGCGAGTTTTATAAAGAACTAGACCTCTTTGGTGACTTTCTGGGTCAATGCCAGAAAGTTACTCTCCGAAGGAAAAAAAATGTTTTTTGAAAAAAAATAAATTGTTTTGTTTCCTATATAAATCAATGTTAGAAAGTATACAATAAAACTCTAAGCATAACGATTACAGTTTTTTTATAATTGCAATTTTGCTCCCAATCCCTATAGTTTCGGCTGAAAGAAATTCAAGATAATTAGCGAGACAGATTAGAAATTCGGGATACATATGATTCCAAACTTCTAATCTGTCTAATTACGAGTATTTTCTTTTAACTTTTATCCTCATTATTTTTTTCATGGCTATCAAAAAAAAAGTATTTGAAATCCACGCTCAGTCATTTGACCGAGAAGGGAAAAAACTCTCGTTTGAAACGGGAAAATTAGCAGTCCAAGCAGACTGTTCGCTTAAACTCCAATTCGGAGACAATGTACTTTTGTGCTCTACCGTAATGGAAAAGAATCCAAGACCAGACTCAGATTTTTTGCCGCTTATGATCGATTTCAGAGAAAGTTTTTCTGCAGCAGGAAGACTTGGAGGAGCTGCGTATAGAAGAAGAGAAGGGAGACCTTCCGATTCTGCAGTACTTTACTGTAGGCTTACAGATAGAGCATTGAGACCTATGTTTCCAAAGGGAATGATCAATGACGTAGTCATCAGTATCACGCCACTCGCTCTTGATCAAGAATTGGATCTTGGAGTTGCGACTATTATCGGATCATCAGTATCTGTAATGGCTGCGGGGTTACCATTTGATGGACCCGTAGGTGCAGCACAGATCGGATATATCGATGATAAATTCATCATCAATCCTACGAGAGCTGAATGAGAAAAAAGCTTGTTCTTATTACTAGTAGCAGGTAAAAAATGATCAATCAATATGATTGAAGCGGAAGCGAATGAAGTACCAAAAGATTTGCTCAAACAAGCATTTGAAATAGGTCAAAAAGCTATCGATGCATCATGCGATTTTCAAGCTGCATTCCTTAAGACACTTACGATAACGCCTAGAGAAATTGTTTATAATAAGCCCTCAGAAGAACTTATCGCGTATATCAGCAATATCCTTACCAAAGAAAAATTACAGCCACTTACGGGAAATACCAAAGTGCCTTTCAATGATATCTCTTCTGCTCTAGAAAAAGAGGTAATGGAAATTGCCAAAGAACATATCGCTAACAATGAAAAAACTGATTTCACACAGACTAAGATCAAAATGTGAGTATTCAATGTAATCAAATATTTTCTCCGTCATCGTACTTTGGATACAGGAAAAAGAATCGACGATAGGGATCAAAAAGATATCAGACCGATCTTTTGTGAAGTAGGAGCATTACCTAGAGTGCATGGATCAGGATTATTCCGGAGAGGTGATACGCAAGTATTGACGACAGTGACTTTAGGAGGACCAAAAGAATATCTGATTCTCGACGACATGGAAAACCATAACGTACATCAGAGATATTTCCATCATTACAACTTCCCTCCATTTTCTGTAGGAGAAGCAAAAGGTACGAGAGGAGCAGGAAGAAGAGAAATCGGACATGGAAGATTGGCAGAAAAGGCGTTGGAGAAAATGCTTCCTTCAATGATAGATTTTCCCTACACAATTAGAGCTGTTTCTGAATGTTTAGGTTCAGGATGATCTACATCTATGGGATCTGTTTGTGGATCGACATTATCGCTTATGGACGCTTGAGTGCCTATCAAGAAACCAGTTGCAGGTATCGCAATGGGACTTATGACTGAACATGATGATGACGACAATATAACTAAATATATGGTGCTTAACGATCTTATGGCGACTGAAGATTTTACAGGAGATATGGATTTTAAGGTTGCAGGAACCAGAGATGGGATCACTGCTATCCAATTGGATACGAAATTAAAAGGGATCACTATGGATATCATATTTGAAACTCTCGATAGATCTATCGAAGGATATAATGAAATCATGGACCTTATGATCCAGACTATCGCTGAACCAAGAGCTGCAGTAGGACAGTATGCACCAAAAATACAAATCATCCATATCAAACCTGATAAAGTCAGAGAAGTCATCGGAAAAGGCGGTGATGTGATCAATGGTATCATCGATGCAAATGATGGTGTGAAGATTGATTTTGAAGATGATGGAACGTGTTATATAGGTCATAGAGATCAAACAGTCATTGATAGAGTGATAGCAATCATCATGGATATAGTGGCTGATCTCGAAGTAGGGCAAGAGTTTGACGCGAAGATCAAGAGAATCGAGGACTACGGATTGTTTGTAGAGCTTCCAAAAAAGAAAATGGGACTCTGTCATATCTCCAATCTCGGAGAAAAATTGAGTACACCGCTTACTGCACATTTCAAACTCGGTCAAGTCATCAGAGTAAAGATCAAAGGTATCGATCCAGACGGTAAAGTAGCAGTGACTAAAATTTAATTTTTAATATATCTCAATGAAAATCATAAAATCTTTTTTCAAAAATCTGCTAATTTTAATTGCTGTATTTATTGTGTTAGCGTTTATCAATCGATGGTATCTCGGGGGATTCTCAAAGCTTGAAGCTAAAGAGCAGAATATGGGTCCTTATACGATAGCGTATACTCAGTTCGTAGGTGAATACGGCAAGGTATGACCTTCGATGACCAAAGTATATGAAATACTTTCTGGTGCAGGTATTGTATCTTCTACAGGTGCAGGCATCTATTATGATAATCCAGTAACAGTTTCATGAGCAAATCTGAGAAGCGATGTCGGAGCAGTGATTGACCCGCAAGATGCAAAGAAACTAACGAGCAATAAAGATATTAAGATCACTACAATTCGTGCGGGAACCAAGATAGTTGTTGAATTTCCTCTAAGAAATATAGTATCCTATATGATAGGGCCTATGAAAGTCTATCCTGTCATCACAAAATACAGGGAAGAAAAATGATATACCAATACATCTCCTATGATAGAATTGTATGATAATGAAGCAAAAAAAATCTACTATATCGCCGAAATCACAAAGTAAATCATAAAATTACGATTTGTACAGTCAAAAGACGCTCAAAATGCGTCTTTTTTTTATATTTTTTGCAAAAAAGCAGAGGAGTGGATATACTTAATTATAAGTCTTTTAGACACTTATTATCTGCAATGAACAAATACAAACAACATGAGTTACATCCAGAGTGATCAGAAACACATCCAAAGGAGCATCATCATTATGAGAGCACCGAAGCTGAAATTGTTGATAACTTAAGAAAACAATCAGAAACAATGAAATCTGATATAGCAGCATTCAAAAGATTAGCTCAGTGTTTTTATAATTTTAAAAAAATTAAGGACAGTGAAAAAAAAATGGATGAAAAAAGACAAGAAAAAATGATTCCAGGAACTCTCTATAACTTGATAAAATATGAAGGAAAGAATATGTTGATTCAGTTAGAAAGTGGGAATTTTGATAATGAAATGTTTATGAAAAAAGAAAAAGAAGAAGAAAATGGGCCATTTTCTAATAGTCCCTTACCTTTATTTGTTGTAGGTATAGCAGCAGATGAAACAAAAAAAATATCCTCTCCAACCACATTTCTCAATAATAATGCAGTGATTATCTCTCATAAACCATGAAAAATAATGCCTCCTCCATGAGGTGGAGAACATCAAGCAAAAGAAATTGATTATAATCCTATAACTATCTATCATTATAATGAGGCATTTAATAACCTTCAAAAAGCATTATTCATAAGGATGTTTGATAGTGGAGAAAAAATAATAAAAAAAAGAATGGAAGAAATAAGTAAACTCCAGAAAATTTCTGAAAAGGAATTCCTTATACTAAGGAGAAGAAAAGACGAATATTATACTGATGCAGAAAAAGCGATTTTTCAAATGCTCGAAGATATGAGCGATGAAGAGAGTGATATGTATACAAATTTACAAACATTTGTTATACCGCAAAATTCTTAATTCGTAATTTTTAATTTGTAATTAAATGAAAATGGCCTTAAATTTCAACACGTTCAAAGTAGTGGATGTAAAAAATCCTAGTAAAAACTGTACAGAAATCTATTTTTCTGATGGTAAAGAAAATGATCTTAAAAAGACTTCTCTTATACTTTTTGAACAACAGGTGAAATATATTCTCACCGAACAATATGATACTCATAAGAGAGTGAAGATATATATCATGGATGATGATGGTGATCCTATCGTGATAGATTTTCATCCTGATGAATACGCATTTTTTGAAGCATTCTTCTTGGCATTATATAACAAGAATATATAAAATTAAATTTAGAATTTATAATTGTTGTCATTGCGAGGAGGAATGAAATGACGACAAAGCAATCTAAATTAAATATTAAGATTGCTTCTCCCGCCCAAGCGGGATCGCAATGACAAAATAAAAAAATACCAAAATTATTCATTATTCATTTTTAATTATTAATTATGTCGAAATGAACCTTACTGCCATCAAAACAGTTGCTGAGGATATCAAAAGCATCAAAATCCAGTGAGCGACGAATATCGCCAAAGCAGGAATAGATATTTTGGCCAAAGAGATAAAAAAACAGAGTTTCAAATCCGTTAAGGAATTTGATTCTTTTTTGAAATTAGCGGTAGTGTTGCTCAGACAAGCGAGAGCTACAGAACCCATGCTATTCAATGGACTCAAATACTGTTTAGCGAGTTATAAGGCTTTATTAGATAAGCAGCCTGCCCGCCCCTCTGGCGGGGCTGATCTCAAAACAATCACGACTAAATTATTCCAAGCATGCAAAAGCTATCTAGGTGATATCGAAAGAGAGGAGGCTTTGAGGCCATTGATCTGAGCAAAGCTTATCAAAAAAAATATGAACATCGTGACCCACTGTCATTCTTGATCAGTAGTGAAATTGCTCGTGACAGCACACAAGCAAGGCAAAAATATCCATGTATACAATACCGAATCAAGACCATTATATCAGTGAAGAAGGACTTCTCAAGATCTGTTGAAGGCAGGGGTGCCTGATACGATGATAACAGATGATCTAGCACCGTTTTTCGTTGATAATCTCTATGATTCGGATATACATATTGATATGCTTATTATAGGTTCTGATGCGATTAAAATGGATGGAAGTGTCTATAACAAAGTAGGAAGCTTCTCTCTGGCATTAGCGGCTTGGCATTCCAAGATTCCCGTGTATATCGTAGGAAGTCTGACCAAAGTGGATACAGAAAATACGGTAAAGATAGAACAGAGATCTGGCAAAGAACTTCGACCGGATGCTCCCAAGGGACTTGAGATCATCAACTATGCATTTGATAAGGTTCCGGCAAAATTCATCACCGGCATCATCACTGAATATGGGATCATCAAACCCAAAGATATCAAGAAAGTGGTTAAGAAGAATCTTCCATGGATGATAAAATAATATTTTAAATTCAAACAAATGAAAGATGGTGAATCAATTTTCGAGAGAATATTTTTGGAAGAACATAATAAAAAATTCCTTGAATGAAAAAAGGGATGATCTTTCTGATAAGATAAAAGAGATAGTTTGAGATAAGGCAAAAGATATTTTTGTCGTTTTTGATAAAATATACAATCAAAAATTAGATATAACAAAAAAGGTCTTTTGAGAAAAATACTGAGTATATGCACTCTATCTGTTAGACATCTTGAATGGTTTACAGCAAGACCCCAAAATGGATGGAAAGAATAAAAAAGAGCTGACAAGGATGAGTAAGATTTTACAGTCTGGATATGATAAATTGTTAGAAGATAATATGACAAAAACATCTGTAGATGATATTCAACGGTTGAAAGGGATATGATTTTTGGAAGAAGATATAATAAGATTATTGGATAGGAATGATGGGGTTAAAACGATTAATTTGTTAAAAGAAAATTATAAAAAAGCATATATCATACTAGGAGATGTGAAATATATCCATGAAATCTTAAACCAATTCAATGGATACGAAAAATTAAAGACATTGATAAGCAAATGATTGAATATCCAAAGCATAGTACCATTTAATGGACATCATTTATTGCAGATAGTAAGAAATACGGGACGAGAAGAGAAATTAGAATATTTTGAAGATAAAGATAAGGTTGAAAAATTAATTAAAATATGATTTAGTGCTTATAATTTATCATCAATAGTGAGAAATATAGGTCGAGAAGAGAAATTAAAATATCTTGAAGATGAAGGTAATATAGAAAAATTTAAAGAAATATGATTAAATGTATCAAATTTAACACAGATAATAAGAAATATAGACCGAAAAGAGAAGTTAAATTACTTTGAAGACAAAGAGGAAATGGAAAATTTGAAGAATTTGTGATTTGAAATATGAGATTTATCTACCATAGTGACAAACGGAAAGCGAGAAGAAAAGCTAAATTATTTTAAAGATAAAGATAAAATTGAAAATTTGAAAAAGATATGATTTAATGGATCACATTTAGCAGAGATAATGTCCTGATGAGGTCGAGAAGAGAAATTAGAATATTTTGAAGATAAAGATAAGATTGAGAATCTAAAGAAAATAGGATTTGATGGATATAATTTATTACAGATAATAAGAAATGCAGAGCGAAAAGAAAAATTAAATTATTTCCAAGACAAAGAAAAAATGAAAAATTTAGAGAAATTATGATTTAAAATGCCAGAATTGTCACAGATAGCAAGAAATGCAGAACGAAAAGAGAAGTTAGATTATTTTGAAGACAAAAAAAACATAAAAAATATAGAAAAATTAAAGAAATTTTGATTTGAATCATTATATTTAGCACAGATAGTAAGAAATACAGGTCGAAAAGAGAAATTAAAATATTTGGGGAGTAAAAAGAGAATTGAAAAATTAGAAGAAATAAGATTCAAACCCTGACATTTAGCGGAGATAGTAAGAAATTCAGGTCGAAAAGAGAAATTAAGATATTTTGAGAATGAACATAAAATGAAAGCTTTAGAAGAAATGTGATTCAGGCCATGACATCTAGCAGAGATAGTATCGTGATGAGGTCGAGAAGAGAAATTAAAATACTTTGAAAATCAGAATAAAGTTGAGAATTTAAAGAAAATATGATTTAATGGATCGCATTTATCTCAGATAGTGGTATGATGAGGTCGAAAAGAGAAGTTAGAATATTTTGAAGACAAAGAGAAAGTCGGAAAATTAATGAAAATGTGATTTAATGGATATAACCTGGCACAGATTGTGGCCTGATGAGGTCGAAAAGAAAAGCTAGAGTATACTCTCAATCATGGTAACGAAATCTTAAAAAAGATTTCTCATGATTACTATGCAAAAATATGTCAAAAGCATGATCGAAAAGCATGATTTCAAGGATTATCCAAAGAGGGTCCTATCACCAGACCAAAATTTGTAAAAAAGATAGTGGAAAAGAAGTCTTCATGGGAAGAGATATCTATGGAAAATGAATTGATATAGATTTGACAGATACAAAAAAAGTAGTATAATTATTATAGAGAATATGGAGAAATGAAAACATGGTCATTGCGAGGAGGAATATAATGACGACAAAGCAATCTAAAATAAAAACTAAGATTGCTTCATCCGCCACAGCGGATTCGCAATGACAAACAATAAAAAAAATATCATCATCCTTCAACGTTTCAATCTTAATAACCTTCCAATCTTAATAATCTTTTAATCTTTTAATCAGAATCAATGGACATCAAAGAACTGAGAGCTACGCTCAATTCACATCAAGCAGCGTATGTAAACTTGGATTTGCCCAACCCGCAAAATGGTGAATATATGCTCTGCGCATTTCATCTCGTGCCGGGAGAAGGTTTGAACTTCCTTCAGGCTGCCTGTGAAGTATCAGCAGAATCAAGTACGGGAACAAATTTTCTTGTAAGGACAGAGACACCATTCTCTCGTGAAATGAATTCACTCGTCTATAAAATAGATCTCGAAAGAAACCTAGTTTGGATAGCCTATCCACGAAGATTATTTGACCGTGGAGGAAATGTTCAGAATATTCTGACGTATATCGTAGGAAATGTGCTTTGAATGAAACAGATCAATGCATTGAAATTACTTGATGTCCGGTTTCCTTCATCAATGTTAGAACAATATGACGGACCAAGTTACACTTTGGATGATATGAGAAAATATCTGGATGTATATGAAAGACCGATTTTGGGAACCATTATCAAACCTAAGATGGGACTCACTTCTGCTGAATACGCTGAAGTGGCATATGACTTCCGAGTGGGTGGTGGTGACTTCGTCAAAAACGACGAACCACAAGCAAACCAGGATTTCTGTCCGTATGATAAGATGGTGAAACATATCGCTGAAGCTATGGCCAAAGCAGTCAAAGAGACCGGGCACAAAAAAGTGCATTCATTCAATGTATCAGCAGCCGATTATGATACGATGATTTCAAGATGTGAAATGATCAAAAATTCATGAATGGAAGCAGGTTCATATGCATTTTTGATTGATGGTACAACAGCAGGATGGATGGCAGTACAGACGCTCAGAAGAAAATATCCTGATGTCTTTATCCATTTCCATAGAGCAGGACATGGAGCATTCACCAGACCAGAAAATCCGATAGGATTCACCGTATTAGTATTATCAAAATTCGCGAGACTAGCAGGTGCCTCAGGTATCCATACCGGAACAGCCGGAGTAGGTAAGATGGCAGGAAGTCCTGAAGAGGATATCACTGCTGCACACAATATCCTCAACTTAGTGGCTGAAGGGCATATATTCCATCAATCACGAGGGACTATTCCAGAAACTGATGATGACTTCATCAGAGACATCCAAGAAGATATCGCACATCATACCGTATTACAAGATGACTCACGAAGAGCAGTCAAAAAATGCTGCCCGATCATCTCAGGAGGGCTCAATCCGACATTATTAAAACCATTTATAGATGTGATGGGTAATGTAGATTTTATCACCACGATGGGAGCATGATGTCATGCACACCCGGGGGGAACACAAAAAGGTGCAACCGCTTTGGTGCAATCATGTGAAGCATACAAGGCATGAATAGATATCCATGAATACGCAAAAACTCACAAAGAACTAGCTCAGGCAATTGAATTCTTTGAAAAGAATTTGAACAAGGATATCAAACACGCCGAGAGAAACGAAATAAGCTAATTTCTAAATTATAAATTCTAACTTCTAACTTCTAAATTTAATTATTTTGTTTCTAAATTCTAAATTCTAAATTAAATGTTTTAACCTTTAAATTATATTATCATGATTATTAATTTAATTTACATGTTCTTGATCGTAGTATGAATTTATTTTGGTGTCGTCAACTATCTCAAAACCAAAAGATGGGAGATATTTTTGGTTCTATGAATTTTTTTATTCTCTTTGGGTCTTGAATTTGACCGGATGAATAGGGGATCCTATCAATTAGATGTAAATGATATCTTATGGACTACCAGAGATATCCTATGGACATTCATCATGATTTTTTTCTTTCAACATATGAAAAAAATTTTTGTATTTGATGGTACTCCATCCACAAATTCAAAGATAAAAACAAAAATAATCTCTAAAAAGAGATAGATTTTATTTATGAATCACAATAAAAATGAAGAAAATCAAATCCGCAAAAAAAGCAGTTTTTACGGCAAAAACAAAAATAATCGATATCCATGAAGGAGACGAATTAGTCGTATTGATCAACGAACAGGATGCATGGGAACATGGAATTACGAGTATGGATAAAGTATCTCTCATCTATGAAGGTAAAGAATTTGTCTTTGATGCAGATCTGAGCAATACTTATGTGCAACGTGGAGAAATAGGGATATATGAAGATATCCAAGAAAAATATAAGATACAAGGCGGACAGCTTGTCACGATAGCATTCACCAAAAATACTTCAGAATCTCTGGAAGCGCTCAAAAAATGATTGACGGGCAAAAGACTCAACCAAAAAGAGATATTGGCGATTATGAAAGATATTTCAAATAACCGTTTTACGGACATCCTGACTACGTACTTTTCTGCGATGGGATTTTTCTTCCCTTCAAAGGATGAGGATCTTTATCGGATGGCAAAAGCGATGGCAGAGAGCGGTGAAATGCTTCATTTTCCATGAGTAGTCGCTGACAAGCATTGTATGGGAGGCGTACCCGGAAACGAAACGACGATGATTATAATCCCGTTGCTTGCTTCACTAGGCATCAAGATGCCGAAGACATTTTCCAAAGCAATCACCACACCAGCAGCAACCGGTGAATGTGTGAGCGTGCTTATGGATATTTCATTCAGCAAAAAAGAGATTGAAGATTTAGTCAAAAAAAATAACTGCTGTTTGGTACGAGGTGGAGGATTGGATCTCGCTCCCGCTGATGAAAAACTCATCAAGGTAGCATATCCGTTATCTATGCAATCCTACTCAAGGACTATCGTCAGCATCATGGCAAAAAAATATGCGATGGGTATCAATCATTCGCTTATCGATATCCCCGTTTGACCCACAGCAAAAGTGCCTGATATGAAAACAGCAAGAATATTGAAAAAGAAATATGAATACGTAGGAAAAAAACTCGGCATGAAAGTTGATGTAGAGCTGACTTCTGCATTAGAACCCATCGGTGCAGGTGTAGGAGCAGTATTGCAAGTGAGAGAAGTCTTGAGAGTCTTGCAGCAGCATGCAAAGAGACCGATGGATCTTGAAACCAAAGCGGTATTTCTTGCATCCAAGATCATTGAACTTGTCGGCCTAGCAAAAGGTAAAGACGCAGAAAAACTTGCTTATGGACAGCTTATCAGCGGTAAAGCGCGAACGATGATGCAAAAAATAATTTCAGCACAAAAGGGTGACCCTACAGTCCTCTCTGAAGAATTAGGATTAGCGAAAATCCAAAAGGATATCATAGCGGAAAAATCAGGAAAAGTGAAATATATCGATATGAAAGTCGTAAACGTAGTCGCGAGAACGCTCGGTTCTCCACTAGATCTACAAGCAGGTCTCTATCTCCACAAAAAGCTCGGTGATACCGTCAAAAAAGGTGACATCATCTATACGATGTATGCAAATGACCAAGGTAAAATCAGTCTCGCAAAAGAGTTTTTGGATGATAAGAAGATGTACGAAATCGCATAAGTGATTTGGTCATTGCGAGCCTGTCCGCCGTGGTGGAGAATGTAATGACGAAGCAATCTAAAATAAAAAGACAAGATTGCTTCGTTTCACTCGCAATGACAAAAATAACAAACTCTAAATTCTAAATTAAATATTCTGTTTCGTTTCTAAATTGAACCCCGCAAGGCGGGGCTGCCTTCTCCCCTTCGAGGATAAATAAATTTTAAATTCTAAATTCATTTTATATGACCAGTATCATAATGTCCATGGGACCAGCAAACAATAGTGAATCACAGCTTATCAGATGTTATGAAAATGGTATCAGGATACTGAGGTTTAATTTTCCTCATTACACGCAAGAGACGACAAAAAGAGATGCGGATGTCGCACATAGCGTTGAACAGAAAATCGGAGGGAAGTTCCAATTGCTGCTTGATACCGAAGGACCGGAGATCAGAACAGGTGCATTAGAAATACCTATCGAGTACAAGGTAGGAGAACTTTTCAAAATATATACCGACGAAAGCAAACGTGATCCCAAATGATTATTTTGTGATTATCCGACTCTAGTAGAAGATGTGAAGATCGGGACGCTCATCAAAATCGATGCAGGACTGCTTGAGGCAGAAGTCGTAGAAAAATGATCAGAATATATAGTGGTGAAATCGTTGAATGATTTTGCTGTAGGATCTAGAAGGCATCTTAATCTGCCCGGTATCCACTACAATTTACCGGGTATCACAGCGAGAGACAAAGAGAATGTCCTGTTCGCTATCAAAAATAATTTTGATTATGTCGCATTGAGTTTCACGAGAAAATCAGATGATGTCAGGGAGCTGAGAAATTTTCTCAACACCAACGGCGGAGAACATATAAAAATAATTTCCAAGATAGAGAATCAGGAAGGGGTTGATAATATAGATGATATCATCGATGCGAGTGATATGATTATGGTTGCTAGGGGAGACCTAGGGACTGAATTACCCGTAGAAACGATTCCTGGACATCAGATGCATATCGTCAAAGAGTGCAAGATAAAAAATACACCTGTAATCGTAGCGACACAGATGTTGGAGACTATGATCACCAACCCGATACCTACGAGAGCGGAAGTGAGCGATATCTTTTATGCGGTACGCGAAGGCGCTGAATACATCATGCTTTCATGAGAGAGCTCAGTCGGAAAATATCCTTTAGAATGCATCAAAGTCATGAACAAAGTTATCGCTGAAGCAGAGAAATATAAGTAAATATTTTTAATGTTAAGTTCTCAGTGCTAAGTTTTAAGTAAAAAAAATACCAACGTTTTTCACTATTCACTTTTCACTATTAGTTAAATTTGTTATTCCCTATATCGTTTCTTAAGTCTTTTTAAAAGGGCAAGGATATGTGCATGTGCTTCTAGCCCGATTTTTTTTAGTTTTTCAAAATTACGTGTCCGGAAATCACCGAGATATGATCATCATATCACGAAATCCACGAGCCAGTTATTGATTTTTTTTTCTAATTTTCTAAGCATTACTAATTCACTACGTTCATGATAAAAAAATAGACAAATGTCCCGATTTATCGGGACGATAAATGCTTCGCGACAAATATATTTTTTTCTATTTTTAGTCTATTGTTTAGCTATTATTCGTCCATTGTTTGTCCATTATAATAATAAAAAACCCCTTGTAATTATCAAGCCTAAAAATAAATTTTATTAAAATATTTAAAAACTAAAATATTAAAAGATTCTGTACTTAAATAACTGATAAGCTCAATATTTAAATCTTAATAATCTTTTAATCTTTTAATTGTCATACATAATATGGTAAAGAAATTCATTCTTCTATTAGTCATAATCTCGTTAATAGGGAGCTTTACCTCCGCTTTCCAATTTTCCGGTTGCGAAGAAAGGAGATTTACTATGACTGCATATTATTCACCGCAAAGCGGCCAGGTATTTTATTACAAACCAAGCTTTCAAGAAGAGGTGACGCTCAACGGCCAATGATATGTCGGAGCCTCAGGCAAAAAAGTGTTCAATGGTATGCTCGCATGACCTGCATCATATCCTTTTGGATCCATCATCTATTTTCCAGGACTGGGTGTAGGAGAGATCGCTGATAGAGGAGGAGCAATCGTGCTTTCAGGAGAGAGAGGGCAAAGCAATGATCGTATTGATGTCTGGATGGGAAGAGGCGAAGAGGGGCTTATCAGAGCACTTACTTTCGGTAAAAAAACAATGACTGGATATTTTTGTGAGAGCTCGATAGTAAAGATTCCGCCTAAAGATTCACTGAAGCGAGACCATGTTCCCGTGCTCAAAAACTTTTTTGATATCGCATTGCGGATACAGCAACTTGAAGAATGAAGAAACGATATGCGGACATGGACGCTCCAAAAATACTTAGTCAAACTTGGATATCTCAATAAGAAATATCGGAATTGAACCTATGAAACCCATACCAAGAAAGCACTCTGTGCCTACCAAGTCGCGAAGAAAATAATCTGAGCAAAAAATCATGATTGCTGAGTCTTTGGCAAGATGACGAGATATACGATGAAATTGGATATGCAGGATAAAGGGCTTTTACCCGCTGATTTATACGCTACAGGAACATTCGCAGCAATCATAGATGGAGCAAAATACTACAACGGAATGCCTACAGCCTTAACTAAGAGTCCCCCTGATAAGGGGGAAACCGAAAGGGGGTTTGAAAAATCTGTGAAGATTTTTTTGTTCTATAGAGCCTACACCAAGTGACAGCAAAGCTCAGAAATCAAAATCCTCCAAAACTTCTTACAGTCACAATGAATGTATAGTGGCGCTATAGATGGCATCTATCTCAAAAAAACTACTGACGCAGTCTATGATTTTCAAAAAAAATATTCTCTGATCTCCGAGGACGATCCATTGATATTGAGAGGATTCCTTTGACCCAAGACGAGGACTAAAATTAATGAATTAAGAATTAAGAATTAAAAAAACACATTATTATCTCAGAATACTGTTTCCATCTTTCAATGTTTCAATATTCAAATAAGATCTACATCTTTTCAAAAAGAAATTGTCCTCTATTGTCTTGGATGAATTTTTGGATAAGTCTGAAATTATGTCCTTCAAAAAAATTTATAAGTCCATCAGCATCATAGGTATAGATATTCACTACCTGTAATTCTTCTCAAGGCAAGATTGTTGTTGTTTCGTTTTTTATCGTAACGCTGGCTTTTTTGTTGAAAACAAAACTATATTGATAATTAATTGCCTCTAGGTGTTCTATATTATGCGTTTTGAGTACAAATTCTCAATATTCCTTTGTAATGTTTAATCATTCTATCGGGTTGAAAAAAAGATTAGTCATCTCATTGTTTGAGATATAATCATAATATTTATCAAAATCTTTGAGGTTATCTTTCGTGTTTTTTCCTGATCTTAGGCGGACATCAAGCCATATTTTTTCTCATGATTTGAGGAGATTATAGAGGATATCTATGATATTATTAGGATTGATATTACCAAAAGTGTTACTAAAAAATGTAAATATTTTGATATCATTGTTGATCGTCAGTTGACTGAGTTCTCTTTTGAATTCATTGGTGGAGAAATCAGCACAGATGAAATTTTTATCGATATCTTTGATATCTTTCATCCTTTCTATAGAAAGCTCCAACATATTTTTTGACGAATCCACTCCATAATAATCGATATGATAATCTTTATTAAGATGTTCAAAAATAAATGATTCTATATTAGAATTTCCACATCATAGGCTGATGATAGCCATTTTTTTATTTTTTGAAAAGATATATTTTTTCCCAAAATCCACAAACAGGTCATAAGGATATTTTCCATAATACACTTTATCAGTACCGACTACATCATAATAGTTTTGAGCTCAGTTCTGCATGTAGAGAAATTTTTGTTCTAGTGTCCTATTTCTGAGACAATAAGAGAATTCATCACTCAACGTCGCATCTGAAATGAGATTATATATCTGATTGTTCATGATACCTACATAAATGATAAAACAGCTAAATGATTAATTATTTTTGTATGAGATACAAGATACAAGACACTATGAAAAATTAGTATGTATTTTGAGTTTGCTGGTAAATCCTTCAAAAACATTTCATTTCTTATATTTGAAGACAACCAGAAAATTGTCATGGGCATCTTGTTGAAATGAGATGATATCGATTTTTTCATCAAAGTTTTTACTCTCAATCAGTTTCTTAAATACTTTTTTATTGTTTATCTCCCAGAAGATACGATTGGAATTTTTATATACAAGATTGAAGGTATCATTATCAAAATCAAAAAATGTTTGGTTGAGGAGTGCCTCTTTTATATCCTCAGGCGTAGTGATACGATTTGCAATCAGATAATGATGAAACAATTCATGGCATACTTCAAGTGATTTTGGTTTGTTCCTATATCAGCCAAAAAGTTTTTTGAGCGGTTCATAGATAGCTTGGGTTTCAAAGCTCATTCTGATTTGTTTACGAGGTTCAAGTCATCACAAGGTATTGATATTGTGCTCTCTGTCATGAAGTTTGAGCCAGATGCATCTGATATCATGCATTCCTCCATGGAGAAATTTTTCTATCCTATCGTGAAATATATGCTGACGATCATGCAAAAAATAATTTGTAGTGTCTGTCACAGAATCGACGATAAATCCGACATCTTCCCCAAAAAGCTCATAAATGGTTGAAAGCGGGATATTTTCATTGTCCTCAACGCAATCATGTAAGATACTTGCGACAAAGAGATTAATATCATTAAATTTTTTGGCTCAGAGTAGCGCTACATTGAGAGGATGCTCTATAAAAGGATTTCAAGAATACTTCCTCTTTTGTCCTGTATGAGCATGAAGGGCAAAATCACACGCTTTTTGGATAATAGCAAAATGCTTCAAAAAATATGGATATTTTGATGGTATGGTATGTAAGAATTTTTCTACTACTTTTGCTTCTATCATACGGGTATCCCAGATAAAATCATACATACTATACATATATATCACAAAATTGAAAGAGAAATCTGGGAATCTATATATTCCGGTGAATAGGATTTGACTTTCGATAGGAAATAAACATAGTAATCCGACAAAAAACAAAAATAATAACCAAAAAAAATTAAAAAAACATGGATACATTAAATCTTACGGACAATGTCCTGGTGGTAGTTTCTAACGAACATGCCTTTTACAACACAAATGGTATAGTCAAAGAGATAAACGCAGACAGAGTCAAAGTTTCTTTTGCAAAAGAGTTTGCTAGTCTCTTTGGATATGAAGATCATGATAAACGGATCAAAGAATTCGACAAAAAAGAGCTGCAAAAATTCAACCTGGATGATCACCCACACATCAAAGTTAAAAGATTGTATGGAAATCGTTATCACAAACTTAATACAAAGACATATAAATTTTCTCCAGAAAATGATTGTATGTATCGAGGATGTAAGGAAAAAAACCAAAAACGGATTTTATACAACACCTCCGGAAGCGTAGGTGAATTCGATGTATGTCTTAAACATGCCCAAATTGATGGGGATTATGGTAAGGCATTCAGGATGAAGGATAAATACCAGCATCTGATCAATGAAACGTGTAATTAAAAACCTATTTCAAATCCTCTCGTATTGAGAGGGCTTTTTTTAATGTTAAAAAAAGCCCAGGAAAACCTGGGTTCATAAGATACATAGGAGATTTAATTAGGCATATTTTTAGAATCGCTTGCAAAAAATTTTTTAAACTCTTTTTTTTCTTGGATTGCTGCCGTCCAAAGATTAGTTACTTCAGCATTTTCGAAATCCTTAGGATAATTTTCAAAATACACAATGATGTTGTCGTAGTTGGGAACGCGTAGATTAAAACTAGCTAACAGTGGCTGGTAATCATTGTACTCTTCAATAGAAAGATGGCTTTTTATCATAGTTTCAATAGTTGAGAATTTTTTATGTTCCTCAATCATTTTTTTTATATTGCCCTCATCTTGTGGAAGACAATTATTGGGTATACAGATACATAAAAGAAAGGCTTCTCCTTTTTGATCGTATAGGGCGGATACTGTGATATATTTTTGCATAAATATTTGTTTTTGTTTTGATAGTTTTTACATATTCAAGCATAAAAGTCAATATATAATACAAATTACTTGAAAATTATAACCAAATGGGTATAGAGAGAGTCAAACAAAAAAATATAAAAATATGGGATTATTAGAAAGCGTACTAAAAAGAATGTTTGGAACAAAAAAAACATTATCTTCTTTTGATAGAAGCATCAACAGTCAAGCGAGACAAAAGAAAAGTTGGGATTATAGTCGAAAACTAGAGATTTATAATACCGTTATTGCGATTATAAAACAGTTCGTACTCGTTCATCGGATTGCTCTTCAAAAAAATCAGTATGAGTACACTATTATCTATAGAGGTATTGATCTTCTTACATCAACAGAGATAGATGAATATTTAAGAACGGGTGATCTTACTCTACGATTCAAAAATCTTCATCTCCATAGAAATGGCGCAGTCTTTAGTATAGATAAGATCAGTTTGAAAGAATGTAAAAAAGCAAACATTACATTTCATGCCAACAAAAAAAGACCACAAGAAGAAATGTATTAAAAATTTATCCAACTCCTCTCGTATTGAGAGGTTTTTTTTTATTATTGTTTTATTCTCTTTTTAAAAAGACTTTATCACCCCCAGATGCATGCCACGAGATAGTGATTTGAACCAAGATAAAATAACTAACCAAAACGAACCGAAATGGGGACCGCCCCCCAAAAGTATGTCTCCGAAGGATATTAAAGAAAAAATATAAATATAAAAAAAAGCCCGGAAACCGAGCTTAGAATTAATTTTTTGAGATAATATCTTGTGACTTAGACATATCTTTCAACATATCATTTTTTCGAGACAAGCCTTTGATTTTTCTCATTTGTGCAGCATTCAAAAAGGCGACAATGATGATACTGCATTCTTTTATGATCTCCTGAAAAGAGTCCAAAAAAGCTTGTGCTTCCTCACGCATGTTTTCCTCTGTATCAGGGAGCATGACGCCTATCAATGTACCCAGATCTATTTTTTTTGATTCTATGAGATCTGTGATAGCTTTTTCCTGACTAGACTTGCAATGGATGGGTGCACAGAAGGTTTGGACGGGTTTCCCAGGAATCTTGCTGTTTACGGTAGTAATAAATATGAATTTATCCATAGGATTAAGTTTTTTGTTTTGATAATTTTTACATATTCAAGACTAAAAGTCAATATATAATATAAATTACTTGAAAATTGTAAGAAAATGAGTATAGTAAGAGTCAAACAAAAAACAAACCAAAAAAAACAAAAAGCCATGAGAAACTTAGGAATAGTATTAGAAGGAAATCCAACTCCTCAATTTGGAAGCTTAGGAATAATACTCGGGTCACTGTCAAAAGAGAGTGACATGCAAAGTCAAACGATGCAAAAAAGGAATTCAGATGATGCTAAAAAACAAGAGATTAAGGACACTGTTGGTGCTGCAATACAACAGTTCTCAATTGTCCATAAGATTGATCTCAAAAAAAACCGTGATGAATGTAGAGCTATTCTTAGGAGTATTGATTATTTGCTTACATCAACAGATGTAGCCAAATATGTTAAAACTGGTGACATTTCCATATGTTACAGGGATAAGGAGCATCTCAAAGGAGATGATTTCATCTATACTATAGAGAAGATTAGCTTAAAAAAAGAAAGTAAAACAAACATTACATTCAATCCAGGTCAAAAAGGGCCACAAGAAGAAATGTATTAAAAAAATCTATTCAAATCCCTCTCGTATTGAGAGGTTTTTTTTATAAAAAAAAGCCCGGAAACCGGGCTTAGAATTAGTTTTTAGAAAATGCATACGATATATTGTTTTTTTGACATGATTGTTGGATTCTTCCTATTTCAGAAGCGTCCACAAAACTCACAACAAGAGAAGTACATTCTTTAATGAGTTTTTTGAGCTGATCCAAAAAGGGTTTAACCCTAGCAAGTGATGTTTCCTCTATATCACGTGTTATGATAGCTATCAATACATTAGGATCATTTTTTTGTGATTCTATGCTCTGTTTGATAGATGCTTCATCATTTTCATTGCAACGGATAGGCGCAAAAAAAATGTATATAGGATGTTCCTGACTCTTGGTGTTTACGATTGTTACAAGGATAAACTTTTTCATATAAGTATGTTTTTTGTTTGAATAAATATAGCCATTTACGATATAAAATCAAGGATAAAATATATTATACAATAAAATAAAAGAATGTCATTTTTTGTTTCATAAAATAGGCTATTTTTTTGATTAAATGCACGTGAGTACGTATACTTAAGATAAGACTTTTACTGCCATAATATTCTGATGGACGAAAAGAAAAAACTCCTCATCAAAATCCTTACAAAACTTATACCTTACCGAAATTTAGCTGAGGGGATTTTGGCATTGATGGAGAGTAGCTATGCAGACGAAAAAACCATAGATGGAATCTTATTGCTCATGAACCAATCCATCACAACTGTCAAAAACAAAAAAGTAAAAGAAAAATTACAAAAGGGTACTGAGTTGATAAAAAAAATACAACAAAAAGAGAATGATGAGAAAGACAAAGAAAATATAGAAGATCTTTTAGATGCCATCTAGTCGTATATGCCAGGAGAAAACCTCAAACAGATAGATAAAAATAAGGATGTGATCATCACCGGTCAAGAGATCAAAGATTTTTTTGATGGAAAAAATAAGGATTTCCTTCCTGATCCAAAAAATTTGCAGGATCTTGCAAAAGAAATGGACACAAATATAAAAGAGAAAAAAATGGGATATTATATAGATGAAAAGACATTATTACAAGCGTATACAGAGATAACAAAAAAAATAGCACAAAATAATGAATTGACTCAAGGAGATATGAAATTGTTGAAATTATGGATGTATATCAAAGAAGGGAAAACCGATATCTCTTTTGTAGATATAAAAGAGTATAAGGAAAATACAGCTATTTTTTCAAAAATAAAAGAGATAAATCCTTATTATAAAAAAACCATAGAGATGCCATCAGCGTTTATTGAAAAAAGCGATTCAGTGGAGATGTCTCAAAATATGCCAGTACTCAACCAGACACTTACAGAAACACAGAATATGATGATGGATTTTCTTGCAAATATGAAGGTGACTATGATATCAGCTAGCGATTATAAATTATATAATTCTATCATCAAGGATGTCTCAAAATTCTTGCAAAAAAACACATTAAGATTTTGTTCAAGGTATGAGGATTATCAGAAACAGATGAATGTGATGGCTGATTTTTTCAACACAACCATCCATAGCAATGGTGGCTTATCGTCAGGTGATAAAAATCCTGCTTATGACTATTTTTATAAAAATGCTAATTATATATCAGGATCAGATGCTGTAGGATGTGAAGCATTCATTAAATTTGGAAATGTACTCAAATCTCTATGAACAGTACAATCTCTCAAAGACAAAGAACAAATCAAATGAGAGTATTATTCTATCACAAGAGAGATGCTTGGAGGTGGATTTTATGGTACCAAACAATGATTTATGTGATCATTCTATTGAAGCGAAAGTATGGGTAGTCTCAAAGATGATGTCATGCATGCAGAAGATATCCAAAAATATCCAGATCTGAAAATCGTCACGGATTTTCTCAAAGACATGAAAGAAAATACACTCAAGGACGGTCAATCTCCTATGTCCGTAGAAAAAGAATTTGCTACGCTCATCAAAAATCTTACGTGAAAAGTTCCAGTGAATTATATCTTACATCTCCAAAAAACATTCAAAGATGCTAATATCCAGGAAGAATTGGATGAGATAAACAAGCAAATAGATAAATGAAGCATAGTGACAATCTCAGTTATGTCAGTGCTGTGAGAGGAATGTAAAAAAAACAATATTCGTATCACTCAGCAAGAACTCATTACATGATGCGAGTATTACGTACAGCACGGTGTTTTCCCTCTCAGCATAATGACACTGTTTGAGATGAATGGCAGGGATAGAAAACAAGTGAATATATCGGTCCTAAGCAAGATAAAAGAAACTACTACCAAACAACAGAATATGGCAGTATATCAGAGATTTAGTAGCTGTATGTTGGTTTGAGCTTTGAAATACGATGATGGAAAAGGCAGAGCAGACAAACTGAGCAAGAGTAATAATTTATTCAAGATATATAATGATATAGAAGGGATAGGGGAGAGATGATGATTTTCAGATGCGGGGATACAGAAACGAAAATGAATCGCAGACCAGATAGTCATCACTATCGCTGTGACTGCATTTTCAGGATGACTTGGTTCTTTGGCTGCAAGAGGTTTGTTGTGAGGAATTGAAGCAACAACAACATGAGGAAGGATTGCTTTATTCGCAGCAAAAATGATTGTAGAATGATCTGTCTTTCATACAGCGAATACCATTACTACGGGAGTATTATCAAATGATTGGGAAACGGCAGTTGAAGAACTCAAAAATCCTGCTGCACGAGCAAAAAGTGTTTTGTATATGGGAGTGATGAATGGAGTAGGAAAAGCATTAAATGCAGGAGTATTGAAATTATGATCACCACTACTCAAAAAAGGAGTTGATCCAAAATATTTCATGCAACTCAGCAAAGGGTTGCAGATACCGACAGAAATTGCGGGTATGATGGCTACCGATCAAATTGTTTCTCTGACCTTTGATCAGAAACTACAAAACATCACGTTAGAATCAATGGTGCAAACAATCACATTAGTCATAGGTCTAAAAGCTGCACATAAGATCGTTCCTATGGTTCCATCAGAGGGAGATATCAAATCCGACAATGTAATTATTACAGGACAGACCATCAAAGAAGGAGTGGTTACGGATATTTCGTATACACAAAAAATAATGAATAGTATAGATGCCAAGGCAGATTATTTAGCACAATTATTTAAAATCAAGAGTGGTCTGAGATCAAATGTAGCAAAAAATATTCTCAATAGTATAGATATTGATTTGAGCAAAGAGCCAGGAAAAGATTATTCTAAAACATTAGAAGAAGTTGGAAAAACTATCGAGCAATTACGTCAAGAAAAGAAATTGTCTGCGAATTTAGAAAAGAAATATAAAGAGATAACTGAAAAAGAAATGACAAATAATAGAACGCTTGAAGATATAGATAAAAAATTTCTTCATTATTTTAAAGAATTTCGCGAAAATTTCAAACCAGGTGACAAAATATTGGAATTAGGAGCAGGCAAGGCAGTAGCACTTAAAGAAATTGAAGAAAAAAGGCCATGAGTAAAGATTATTGGTCTAGATAAGAATGATATGTATAAAGATTCTGAAGGGCAAATTCGTAAATATGATTTGACAGATGGATTAATAAAATGACTTAAACAATTTGAACTAGGAAAAGAAAATAGTCTGGATTATCTGTATTCTTTCTATGCTCTACAATATGTTAAGGATGCACCTCAATTATTGGAAGAGGTATATACAGCATTAAAACCATGAGGCAAAGCAATGCTTCATATATGATTGAGAACAACAATGGATAATACCTATCGATTTGCCTTACAGAAGGAAAATTCTTCTTTAGTGGACAAATGAATATTGTATTTCCATACTATGGCACAGGATAAAAACGCGTTTAGAGCACAGGAAAGATTTGTTATAATCACAAAACCAAAAGATGTTGAGGTAAAACAAATTGAAAAAATTCAAATTCCACAATATCGAGCTTCAAAATGAATATATGAAAAAGATGATAATGGTAAGAATCGAAAATATTCTAATGAACGATATAGATATAAACTTCTATCATATCCTGATATACAAAAATTATATGAAGAGTGAGAAAAAGCAAAAATGGAACTATGAACAAAGAAAAAGAACTGAGAGATAACAACAAATGAATATATAATACAAATACAGGATTTAGAAAATAAATATCCGAAATATACTGATGTGAGCGAAGCTAAAGAAAGGGAAGTGATAAAAAAATATGGATATGAACTACCGCAAGAAAAAATCCAGTGATATATTAGTGGATTATGAAAAGATATGCAAACCTGAGGAAGTAATGCTCAGTGAGTGTTTTCTATTGAAGGAACGAATCTCGTAGCAGTAGTTAAAAGTAAGTGAAGTTATACACATGAATTACCTCAGAAAAAAATTATGGAATGACTGACGACATCTAGAGTTCCTAAAGTGATGGATGTTTTTGTCCATGAAGGAAAAACCTATAAGATTATGGAAAAATCTCCAGGAAAATCTTTAGAAACATTGACTCCACAAGAACTAGCAGATATTCCCCAGACACACTATGACAACTATATCAAAGATATTAAGGCAATAGAAAAAGCGTGATTACAGATAGATCCTTCCAAGGCGAGCAACGTATTTTACGATAAAGATACATGATTCCATTTTATCGATCTGGGAGTTTCAGAGAGTAAATATTCGTTATTTGATAATGCAAAAGATCTACAATTAGGGAAAGGGATATTAGACGAAAATAAAATAAAGAGCGCATTAGAAAAACCAAGATTCAATCTCAGAAAAATGAATCCTGATACCCAATGAGTTCTTGATAGATTACAAACGCAATATCCAAAATTACAACCATTATTCGATTCGATGATCGTAAAAGACTATAGTTCAGAACTAGTTCAAAAACATCTAGCTGATCTCAATCTCTTACCGACAGAACTTATCGCCAAGATCAGAGAAAAAGATATCGTATTTTTTATAAGTGATGAATGAATGACGTCATGGAGACAGAATGCAAATCTAAAATGAGAAATCCCTCGTGGATGGGAATCGACATGACTTACTTGGAATGATGTAGCATGAATGGCAGACGAGGCAGGGTGAGTGCATGCAGGGAAATGAGCACATGGATCTAGTTCATTGATATTACACGAGTTATGACACCAGATAGATTTTAAAGATATAATATCTACGAAAGATATCAAAATTTTTTACGAAAAGATCAAAACAGAAAAAACTTTGGATGCGTATCTGCTCCAAGAAGGGGAGGCGTGATTGCAAGAATTTTTTGCAGAGACCTTTGCAGATTTTTATAAAATCTCAGCATATGAATTCAAAGCAAAATATAGTGAAGAATATTATGAATTCCTAAAATCAAAGGTGTGACTGCCGATAGAGGAGAGGTTTAATTTTCAAAAGTCTCCAGTAGTTCAAGAAACGAAAAAAGAGAATAGCGAAAATATCTTAAAAAATCAGGAAGGCATAGATTTTGTGTTTCAAAAGAATCCTGAGTTAAGTTCTATTGGATCTTCAAAAAAATATCTAGAATATTTGCAGACAATTTTTCCTGAAAGTAAAGTTAAAAATATTGTATGGCATGGAAGCGGAGCTAAATTTGATAATTTTATTATTTCTGAAGAGGGTGGATTGATGGGAAAGTGAATCTATTTTAGTTCGTCTGTAGAATTTGCTAATAAATATGCTAAAGCAAGTTTTGAACATACCAAGAAACATTCAGAAGAAGCAAAAAAACTGTGAATAGAAATTGGAGAATTTATATATCCAGCAATTCTTAATATAAAAAATCCTCAAAATATAAAATCAGGTTGAGAAATAGATAAATCCATAATCAATCACGATGGAGTTGTCTATGAAGGTTACGGTGAAGGTTCGGAATATGTTGCACATAATCCATCCCAAATTCATGTTTTAGGCTCTAAAACTGATGTTGAGGGTTTTAAAAAATGGACAGCAGAAAATAGAACTATCTCTCTAGAAAATATAAAAGCAAATGCTAACATTACTGATCCAAAGGTTAGAATAGAGACAGCAAAAAAGATTCCATGATTAGAAAATATGACGCCAGCACAAGAATGAGCTATTTTAGAAGCCCATAATATTTGATCTGATCGTGAATGATCTGGAGTATATAACTATAATCGAGCTGAAATAAAAGAGAAAGCTCAGATTTTGGAGAAAGCGTGATTTACTGCTGAGCAGAGGAGGGTATTGCTAGAAAACGGTATCTGCGGAACGGAATCTCCATTACAATCAGATATCCAAAAGACGGCAGATGAAATGCAAAATATTGCACTAACTTCTTGACCATCAAAATTTGAAGGCCAGCCATTCCGCGCTCAGCGTTTTGAAGAAGTAGTCCGTGAAGCATGCAGACAGAAAGGGATAGAGCCATGAGAACTCAACATATCTCACGAGTACGCATTACCTGCTTGACTGGACTATCCTGTAGTACAAAAATTCTGTACTTATCTGAGCGAAGTGTTTCTCAACAAATCACACAATCTCTCTGATGTACAGAAAACAGAATTAGAGACTCGTGCAAGAAATATATTCAAATCCATCAAGGAATTGAATGAGAATGAACTGGAGGTGTTTGACACAAGAAACATCTTTAAATTGATAGATATCTTACATTGAATAGCATCCAAGTATAATAATGAGGATATCTATTTCTTCTTGGAAGGAAATATGTCTGATCATAAAAAAAATATTTTATCTGATTTCCTCCAAAAGTATCATATCCAACGATCAGGGGAGTGATATGTTCCATCGCCGTACACCTTAAATAGGGTGAAAAAAATATTGTGAAATTAATACTATATAATGTTGTATCTGTTTTTTTATTGTTTTTTTGGTGGCACCATTACCAAATCAGCGTGAAAAGTAGGTCGAGCCGAAAACCACCAGCAACGTCTGGGGGAAT
>AMFJ01005794.1_pt1 | contig 32598 bp, 33 predicted proteins | sample 427208 | NCBI WGS metagenome assembly AMFJ01 (sample SAMN02954298, study PRJNA114691) | groundwater metagenome | biome: aquatic; feature: subsurface aquifer; material: sediment; isolation source: subsurface aquifer sediment | place: USA: Rifle, CO | collected 2008-08 | reverse complement strand
ATAGCCATTTTTACCTTGCGAGCCGTATCGGTAATAATGCAGAATCGAGTTATTTCACTGGCAGTCCCAGCTGTCGTATTTATCGCAATCAAGGGTGTGACTGACTTGGATGACTTATCAATTCCTTCATAGTCATTCACGCGTCCGCCATTATCCACCACTAACTTGATTCCCTTAGCACAATCGTGCGGACTACCTCCGCCTAAAGATATGATCAGATCGCATTGATTTTCTTGATAGGCGTTCACTCCTTCATGCACATTATCATCAGTCGGATTGGCGCAAGTTTCATCCCATATGACCGCTTCAAATCCCGCTTCCTGGATATAGCCTTTTATTAGTTCCGGAGTTCCCACATTGCTTAATCCTTTGTCAGTGACAATGAAAGCTTTTTTCTTCCCGGTTAAAGCGATCTGTTCGCCGATTTTTTTAGCGCTCCCGAATCCCATCAAATTAATTGTCGGCATAAAATAGCCGTTGACCTGTTCCTTCATATTTTTTGTTTTTGCTCCGCCAAACTCCACATCAATGGATCATTTGAACGGATTTTTTAATAATTATATAAACAAAAAAGACCGATGGCACACCCATCTGTCTTTGTCGAAAATCCGCCCAAGCGAATTTTTTACGACTTTATCTATTGTAGCATATTTTTTTGCTCCTGTCCAACTTGAAGTTATTTTTTATGCTTTTACGTCATGCGCCATAATCTTTGTGCTTATATTTTTTCAAATCTTTCTTCGCCTTTTCCACGAACCTTCCGAATTGACGATTTTTCTCTTTCTTTCTCAACTCGGTCATTTCATAATATTCGGATTCTTTTTTGAGATTTATATAGTTTGCATATTCACCCCTGTCCAGTTTTCCGGATTCCAATGCCGACAAGACCGCGCAATCAGGCTCGTGAAGGTGCGTACAATCGACATATTTGCAATTTTCAGCCAGCGCAGTGATTTCGTCAAACAGATTGTCAATACCTGCGCTCATATCCGTAATCCCCACTTCCCGCACTCCGGGATTATCAATCACGATTCCTCCATCTACCAAAAAATACATTTCCCGAACAGTTGTCGCATGCTTACCTCTCCCTGAACGCGCCCCGATGTCTTCAGTTTTTATAATTTCTTCTCCCAGCAGCTTATTAATAAGAGATGATTTTCCAACGCCCGACGAACCAAGAAAACAATAGGTTTTTCTTCCAGTGATATATTCCTTAAGCTTCCCCAACCCTTCTTCAGTTAAAGTGCTGGTTGGAATAATCTTAACATCACCCATCCTGTTTTTTATCTCAGTCAATTTCAAATCCAATTTTTCCTCCGAAATCAGATCTGTTTTATTAAGAATGACAGCCGGTTCGATGCCTCCGTCTCTGGCGATGGCAAAATACCTTTCTATACGATTGAGATTATAATCCCTGTCTACCGACTCAATGACGAAAGCCACATCAATGTTTGTAGCGATAAGCTGAGTTTCGTCCTTGCCGCTAGATCTTCTTTTCATCAGAGTTCTTCTTGGCAGCACTTTGTGGATTATGGCCTGTTTCTTGTCAGCTTCAGCAATTGCGACCCAGTCGCCAACCGCCGGAAAGTCTTCCCTATCTGCCGCCTCAAACATTTGCTTGCCGGTTATTTTCGCCAAATATTCGCCCTCGGTATTTTTGATTTTATAGCTTCCTCTGTGCTCGGCAATAACTCGAGCAATTTGAAAGTCGCCCAATCCGAGTTTCACGCGATTAGATTCGAAAAATTCATCATAACCCAAATCTTCAATTTTTATTATTTTTTCTTCCATATTCCATATTCTACCACCAAAGATTCCAATATCCTACCATAATATAAAAAATCCCTCCGCAGCTATGCCGCAGAGGGATTTTGAAAAAACTAAGCCTAATGACTCGGAAACTCCTCTTCAACGATCGATCGCGTGAGTGAGAGTTTTCTTCTTCCTGATCTTCTGATTGGGAACGATAAAAAATTCATCGTCCTGCACAAAAGTTATGTCCGGGATAGACGGACGCTTTGCCAGCAATTTTTTCCTGTCAATCTCTTCCACGATCCGCACAAACTCCTTGTATCCGGAGCTTTTCAGAAATTTGATCACTTCCTCGTCGCTTTTTTTGGTATCGACTCGGGGCGGCGTCATGCGCCAGCCGAACGTGCCGGAGCTCAGCCTGACAGTTCGAAGTTTTTGCGTCAGTTCCGCTTTGCGCGGATTCGCAAAAGTGAACAATGCATTGACCTGGACGTCTCGCACTGTGGTCAACGGCTGCAATTTGATTTTCGCCTCCTCTTTCAATTCGGCGATTTTCCTTTCCAGCTCTTTCTCAATATCATTGATAGCATCTTGGGTGTTTCCCAATTTTCCCAACAAGATGTTGGCTTCAGAAAGAGAACGCGGAACATCGGTTTTGGATTTTTTTATCCGGGTAACATACTTCTTTTTTGCCATTTTTTATCCTCCAAGATAAATATGGATTTTCACACTTTATGTGTGGCATTTGTCAAATAACTATATCCACTCTAGCGCACTTGCGCCCAATGTGTTAATATGTAGTCGACACTCGACAAATAAGAAAAACTTATGCAAAACATCAAGGAAATTCTCACCAGCATCAATGTTCCCTCTCCGGCACAAGATATCTATATGGCGCTTTTGGAAAACGGAAAGGCGACCGCCCGCACTCTGTCTCATCGGACCGGAATCACCCGCACATCTGTGTATGACCATATAAAGATTTTGCGCACTAAAGGATTGGTTGTGGAGCGCTCCATTGAAGGCACGACTATTTTTGAAATCGGTGATGCCCGCCAATTATCCATCCTTCTTAATGAACAAGCCGAACAGCTCTACGCCCAACAAGATTTTCTTAAAAAGAATCTGAACAACTTGATCGACAAATCCCAATCTCTCCAGCCGAAGATCCGTTTTTTTGAAGGGAAAGAAGGAGTGAGGCAGCTCCTTAAAGACATCTTGTGGCACGATGATGTCACTCTCTATCTCTATTGGCCCTATGAACACATGCTTGATTTTATGGGAGAAGATTTTTTGCTCTGGTTCAGAGATAGAAGAAAGTTTCACAACATCCCCATCCTAACAATCTGGGCGCACCCGAGCGGAAAGGTGAAAAAACATATTTTTGCCGATGACGATAAGGACGTAGAACGCCGCTATCTCATCCAAAAAGATATCTCTTCTATGGGTTATATCATTTATGATAACAAAGTTGCTTTCATGAGTTCCCGAAAAGAATCCTTTGGGTTCATTGTTGAAAGCGTGGAATTTGTCAGCCTTCAAAAGATGCAATTTGATGTCCTTTGGAATATCGCTAGGAAAAAATAACAGATAAGACAGTTTCGTTTAATTATAATTTGTATAAATTATTACATATCAAAATAAGGATACTTGCGGTAAATTTTATTGCACAAAAAAAGCTCGACTTAAGCCTCTTTTGTAACATTCAACGAATTAATAATAATTTTACAACCAACTGATATTGACCGGGAAATTCTAATTCTTTTTTAATGCCAGCCACATTCCTCCCAATCCCCACCAAACCGCTATCAAACAAAGAAACCATCCGATGATTGGAATTGAAAAGATGATCCAGCTGACCGCTATTCCGACTAATGCGCTAAGATAGAGAGATTTCTCCGTTGTCTCACCGCCTCTTTTAATCATTTGCCGTCCGATCAAAATTCCCGCAAGAATTTTCGAGATATAAAGAGCCGCAAGCCATGCGGCAGAAAGAATTAATGCGAGCGGAATGCCGATCAGAGTCACAAGCAGCAAAATTATCACGATCGGAGCCACGATCATCACTAACAACCCCCAAGCGATCGAAGCGCCGATTTTTCCAAACATCTTGTCCGTAATAGATCTTATCATGTTTCCGAACAAGCCGATCAAAATGAACGCTACTAATAGCGCCGCCAAGAAAGAATAAATTGATCCGGCGATATATCCCCAAAATCCCTCATTCTGTTTTTCTTTCCTGACTGCCACTTCGCTTTTCCTGACTTCACCATTGATTCTGGCGCCTTCGGCAATCTCAGCTTGGTTTTTTGACCGGTATTCAACATCGCCTGCGATGCGGGCATTTTCCCCGATCCTCAACTCGGGCGATTGGGATCCTTTTCGGCCGCTTGAATTTTTGGACAACTCGAGCTTAACATCTTTTCCAACCATTCCATCAATAAAAACATTTCCGCCGCCGCCATGGACGCTCCTGCCGACACTGCCTCTGACTGCCGCGCTTCCCGCACCCATAAACAAATCCCAGCCGACTTTGGCATCTTGTCCGAGATTAATTGCCGCTCCAAAAGCCATGACATTTTTCCCAACTTCCTTGTTGATCATAATGGTGTTTCCGGCTGTCCTGACGCTGTCTCTCACGTTGCCATTGACAGCAATCGTTTGTCCGGCGCAAAAAACCGAACCCTCGACATTCCCGTTGATCGTCACTGATTGTCCGGCGCAAAAAACATCGCCATCAATGTCCTGGTCGATCGTGATGTTTTGTCCTGCGACATAGAGATTGCCGTCAATCGGCTGCTGCTTTGAAATGACAATTGTTTCTCCATTGATCGCTTCGTAGCCAAAAACGGTTACTGGCAGAAGCGCCAATGCAAAAATAATAGCAAAGATCATTCCCTTTTTTTGTTGTTTCATATTATTTGATAAATAATTATTTTGTGCAGAAGAAGAAATCTATTTTATTATACCACACGATAAGCATCATATTTATTGATATTAGTATTACAACTTTACGGTTCAAATATGACGTTTTTTCCAAATCTAAAACAACATTTAAAATGATTTACTTTTTCAGAATTCAGATAATAAAAAAAGTAATTAATTTTATATTTTTGCCATATGTTTTCCTGTTAAATTAAAACGACCCAGTTTTTACCTTGCCTGCACGCTTGTAATTGACAAAGATAACTCCGCTTGGCGAGGTAGAGCTTTGAGTCAGCTTGAATGCCGCAGGAATGGTTCCCTCAGCGAACAAGCGTTTTCCATGCCCCAGCGTTATGGGAAAGATTTTGAGCCAGAGTTCATCGACAAGATCATGCTCCATGAGTGTCTGGACAAGATTGCCGCTTCCGTAGACATGCAGATCTGGTCCGTCTTGCTGTTTGATCTTTCTGATTTCACCCGAAACATCGCCTTGAATGAGGATCGAATTTTTCCACTCGGGGTTTTCAAGAGTATTTGAAACGACATATTTTTTTGTCTCATTGACGCCGGGCCATTCAGCCTCGTGATTTGGCCAATATGAGGCAAAAATATCATACGTTTTTCTCCCCAAGAGCAGCTCAAATGGACGGCTCATCTGCTCGCTCATGATTTTTTGGGAAAAATCATCAAAATATGGCACGGTCCATCCGCCAAACTTGAAGCCGCCCGAAGTGTCTTCCTCCGGTCCGCCCGGCGCCTGCATCACGCCATCAAGCGTTATGAATGTTAAAACGATAATTTTTCGCATTTTTTTAATTTAATTGAACAATCTTTAATACAAAAAAGAAAACCAAAAATTGCACCCACAATCAAGCATCCGCTTTTTCATGGTCAACACCCAATAGCTAATGAAGTGATAGCATTATTACAAATTAAAAAAGCCTGCAAGATTCTCATTCTTGAACAGGCTTCCTGGACATTGATATTTTTATCAATCAGGTTTATGATGCTGGTTTCACTCCAGTCCTTTGGTATCGAGAACCAGATAGGGCACTTCTTTTTCGATTACCCGATTCACAAATGTTCCGTCCGCCAGGCGAATTCCGGTGTCGGGCATGTCCCTGATCGGAGCGGGTTCCGTTAACGGCCCCTCCTGGGTTTGATCGATTTTTCCATCCTTTCGTCCCCATAATTTGAACGAGATCGAGGTTGGAACATCCGCCCGAAGAGATCCGTCAGGAAAAGTGGAGGCCAGATAAACGCCATTGATACCCACGATCCTCAGGGACTGCGTGTTGAACTGGGATTCTGGAATTTTTTTTCCGACAACATTTCCGGAGTTTTCATCGACGAAGCTGGCGCAGACCTTATCGGTAGCCTTCCATGATTCCTCTGCCTTCGACTGATGTTTGGCTATACGGGATTCATATACTCTCCCGTCCCGGCATTCCATGGTTGCGATACCTCCAATGCCGGCCATTGCCATCTGAGAAAAAAACAAACCGGCTGCAATAACCATAATCCCTACAGAAAAAAAATTTTTCACGGCGATTCTCCTTATGCTGCAAAGCTTTAAGTGTTGATACTTCCCTTGCCAAATAAAACAGAGTGAATTAAAAATATTGCCTCATTCCCCTATTTTAGAGCTTAATTCGTTGCTAACATTGAAAATGAAAGCATCATGCATACAAACTAACAATAAAACAATCAATTGTCTCAATTGCTTAACAGTTAGTTTGTACAGAGGCTTATATAAAAAGAACTGACCAAAAAGTCTAGCACATGACCTTGATCAAGTCAAGTATTCCTAATTAAAAACAGCGGTTTAAAGCCATTTTTAGAGCATGCTCCGAAGCCTGGAAGAAGTTCGAACCGCATTCACATAAGAATAAATTGAAACCTTATTTTCTTATCCTTTCGCGACCATCCATATACCTCTTCAATGCATCTTCAGATGAAAGCCAATTGCGACCCTCCTTGTGGGCTTCCAATTTTCCGCTACGCGCCAAAAGATTAAGATATTTTTCTGTAAATTTAGATTTTTTGGCCAGCTCAGCAAGAGGAACAAATTTTTCCCTGCTCTTTTTACTTGGCGCCAATAGTTTCAAATAGATATCTAAGGTTCTCTCAACTGCTCTAGCAATAAAATTTACAAACGGGGTATAGTCTCCCTTATCCGCCAAAGACAATGCTTGATAATATCTTTTTCGATCGTTTTTCATCACAATTACCAATGGGAATCCTGCCTGCATAAGAATAATATTCATAGTCAAACGAGAAGTCCTGCCATTGCCGTCAAAAAATGGATGGATAAAAACTAACCTGTGATGCAAAACGCTAGCCAACTCAACTGGATGCATTTTTTTCTTATTATCTCCAACCCAATCAATTAGGTTGCGCATCATTTTAGGAATCTCCAGAGCCTCAGGCGGTCTGTGTTCAGCGCCACCAATTATCACGGCGCTGTTACGATACTTTCCAGCCCACTCCTTATCAATATTCTGCTGAACTATTTGATTGAGTGATCTGATTAAGTTTTCTGAAAAAGTATTTTTTTTATTGGATTCAACTAAACTATAGAGATATTCCAATGCTTCCTGATGATTTTTAACTTCAAGATGATCCTTGAGCGGTTTTCCTTTAATAGTTATTCCTTCATTTATTACTAAATAAGTTTCTTTGAGTGTCAAACTATTGCCCTCAATAGCATTAGAATTGTAAGTCATCTCTACCTCAAACTGCTCTTTAAGCTTTTTGACAGCAGACACGGGAAGCGGACGAAACGAGTTAAGTAAAGCCAATTTTTCATCAATTCTTCTTTGAATTTTTTTGTCTAAATATTGCATAAATTTCTTAATATGGTTTATGTGATTATTCACAGTATACCATATTAAGAAAAGCCGTCAAGCGCGGCCTATTAAAAAGATGAGTTTATATAGCCTTATTAAATTTGGCGGCGCCACGAGACAAAACAAAGACTATCCCGTCTGGGTAGTCTTTTTTGAGTTTTTCGTGGCTCCACGAACTCAAAATGATACGAACCAGCTATTAAAGTAATTCTAATGTGGTATAGTTATTTTATAGATATTAATAAGCAAAATTATGGATCTAGATGTTGTTAATGAAGCAAGAGAGCGTGCAAAAAAGGACTTGGAGGATATGGTTAAAAGCCCAGTTTTTCAAGATTCCTTAAAACAGATAGAACAAGCTTATTCTTTGGCGAGCCAAGAATTACTTAAGCTAAGTGAACTTCACCAGTTAAAATCTAGTCTTTTTGACAAACTTAAAGATGCTCAAAAAGTTCTCGACGATATTAACAAAAGAAAAGCGGAGAAACTGATTCCAATGTGGATACAAAATCCACGTCCTTCTGACAAATATGCTAATTATGATCAGGCAACGAAAGAATTGGGCGAAATTAAAGATTTTATGGAAGATGTTGACGGGAAAACACACCTAGAAATACCGCCGATAGAAACTGATGGAAATGAAACACTAAAGGAAGCTATAAGAGATGCTCAATTGCTGTTTGATAAAAATGGTGCTCCAAATGCTGTAGATAGATTTCACACCGTTTTACATTCATTTCTTCAAGATCAATGTAAGAAAGAAAATATATTCTATGAAAAAGATGATAGCGTCAATGTTTTATTAAAAAAAATTAGAGAGCAACATCCTAAAATTATCATCTTACAAAAGAAAGAACCTTATGCTATGGAAGTCCTCAAGGGCATGGGCAATACACTGAAAAACCTTTCAGAATCTAGAAATAATAAAAGCTTAGCTCATCCCAATGAAGCCTTATTACCTGATGATGAGGCAAACTTTATTATTGAATCGGTTAATTCTATTTTGAAATATCTGTCTACAAAACTAGGCTAATAAAATAATATGGCAAACTCCATACGAACCCTAATTACTCAAATTCGTTTTTCTCTTAGCAATCTAGGTGCACAAAACCGTTTTCATGATTTTGAAGATATTTGCCGCCACTTTGCCAGGAAGAGACTCGGCTTGAATATTATCCCAGCAACTGGGCCTGTTCAAGCTGGCGGTGATCAAGGAAGAGATTTTGAAACTTATAAAATTATTCCCGAATTAAGACCAGCCAAAACGGATGAGGTTAAAACAGTAGAAGGATCTGCAGCTTTTGCATGCACGATCCAGAAAAACAACATACCCAGCAAGGTTAAATCTGATACAAAATCCATTATGGAGCAAGGCTCTCCGGTGGACATTATTTATTTTTTTTCACAAGAAAATGTTCCAATAAGTAAGAGACACGAGTTACAAAAATGGGCTCTGGACACATACTCGGTTAGACTTGAAATTCTTGATGGAGAATTCCTGGCAGAAAACTTGGCAGATAAAGACTTATTTTGGATAGCACTTGAATATCTGCAAATTCCATTAAATTTATATCCAGAAGTTAACGATATTGATTATTTAAAAACTAAAGAGCTTTGGGAAAAACAAACCGTTACAGGAGTTAATTATGCTGCCTTTGATGAATTAAGAACTCTTGGACGCAGATGTCTATTTGATAAAGAAACAAAACAAGACCTAATGTTTTGGATTGGAAAACTAGAGGAACTTTTGTCATTCGAATCATCTGTCGATTTCAAAAGAAAGGTTCTTTATGAACTTGTTGCACTACGAATCAGAGGAACAGGAACCTTAATCGGATGGGAAAAATATCTTCGAGAGTACTTCGATCTTAAAAAAGATTTTACCCATCCTATCGAAGCAGGAGAAGCAATTGTGGTTATGACATACGGTCATGGAGCAAAATTTCGAGGTGTTGCTAACCTCACCAAAGATGAATTACGTAAATGGAGAGCACAAGTCGGTGATTATATAAAAACAGAACTCAGCAAGGAGCATCCGAAGACCATACAAGCAGTTTTATATGAACTAAAGGGAACATTTCTTGTAAATAACACATATGAAAATACGGTTGATGAGGGTCTGGACTGGTGGTTAAAAGTAGCCAATATGGTCGATGAAACCCCCTTATTTCCTCTTGAACAACTCTCTGATCTGTTAACAGCACTCATTGAATTTATGGAGCCTAATCCAAAATTCGATAAACTTTCAGAAATCCTTGATACCCATTTAGAGAAAAGAGTCGGAGGATTTGCTGCCGCCGAAAAAAGTAGAGATAGAGCTATTGCATATCGAAAGAAAGGAGATTTGGGTCGTGCTCTGAAAGAGCTTCATAAAGCAAAATCAAGTTGGTTCGCACATGAAACACTTTATGGTTCACTTCTCTCTATGCTTCTAATTGCTGACATATACAGTGAATTAGGACTGAATTATGCGGCTAAATATTATGCAGCAGCAGTTGCTTATATAGCCTCAAGAGCACGAGAGGAAAAAGATAAAACTTTTCTTCCACGGGGACTTTCTGCTCTTGCTGAATATGAATATATGAATGGCGAATGGGCTCACTTTCTTGAACATACTGATATTGCCCTCCGTGCACTTGGGGCTTTTTCCACAGGAATGGATGATAAAAGAATGGAGAAAGACTATGAACGAGCTTTCTTCTATTCGTCATTGATATACGTGTTTACTGAGATGCTCGATCCAACTGCATTTAAATATGCAGAAAAAAGGATAAGGGCTTGGAATATAGACATTATTGACGACCTTATTCCAATGGCAAAAGAAAGTTGGGGTAAAAAGGATACAGCAGAGTTAATTCAAAAAATAAAAACGGAATACTACGGATACCCATTTAACGATATTGGGGAATTAAGAGAAGTTAAATTTGAGGCGGCAGGAATCATATGGAGATTTGAATGGAAAAATGGTTTGATAGAGACCGCAAAAGCAGAACAATTGATTGCTATCATTCAAATATTTCTCGCCGAATCTATACGAAAAGAGCTATATCTTCTCAAAGGAAATACTAAAATTATTATTGAACTTGGGGAAAACTTTAAAATAGAAAATAAATCAACTCCTGATCAATTTTGTTGGAATATTATTTTTCCTAAGAATTTGCCAGTAAATAAAGAAGAGACGGAAAGATTTCATCGAGAATCATTAGCAGCTGCTATTAGCATAATCTCTGAGCTCTCATTACTTTCAAACGCACGCTTAACAGAATTACTCAAATCCTTTGCCAAAGAAGGCCTAGTTAATAAGGTTATGGCTGGAAATTCCTATGAGGTGGTATTTACAGACCTTACTCCAAAAGAATTGTATGATGAAATAACACAAGAATCTTCAATAAACAAGCTCTCAAGCTTGGATATTTTGCACAAGCAATCCCCGTTTTTAGATTGGAAAAATGATCTTATTGCCGAATATGAAGCTCAATCAAAAAAATTAATTGAAAAACGTTACAAAAACTCAGTCATTCCGATACGACTAACTCTTGAGAAATTAAATAGTGATGTCAATTTTAAGGAAACCGTAAGAAAACTTAGGGCAGAAGGATGGAAAGATTGGCATATATTGATGGCTATATCTCTCATAGTTGTTAATTACAGAGTTAATTCTCTTCCTCGTATTCCAGGCACTAATTTTGAGCAAATGACCAAAGTATTTTCAGAAGAAATGAATAAGCCAGAATCAGAAGAATCTATTCTTGTACCAGTGGTTGAATTCGGAGAGACTGAGATGAAAAATCTGCTTGCCATGAGTATGACCTCCACCTTTAAGATGATAGGGTTAGAATTGAAGTGTCCAACTCTAAATCGTGAAGCAATAATGGAATTCGCACGGAAAAGACTAAGGTACTTCGACGATGATATTCCTCATGAAAGCTTCTTTGATTAAATTAGCAACAAAGCCTAAATCTCAATAGGTACACGATGGCTTGAAGCAATAATTTGAAGGTTTTGAGCAATACGATTTATAACGCCAAGAATTTGGATCAGTACTTTCAGTTAGACATGAATTATATTCTGCCATCTTGGAATTATACTCAGCTAAACAGGAATTGTATTCACTCAATTCTTGCTGGCATTTTACCTGCCCTTCTTGATTGATCTTCTCTGTTGATGATTGTATAATTGATTGGATTCCAGCAGATGAATTGATGTCTGCTTTTTTGTCTTCCATTTTTGGGATGCTATTTGTCTTATTTAACTTATCAATGCTTTGTTGTAAATTCTCAAGTTTCTGCTCACTTATTGATTGTGAATTATATTTGCCTCGATATTCCCCCAAAGTGTAAACACCACCAACTAAAACGAGTAAGACAAGTGCAAGTATGATTATTTTGATATTTTTATTCATCGGATTTGTAATTAAAATTACCTCAAAAATTTTCGCACAAAATCCCTATATTCTAGATCGTTTGTAACTAAACTCGAATCCTCATTCTTCATAGATATTTCTTTTGAATCTTTGTTGAAGTAGAATCTCACTCCGTTTTCATCTTCCAAAACTATCACGCTCCCAATCTCATTCTTTTTTGTCATCTTAGATTTGCCAATGCTCTCTGGTGGCAATTGAGACATCACTATTATTTCATCCAAAGTCAATACTTGATTACCGCCTGCATCTCTTTGGTTCGTAGGCTGTATTGAGTAATATTGTCTTAAATCTAAATTTTTTGGTTGCTTTTCACCTTCTTCAAATTTAACAAAACCTGTTGCTGATCCAGAAAATGAATTGTCGTAAGAAGAATAAGATAAGGTATTGGTAAGTTTTACATCTGGTACTGCTCGATAGTTAATTAGGGCAAATTTCAAGTTTTGTTTTTCAATAAACAAACTGGAAATAATCATTAAGAGAATGATGATTATAATGACCAGGAGATTCTTCTTGAGAAATGCAACAATTTTTTCTTTCATACAAAAAACGGCTTAATAAATAAGTCGTTGAGGTTCCGCTTGAGTGGACGACCCGACGGAAACCATATTCAAGAAGCACTGATTATTTCACTATTCAGAAAGACCTGGATTTGATAATGCCAGTCAATCTTTTTGCATCATCTATCCGGATCCGGGATCGAGCCATAAAAAAACCATCGAAGCAGATATTCTGTCCGATGGCTAATTTCCTTTCAGATTAGCAAGCTCTTTTTTGGATTTGATGTTTCAAATCTCAAAACCACGCAAATTCTCGCAAGATCCGACTGTCCCAGCGATTTCTCTGGACGCCAGCAAGGAAAGGCGGCCAGATGCAAATCTTGAATTGAATTTGCCGCAATAATACCTTTTACTGGATGCATTGATCCCATCCGAGACAAGGCCGGTTTCTGCAAAAATGCAGCGATCATCCTTTCGCATCTTGCACGCATGCTTCTGGTGCGGAATCCGGCAGAAGCCATGCTTATTGGCATAAAGCCCTTCCATCTTTTCTTCATTGCGCGCCTTGAGCTCGTCAAAATAGTCTTGGCTCATGATCTCAAACAAAAACATGTTGTTGAAGACACGCACTTCCCTGTTGTGAAGGGCGAACACAATCGTATCGATGCATGAGACGATCTGTGCCAAGCGCGTTCCGGTAATGCTCTTCCCCCTGAGGAATCGATCGATATGGCCTTCTGTGATCCAGTTTTCTAGCGAGTAAAACTCGCTCCTTTTGATCAGAAAATGATCTCTTCCTATGAAAAAAACCGATTGTTGGAAATTCGGCAGCCTTTCAGAGAACAGCCTCCAAATACTGTCCATCCTGCCTTTTCGTGTCGTGAGCGTCCAGGCTTCATGCGGTCCGAGACCGGCATAATGCATCACGCCCCTAGCCAGTCCCGTGTCTAACATGCTCGGCTCCTTTGAATATTAGTCTTATAATAAAAACTATTGGCACCATATTAACATTATCCAAGCGTATGTCAACCTTGGACTATTCGATAGAATCCAAATTGTTTCTTACCAGAATTTGAATGGCGGGACCTTAAATTAAGCTCAAGCTTACTTTTAAAACAAAAAGTGGACTCAGTTTTACCAAGTCCACTACCCATTTTCTTAATTTCAATTTAATTAAGATGTATTTCCTTTTCATTGCCCTGCTTTTAGCGATTCTGCATAGGATTCAACCATTTGGTCAAATTCAGTCACGTGATGGCCGTAATGATTAAATGCAACCCCTTTGAAAAGTCTTTTAACATCTTGTCGGAAAACGAATCTTTCGATTAATGGAGCAATTTTTTTATAGTTTTCGCGATCAAAAAAGATTTCTACAAAAAGCGGAGATTCCAGAGTATTTCCATCGCTCATGCAATCAATTTCAATCAGTCGCCTTTTGGTCTCTCCCAAAAAAAACGAACGGAAACCTAATCCGTATCCTGTTTGCTTGTTGTCCGTATCATAATGCGAAACAGAAAAATCTCTCCGAACCGGATAAAGCTTCCCTCCTGGAATATTTAGCCGCTCCTTGATTTCATGCATCAAGGGCTCAATTAATGCCAAACGAGCTTTTCTTGTTGCCATTGAAGATTCCATAGTTAATTCCTCCCTTCATAGCTCCTTATCCACACGCTTGTTTAATTTTCCAATATACCAAGCTGCCCAAAAAATAAAGATACCGGCAACTGCCAAAAATAGTCTCGGCAGAAATTCCCACCTGAAAAACAATGAGAATCCAACAGAGAAAATACCAACAATAATCGCAAGTGATATTGCAATTTTGTTCTTCATTTTCATACGTTTTTTCAGATCCATGACATATTCCTTTCTTAGAAATTAAGAGGCATGTTTCTATTTTTAAGCTACGGCAGTTGAGTGTACCACTAATGTATTACAATGTCAATTACTCGCACTTGAATTACTCGCACTTGAATTCTATTCTTAACTGCAACATGGACTTTTTTAGAATTTGAGATTTTTTTCATAAAATACTTCATAAGGAGTTAAATAATCTAAGCGTTTTCTCGGTCTGCTATTAATTTCATCTATGACGTAATCAATTCTTTCTTGAGAGACATTTCCAAGGGGTGTTTTCTTGGGAAAATATTGCCTAAGCAATCCATTGGAATTTTCATTGCATCCTCGTTCCCAGCTGTGATATGGATAAGCAAAATATATTTCCATTCCAGTTTCTTTTGCTGTAAGTTCATGATCTGAAAATGTCACTCCGTTGTCGTATGTTATCGTGCATTTTTTCTTTTTAGGCAATTTGGAAAATCTGGAAACAGTTTTCTCTTTGGTTGTATTTGCAGTGCCGCTTCCTAGTTTATCCGCAAAAAGAATGCCGCTTCTTCTTTCAGTATGCGTAAGAATATGTTTTTTGTCATCTCCCACAATTGTGTCGCCCTCCCAATCTCCAATCCTGCCTTTTTCGTCAACAATCTTAGGACGCACATCAATTCGTTTCTTCTTACCCTCCTCACGCTTTTTTTCGCGTATTCTGGTGCCATACCTTCTTCGATATTTTCCTTTCTGACAACGCAAGAATTTTACTAAATCTTTCTTGAAGGTGTAAATGTATTTGTAAATACTATCCTTGCCAATATGCTTGCTTTTATCATTTGGACATTTCTTTTTAAGTCTGCCTGAAATTTGTTCCGGACTCCAACGTTTTTCAATTTTCTTTTCAATATATTTTTTCAGCCACGAACTGTTTTCAATCTTGCGTTTTTTCTTATGAGCTTCAATTTGTTTCGCCTTGGCATCCTCCTTGGCTTTTCCGGCGTGATATTTTCCATTTTTTAACTTAACTCTTTTTCGTTCTCGCCAAATTGTGGTTCTATGTTTTTTGAGCAGTTTGGCGATTTGTTTTTGCTGACTTCCTGCTCGAATTAAGGCGGATAGCTCATTTCTCTGTGATGAGGTAATATGTTTACAAGACATCTCTATTTCGATTAATGATAATGGCGGTTCATTGCTCATCATATCGGACGAGGTGTCATTTTTAATCGGAAGTTGCACTTGTGGGCAGAATATTGGACAACAAGATTGACAATTAAATTAAATTATGCTAAAACCAGTATGGCTTTATAGTTCTAATATTATATATTCTGGGCCTTGAAAGAATACGAATTTCAAGACTTAGAGATATTGTGGATTTCAATCTTGATGTACAAACAAGGAGGTGAGGGATGGTATCTATAAAGTGGTTCTTTAAAATTGCATTTGTCATTCTTCTACTATCCTCTTGCGCGAAACAAGATGGCTCAATAAGGTATGATTGCAGTATGTATGGCAAGACGCCGATGCCGTCATGGGTTAAAAATGGCGGCAACCACAATATGAACGAATTCGAAGGGGTAGGCGTAGCTCATAAAAGCAGGAAAGGCATGCAGGATCAAATTGATGCTGCATATGACGCGGCAGTCGAGCAGATGTCACGATCGATTGAATCTCTGGTTGAAACATCGATAACAAGACGCGAAGAATATCTTGATGGCCAGCTGAGAAGCGAAGAGGTAGAGCAGAAGAGTCGTCATTATACCAATGTGCTTTTGCGAGGCATTTCCAAGAAGGCGCAATGGATAGAAGATGATTCCTGCACGTTGTGGATTTTGGTTGCTGCAGACAAGGCAAAAATCGAGCGCATGTTCGCAAAACATTTGCTTGATAACGCCGAAGATTATTACAATTCGGCTTTGCAATCGGACAATGATGGGGAAAAAGTCGACAAGCTCAACTTAGCTATAAAAACCATCAAGTTGGTAAATTTCGATATTTTGACTTCTGGATTATCCCAAAACGGATTTGATTTTTATTCATCGAGGTATATATCTGTCCGTGATAAAGCTATCAATAATATAATGGCGAATAGTAACCATATATACGATAGTTCATGGCAAAATCTGAATAGAGCCAAATCCTCAATGAATGACCTTCGTGAGAGTGAAGCAATGAGTCTTCTAGAGGAAGTAGATAGAAATATTAGCAGACTGCTGGAGCTGGAAAAATATTATCCTAGAGATCTTGGAAACCTAAAGGAGGAGATGAAAAAAACAAAGCAAATTTGCGTAGAAAGAGTCAGATTCTTAGGATCTCTCAGGATTGGGATGTCGGTTGACGAAGTGCATGCACTTCATGGTGAGCCCAATCTTAAAACGAAAGAGAGAGTATTCTTTTTTCCTAGCAAGGCATTTTATTACGATCCCTATTGGTTAATATTCAAATCCAATAATAAACTTGATTGTGTCAAAAGATATGCTACCGTTTTTGATGAAAGCAAGTTTTATGATTGTGAGGATCGCAGAAAATAAGGTGTCAGATTGGTCAAAGATTAAACTCATGGAGGTGTATTATGAAAAGTAGGGTTTTGCTTGGTGTGTTAGTTTGTATGACAATATTCTCTTTGGTTGGGTTGGGGTACGCTCAATGCACTTTCCCTGATAATGTGAGTGAAGCTGCGCCGGTATGGGTGTGTTCCGATGAAAACCCAGGCGCGGTTGCCGTTGACGGCTTCAGGTATCTGGCAACCGGATCCGCTAAGGCATCAAAGATAGGCGCGTATTACGACAGGGATCAGGCGGCCGTGAATGCCCGCAACCGATTGGCATTCAGGATCGAGACCCAAGTGACGTCTGAAGCCAAGAATTTTCTGGCTGTCTACGGGGTGGATCAAGATGTGGCCGATCAGTATAATACGAAAACTTCAATCCAATTCGCCCATGTCAAATTGCAGGATTGCCCGATTCTGGCAACTGCGCAAAGCGCCAAGGGGGAAGTTTACGTGCTGATCGGCGTTAACAATGCGACAGGCAGGGAATTGGCCGCATCCGCTATGACATCAAGCTTCAGGAATAACCGCGCCGATTTGCAGCGCAGGCTCGGAGACAAAGAGTTCGATAAGATGCAATCGAAAATATCCGAAATAGAAAATAATCCGGATCGGGTGGATGACATCAGGGCCAATAAGGAACCCGGAACGGAATATTTCCGGGATCCTAATACCAAAGAGCTGGTAAAACTTGTCCCTGACACGAAAAAGAAGGAGTGAAAGATGCGGGAATATCTGATAACAATCCCTTTGCTTTTGGCGATCGCTGGGTGCGCGAATAATCCTGAGCCGCTTCGCCATAAAGCGCAGACTGAAAAGGAAACGGCCGTACAGGAAAAACCGATCCTTGAGGACGCCGCAGCCGAGCAGGGAATAAGGTCAAGCTTAGGAAATCCCGAAGCCGACCATCTGCGTAGGAATGCGGAAAAAGCATTCAACGAAATCAAGGCGAAGCCTTGAGCTTATCAATGCCGAAGGGGCATAACCTTCGGCATTTTTTATTTCTTTCATGTAGGTTCATATTTCAATTTTTCCGAATTCGTAGAAAAAAATCTTCCAAGAATCAAAAATCAGAATCTTGCAAAAGCGCTGAAATTATTCTTAGTCCGGCAGGAATATACTTGATCGTACAAGACCAGGGATTTCGATTCTGCATAAAAAGCGGTAAAGACATAAACGCCAAAAAACATCGGCGTTTTTTATTATCCTATAAGCCCCCTACGCAGCTGCGGCGTGCGTTTGAAGACGACGCCATATAATAAAGCCATCGACAGAGTGGCTTTATTAGGAAAAAATACGCATGAATACCTCAAGGCGTACTATATGCACATTATCACACAGTTTCTATGATTTGAAATGCCATCTGATCTGGACTACCAAATACAGAGGAAAAGTATTGAATACGTATAATATCAAAAACGAATTGTATTGCTAGGACGGTCCAAGAAATAATTGGTAAATATAATTTTGATAAATAAAAACAAGGTCTAAATAAGCCTTATTTTACTTTGCTCCCTTTGGTTGATATGTTCAGAACTTCGGATTGGAGAAGTATCGAAAAATCATTGGAAAAGGCAGGTTTTTGCTTGGCATAAAAAGCCGACTCTACTTTCTGATATTACTTTTTAGATGTAGGATGAAGATCTTTGTAGCTAACCTTCTTTGCATCACTTGGCATTCCGACGATTATTTTGTATCGAATCGGTTTCTCTGGATCACGCTTATTTTCAGGTATGTGCATTATTGATAAACCTGCCTCTTTAGGAAGCTTAGAAGTCATAAGCAAAATGACTATATCTTCACACAGAACAAACAGATTTTCCCAAGATAGATTTAAAAATTCTTCTATTGTAAGTGAATTGAATTTAGCAATCATAGGTTTAATTTTTCCATTCTCATTTCTGTATTTTATATCTGGCACTCTAAAAGATTCGTGCTCAATCTTATTTCTTAGTTCAACAAAAGAAGCATACCAAGAGGATCTATGCGCTTCTATTAAATCCATTAGATACTTATCCAGATCACTCGTGCTTTTTTTAAGAAATTCTGCTTTTCGTTTTTCAAATTTTTCAGTCTCAGTAAAGATAAAGGGGATTTCATAGTCAAAGAATTTAGCAAATTTAATTAAATTTTTAGTTGCTATATTCCCACGTATAAAAAAATCTTTGAACCAAATATTTAAATCGGTGTCGATGCATTCATCTACCTGTATTGCATTTTGATCAATTCTAGCAAGTCTACCACACTCAACACCTTCAGTGTGCTTGCTTATTAATTCTATGCACCTATCTTTTACAATTTTTGCTTCTGTAAGATTTTGAAGAATTGAATCATACGCCTCATCAAAGCTATCAATTTGATCAAGCCTGAAAATAAAATCCCTTATTTCAAGCATTTGTATCACCATCCTCGCAAAAAATGGATCGCTAGAGCCATAGTTAAATACGTGCTGAAATGTCCCTAAAATTGGCATCTCTTTTCCTATACAACATTTTTTATATTTTTTACCACTACCGCATTGACACGGTTTATTTCTATCAGCACCCTTCATATTGTTTTTTAAATATACAACAGCTACTGTTGCTATAAAAAAGATCCTTTATTAATTGCTAATTTTTCCAACTTCCTTGCGTTCTATTGCACATCCTAAACTGGAAATATCCTTAATTAAAAAATTTCCAATTATTTTGTTATTATTCTTGCTGATTGGTATCAGAATAGCCGCTCCCTGATAAAAATTGGGAATTATGTACAAGCTATCCTCCCTAGTAATTAAGCAATCATCAGATAAAGCATAGAACGATGATGTATTTGCAGCTATTAATCTACCAAAGCCATAAGATTGCCATAAAACAAGGCCGGCAAAAAACAAAACGATTACATTAAGTATAAAACTATAGTCATAAAAAAGAAAAATTATTGCCATTACCACAACAATAATAATCCACATCCATAAGCTCATCAAGCCAGCTATATTCGTGGCCAACTGAAAAAGCTGAAAAAAGTAAATAACATTGTCTTTAATGGATACTTCTATAAAACTAGAAGGGATATTAAAATAAGTGCTAAATCCATATTGAGTTAGTATCGTAACAGCGTATAGATATGCAGTGATTATGGGGATACTCCAACGAATATTCATATTTTATTGCTTTAAATCCATGATTAACTTTCAATTAATTGATTTTTTGTATGCTTAAAAATAGCAAACAGCAATCCTTAAGTCAATAGAAAGTTTTACCGTATATTAAAAACAAAGACGAGGCAATAGCCTCATTCATTACATTCTCATGCCTTTATAATAATAGAATAACCCTCAAAATCTGCATTACGCCGAAATTCATAGCTTTCAAAGATTTGTACTTGAGCCTTGGTGCTAAGAAAATCAGCTATTTTATTATCTTCACCCATCTTAACCAACCATTTAGGAGGATTCTTGATAAGTTTTTCCATTAAAGATTTATTCTGAGAAAATGCTTCAATTTTTATATAGAAAATATCTCTAAGCGTATCACTACTTTCACCATTGAGAGAAGAATATTGATTAAGGCTTCCAAACTTACCCTTATTTAAGATAAGTACACAATCCACATTGCGCTTATTATTAACCTCAAAAACAGGTACGAATTTGTCTTTATATCCATATCTTCCCTCAAACCCCTTAACGTCAAGCCCTTCAGTATCATTACTCCACTTGGTGTGAAAATTTTTATTCTTTGAAAATAAATTTCCAACGCCAGAATAAACAATGAATACGTCCTCTAAATTTTCAAATTTATCTAAGATGTTATTGAGATCATGTTCCTCCTTGCAATGACTAAAGACCTTATCAAATAAATATGAATCCTCTAGAATAGCAAAGTTTGAACCATAGTGTTCTCCCATATCCGAATAATGAATATACCAACTATCAAAAAATATAGCCTTATCAATTACCTCATTAATTCCAAGACGCTCACCTCCGCTTGCACTCAATGATTCATTGTATTGATGAAGAAATTCCTTAAAAATATCTCTAAAATTAGCATTCTCATTGAATCCAGTGACAAATTTTGCTTCAAACTCCTCTATTTTCTTTAAGCTAATATCTTGATTGCGATGTATGATTTCTAGGTTAAGCTTCGCTTTCTCTTTTATGGAAACAAAAAAATATTTCAATTTTTGGCTCAATTCCTCTAAACTATCAGTGCTGAATCCCAAAATGTACAGGAGTTTTTCTTTTTTCATTAAATCATCTGCTAGCGTCAACAACTCACTTGTCTCATGTTCAATACTGCTTAATCTTCCAGCTCCTAAATCAGGCAACCTAAAATTATCAATCTTGGGATAGTGTCCGTCAATAGAAGAAGGCATTTTCCTTAGATATCTAAGTAAGAGCAAGAGGAAATAAAACTTATAATATCTTTCACTTCCTCTGTGCCCCTCTCTAAAATCTAGCTTTCTTTCAAAAACACCTTTCGTGAAATAAAAACTAATTAACTTTTCCAAATTTTCAGGAACTATATCCTCACCAACCCAAGAGGCGTCGGAATCAGAAGGCTGCTTATATTCCCATAAATCATTAATGAATTCGTATTTTTCCTTGAAAACACAATACGCGCCTATCAAAAAAACAATTTCCAATAAGTTATTATATTTGAATTTTGATATTGCCGCCTTTCTTAATTCAGCCTCTGCCTTTTTCGTTTTCTTTTTTTCAATTTCGGGAAAATGCAATTCAAGAATAGCCTTTAATTCATCAAATTCCCTCAACCATTTATTTAGTGAGTCTATTGACAATATTTTCTCATAAGATTCATCCAATTCCCTGGTCTTTTTTTCAATTTCTACTTTATCATCCAGGGAGCTATACTTCTTAAAATCTGCGTGCATGAAAATATGAGAAAAACGAAATGCATCATTATGCATAGAAACATGCAAGCCGTCTACAAACGAAGAGATGAATTGATTAAATAAAATCCGCTTATTATCAGAGACAATATTCTGAACATTTCCAAAAAGGACACCATCCAATGTTTCCAGATAAGGAAGATGCAATTTCTCTCCCTCCATTACTCCAAACACTGAATGAGAATACCAACTTATCAAAGCAAGATAAGCAGATCGATCATCATGTTCCATCGCCAACCTTCCGACATTAGACATTGTTCTGAGAATTTGTTCAACAAAAATATCATTATTCGGCGAACTTGTAATAATTTCTAGTATCCAAGTAAGATGAACTGCTGCAGATCTACTTATTTCATCATTTCCTGAAAGGACACCTGCCTCATGAATACGAACAAGTTGATCAATAATACTCGAAAATCCTACCATGTAATGTTCCGGATTAAATGCAAGTCTGAGTCCCGCCTCCCTCTTGTTTTTTTTGTATAAATTCAGATAGTCTTGTCCCAATACCAATTTTTCGAATTTTTCAGGATCCTTATCTTTTATTGCAAAGAAATATTCAAATATATTAAAAATCTCTTTTAAATTTTTAATGACAAATTTATTTTTCTTTCTTTTCGTTTCAAATACAAGAATATCCCCAATACCTTCAAGGGACTGAATAAAGGACTCCTGGCGTGAATTCATGTTGTCTTTTTTACTATTCAAGAGATTTTTTAGCATCATTTATAAGCTCCTTAATAATGAATTGTTTATCAGTCATAAATTTTTTAATATTCATAATGACCTGCAGAATCATAAAAGCCATACTAATAAAAAATATAAGAGTAAGCCAAGAAAGAACAACTAGTGAACCAGAACTACCGTTAGTAGAATTATTGGAAAATCTCAATATCACCGCTAAGCCTATATTGAGCATCAGAAGATATGGCAGCCATCGATTAGATAAGCGCTTCTCAAAAACCCTGACCGTTATCTCTGATTCATACCTCTCGGAAACCTTAGAAATTATCTCTATACTTAAAGGAATCAAAAAGGCAACCACTGCAGCCTCAAAAGCAGCAACATCAGAAAGGAAATCTGGATTAGGCTGAAACATAACAAGAATTCCTTTGAATAATTTTAAATTTTGTATAATTACATCTAGAAAATGAACCGACATATTATCAAAAAAGTGCGAATACCCAAAGACATAGCCAAGTAAAAAACCAACCGATAAAATATCGACTAAAATTAAATTGTTTTTAATCTTAGAAAGCCAAACTTTAAACATACTGCTTTTTATAATTACCTTACGTGATCAATACTGATATGAGAGATTAGACCAAAATTCATCCAATCCCTTGATATTTGCTTGTTTATTCAAGCTTACGCTCCAATTTAGCACTAGTCAAAGCCTAGGCATTATGCTGTATAGATATTTGAATCAATGTTATTATGATAATCATATGGGTATCAACAATCAATCTGAACTAATTAAGGGGGTTAAAATACGGGTTTTAATGGATTCCGGTTCTTTTGCATTGCCTGCAAACAAAAAAATTGGAACTTTATTGGCATACCATAATTCTCCATACCTTGAAATGATAAGGACCCCTTACGATACTAATGACCCCTTACTACAAAAATTGACCCCGTACCAACTCCTGAAAGCCTCTGACGGCAATGATTTTATTGAACTAACAATGGACAATAACACCTCGAGACAATCTTTTAGCTACAGACAAAATGATATTATAACGACAGCTCAAGAAATCTATAAGAATAAGGGCTTAAAAAAAGATGGGATTGATGCCATAATGGTTGTTTTTGTACAGGCCTGCTTCAATTCAAGAAAATCACCTAGCATGCTTGTAACCGAAAATGAGGTTATTCTAAAAAACAGGTTCTGGCTTGAAGCACACTTTCCTGGAGGACACCTTAACATAATGACTCCATCAGAGGCTATATTATTTCTAGACTTATTTTTCAAATCAAAGGGAAAATATTACTGCTCAGGAAGATTAAGTTTTAATAAGGGTTATTGGTACTGGCTATCAATGAGAGTGAAACTTCCACATTTTAATGTCAGTGACACAGGTATTAATGCCTTAGCAAGCAGAGTGGAGTTCGCTTTAATGGCGTTAGATGAAATCGGTATGCAATATTATTCAGGAGTAGATAATGATGTAATGAGCAATACAGAATATCATTTTAATTATCTCGTTTCCTTAATTACCGGAATTTTTGATAATTTAGCAATCAAAACGAATAACCTGTATGATTTCAAAATAAGACCAGCTTTTAAAATAAGTTTATCAAAGGCCTGCAGAAAAGATTTGCTCAAGGAAATAAGCAAGGTCAACCCAGCGTTGGATACTCTCATACGCAGTCACACAGACCTAATCGAAGTAGCTTATTCTTTGAGAGAAATTGTTATACATCGAGAAAAGCTAGGTAAATGTAGCTTTCAACTCAGAAGTAGCGATTGTAACTGGGAATCAAATATGATTGAAATTCCAATTAAGACACATGAGCACATGATAAACTGCGGAGATAAAAAATCTTTATATGCACCATTTAGCGACTGGGGTGTGCATGTTCAAGGTGATAAAATTTTTGTAATTCCTTACTATTTTTCGTGTGAGCTAATGAAAATGCTTCTAAAATTTGTAGATGAATATCTACAGCTACTTGGATATGTTTCGTTTGTAGTGGATGAAATAGAGAAAAAATCTCCTTTTGGAGAAGATTTAAAAAAATTTGAACAAAATCATCTAGGATTTTAATACCTCAGTGTTAATAGACATAAAACCATCACCAGCTATTAAAAATTTCCTGCTACAACATATGTCTGATTTTTAATTAGTTTTCATTTATTATGCCATTGTCCTTCAAGCAGGTGTCTTTAAGCTTCTCATAATCATCTTCTCTATAACTTTCTTCTTCAGGATTTTCTTCTAATGCACTAACTACTCCATGCTGTTTATTCCACTCCGCATTTCTCTGATTGAACTCATAATCACTTATCCCATCAACAATATGTATTTTGCTATATTCGATCCTGTCTCTTTCTCTTGCCACAGCTCTTTCCTTTGCCTCACTCAAAGCTAAGGAGTCACACTTTCTTATGATCTGCTCATTATTTTGTTCAAATAAAACAACTGCGAATAATAATGCATAACCGATACCCAAAACTATCATGACATTAGTAAATTTAGAACTATGGCTTTTTATCTCTTTTATCTTATTTCCAACTATCTCCCCTTTATTGGTAGCTAATTTTTTCTTGTTTTTTCTCCATCTTCCCACAAGCGCTGCGCTACCATAAATGAGAATCATAATTATCAGTGGATCAGTTATGCCAAAGAAAATTCTCAACGATGAAATGATGATTGAAACTGGAATAATAATAATTAAAAGATTTTTAGCAAATTCTTTATATGGATACTTCACACCAATAAAAATCGCTACAACTAATGTCAATACAAACCATCGAGTCTGGACTGAAAAAGAAAAAAAACAAAGAATAGCAATCAGTATGAAAATTAAATTTGATCGATTCATTGTTAACCAAAATACGATGTTTTTTATATCTGACTTTTCTTCCATAGATTTAGATATTAATTAAATGATAGTTACTACAATTAGAATTTTTTATTTATGTATTCCTTATATTTATTCTCAATTTTTTCTATAGCACTAACTTTCTCTGAAATTACAGCCTCAGTCATTATCCACCAAGCCACGAAAAGGGCACTAGCGCACTCATCAAAAAATACCTGACCAGAGTCTGCTCCACCATTGTTTAAAACTTTTGAGATAGTGTAGACTACCAAAAAAAGCATCATGAAAAAGCGGTCAATTCTATAGTCAGGTATATATTTTCTATAATTCATAACTTTTTGGTCAAAAAAAAGGACAACCTTACTGGTTGTCGCACCCAAATAGACAGGTTATGCCCATTTGTTTTAAGTAAGGTTGCCCTATTTTTAGGCACAACCTCACCCTTACTCAAAAGCGAAGCCTATTTATTTGGATGCGACAATATAAGAATACACTGAAAATGCCCAAATAACAACTTTTTTACTTGATTTTTATATTAATGTGAACTAAAGTAAGAAAAATAGGCAAATTAGCAAAAAAAATGCAAAAAAATTCTCAAAAAAAAGCCAGCATTGATCTATCTCTTCGCAAAACACAGGCTTTTAAAAAAGTCCGTGCCTGTTTTGAATCACTTGAAAATAACCCGATTTTTATTGAAGATATCAAAAAAATACGCAAGAAGCTCTTAATTCCAAATGGCGGATTTGGAGCTCCACTTTCAAAGGAAGAAGATGAGGAGGCCTACAATCAAACTATATTTTTCTCCAGTACCGATGGTGAATCATATTTTTATAAAGAAATGGAGAGAATTACTATTAAATATGATTTGGCAGTATTTGGAGATGTTTTAATATATTATATTTTCTATAACAGTATCGAACCATTTATAAACTATGGGTCAGCGAATATAGCACGTGTTATTGATCTAAAAGAAGCTTTCTCTAATAATCATGGTTTAGAAAGATTAAAAAATTTGCACCAAGAACTTCCAGTTGCAATCTTAATTAATCCCTATATGTCTCAAAGGGATTTGATCGATTATATAAGAGTTATACATAAAGAATGGATAGCACCTATTCAGAAAGCATACCAAAAAATAGAAACACCCGTTGGAAAAGCAAGAAGGAAGTCTTCTTTTGTAAAAAAAAGAAATGATTTTGTATTTCAAAATAGAGATATGGATCCAAAAAAGCTTGTATCCCTAATAAATAAAAATTTTCACCAGATACTAGATTATACCTATATACAAAGAATTATTCGCACTGAAGTAAGCAAAAGAAAATAAGTGATACACATATATTAGTTGTCTATCATTTAATCTTCTATATCTAACCCTGCCATTGCATTAACCTGATTACATAATCAGGTTTTTTATTATGCGATGGGAACTCTCAATAAAGAATTTTATGAAAGGCTGAGTGGAAGAAATCTTTCCGATCAAGAGGCATTTGAAGCAAGAAGTAATTTTGTTGGGTTTTTTGATTTACTGTATAGCATAGACAAAAGAAACGAGGAAAAGAAAAAATTAAGAAAAACCGAAAAAAATTAGTGAAATAAGGGTTTTTGGTTTATTGCATAGCAATATTGGTTTGTGAGAGTTTCCAATATCAACTATGCGATAAGCCAAGCATCCTTTAAAAACTCTCAATGAAAATAAACTACCAAAAAATTTATAGTCATAGAAGCTATACGAAAAAAGAATTATCGGGACTTTTAGGCGTTACAGAAAAAACTTGTTCTCGTTGGATTGAAAGTGGCCTAAAAATAATTGAGGGGTCCAAAAAACCTATTCTTATTTTAGGAAAAGAGGCAAAAAATTTCTTCGTAAATAAAAAACTGAAAGGTAGTATCAAGCTTAATCGATACCAATTTCTATGCATGACATGCAAAAAGGCAAGTGACGCAAAAAGAGGCTCAATCATGACAATTGGCAACAGAAAAACTGCCCTATGTCGTGTGTGTAACGGTAAAATGAGCAGGACAATCAAGCCCCACCAAAAGGACTATATGATACACTCACCTCCAACTCAAATGTCCATTTTCGATATTAATTAATAATCACACTACTATGACAAAAACGAACTGCCAAAACGAACAAAAAAAACGAGAATTTATCGAATATTTAAGTGGGGCTAAGGGGTTTTCCGAAAGCTCTATAAATAGCTATGCTAACGCAATTGATCAATGGCAGCTCTTCACAGAAAATGAAGATTTTTTGAGCTTTAATAAATCAAAAGCACTGTCTTTCCGAAATTGGCTAAACACAAGGAAAGCCAATACAAACTCTGGCACAATTTCTTTGGTTACTCAGCTTAATTACTTACGTCGTGTAAAAGGATTTTTTATGTGGCTCTCGGGTCAACCAAGTTATAAAAATAAAGTGCTAAAAAATGATGTGGAGTTTCTACGTCTTTCCAAGGGAGACGCTCGCATTGCTAGACAAGGAACAACCAAAAGGATTCCCACATTTGAAGAGGCAAAAACAATAATTGAAAGTATCAAAATTAGAAATGAGCTAGACATGCGAGACCGAGCAGTTATTTGTTTTGCTCTTATAACTGGTATGCGCATTTCAGCCATCTCAACATTGCGAATGAAAAATTTTGACCCAGAAAGTAAACTGATTGATCAAAACCCCGCCGATGGGGTAAAAACCAAAAATTCAAAAAGAATATTAACAACCTTCTTCCCTATTGACTGGGATGAGCCAGAAAAATACTTTATAGAATGGTATACTTATCTGCAATCTAATAATGCTTATCCTGATGACCCTATTTTCCCCGCCACACTCAACAGAATTACCCATATAAGACACACTTACAGTCAAAAATTTGTTGGAAAAATTTTCTGGATTGGCAGCAGCGGAATGAGAAAAATTTTTGAAAAAAGGTGCAAGAACGCTAACCTCCATTATTTCCATCCACACTCATTCCGTCACCTGGTAGTAAATATTTTAAGCAAAAAAAGCCTTACAGAAGAAGAAAAGAAGGCTATTAGTCTTAATTTGGGCCACGCTGATATAAGTACAACTTTTGGTTCTTATGGCTATGGCGGCATGACCGAAGAAGAGGCAGTTAAAATTGTTCAAAAATTAACAGTAACTAAAGATAAAAATAACCTTGCTATTTCAGAAGAAGAAAAAAATATTCTTAAAAAACTTCTAGATAGAGTTTCATAGACATTTGCAATGTAAAGAATTGTAAAGTATAATTAAGTTAGTATTTAAACTTAAAAAACATGCAAAGAAAACTAACAATTACTCTATCAATTATTTTAATGGCACTCATCGTATCCGGCTGTGATTTCAGAAATGATAATAATGAGACACAAATTAAGATAAATCAACTAGAGGAAACAGCGAAAAAGCAGCAAGAAGAAATTGAAAAATTGAAATCAAACGAGAATCAACAAAACAATGATGAATATTTAACCATGCGAGAGGATTGTGAACGTAGAGTAAAAGCTGCCCAAGATGAACTGGATAGTTCCGAAGCAAAATTATTGAAGGATCAAAATCGCCTTAATGAATTTGTCGCTGGAACTTGCGAAGGCTGTTATAATGATTGCCATCGTCAACTTAAAGAAAAAGGTAAATGCGAAGGAATAAGAGACGATAGTGTCAATAGCACCAAATCCACAGTAGCTAGCGACAAAAAAGCGATTCAAGAAAAAGAAATTACTCTTACTAATATAAAAAATGAGTGCAACCAGTATTTATCAAAATAAAACTATGAATGAAAAAGAATTTTATACAGCTCAAGAATTAGCCGAAAAATTGCGAGTGAATATTATGACTATTTACCGCTATATTAAGGCTGGAAAATTAAAAGCCTACAAAATAGGCAAAGAATTTAGAATTGATAGAAAAGAGTTTGACAGTTTTTTAAGTAATTCAGAAATAAAATAATTTATAAAATCATATGGAGCTTACCACATTAGAACAATTATTAACAACGATCAAAAAGCATGGAGAGATTCCATACATTGAAGTAAAAGATTCATTACTAGATAAGGAAAAAATAGGGCAAACTCTTTCCGCGCTAAGTAATTCTGCTAGTTTTCATAATCAGGAATATGGATATATGATCTGGGGAATAGAAAATTCTTCCTGGAATGTTAAAGGTACAAAATTTGATATAGAAAAGGCAAAACAAGGCAAATCAGGATTTATTTACCATCAAATCATAAAGGCATTCAACTATCCACCAGAAATTTTACTTAAAGAATTTCTATTAAGTCAAGGCAGGGTTTATGTAATTAGAATAAAAAATTGTGGTAATAATCCATTGTCCTTCGTGAAAATCCCATATATTAGATCTGGCGAGGTGAATGATGAACTACATAATCATCCAATAATATTAAAAGAAATAGTAAATAAAAATGTTGACTGGAGTGCCCAAACCCCAAAAGGTTCTTGCATGGAGTGGATTGATGAAAAAGCGCTTGAGTATTTAAGAATCAAGTATCTTGAGATAAATGAGAATAGAGAAAAACAACTTGATAATACTCAACTACTTAACACACTCTCGCTCTTAGGAGAAAATGACAAACCAAACAACACATGCCTTTTATTTATTGGTAAGCCAGCGATTACAAAAAAAATCTTTGTAGATAGAAGTAAATTAACCTGGGTTTATAGGGATGAATTAAATGGCATTGAAGAAAGACTTTTGGTTGATGAAGAGAGTATGCCCCTTATTTTTAGTATCCAAAATGTTTTTAATAAAATAAATAAATTTAATACAACACTTAGTGATATTGATTTATTTAGAAATGACGTGTCTCAATATGATGCAAAAGTCATTGAAGAAATGACTATAAATGCCGTAGCCCACAGAGATTGGACTATTAACTTTTGGATAGAGATCGTGCAAACACCCACTAGCTTAGAGATTAGAAATCCTGGAAAGTTCAGAGCTGACCTTGATAAAGTTCTACGAGAAAATAAAAGACCAGAATATTTAAATCCAACTTTGGTCGATTTTTTAAAGAAAATACATCTCATGGAGAAAGAAGGTGGTGGACTTAAAAAGGCATATACAATACAAATCAAAAAAGGCTTAAAAATAGTCTTACATCATGATAACGAATCCCCCAACCCAAGAGTTGATTTCATTTTAACTGGCAAGGTTTCTGATATAGTTTTCGCGCGCTTAATGTTTACATCGAAGGATCTCACTCAAGATCAAGTCGTTATACTGGATAAAATAAATTCTAATCAAAATATCTTAAATAAAGATGTAACTAAAGATGAGTTTGATTCTGTTAGAAATCTTGTAACAAAAACTGGACAAGGTGGAGCTCATTTAAAAATTAAAGAGCACTTACTAAAAAAATCAAAGAATTATATTAGCAATTTCTCTAACACACATGCAAGCGTAGGTACCTCTAAGGAGATTATATTAGACTATGCAAAGAAAAATTCTGAATTTACAACAGCAGAAATTTATGACGTAATGAGTGGTAAGTCTGAAGTTTCGATTAGAATATTATTAATGCAAATGGTTAAGAATAATGTGTTAGAGAGAAAATCAAGGGGCATTTATCGACTTGTTGCAAATAAACAAACTAAACGTAACATTAACAAACACTAACAATGATTATCCTTGATAAATGCTTTAAAATAGACGTTTTTAGTAAAAATAATGTGATCATCAAGCATACTAACTAAACCAATAATTTCTAATAATGCATCTGGTGTGAAGGCAATAATTTTAGCAAGAGTTTCAACTGAAGAACAAAAAGAAGCGGGTAATTCCCTACCAGCCCAAATAGAACGCTTAGAAAATTACTGCAAGCGAAAGGGTTTTGATGTTGTAAAAAATCTTAGCTTTGATGAAAGTGCCTACAAATCTCAAAGGAGTGATTTTGAAAAGATAATCACGGATATTAAAACCTATAAAGAAAAGGTTGTGGTCTGCTTTGATAAGGTTGATAGATTTTCACGAAATGTCTTTGATAAGTCCGTTTCTGTTCTTTATGAAATGGCCATGGCTGATAGGATAGAGCTTCATTTTGCTTCTGATAACCTCATTATCAATTCAAAGATTTCAGCCACGGAAAAATTTCACTTTGGAATCAATCTGAACCTTGCCAAGTACTATTCTGATGCCATCAGCGATAATGTAAAAAGAGCGTACGAACAAAAATTACGCAATGGTGAATGGATTAATAAAGCCCCATTAGGATACAAAAGCATTACACTTGAAAATGGCACAAAATCTGTGATTATTGATCCAGACAAGCATTTTTTCATTAAAGAATTATTTGAACTCTATGCCAGCGGAAAATATTCGATGAAAACGCTTGCCAAGGAGATGAAAGAAAAGGGTCTCACTAACAATCGAACAAATACTCCGATTTCAACAAGCCAAGTTGAGCAAATACTCAAAAACCCATTCTATTACGGAGTGATGAAAACTAACGGCAAGCTATACCCTCACAAGTATGAACCTATAATTCCATTAAATCTATATAATAAAGCTCACGAGGTTATCAATAGCTATAATAAGCAAAATTTTAAAAGAACTGGTAAGCCATATATTTTTAGAGGCTTGGTCAAATGCCAAGAATGCGGATGTTCAATTAGTCCTGAAATTAAAAAAGGTAAGTATATTTATTACCATTGCACCAATTACCATGGAAATTGTGGCAATGTTGTTTGGATTAAGGAAGAAGCATTACTGAAACAGATAGAGCCCACGCTTAAGGGCTTAAAATTGACCGCTAAAGCTATTAATGAGCTTAAAAGGGAATTGAGAGCCACTCACGAGATGGAGAAGATACATTATGAGCAGAACACCAATGCCATTAAGAAAAAAATTGAATCTATAGAAAATAAGCTCAAGATTATGTACGAAGACAGGCTGGATGGTCGACTTACGCCCGAAGACTACGATGAGAAGGTGAAAGAATGTAAAATCCAAAAGAAAGATCTACTTGAAGAATATGGAGAACACGTTGAAGCTGATGAAAACTTTTGCATCAACGCAAATAAAATTTTAAGCCTAGCCTCAAGAGCTTGGGAGATTTTTGAAAGTTCTGAAGCGCAGGAAAAGACACAACTACTAAAATTTACACTTCAGAACTTTTCTTTAACAGGTAAAAACCTTTCATTTGAAGCAAAAATCCCCTTCTCGGGGATTCTTGAATATGCAAATAGTGGCTCTATGCTCCGCGACCAGGACTCGAACCTGGAACCAATTGATTACACTTATCCAAATGTTTCCATAAGGGGTGGACTATATCATCTCCTTTAATCATAAAGGAGTGAGGCGCTTCCCGATCCGCCTACGGCGGACAAGTACT
>AMFJ01000462.1_pt1 | contig 32646 bp, 28 predicted proteins | sample 427208 | NCBI WGS metagenome assembly AMFJ01 (sample SAMN02954298, study PRJNA114691) | groundwater metagenome | biome: aquatic; feature: subsurface aquifer; material: sediment; isolation source: subsurface aquifer sediment | place: USA: Rifle, CO | collected 2008-08 | reverse complement strand
CGAGATAATGCTTATAGACTCTGATTGCATAGTCAACATCAGTGACTTTGCTTTTTTCTTCTAGTAATCTCCTTATTGATTTTTCATTTTTGCAAAAATTATCAAACCAACATTGGAGAGTTTTGGGATATGACTTATCCGGGAGCTCATTATTATCAACATATTTGAAATATTTCCTGAAGACTTCCAGATTGTGCTTAAGTTGAGGAATGCCTGCGCCTGGAAAAATATATTTCAACAAAAAAGGATCGGCATCTATAAGCTTTTTTGTTTCCTGAAACATTGAGTGTATCAAGGTCTTTCAATTTTCTTTGAGCGATTTAGAAACTTTTTTATAAAGATCATCGTAATCAGTGATATGTTCCATGACGCCCACGCTTGTGATATAGTCGTATTTTCATTGAATATTATGGATGTTGCGTATCTCAACATTTACAAGATCTCTTAATCAGCGCCTGTCTATCTCTTCATTAATATATTTAGCTTGAGCCACAGATAGTGTCAAGCCCGTGCATTTGATGGAATATTTCTCAGCCATATAGAAAATCAATCATCACCATCCGCACCCCAGATCAAGAAGTGTTTTTCATTCGGATCTCTTGAAGATTCACAGTCTTTTTGCATAAAAATTAAGCTTATTTTCTTGCGCTTCTTCAAGCCTTCGTGTTCATCTGTCCCATTTTCAGCAGCTGTATTGAATGTATTTCGCATTCAGCCACATAAGGTAGAATTCATTTGAATCATCATTATTGTCAAACCAATTACGCAAGCTATAATGGCTGTTTATGTCGGCTTCTTGAGATCAATATGAAAAATACTTCCTTCCGTATATCGCTCTGAGAACCCTGAAAATATCTAGTAGTCTTAATTTCCAAAGCAGTTTCTTGTTATATGTGATGCGGACGAAGATGAATATGAATTCCCTATATTCGTCATCATCGACTTCTATTTTTCATTCGCAATATGATTCTCAAAGTCAGAGCGATCATTTTGTGAAAATTCTTTTCAGTACATTCTCAGTATCTCTAATTTTCACATTGATAATCTTATCCGATTCTCATATCCGCTTTTGCTCCTCTCAATCAAAATCAAAAATGAAAGCAAAATCCATATATTGCTTCACATATACTTTGCATATGCGTAAAAAAATATCTTTATACATGATAACATCAGATTAAGAATAAACCTTTATTGATTTATCAAATATTCTAACGGCGCTGAACTGTTGGCTATTGAAATCATCCTTTAACAAGATGTGTGAAAGTGAAGCCATTTTATATCATTTTATACAAAAATCAAAATAAATATGTGAAATTAGAGTGAGATTAATGAGTTTTTTGATAGAATTATCTTATTTCATATCCTAGATTGGTTTGAATTTTTTCTCTGATTTCAAAATACATCTCATTTATTTCTTCATTTGTAAGAGTTCTTTCAATTGATCTGAAGACAATCTTGATGCTGATAGATTTATTATCCATTGAAAACTTCAAATCATTTTCATACATATCTATGATTTTGACCTCTTCAATAAGATCTCATCAAACGTCTCTGATAACTCAGGTGATTGCGAAGAAATCTGATTCAGTATCTTTTGTAAGTTCAAGCTCTCATGATTTTTTCTCTTCTTCCAAATCCTTCAAGAATCTATCTTTTGGAACCACCAAGGAGATTTCCTTATAGACAGGCGGATAGGAACTGACTTCCTTATATGGTTCAAAATCTCACCATTGCTTGGTTATCCTTTTGTCATCGCTCCAAAATATCCTTATGTCTGGAATCTGCTTAAGCGCCATGACAAGCCTCTCAATTCAAAATCCGAATGCCCATCAATTATATTTGCGGGAATCCAATCATAATTTTTCCAGAACATCAGGATGCACTACTCATGCTCATAAGACCTCCAGCCATTTTCATTTGTACATTACTTCGGCTTCAAGGCTGTCTGTCGTATAGGGGAATGTATCAACATTGAATCTATACTCTATCTTATTTCAGAATAGGGCTTTTATGGTATTCGACAATACATCTTTTAGGGTGTCTTGATTTATAATCTCCTTTTCTTTGGAAGCTATTCTGAATCAATCTATCTGATGAAAACATTCATGATGTGTCTTATCGAGCTCATCGACCCTATAGACTTTCCCCCAGGACAGGGCTTTGACTTCTCATTCCTTTTCCAGTTTCTCTATTCATCCTCATTTCACAAGATAATGGTACCACATCACAGAAGTGTGAGGCCGTAATAAGATGCTTTCATTTTTGATAGCGGATTTATTTATGAAATAGCTATCGCTTGGTCTTCTCGCAACATGATTTTCAGGGAAATTAAACAGGTCGAATGTCTCGAATTCAGAAACGATTTCGGGAACCCCTATCATATCAAATGATTTATAGAAGGGTGAGCTGATGATATTTTCAATCAGAAGATTTACAGGATGTCAGCTTATTTTTGTCAGGTCCGGCATTCCATGAACCCGAAGAATCCTGCTCAAATAAGCTTTCTGAGTCAATGTAATATTTTCATCTTTAAGCCTATCTCTCACGATATCCAACCATATTTTATCTTCATTCATAAATAAGTCATTAAGTTATAAAATAAAAAAGTCCTTCCTGTTTATTGAAGAACTTTTTGTCATCTTTAATTATTTTTTAAAAACAAGAAACAATCCTTCAATTTCATTTTTTGAAGCTGAAAAAGAAGAAAGAATTTGATGTTTTTATGTTTACCATAGTTTTTGGAGACGGTTAATCTGGTATTAATTTAAAATATTTTTTTGTTTTGTCAAGATAATCTAGAAAATCACTATTTATTTTAAGTGAAATATAGCCGCCAAGTTCAACATGATAAACTGCATTTATAATCTAATATTATTTGTATAAGCCATTAATTTAGCCGCCAAGCTTCATGGCATTACCGCCAAGCTTATCAAATTGTATAAAATGTGTTAGGATCCCTAGGAGATCTTGCATTCCTAATAATCAGCCCTTTTTCTTCTAATTTTTTTATATTCTCTCTGATAGTTCTATCTTTTAATCCTAAATCTTTTGACAGTTCCTTAACTGTTTGTTTTCACTTTTTAAGTAAATTAATCATTATAATTTGTTCAGATCTAGCTAACGTACTTAATGATTTCTCTATTTTATTTCTTATATCTAAAGATATCATTCTATCATCAAAAGCAATATTATTCTTTAATATTAGAGTAACTATATTGTGCTCATCTTTATATTCCGGTTTTGCTAAAAAATATTTTTCCATTGATTCAAATATTCTTTTTACTCACTCATTAAGTTCTCTGACATATCACATCTCATAAAGTACTCTTGCAATTCTTGGATTTCTAGAAAATCTAGTATTCAATATATTTTCAATAGTTACAAATGATGGTAATGGTCACGAATTTGAAATTTCTAATCTATCAGAATAATGTTTTATATAAATTACATTTCATTGTAAGTTATATGATCTATGCGTCAATGCATTTATTATTCATTCTAGCCAAGCATCTTCTGGGTATTCGGAAACTTTTATGAATTTTCATTGTTCTATATCAAGAAAATAAAAATCTTTCAGCACATTTTTCATAAACCTCTTAATGGTTTCAATTATCAAAGGAATGCAACCATGAAATCTTTCATCTTTTATAATATTAAGTGATACTCATGTTTTCATATAAGTTCAGTCGTATCTTATATATCTCAATGATGCTGAGGGAATATATTTTTCAGGATCTTCTGAAAATAAAAGTATCGCAGAATTTTTATATAAATAATTTCAATTTTTATGAATTGCAAGATTTCTGTTAACTAATAAATCTCGATAATCTCCTACAAAAGACATTTTTTCCTTATAAAAATCCAAAACAGTCATTCTAAAATCACTTTCCACAAAATCAAGTCTTGTTTGATCCTCAAAACTTCTTAGATTCCTATCATATTCCAGTTTTTGGACTTCATCTCTGCTTAATTCTCTAGTTTCATCTCAAATTCTCAAGTAAATATTTTCATTCCCTTTTCTTTTAAAAACCCTCTCATATTCAGGTTCAATATGATAAATAAAAATTAATACTCAATCTACAGTTATTTCTTCAATTTTGACATTACAAGGAGGAAGAATTTCGTTTGCCATTATTTGCCTAAAATCATTTAATTTTGTATTTGATAAACTATTTAAATCTTGAATATTTCAATTATTTATTCATAAAACAATAACTCATCATTCGGCATTTAACATACCTATAATTGAATTTGCAAGTTTTGAAAGGCTTACTTCAATTCATTTTCTCTCAAAATGAATTCACTCAGCGCTGCTTAATATGAAATTTTTTGTAAGTTGAGAATTTTCTTTTGAAAGTGAATTCATTTTCAATTAATTATATAATAATTTTGCAACTTAAAGCTCATGTGCCTTAATATATAAATTTGTTCACTACATTGCAATCTAAATTATCGGTTCCACGAATTCTTCGATTTTTTTGATGACATCCTTTTGTTCGGAATTAACGACTTTTTTGGCCTCTTCAAGGGAGCGGGAATATCTTTTTCTGGATTCGTTATAGATTGTCTCGATTCGTTTTGTATCCACTATAGGATCCTCAATATAGAGGGTCTTGAGGCTGAATGGATCTTTGACCTGTCATCTGACTAGGAGTTTGCAATAGAATTCCCTTTGATTGAGATTGGCAAGGTCATATGCATCAAGGAACGGATCGAATTGCTGTTTCATGATTAGCGCATCTTCTGGAGAAATACGGAAACTCACTATTGTTCAGACATTTCAGAATAATGCTTCAGAGATCTTTTGAGGAATCTGGCGGATGAATTGGTGGGCTACTGTCAATCATAATCCATATTTGCGTGCCTCTGATAGTATCTCGTTGAAAGTTTCTGTCGCAAAATTCTGGAACTCATCTACATACAGATAAAAAGGCCGTCTTTGATCTTTTCATTCAGATTGCCTGGACATCGCAGCTTGGAAAATCTTGGTAATCATCATCGCTCACAGGAATCACATTATCTCTTCTTGAAGCTTGCCTTTTGGGAGCTTGATTAGGAGAATCTTGCCTTCATCCATCATCTCTCTGAAATCAAGCTTGTTTTCCTTTGAGGCAAAGATATTCTTGATCATGTCAATAGAAAGAAGCTGTCAGACTTTGTTGAGAATCGGCATTATCGCTTCTGTATTGAATTGCTGAGACCATCATGCAAATTCATTTGTCCAGAAATTCTTTACTACATCATCCTTGATGCACTCGATCATCTCATATCTGAAATCTTTATTGGTAAGAGCTCGGATGATATCGAATATAGTTGAATCAGGCTTGTCGAGAAGCGCTAAGAATATCATCCTGAGAACATGCTCAAGCTTTGCATTCCAGTTGCTGCCGAAGAATTTCTTGAATATGTCTATGAATCATTTTGCCAATACTTGTTTGGATTCGTTTGATTTGAGATCCAGAGGATTCATACAGAAAGGGAATTTCTCATCGGTCGGATCAAATATGATAACATCTTTTTTGCGTTCTTCGGGAATATGCATCAATGCCTCTTCAAAATTATCTCCATGCGGATCGATAAGTCATATTCATCTTCATTGCTTGATGTCATCTATGATCAGGCTCATCATGAATTTTGATTTACCCACTCATGTCTTACCGATGATATAGGTATGCTTAAGCCTATCCTCATCGTAAATCCCAACCGGCACAGTTATTGATCTATAGTCTGATATTCAGACGATATTCATTTCTTTCGGGTATTCTCTTGCGACTATCTCTCAATTATTCGCTATCCTATAATTCACAGTAGGAACTCATATGGGCAAAGCGAGTTTTCTTGCTGTAATCTTAAGAAGGGAAGTCTCTTGTTTCGGATTTTTGGGAAAATGGTAAAAAGATGCGATTTCTTCTGATGAAAGCATATATCTTTTACCTAGTTTTGAGCTGTCCCTGTAGGCGTCAGGCGAGACATTGTCCAATATCTTCAGGTTGAATTGATTGAGAGGGTAGTTCTTGAAGACTCAGAAATTGTTGAATATAGAACGGACTCTTCATTTTGCTGTTTCTTTGTTTGTTGCTTGAGCAACTATATAAATCCTTGTCTCAAAAAGCTCTTTATGGAATTTTTCCCTGAAATAATCATATCAGGCCTTTTTCCAGCCAGAGCCAGTCTTAAATGAAAATAAGTATTTGAAAATCCTGAAAAAAAGGGCAGTCCTGAATTTGAAATATTGAAGTGAGGATCTGAGATAAAATATTGAGCTTTCTTCAATTACGGGTTTCACCTCGACAAAAAGAGAAAATTGATCGTTTATTATATCAAAATTCTCAAAACTTCTGAAAAGATTGAAGACAAAATCAGTATCATCGCTTCAATTGACTTTGAAAGGGAAAAACCAGCTATTCTCAAGTTGGATTTCGCCTATTACTGTCCTTGAAGCATCAAATCACCAGATGTTCTTATTGTCTTGGATTATCTGGAAATCGTTGAAGGAAGTATAGAATTTTGATTCAAGTGCGGTGTAGGTTTCTTTGTGCGTTGTGAGTGAATATGAGAATTCTCATTTGGTATAATTAAGTCCGAAAGTCATCTTATGTCATTCGAGAGTTTGTCAGACATCATTTAAAAATTCCTTGAAAATTAATTTTCATTTATTGAATCCGTGATAGATTTTCAGTAAATATGTCTGCATCCTAATTAATTAAAAATACCTCCTCTATTTTAGTATATCAGAAATGCTTCATTTTTCAAAAAAATTAATGCATTTTATTGCTTATTTATAATGATAATCGTTCATTTAACACTTTTACCCAATTCATTTTTTTTAAATCATCTATAGAAACCACATTTATATTATCTACATGCAAATCAAACTTTTCAGGATTTTTTGATATAGCTTGTATTATTTTATTGACTGAATCATTGGAGACATCCATTTCATTTTTAGGCAGAACTCTCTTTAAGGTTCGCCAGATTGAATCGCCTTCCCTAATATTCACTTGCAGATTTTCTGGTATCCTTATGCCGGTCATATCCTTAATCAGATTTGCGTTTAGGCTTAAATCTATTTTTTTAGTCTCAACAACTTCAAGAAGCTGGTCAGTCAGGGGTTGCTTGAAATCCGAACCTTTCATATAATTTTCATATTGTTCGGATACAGGCTCTTTGCCTATGACTGTATCTTTACTCTTGCTTTCGCTGGCTTCATCTATGATAATCGATTCCGCGAATCCGAATTTTTTGAAATCAATTCCTAGGGAATCATAGAATCATTTAAAAAGGCTGAAATGATCCCATGCAGTTGAAGCAAGCCTTCAGACAGAATCGATAACTAGCAGACTTGCTACTCATTTGCTCGTTTTTTCCAACACTCTTCACCAATATGACAATGCATCAATTGTTCAGTGAGTGCTGACCATCCTATCCAAATCTCTTAATAATTCATCGTTTTTGATCATAAGCAGTCTCATTTTTTCTTGCCTTTGATTTTGAGAAAGTCTTTGATCTGATTGAATAATTGACATTTTCCTTCTGATTCAGTCGATATATTGCCTTGCATCCTCCTGCAATAATTTCTGAAGAAATCAGCTTTCCATAAAGTCTGCATTATCTAATCTTGATTTTATGTCTTTATGAAGATTCTGCATATAAGCTTTTTCAAGATCCTTTTTGGTAAGGGCTCATTCTCATTTCTGCTTGAGTGCAGTTTTATAGATTCTCCAAGCCTCATCATGTGCCCTTGATTCCTCTATCCGAGTATTCTCTTTTACTTCCGCATTGTCCAGTCTGGTTTCTTTTGCCACTTGAATGCAGCGTCATGCGAACATTGATATTGCTGTTATATTCCTGAAAGGGTTTATAGTTCAGAATGAAACCGTATCGATAGCATCATATGCAATCCTTCAGAATTTCATCATATTCATAGCTCAATGTCATATTCAGGTGAATTTTTCAGAAGCTGATTTTTGAGCTTTTTCTTTGGCGGCTTTTAGTCTCTCTTTCTCTTCGATATGCAGTTCGCTCCATTTTCAAAAAAATGAACCGATCATTCAATCTTTTTTAGAAATGTCCTTAACCATTGAAAATAGGCTTCACATTACTTTATTCTTAAGTTCAGAAGTCTTAAATCCGATTTCAGATAATCCATCAGAAAAAGACTTTTTATCTCTACCGTTCATTTTTCTGATTCTTCCGATCTCTTCATTCTCTAGTTTATCAGCAAGATTTTCTGCCTCTTGAGCTATCCCGGCGTTTTCGGTCAGAGACGATAACTCTTCTTTCTTCTCTTCCAATTGCTTTTTAAACAGTAGAATTCTTCATCTGTATTCTCTTAACTTCCTCTCAAATGCAGCTTTTCTTTTTTTATAATTTCACAACTTAATATTTCATTTTTTCAATTTTTGAGCTATTTGAGAATTACGTTCGGATCTATCGATGAAAGACTCCAATATGTCCATATCTCAAGCAAGTTTAAATTTAGATTCTTGCACTTCACTGTCATAATTTTCTGGTTTAATCGGATTCAAGGATTGGAAAGAAGCATCTGGATGAATAGCGACTTCTGTTACCTCGCATTTAACCTGGATATCTGCAAATTGATTAGTTGATTCTACATTTGCATATATATCAATTACAGTTTGCTTGTTTCAAGGGAAGGCACCTCTGTTATTGATATAATAGGCATCTGTATTTAGTTTTTCATTTATTGCAGAGAGCCTTGTATGCAGGATGCCGATATCTTTTTTTATTTTAGAAATGATTTCAGCCCCCTGTAACGTTGAATAGATGCCTTTTTCATCTTTCTCTGAATCGATTCTTGCCAAATTTGCCTTTTGAGAGAAAATTTCTTCAATCAATTCTTTTCTTTCAGAAATCAAGCTGCTCAAACGAGATATCTTCTTTGATTCGGGGCTTTCTCTATTATTATTTTCATAAATTATAATCGGTGAATGCTTCAGATTAAGCTTATCTAAAACACTATAGATTTTTTCTTTTGCTTTTGAAATTGCTCAAAAAAATAATCCTCCTCAATTCTTGTCAGAGAAGCTACTGGCAGGAATGTCAGTTTTTATATCTGCTCACATATTCTATAAGTTTGAAAAATGTATCCTGTTGATTCCTATATGAGATTATAACCTGAATAGAAACCGATAAAGGGTAATGGGATACTTGCATTTGAACATATTTGTTTGAGTTTTGTTTTTTAAAATAGCTCATATTATACTAAATATGAGCTAGTTGTCAAAAATTGGAGATTAAAACGACATTTCAGTTTCAGCACCTTTGATTATGGTTTGTCCATAAATCGAACTTATGAGCTTTACCATGATAGTCATCTGGTCATCAAACTCTTCAGGAAGAAAGTTAATATCCATGAGATTATATCAATCTTCTTTTAATTTCTCAAGGAATCTAGTATTGTATTCAGGCCGCTCTATAAGCTCTGTGCCCTTTTCTATATATTTTCACCTATGATTCACCACATTATATTCATATTCCATGCAATCAAGAACATCTCACTCATAAAATGGGTTTCTAAAATACATGATATCTCCAGCTTCATCCCTATAGATATAATGCTGAATCCTTACAACTTTATCTACCCGAGGATGGACATCGAATTCAATTTCGTCATCGATATCCTTTTCTTCATATAGAATCAGAAAATCTTTTTTGTTCATCTCCTTATCGACAGGGGTTCATACTATCTGACTTCAATATATGAGGAGCGTTCACTTTGAATCAAGATATTTTTCAATTTCACTTCTCTTTAGGATATTGCTGACTTCTTTTGCCTTTCATCATACAACGCTTAATGATCAGCTTCTCTTTGGCTTCTCTTGAACTTCTCAATCAACCCCTATATCTCATCTGTCTTGAAACCAATGTCTTATTTTCGGTCATTTTTGCATAATGCTTGTTTAGTTATAGTTTTATTCAATTTAGCATATTAATCTGATTATTTCAAATAATCGTTATTTTTTTCTGTAAAGCTATCTGTTCTTATGTCATATTTGAAATCTTTTGTTTCAACTAAGGGGTTTTGGGGGCTTTTTCATGAACCCAAGAATGTCGAAGTTAACAATTTTCTCATTTTTATTGTTTATCGGATTGTAATGTCAGTTTTCCTAATAATTCTCTAGAGAATATCTTCACTGTAGTGAAGATATTCAGATCAGCAGACGGGGCAAGCGAATCTGAATTTGGCACCTCGTCCGTTTTCTTGTATTCTAAAATAGATTTCCTTAATTGATTTGTACAGAAATTAAGCTTTCTTCTTATTTCCTTCAATTTATATTCCGTATCTTCCTTATGCCCCTTGTTATTCCTTATATTATGTTTTCGGAATAAATTCTCAACATAACAATATCTTTTATCTATCCATCTTATATATTCTTCAATCTCAGACAAACATATTTCCCTTATTGAAGGATATGATTTCCTGTAATTCTCATCAGTCTCTTCTATGAATCTTGCCATTGAATTATCATAAAGCTCTGGATTTGCCAGATAAGCCTCTATGCTCTTTTCAAAAAACCTTTTTTTTAATATTGCCTCTGTGCTTGACACTTCGCTTATCAGTCTGTGAACGTCAAGTGATTTGTCTCATTTGATAAGTATTATCAGATAGCAGATATCATTCAGAGGCATAGAAAATAGTTCTGCCCTTCTTTCATATAGCTCACTTAAATCATTATCCTTTACTCATTCTATATATCTTATTGCTCTGACTCCAAGAGTGTCAAGCAATGGTTTGTCGAAAGTATTGTTTGTCATATTTTTATTTTTCTTTTTAAAGCTTATCCCTATTTTCCATATAATATGCCATCGCTGTTAAAATTTCATTTAAGCTGGTCCTTCAGAGATCCATAGCAGCTTGATACACAATTCCCTTGAGGATATCATCAACATCTTCCTTGTAAAATACCATGTCCTTTTTCATTTCCTCGCCTTCTTTTTCTCTGTTTGAATATGAGAATATGAGCTCTCAATCGTCTCATATATAGGCCGAATACCATCATCTGCTTTCTGTGCTTATCGCAAAATGAGTTCTTCTGTTCTCAGAATTGAATCTTCTCATCGGCAGTCCATAACTCACAAAGACCATTTTAGCATCATTGGCAAAACTAGTTTCTCATGTTAGGTTCTCAGTGCATTTTTTTGAAAACGGTCCATCATTTGAAAAAGAAGAAAGGAATTCTTGCATCAATTCTCAATTCATATTCAGTAATTCAGATTTGTAGCCAGCCGTATCCATCCATTTCAATATTACCATAAGGAAATAGCTTTCAATGCTGTGATAGGCATTTATCATTTGCGTATCTTCGTTTGTTTTCGGCCTTAAGCTTACAAAATTTCAGAATGGATCTATTGTTTCATAGGGAGTTGTTTCAGTTCTTTCAGCCCTGAAATCTCAATGAGTGCTGCCTCATATGCTTGTGATATAGCTTTTTCAATCTTTTGCTGTTGACCATTTGTATCATTCCTTTGAGCTATCAGTACGGAGCAGCTTCATTCTTACATATTCGCTCACACTGGCAACAAGATCAGTGACATTTTTAAATCAATATTTTTTCGGGTTCCACATTTCTTCCTGACTCATCGCTTCTGAGCTGAAGAATCATCAAAAAAGAAGTATATCGTCTTTTTCACACTTGATTATTTGAGTTCAGGTGCTTCTTTCGACTTTCCATTCTTTAGAATCCGGCCATCTTAGCAATGAATTCATGGTTTCCTGATACATGTATTTGAATTCTTCTGGTATGGAATCGAAATATCATCTCTCAGAAAGCTTTTTTATGGCATAGATATAATCTTCATCAAGCATGTGTCACATATAAGGGCTTGGCATCGACTCATATCGTTCCTTTTTAATTTTTTCTGTTATCTTCTCTCAAAGTCAAGATTTCTCAATCCTATCCACAGCACTTTGATATAAAATATTACTTCTCATGTTATCATAATTTATTGGCCTCTTATTTTATAAGAAAAAAAAGAACATTGTCAACACTTTGTATAAAAAAATAATCCAAATATTTAGGCTATGCATTGCTATAATTTTAAGTTTTTTCAAAGATGTAAAATTAACTTGAATTCATTATTAATTATGTTAGGCTTGGCATCAAACCCTAAAAAACAATGATTTCAAACAAATAAATAAATAGCTCAAGGCATCTTGAGCTATTTATTATTATTCTTTTGTGAGAGTTATATGAGTTATCTCACTTTTGCTGCCTATTCTCATAGGAGGTCACCAGATTCAACTGCCGGGCGAAACATAGAGTGATAGGTTTCAAACTTTATATAATCATGTCATGTAAGGGAAATAATGTTTGACAAGCAAGGTAAATGGCCAGATCTGTCAATTGTGAGTATGTCAAGCAAGCTGAACGTCTATTCCATGCTTGTCACTTATTTCAGGCCCGACCGGCTCATGAAGCAGCAGCAGGGAAGGCTTTGACCTGTCCCATTTCATATTACTCAAAACATTTTCCAATCTGCCCTTATTATAATCGTAATCTAATCACATTATATCTTCGCTTCCTAGAATCTGCAATCAATTGAATTCTACAACCTCATTATGCAGAATCCGAGCCTTAGTATCTTTAAGAAGGGATAGCGCATATTCATTTCATACATATGATTCATGATTTCAGAAAGTCACGAAAACAGGCACTTTAATATTATCGAGGTTCTTGAAGCCATGCCTTTCGAATGAAGTTCCATCTACCAAATCTCAGTTTATCATCACAACATCAATGTCCATCCCATTAAGCTTTTCAATGATTGAATCCAGATACGAGAGGTCATGCAATCAGCTTACATGAACATCACTCAGATATCATATCTTGATTTCGTTTTCGAGATTTTTAACTGGAATTTCTATATTTTTTATTATAGGAGCAGCTTGATTATAATATCAATAAGCAGTAAGCAGAATCATTGTTCCAATCCATACATATCACTTGATCGGAGTTTGAGATTTCCAGAAGAAGAATCATATATCATACAGCAGTCATACGAAAATTCAGAGAAAAACTATCCCCAACCATAATGCTCATATGGCATAAAAATATTTCGTAAAAATATTCGATGATAGATTATGAAAAATTATCGATGCAGGGAAAATAAGGCTCAGAAGCACTGAATAAACATAGAACCAAGGTCAAATCCTATTTCAAAAAAACCTATAAGTGTGCCATAGGAACAATGTGTTCATTCATAGAAGTATCAGAATTGCAACTATAGGAAAAATTAATCTGCTCATAGCTTTTTAATAATGTTATGTAAGTTTGCCCATGCAAATGAAGTATTCTTCAAAACTCCTGTCCCTGCAAGCCTTAGGCTTAAACCTTCTTAAATCCTTGTATTTTTTCTTAATGGGGAAAATGAGATCATTCACATCTTCTCCTACAAAAACCTTAAGCAGCAGATTTCATCATTTCTTTAAGAAAACATCTGCAAAATCAACTATTGCAAGATTGAGCTCAACGCTCCTGTATTGATCTACTCATGTCTGTCCGGTTGTAGACGGTGCTATATCTGAAGTTATCAGATCAAATTTAGATAGTCCTTTTTCTTCAAAAATCACTTTTAATTTTTCGTATTCAAAAATGCTCTCCTGTATAAGTATCAGATTCTGATATGGAAGAGGCTCAATTTTTTGAATGTCTATTCCGACTATTTTCGCATCATTTCAGATAATCTTGTATATAACCTGAAGAAAGCTTCAGGGTGCGGCTCAGACATCAAGAACTGAAAATCAAGGCTTGATCAGATTGAATTTTTCTTGAATTTCCAGTAGTTTAAATGCACTTCTGGCTCTGTATCATAGTCTTTTTGCTTCCATAAAGTATCTATCTTGAACCATGAATGATCAAGGCTTTTTCTTTTTTGTTGACATTACTTGATTTTAAATATTATTAGCAGGTTTTAATTAAAGAATCATGTGAAAAGTAGAGGCAATGACAAGTAGGATAAAATCCTATGAAACCAAAGAAATTCTGGAAATTCTCAGCATTAATAATGATCTGACCAAAGATGAATCCAAAGAAATCTTTCTTTTCTTATATGATTATACAAATAGTTTCAAAAACGCAAATACAACACCTGATATTTTAAGGCTAGCTTGAATCGTTCTTGAGTCCTGAATACAGCATGATCAATTGATTGTAGATAAGACTAAGCAGACATTTTCTCAGATGAAGCTTTCTTCTGATATGATAGAGGGAATTCAATTATATAAAGATGACACTATTGCTGGAACTTATGTTTCAAAACAAATGCAAGCAAATCATGGCGTCGAAACTTTTGATTGATGAAGCTTTGTTTCAAATATCCTAATAACAATCTCAAATTGCATTTTCTGATTTCTCCTTATTGAATTAGGAGATTCGGAATACAGGATTCTTCTCGGTTCTAAATTCGATATAAATCCTCTACCTGAGATAATGGCAAGATTATGAATCGACGAATGAAATGATATCGTCAGATGAAAAACAAAAGAAGAACTCATAGAAATCATTACTGGATAATAAAATAATCCCCTGAGAACTGAACTCAGAGGATTATTTATTATTGATTATTATCAAACATCTACCAACCCTTTAACATCTTCAATTGCTTGTTTCTTGATCGCTTTTGATGATTTAAGAAAGAAATAGACTATGATTATCGAGGTGATTATCGGAGCTAAGAATTCACTTAAATCATGAGTTCACCACATCATCTTGAATCCGAATCATTTCAGAAGCATGAACAGTCACAAGAAAAATATGGAATACATCGCTCAATTTTTCAGGAAGACATATTTCTTTATCCTATCGATGTTTCAGATAGTGATCTGTCTCACGACTATGGCTCAGATTCAATTTCAGATAAGAATCAGGGGAATCGACATTGTAAAAGCGAATGCTCACAGAACTCAATCTATGGAGAAGGTGGCATCGATGACTTCCAAATACATGATTTTTGAAATATCAGACATTCATACTTTCATGAGGTTCTTTTCTGCTGCTTCGGCGCTCTCTTTGAATCAGTGCGTTATAAAGAAGGTAGTCGAGCCTATAACAGCTCAAAAGGCTAATATGGGATTGCTTGTATGAAGCGCTTTCCATACTACATAACTTAATATCAGAGATACGATTGCATAAAACCAAACTCAGTTCCTGTAGAAGAATCTTTCTCACATAAGTCAGAAATTCTTAGCTTCCAAGAATAGCCAATGAAAAAACAGGAATACAAGAAATATTCAGCCTCATATCATCAGGATCGGTGCGCTTTGCTCTATTATTCTGCTAGTTGCAGGATCTCAATTGAAAGTAGCGGTAAGCGATCAGAAAAATCATAATCATGGAGCAGTAGCGTACACTATTAGCCATGGAAGTACTCATCTTACGACAAATACGGCAATAAGGATTCACCAGATAAGGAACCATCTTCTGTATTTCGGTTTCATAGTAGCCAAGACTTCCGCATTTATTATTGCATTGTCTATACTGTTTATGACTTCAAAAAGACAGAGTCAAATTATAACGAAAAGAGACGAAAGAATCATAAATCTGATTTGTAAAAAATAATAAAAGAAGTATATTGGATAAGCTAAAAAATCAAATAAAAAATTGAAAATGAACACAAAATTCAGCGAATATTTCAGAGAGAATTTCTTTCAAAATGAAGAGGAATTGAATATTTTTTTAAACTCGCTTTCAAAAAATCTCACTAAGACTTTAAGGGTCAATACGAATAAGATCAGTGTTTCTGAATTAAAAAACAGACTTGAAAAACAGAATTATATCCTGAAGCCAACATTTCAGCCAAATGTATTTTATGTCGATAGGACTGCAGATTTTGATGAGTATGAAAGAAGACTTGGCTTTACGCTAGAGCATCTCATGGGTTATTTCTATATTCAGGAATTGGGTGCAAGCTCTTCTGTATTTTTTCTATCCGAAGGAAAGGTGGATAATGGAGAATATCTGATTCTTGATATGGCTTCAAGTCCAGGATGAAAGACTACCCAGCTATCGGAACAATATCCAAATAGCTTCATTGTCGCAAATGAATTTGATAGAAACAGAACATCGCAGCTTATTTGCAACATTGAGAGAATGGGCTCAGACAATGTCTGAATTAGCAATTATAACTGACAATTCCTAGGAAGACTGACTGAAACATTTGATAAGATTCTTCTTGACGCCCCTTGTAGCGGAGAGGGAATATGATTCAAATCAATAGAAGCACTCAAATACTGGAACCTGAAAAACGTGAAGAAAATTGCTGATCTGCAAAAAAAACTATTTGAATCATGACTCAATTCTCTTAAGATATGATGAGAGATGCTATATAGCACGTGTACGATGAATAAACTAGAGAATGAATGAGTTGTTTCAGAAATCCTTGAAAAACATCCATGAAGCTTCGAAATCATTTTTGAGAAAAGATTCTGGCCGCACATCGATGAGACTTGAGGATTCTTCGTATGCAGGATCAGGAAACTCAAATCTATCGATTACAGATTTTCTGATAAGGAGGAATTGCCGAATAAATGAATAGAAAGATTAAGCAAAAGCGAGCAAAGGATGCTCCATGATTTCTTATCATCATCTTGAGCTGATTTAAGCGGACATGATATATTCAAATATTCAAATGAAGTCATAGCATTAAAGAAAACGGAAGCATTTAAAGATATATCAAAAAGATTATATTTTTTCAGGTTATGAAAGAAAATAGGGAAGATAGAAAATAATTATTTTGAACCGAATTATTACTTCTGAAGAGACTTTGATATGCCTAAAATTGAGAAGCATATAATTAGCGATCAGTCGGAACTTGATAAATATCTAAGATGAATGGAAGTCTGACATGAATTGGCTAAATGACTCAAGAGGCTCATATTTGATGACATGGTAATATGAATTTGAGAAGTCGGAGAAAACGGAACCATAAAGAATATATTCCCCAAGATTTGGATGAGGAAATAAAGAATAAAATAAAGCGGGATATCCCGCTTTATTTTATTCTTGTATAAGATTCATGTAGTAATTCTTTCATTCTTTTTGGAAAAAGGCAACATTGTCTATGACATTTATATTGTCTCATTTCAATATACTTATCATACTCTTGCTATTCTTATAGTACAAATATAGATTGTTTCATGTATTAAATATAAAGGCTCATTTTACTTTTGAGACTGTAACCTTCTTGAGATCCGTTTTCGGCATTTCTCAAATATAGCTCTTTTTTTCATCATAAATTATAAAATTAGGGATGTCTCATTTATATCAAAGAAGTATTGTATCTTTTCAAAATTCAAAAGTATTTGAAACAGTGTCCAAATTATCTATGATTATTTTTGTTTTTTTGGTATTTTCTAGATTATATAGGATTCACTCCTCAACTATGTGCGGCATATTGTCGATATGCACCAGATTATCGGGATTATAGATAGATTCATTCGAGTGCTCATAAGTTCACCAATCTCATCAATTGCCATTGTTGTATACAAAGTTTGAAGTGAGTATCAAATTATCATTTATCTTGGTAACCTTCTCTGTTCATCTCATCGCATTTCAATCTATGAAATCCATTATATCAAAGCAAAATAGCCTATTGTGAAATACTTTGGCATCTTTACACATAAGGGGCAATCATTCTTCTTTGGACAGAAGAGGCTTAACTATATTATTCTCAATATCATAAACCATCATCTGACCATTGTTTGAGAAATATTTATACCCAAGATGAATGAAGCTGTCTGCAAAAATACGGATAGGCTTGAATTTCTGATTCAAGACCAAGATAGATGAATCTTTCTTTGAAAAAGCAAGATAATTGGTATCCATTTTTGCTATTGTATCATATTGTGATTCAATAGGGGAATATTGAAATTTCTTAAAGAGATTCAAGGTTTCATAATAAATCGGGAATGATTTATTTATATTGATAGACAATTTTACTGGAATGTAATCCTTTTTGAATATATCTATAGAATAATTCCCATAGTCAAATATTGATTTGCTTCAGTTTCAGTATGTTTTTTCATTTATAAGTATAAGCTCCGGATTGGGGAATACCTTAACATTAATTATTCAAAATTGCTTAAGTATGGATTGAGGTTGGGTTTTCATGCTGTCCACTTTAAAATCTACATTGATGTAGTATCATTGAAAAAACAGATATAGAAAAATGGACAACACAAAAACTATGAACCAGAAAATGGCGCTTTTGTTTCTTGCAGAATGTAATTCTTCTTTATAGGATTGTATCATGGTCGTATTATTAAGAACGTTTCATTTTAGTTGTAGTTTCAAAATAGTCTATTCTTTTTCAGAAGAATAATCTAAGCTGGCTCTCTATTGCTGGAAGTGAGAATAGAGTAAGAGTCAGGATTGGGATCGTGATCCATTGAAGGATATTGATTACATAATCCCTCTTTCTGAAAGGAGTGTATTTCCTCATTATCATTACAGAAACTATAGAAGGGAATGCAATGGTGGCGAAAATCCAAGTGAATATTATAGATGTTGAAAGCGGAACAGCTAAGGTCGCTGTAGAATTTTTAAGATGATCGAATATTCATGGGAAATATCCTATTACAAAAAGCATAAGAGATCAGCCTGCCCAAAATGTATGATTCAGAACCAGATAAACAGTCTTCCTGATTTTTTCCCAAAGATGTATTTTTTTGTTCTTTACGAATTCAGGGAATACATATTCTATATCAGTACATCACCAAGACCATCTTCTGAGTTGTTTATATTGAGAGCGTATAGTTCTGATAAGATTTACCTCATCCACCACATCCATTCTACAGACAGCAGGAACATTGACTATTCTGAATTCTCCATCAAAGGCGAAATAACTTCTCCAATATTGGAATCCATCTTCTACAATTGAAGTCTTTGACCAATAATTTGATTTTTTCAAGCAATGCAGACTTTGTCCATAAACTGCAAAATTCCTATAAAATTCAGGATTCTGGGATTCTGACAACTGCCAAAAAGTCGTTCACATGGCAATCAGCCTAGCGAAGAAAGTTCATTTTGACCAATTGTTGGAGTACACCGGAGTATATTGGAATATGGCTTGATCAGGCTTTTCTGAAGACAAGAAGAAGTAACTGGCTATAAGAAAGAAATTCTTCTCAATCTTCGTATCGGTATCTATCGTATGTATAAAAGTCAAATGATCATTTAAAACTCTTCATTCCTGATATTTTTTTACTGCAAAGCTGATATTGGATCATTTTACCTTTCATTCATCTTTGAGTCAATCAGGATGTATGATATTCACTATATTTATCTGAGAATTCTTATATTTCTCCACTATCTTTTCAGAATCCGCTATGGCATTCGGTCATCTTTCTTCTGTAGCGAGCAGCACTGTGATATTCTCCTTATAAGGGAAGTCATTATTCAATATAGATTGCAGATTCTCATCAATCACATCAAATGGCTCAGAATAAACGGGAACAACCACCACATGCTGAAGATTTTTGGCATCTTCTTTGATTGTCCTTGTTTTAATATAATTTTTCTTGTTTACCTTCAGAAGCTTTATATAAGAGCTGATAATGTATATGTAGGATTCAAAGGCCTTAACAGTCCAGTATGAAACATAAAAGGCAATGAAATAAAGTCATACTTGATACGATACCTTAAGTATGAGTATCGGAAGGGCAAATATGGATATAAGCAGCAAAAGCGGGACCTTTGATAGAAATGCCTCTTTGAAGTAAAAGGGTTCTTGATTTTTTGAATTCATCTTTTATAATTTATTAAGCCGACATAAATATAATGAAAATTAAGAAAATACAAGATAAATTAAAAAAACCTGATTCAATCAGGCTTTTTTAATTTATCTTTAATTTGAATATATGTATCACTTGATACTAGGATCGCTTTTTGAAATCTTACGAACAGTGACCTCATTGAATCTTCTATAATTCATGTCCTTCACTATAATGTAATCATCTCATACTTCCGATACTATACCAACGTGCCCATAATATGGATTATATCAAGATCACCTGAATGATATGATTGCTCCATTTGCAGCGGCAGTTCAAGTTGGAACTCAAGCAGCTCTTGCATTGGCTAGCCATTGGTTTGCATTTCATCTCCAAGTTACATTCTTGTGGTTTGCAACATAATAAGTACAATTACCGTAAGCGAATTTTGAACCCTTACCAGTGTAGGCTACCTTATATCAGCTTGGAAGAGTGATTTTTGGCTGAGCGGCAACTTTTTTGCCAGCCGCAGCTTTTGTAAGAAGTTTTTTTGGAGTTTCTTTCTTCTCTATGATTACAGGTTTTGGAGGTTCGGGCTTTTGAGCACCTGGAAGCACTAATTGTTGACCTATCTTCAATTCTGCAGATGCGTCAAGCTGATTTTGCGCGAGTATATCAAGCTTATCTATTTTGTATTTCGATGCAATGTAATCTAGGCTGTCATTTGGCTGAACATTGTAAGCGATTCCTGATACAGGAGGTACTCTTACAGTGTCACCGATTTTTAGTATTCTATCAGCATTGAAATCATTTGACCAGATTATAGAGTTTACACTTACATTGAATTTATTTGCGATTCCGCCAAGAGTATCTCAAGTTTGGATTGTATAATATGTGAAATCATTTACTCAAGAGGTATCTCTGTTGTCATTAATCATCGTTGATGGCTTAATGAACCCAGAATCTTGAGAGAATATTGTTGCACCTCATTTATCAACATCTCACTCATAAGAAGCAAGGATTGTCGATTCGTCATAATTTCAAACCGCATATTCTTTATCTACGCCCATCGCACCAAACGAAGGATATATAGGAAGAATAACGACTATTATTAAGGATATGAATTTGAATTTCTTTAGGATATTTAAATACGTTTTCTTCTTTTTTAGAAAAGAAGCATTTCTTGCATGTCTTTGCAGACGGGCTTTAATGTTGATTTTTAAATCCATTAAAAAGTTTTAATAATAAATGATCTAGCGTTTTTCCCCGGATTCACCTAGAAAAACTGATAGATGCTTTTTATGCGATAGATAAGACTTCTAATCTTGTCTTAGCCGCACGGAAACCTTTAGTACGTGAATATCTTTTTTTAGATTTCATCTTGAAAACTGTAACCTTATCATCTTTGAAATCCTCTAGAACCTTAAGTTCTACAGTGATATCGCTTAATAATGGAGTTCCCACTTTAGTTTCTTTTCAAGCTTCGTCAGAAACTAGAAGAGGATTTAATTTTATTGTTGAACCGATTTCTGTGTTCTGATTATCAACTTCGATGATATCTCACTTCTTAACGATGAATTGATTACCACCAATTTCTAATACTGCAACCATAGTAAATATAAATAATGTAATATAATTATATCATATTTTTCGTAAAATCAAATCTTTTCACGAATCATATGACGTTTCTTAGCTAACTTAAGGCAATAATCTAGATATTATTTTCCAGTTTTCAGATGATTTATTTTAAACCCTAAAAACTAACATCTAGCTACTTCTTGGCTTATCCTTAATGCTTTTGAGCCTTGTGGCCAAATTCCTTATTTCTTACTGATAACATAAATCGTGATTTTGTCACTACTTTTTATATCAGCGATGGCAGGAGAATCAATGTTTAAGACATATTGATTACACCCAAATTCTCAATTCTCAACTCTCAGTTCTTTAAATTGGCTCTGGAATGAGGGATTCGTTCTTCTCGCTTGCTTTCGCTCGCTGCCAGAGACGGCACCAGGTCCGAAAGACAAATTGTTGTCTTTCTAAAATAGCTTTCGCAATTTTACCTTCCTATTCGAATCAATGTTTAAGACATATTGATCACACCTCAATTCTCACTTCTCAGTTCTCAATTCTATTTGGCTGGGAATGAGGGATTCGAACCCCCGATGGCGGAGTCAAAGTCCGCTGCCTTACCGCTTGGCTAATTCCCAATATGTATAAAAAACAAACCGAAGTTCGCAAATTATATACAATTTTTCAAAAAGTCAAAAGAAAATAGCGTCCCATTTTATGGCTAAAAATGAACAATTTCAAGCATAATGAGCTATCTGACTAACTCATTATCGCTTATTTCTTGCATTATTCTTCTGCTAATATTCACATCTGACCATGGTATCGGCCCCTTATTGGTGACTTGTACTGTTTCGGCTCATTTTCAGGCTATAAGTATGACATCATCGGGAACAGACATTATGATAGCTGTCCTTATTGCATCCTCTCTGTCTGGCACAATCCAGAAATCCTCACCCTCCTTCCTTTTAATTCATCTTGCCACATCATTGATTATGGCCAAAGAATTCTCAGTATAGGTATCATCATCCGTAAGAACAATAAGATCACTCAGGTCATTTACAATCTTTCACATTCTTGGCCTTTTTGTCTTATCTCTGTCTCAGGTAGCTCAAAAAACAGTTATTATCCTTCATATTCATTCCATCTTCCTTATAGTTTCTAAAACATTTCTCAGCGATTCCTCGGTATGTGCATAATCCACAAACACTTTTATTCATTTATCGTTAGGGACTTCTTCTAATCTTCAAGGTATTCAATTTGTAGTTGCAATGGTTTCGACTATAGATTCAAGCGGAACTTTCTGTGATACCAGCACACAAAAGGCAGCGAGTATATTATATATGTTGAATTCTCATTTTAATTTTGTTGATATCTCAATTACATTCGAAGGCATTTTTATTTCAAATTTGGTCAGATCTTTGCCAAAAGTCACATTTTGAGCTCTTATCTGAGCTGCATTCGTAAGTCAATAAGTATATTTATTGTCATCGATGATATTTAAAAAATCAGAAGAATATTCAGAATCGATATTAACTATCGAAACCTTCTTAACATTAGGTTTTCTTTTGTATCTGACAAGATTCTCAAATAGTTTAAGCTTCGTCCTCATGTAATTATCCATTGTCTTATGAAGATCCAGATGATCTTGCGAGATATTTGTCATTACAACAACATCATAATCAATTCAATAATTCCTATTGTAATATAAGGAATGACTGCTTGTTTCGATTACCGCGTATCTGCATCCGGCACTCTTTGCCCTTTTAAGAAGCCTCTGGATTACAAAAGGCGAAGGGCTTGTCATCTTGAGGTTATTCTCGTACATCTCATCTCAAATCATGTAGTTGACAGTTGAGAACATAAAAACCTTCTCTCAAGCATCCTTAAGTCATTTTGCAACAATATTCGTTGTCGTGGTCTTACCCTTTGTTCATGTGATTCATATCACTATCATATTTTTAGCAGGATTTCCATAGATATTGAAGGCTATCATTCATCTTAGATAATGATAGAATAATCTTATGGGGCTATCCAAAGATACTATTTTTCGTATATTCATAATCTGACTTTAAAATAAAGGAATTTTTTTTGATTTTATGAAAAAAACGAGTAAAATCAAACCCAGATTATAAACATGTATATGAAATTCAAAATAGAAACCTGAAAAAATAACCCTAAACTAAGACTTGTAAGTAGGAGAGTAGAAAAAATGGAATTAAGGAAATTTGCCCTGCTTTGAGAAGAAATGGTAAAATATATCAAAGATCCTGAAAACAATTGAGTTTGACTTGCCGCTCCTCAGATATGAATAGATAAAAGGGTAATCAGTGTCAGTCTTTTAAAGACTTACGACGACAAAAACTATAAGACGGTTTATATGATAAATCCTGAGATTATAGATTTTTCCATTGAAGCTGAAATCGATAATGAATGATGCCTAAGTGTGCCTAAGAAATTCTGAGACGTTGCTAGATCTAAAGATATAAAAATCAGATATATGGATTGAAAATGAAAAGAGATAACATTGTTGTTATCTTGAATCTCAGCAAGAATCGTACAACACGAGGTGGACCATCTGAATTGAATACTATTTATAGATAAGATAGTGGAAGACGAAGAAGAAACTAAGAATCACGTATTTTAATTTTTATAACCCCGCAGTTGATGAGTAAAGATGATCAAATAAAAATTTTAGAAGAAGAAGTAATGATACTAAAAAAGAAACTTAATGTATGTATCAAATGGATGCGCCGAGAGGTAGAAGATCAGATACATAAGATAGCTAAAAGAAAAGTTTCAAAACTTACAGAATGAATAAAGGAGGATTTTTTTCAGGAAAATCAAGAACAGATAATTTCACAGAGAATACAGAGCTATTTTTGAGATATACTTCTGTTGAACGCTCCTTCAAATACTCTTGAATATCTGGTTCATTCAGAAATAAATTATTTCAACTTTCAAAAAAATCCATCGATCGATGGATTTACAGTTATAAGTTCATACCATAAGATATTGGATGAATTCATTGAACATTTCATAACGATGGATTTCAGAAAATTTGCAATAAAGAAGAATTGTACAATATTGAGAGTTAACGATCCCCTTGAAAAAGCACTGCATTTAGTGGTTAATAAGAGGTACATCTTATCGTTATGAAGACTTTTCTGACTGATCAGAGAAATAAAAAATGATTGAAAATTGAATGCGTATTGAGAAGCTTTCGCACAATATCTTGATAAGCATGTAGAAATAAAAGATATGCTCTTCTCAGAGAATTTCTTAACCTTGTTCAAGGAACTTATAGATAGTGAGGTGTTCTGAGCAAAAAGGCATGCATGAAAAATCGGACTTGAAGAAACAAGGCGGACAAGGTGATTGATGACATGAGAATTCTCAGATAAGAATTCTCTCCTATACATCTTACTAGAATCGCAATCAGTTCTTTACTAGCAAGAGATGATCACTTCCTATTTCGTCTGAGTGACTTTAAAGAAGATTGCTTTCATGAATATTTTCGGCTCTTTGCAGAAAATAATAGAAAAGAATCGGCTCGAGAAGATCGTGAAGCTCCAAAATCCTACAGCACTGCATGTAACTCTGTATTATTTCTGAAAACATCTTTCAGAAGATGATATGATTGCAATTAAAGATAAGATAGATACGATCAGGCCTAATATAAAGGATGGCAAATTGAATCTTGGAGATTTCCGATATTTTCTGCATTGAAACAGGGCTATATTTTATCTGACACCGAAAACTGATTTAAATCTCAACGGCTTTAATAAAGCATTTGAAGGACTTTTCCATAAAGAGACTGAGGAAAATAAATTAACATACATACCGCACATTACATTGTTCAAGGTAAAGGATTTAAAGGAATATGAAAGATTCAGACCTTTATTTGAGAAAGAGGTCAAATGATTCCTGAATGATTTCTGAAAATTGGATTATTTCGAGAATGTGAATCTTTATTGTGTAGATTCGGATAATAAGCCAGAGATGCAGAAGGGCATGTATTAGATCATCAGCTTTAGCTCTTCTATTTCTCAGGGAGTGAAGTACATTATGAGGCTAAGGAATGTTTGCCGTTCGTCATCATTTATCACTATAGAGTTCTGTAGTCTTACAATTATGTCGTTTTCTACTATTTGTTCGGTTTTCATTTTTTTTCGTTATTTTCTTATAAAACTAATTAAAACATAAACATTTAAAAATGTCAATTATTTTAGGAATAGATCCATGAACAACTACTACCTGATTTGCAATAATAAAAAATGAATGAAACAGGAGGGAAATACTTAATTATTGAGTGATTGAAACCATTCCCAAAGAAGAATTATGAATAAAGCTTTTTCAGATCAGTCAGGATCTGGAGGAGCTTCTTAATTCATATAAAGTCGATTGCTGCGCGATTGAAAAGCTCTTTTTCACTAAAAATGTTAAAACATGAATAGATGTCGCTCATGCTAGATGAATTATGATTCTTGCACTTGCAAAAAGATGAATACCGATATTGGAATACACGCCATTGCAGGTCAAACAGTGAATATGCTGAAATTGAAGCGCTACAAAAAAACAAGTCCAGAATGCTCTTGTTTTTCTTTTTAAGCTCAAGGAAATCCCTAGTCCTGACGATGCTGCAGACGCGATAGCCATTGCATATATCTGAAGCCTGAGAAAAATTTGATTATTGGGATAAGATATATTAAAATGTCTTCAATGTTTAATAACTTAATCAAATATTTATGTCCAATACCAAAAGCCTAGTAAAGATCTTAGCCATTTCGCTTCTGCTTATAAATCAGACTTTTGCTGAAGACCCTAAAAATGAACTTCAGTATATCGAGAAAAAGGACAATTCCTATATATTCCATACAACAATGAAAGCACCTAGTGTTTTTGATACTAATCTTTTTTATAATGAAAAAGACTCCCTAGCAACCGGCAGGGCCTTAAGAGGATGATTCCTTGATATAAAGAATATAGATAAGGCATGATGAAAGCTTTCTATTGAAACAAAAATTTCAAGTACAAATGACATGTGAGTCACTGAATTGAAATCCATCATGACTAATGCCTTGAATTTCAGAAATCCTGATCAGATATATTTTATAAAAAATTGAGAAATCATATATAAAAATTATGGGGCAGTCGTAATCCTGAAATTGAATAAGGACTTATCAAAAATTGTAAATCAATGAATTCTAGGAACGAAGGAATTCAAGTTAGAAATAAATTGAGTTGAAGTTCCTCTGGTTCCCGATGACGCCTTAAGATCGGACGATGCCAAATGCTATATCATCAGCAGCTGAATCCATTGTGCTTCCAGCATTTTTCCATCAGCAGAAAATAATGTAAGGCTTAAAATCGATTGATTTTATTCAAATAGCATTTATATCAATAAGGAAACTTATTCTTTTGAGAGGCTTATAAAATCAGAGATTGAAGATAGTTCTTGAACCAAATACATTAAATTCACCTTCGATAAGCCAAAAGATGTCTTAAATCTTAATAATGTCGATGTCTATGTCAATTGAAGCAAGATTCCTGCTCCAGATTATTCATTGTGACTAAATCAAGTTTCATTCAGATACGATCTTATGAAATTGACCAAGGATGATAAATTCATAAAGGTGGTATTCAAAAATAACACGGATAATTCATATTCTAAACCAGTATTCCTAAATATTGAGAATCAGATATGAATGAATATAAAAAAGACTACCGTGTCAAGGGTGTGAAGCAGCGAGCTGACTTTTGAATGTACCTGAGATATAATTTGAATGATAGGCAACAATTATAAATTCAAGATAAATATGAATTGAACAGATTATTTTCTTGATTGAGTCAAAGAGGCAGTTATGGAAAACTGAAAAGAAAAAATAGATAAATACTGACATGTTGTCTATGTTCAAAAGAATAAGCTAAGCCTTATAAGAAGGACAAACACAGCACTCATATTCGGTTTTGATGAAAATCTCTTGGTTAACGGGGAAAATGTCTTTTATGTAAAGAATGATAATACTAATAGGGAATCGAATAAAGTTTCTTTCACAAAATGAAAATATGAGAATATGAATCATGTTTACAGCACTTGAACAGTGGCGCCTTCATATGATGAAAATATAGAGTTCGAGAATTGAAAAGATATCATTCAGAAGAAGATTGATTTTGTCAATCAGAAGGATAATAATGTTACATTCTGAAAACTGAGTATTAGCAATCTCAAGGATTATAATGTCTATAAGCTTAGCTTTGATATTGCCTCAAATGCAACTATGAACCCATTTTCACAATTAAGATTAGGAAATATAGATTTGCAGATAAGAAATCTGGATGACTGAAGCATGAAATACAGATATGAACTGACTTGAATTTGAAAAGAATTGGTTTCTTGAGATCTGGTTTGAACCATAAATGAACTTTTTAATGTTAATACGAGTGTAATTAATATGAAATTGACTGATTTCAGAATAGAAAAATTAGACACTGCAAGCAATTGGGTAAAGATTTTCAATTCAAATGCATTCAGTGAAATCAATTTCTCATATGACTATGATTTCTGAAATTGTTTTGATTGAGATAAGGATTATTGCAGCCTTAATTGACTTAAAGATCCTGCATTGACTGTCAATCTTCTATTTTGAAAGAATCAGCCCAATACATCCGAATCCAGTTCAAATATAGTTCCAATAATAGCTCAAAACAATAAAGTAAATATCGAAATAGTGGAAATGAACTTTAGAAGCGATAAATACAAATCTACAAATATTAAGTTAAAGAGGTTATATGATTTGATTATCGCTAAAGGCGTTACTTCAAGGCAAAAGACTTCTCTTAAAAATTCCATAAATTCAATTATAAAAGCTCTGAAAGATGTTGAGGATAACAAATCAAAGATAGCTGCAGCCAAACAAATCAAAGATGGCGTATCAAATATCAATTGAATACTCAGAAGTCTTAAGAGATAGTTTGTACAATAAATTTGAAATTATACGGTTTTCCTTATAATTGGCATCTATAGTATTAAAGATGCCAATTTTTTTCATTATGGAAAAATAGAGTTATCATTAAGCTTGAGCAACTGAAGCGAGAAAATAGTTTCAGGCTAATTATATTAAACAAAAAAACGAGTCAGAGCCCTGCCAATAAGGTATCTTTATGTGCAAACTCTTAATATTAAATCATTAATTAACGATTATGAAAATAACTTCCACAGAAATCCGTCAGAAATATTTGGATTTTTTCCGCTCCAAAGATCATGCTATAGTCGAATCGGCTCCGCTGGTTCCAGAGAATGATCCCTCAGTATTATTCAATACCGCCTGAATGCAACCGCTAGTTCCATATCTTTTATGAGAGAAACACCCAATGGGGAAAAGGCTTGCCGATGTCCAGAAATGCATAAGGACAAATGATATAGAGGAGGTCGGTGACAATACGCATTTGACTTTCTTTGAAATGTTAGGCAACTGGAGCCTGGGCGATTACTTCAAAAAAGAATCAATAGAGATGTCCTATGAATTATTGACTGACCCGAAGTGGTTCTGAATCAATCCTGTACATCTGGCTGTAACTGTTTTTGAATGAGACGATAATTCTCCGAGAGATGATTATTCTGCTTGAATATGGAAATCTCTATGAGTTCCAGAAAATAAAATCAGCTTCATGTGAGCCAAGGATAACTGGTGGGCTGCAGGACCGACTTGACCTTGCGGACCTGATACCGAAATTTTTTATTGGGTTTGAGAATGAGAGCCTGGCAGCGAATCGAATGTGAAGAATGATGAGGCTAACTGGATGGAAATCTGGAACAATGTTTTTATGGAATTCAATAAACTTGAGGATTGAAGGCTTGAAAGCCTTCCAGCGCAAAATGTAGATACTTGAATGTGACTTGAAAGAATAACAAGAACGCTAAATAAAAGCGATTCGGTTTATGATACTGATATTTTTGAAGATATAATTATAAGGATAAAAGAAATTGTTTGAGATAAATATATGGAAAGAAGCGCAAGGATTATCGCAGATCATCTCAGGGCAGCTTCAATGATGATTTCAGATTGAGTGATTCCAAAAAATGTAGACCAGGGATATATCTTAAGAAGGCTTATAAGAAGGGCAATCAGAGAATTTTTCAAGATGTGACATGAGTTGCCAGTGGTAGCGGAAATAGGAAAAATGTACATTGAAAAATTCAAAGATATCTATGTGGCTGTAAACAAGAATCAGGATAAGATAGTAGAAGAACTCGCTAGGGAAGAAGAAAAATTCAGTAAAACAATCAAAGATTGATTCAAGGAATTTGAAAAGCTTGTATTCGGATTTAAGATTGCACTTGAAAAAACTTGAAAATCAGTGACAGAGATTTCTTGAGAAAAGGCATTTAAACTATATGATACATATGGTTTCCCACTAGAGATGACCGTGGAATTAGCCCTTGAAAATGGTTTGACGGTTGATGTGAGATGATTCCAAGAAGCATTTGAGAAACATCAGGAATTATCAAGAACTTCATCAGAGGGGAAATTCAAATGATGACTGGGTTGATCTTGAGAAATGGAAACAAAATATCATACGGCAACGCACATCATGCTTGCCTGACTCAGAAAAGTACTATGAGATCATGTTCATCAGGCTGGTTCAAATATCACTTCTGAAAGATTAAGATTTGATTTCACGCATGGGGATAAAGTAACGGCGGAGCAATTGGCTGAAGTCGAGGAATTCGTCAATGAAGTCATTGCAAAATGAGCAAAGATTGAACTCAGGGAAATGAAGAAAGAAGAAGCGATGTTGGCTTGAGTAGTCTGAAGCTTCTGGGAAAGATATCCAGACATCGTCAAGATCTATTCGATTATCTGACCGGATTGAGAGGTTTATTCTCAAGAACTTTGCGGTTGACCGCATATCGAGACTACTGAAGGAATGTGAAAATTCAAGATTCAAAAAGAAGAAGCAAGCTCATCTGGTGTGAGAAGGATAAAAGCAATATTAGAATAAAATCAATCTTCTATGAATAATCTTGGATTAAATGAAACTAGCTTAGCCGAACAATTGTTTTCAAAAAGAGAATTATTAAAAATTGAAATCAGCGTTGTAGTCGAACATATTCTTGCCTGAGGAGATTATACACCCTCTAAAACATGCGGCTGATCCGAGTTACGAAGCATAATAGGGTCTTGATTAAGGTGAGAATTGTGAGAAAGATACAGATTGCTCAAAGATCCACAAAATGAAGAAATATTAGAAGAATTCATTGATTTGCTTTCTGATTTTTAATTTGAAGCAATGAAAATATTGCCATCATAAAAAACATTAATTCTTTTGAAAAAAAATAGATTTGCGTATTATAATCCGAAGTTAGTTCAATAAATTTCTTAATATGAAAACTGCTAAAAAGATAATCGTATCCGCAACTGCATTGCTTCTGGTAATATTTTTGCTTATTTATAGAGAATATAATCTTAAAAAAGGCGCTGAAATCAGAAACCAGAATCAAGGAACAACGACAAAAGAAGATATTGTCTGTGCTGATGAGTATAATCCTGTCTGTTGAGAAGACGGCAAGACTTATTCAAACAAATGTGTTGCAGAAGAGATAAATTCAGTAAAAATAGCCTATACTTGAGAATGTAGGGCAGAAGATACAGAGTCAGGCACTTGAGCAGATGACTGAGAAGACAATATGGGAGAAACTGAAACCTGATCAGTTTCAACATGAAGTGTCGTCGCGCCTATTGAGACTCCTGTAGAAAAGCCCTCTGCTGAATATTTTAAAAATCTCAAATCACAATGTGCTGAGGATACCTGTTGTGTTTCAAGTGTTGATATCATGGAACAAAGCTCTTATAGGGAGGCTACAGATGAAAAATGTCCTGCAGGGTATGAGCTAAATTCTTTAAAATGCGAATGAAGCTATAAATGGTGCATTAAATCGACAAAACCATCTCCATCCGTGAGTACCTGAGGTACTGTAACTTGATGATTAAATTATTTCAATTCTAATTTCAGCTATTGATTCACACTTCCTTCTCATACTTATTTTTCTTGATTTTGAGCACAATGATGAGCTAGTCATGCTGTCTGAATAAGCACTTCAAGTTGAGTAACTGTTTTTTGAGATAATCCCGTTAAGGTTTATTTCTTCAAATGAACAATCCTTCCAGAATTAAAAGATTCGCATTACTGATTATATGAAGATGCTAAATCTTGAAAAACATACCTAGAGCTCAGTTCTAATTCAGTAGTGATAGAGGCAAAGCCTTGATATGAAGGAATAGTCCAAAGTATAATCAAATCAATCTATGTCAAATAAGGGATTTACATTAGTTGAGGTTCTTATTTCAGCCTTGATTTTGTCTGTCACTGTTTTCTGAATCTTAAGGCTTGCCAATAATAATGCAGCTCAGGTATGAGTATTAGAGAGAAACAAGCTTCTCAATGAAACAATTTTCAATACAAGAGAATGTCTTAAGTCTATGGATTTCGATTCTCTTAATGCCCTTACTAGCACAGTCTCAATTAATTTCTGACAAGACAATAATAATTGTCAGACCTGAAGCTATAACTCTGATTTAAGCTTTTCATGAATTGTTTATAGGTCATTTACCGATTGAACAGAGAGCAGATGAGATGAGATATTCAGTTATATTAAGGTCATTTCATGAGCAACGATATTAGATGTTGAGAATCATGTATCTGATTGAATAAACACAAAAAAATCCACATATAAAATTTACAAATAAATGGAAAATACTGAAAAAAAAATACCGAAAATACATTCCCTTCTTGTCAATAAGAAGGGTTTATCCGATTTTGAAGTCCTTAAGGAATATGAATGTTGAATAAAGCTTGAATGATATGAAGTAAAGAGCATAAGAGAAAAACACTTTCATCTTAAGGCAAGCTTCGTTACGATCAGGGAAGGGAACGTGTATATACACAAGTTCCATATTTCGCCATACAAGCAATTCACCAATAAAGAAGCTTATGATCCTGAAAGGGAAAAGAAGCTATTGCTTCATAAAAAAAGCGTGGATGCTCTTTCTCAAAAAATAAAAGAGAAAGGATTCACCATTATACCTACAGAAGTCTATTTCAAATGAAATCTAATTAAGATGAAAATCGGACTTGCCAGATGAAAGAAACAATATGAGAAAAAAGAGGCATTGAAAAAAAGGGATATAGAAATGGATATAAGAAGGAGTCTGAGCGAGAGGAGGTAAAGTACTTGAAAAGCGAGTATTAATACCTCAAAAATATCTTTTGACTATGTCAAAAAATCTGCTAAAATATCCCTGTTCAAATAAATAAAATCAGATTATGTTCGACGCAAATGC
>AMFJ01025354.1_pt1 | contig 32829 bp, 30 predicted proteins | sample 427208 | NCBI WGS metagenome assembly AMFJ01 (sample SAMN02954298, study PRJNA114691) | groundwater metagenome | biome: aquatic; feature: subsurface aquifer; material: sediment; isolation source: subsurface aquifer sediment | place: USA: Rifle, CO | collected 2008-08 | reverse complement strand
CTTTGCACGCTCCTCAGCACGAACGGGATTTTTGTCATGTACAGAGGTTATTTTTTATAATTTTATTTCAAGCGTAACAAATCATTGACAATAGCCTGGGAGGCTAGCACCAAAAGAGCAATAATGCCTAATCGATAACACAAAGCCAATACTCGCGGTGGGATAGGGCGGCGGGTGATCACTTCAATCAATTGAAATAAAATGTGACCGCCATCCAATCCTGGAATTGGAAGAACATTAATAATACCAATCGCAATACTTAAAAAAGCAATAAAGCTTAAAAAAGGAGCTATCCCTTGATGCACTGCACTCCCGGCACTTTGAAAAATGGAAATAGGGCCGCCCAAACTTTGCAGGGAAATTTTTCCGCTGAGTAATTTTCCGAGAATCAAAAAATTTAAGTAAGTGAAATCATACGTATTTTGCCACGCATGGGATAATGCAGTGATGGGCCCATATTTATTTTCGTGTAACAAATTTTTAGGCCACTGAAACGAAGGCGAGATTCCTAAAAACCCATGTTTTTTAAATAAGATGTCACGTTTATAATCGGTTGTCGCTATGAAATGTTCGATTTTACCCGCGCGTTTAATCGTAAAAAATAATTTTTCTTCCGGGTGTTTATCAATAATAATGATTAAATCCTCCCAATCTTTCACTGCTTTCTGATTAACGAGAAGCACTTGATCGCCTGTTTTAAAATACAGGGCTGCTGGTGTGTGTGGGAAAATTTTACCAATGATGGCGGGTATATGAGGTGTGTAGGGAATAATACCCAAACTATAAAGAGGGTCTGGTTTTAAATCATCCATGTGCCATGTGGTTAAATCCAATAAATAAGTTTTTGGTTTTTCCAAGCTATTCAATTTCTTGGTTTCAATGGGTAATCGATCTCTTTCACCCGTGTGCGATAAAATTTGAATGATGACCGAGACCCAACTGGTTGTGGATCTTTGATCAATGCTCACAATTTCTTGATGTTTTGGCACGCCCGCTTTAAAAGCAATGGAGCCGGGAAGTGTGTTGCCAATGACAGGGACAATACTCGTAAATCCAATGATTAATAATAACCAATATAAAAAAAAGGCGAGAACTAAATTTGCGATAGGGCCTGCAATCACTACTAAAAATTTTTTATAAAAAGGTTGTCGATTAAACGCAAGATGCAATTCTTCTTTGGGTACCACACCTTCATCTTCATTTAATATTTTGACATAACCGCCAAGAGGAATGGCAGCCAATACATATTCCGTCCCTTTTTTATCATACCCATGCCATAACGCTTTACCAAACCCAATAGAAAAACGTAATACTTTAATACCAAGCAAACGTGCAGTAAAAAAATGTCCAAATTCATGCACGCCTACTACAAAAAGAATCGTTAGGATAATACCAAAGAGTGAGATAAGTCCGTTAAGCAAAGATTAAACCTCCGCCAATTGCGTTGTTTTTTTGCTGTTTAATCCAGCCGCTTTTAAGCGTTCCGTAATACGCTTAGCTAAAGCGAGATCGGTAATGGGACCAATTTGCACTCGATACCAGTGTTGTTTGGCAGAATGCGTAATTTTGATATTGGATGAAGCAAACATGGACATTAAACGCTTTCTTTGTCGTTCAGCAAGTAGCTTGCTGCGAAATGCGCCCACTTGTACATAGACAATGGATTGATTGTGATGTGCTGCATGATGAACTAAAGGGCGAGGCAATGTTACATTGTTTTGTGCTAGATAAAAATCATGTGAACGTACGGGTTGGTCAATGATATTTTTGTCATAGCGCATCGGATCAATAGCTTTAATATCGACATAAGCCGTGCCATGACCCAGCATCCCTATTTTTTTTGCAGCAACGTAAGAAAGATCAATTAAACGATTGCCTTCAAATGGCCCGCGATCATTGACTTTAACCACGACTTTTTTTCCATTAGCGAGATTAGTGACTTGAACGTAAGTGGGTAAAGGTAATGTTTTATGAGCCGCTGTCATCGCGAGCATATCATAACGTTCACCGCTTGATGTACGTTGCGCGTGAAATTTAGTGCCATACCATGAGGCCGTTCCTTGTTCTTCATAGTTTCTACTGCTTCGCATTACATGATAGCGTTTACCAAACACTGTGTAACTCGGGTTATTGCCATATTTGCTAAGTGGCTCTGCTTTGGGCGTGGGATCTTTAATTTTAGAGACATCGACATAGTAAGAAGGCGGCCCATCTTTTTTTGTGGTAGAACATGCACCTAATGCTAAAAATAATCCGATTAAAATAATGTGTAAAAAAGTCCGTAATGGATGCGTTTTAATCATGCGCCGTTTTCCCTTTTAGCATTGAAATATAATAACTCAGCTGATACACCGCCATGGCATATAGATCGCTTGAGTTGTAACGTTTAATTACGTCGAAGTTATGAAAACTTAACCAATATTCTCTTCCAAAATAATTTTGCAGCTCAATTAATTTTGCTTTTTGAGCGGAAGGCACCTCGATGCTATAATCTGCTAAATTTGCTTTTGATTCCTCTAAAAAAGCATATTTTTTCCCTTGCAAAGAAGTGCGTAGTGCAATCGGTTGATCGGGTTTCCAGCCATGTTTATTATAGTAATTTGCAATGCTGCCAATGACGTCAACTTCATCGTGTGACAAATCAATGGTTGAATTGCCGGAAAAATTAATGGCGTAGCGGCGATAACTGCTCGGCATAAATTGTGGTTGCCCGATGGCGCCCGCGTAGGAGCCCTTGAGTTTTAAAGGATTTAAATGTTGCTCGCGCGCAAGCAATAAAAATTCTTCGAGTTCTTTACGAAAAAAAGGTGCACGCGATGAATTGCTAAAAGCAATATTAGAAAGCGCATCAATCACTCGATAATTACCGGTGTGTTGACCGTATTTTGTTTCAATGCCAATAGTTGCTACGATAATGCTCGCCGGAACGCCATATGTTTTTTCTGCTTTTTCGAGCACATCGTGGTATTTATTCCAAAACAAAACACCTTCGCGGATACGCCATTCTGTTACAAAAAGCATTTGATAGGTATACCAGGGTTTTTTTTCGAGCGGCATCCGGATACTTCGCATGATGTCCGGCTTTATTTTTACTTGATTAAACAAAGTGATCAATTCAGATTGAGTGAAATGATGTTTATGGGCCATTTCTGCAATAAATTTTTTAACAGTAGGTTGATTAGCAAAGTGCGTGTTAGAAGCAATGGATGATCCGCAAAATAATGCAGCGGCTAAAAACAGTGTTAGGAATGGAGTTTTCATTATTTTTTCCCTTATTTTTCTTTTTTATCCAGCTATTTCTTACCTGAACATGACATAAAATTTATCATGTCGTCAATAATTTTCGGTGTGTTTGGATGGACATGAGGATACCAAAACTGGCCATTAACGTTATCATTGATGAACCTCCATAACTTACCAAGGGCAGCGGTATGCCGACAACAGGGAGTATTCCTGTGACCATTCCCATATTGACGAAAAATGAAACAAAAAAGGTGAGAGTTAAGCTGCCTGCTAATAAACGTGAAAAAGTATCTTGTGCTTTGATGGTGATATATAAGCCGCGCAAAACAATGGCCATAAAAATGAAGAGTAAAAGCACGCTGCCAAAAAATCCAAATTCTTCACCACATACTGCAAAAATAAAATCGGTTGAATGCTCGGGCAGAAAATGCAAGTGGGACTGAGTGCCATTTAACCAGCCTTTACCAAAAAATCCGCCCGAACCAATGGCAATTTTGGATTGAATAATATGATATCCAGCACCTAAGGGGTCTCGTTCGGGATTAAAAAAAGTTAAAACCCGTTGTCTTTGATAATCATGTAAGAGATACCAAATAAAAGGCATGCAAACAGCAGCTAACAGAAATAGCGCAGTCATAAAATACCAACTTAATCCTGCTAACAGCAAAACACTGCCTCCTGCAATTAAAAGTAAAATGGCAGTCCCTAAGTCAGGTTGTTTGGCTGTTAAAATAACGGGAATTAAAATAATCATAAAAGAAAATAAAATAGTGCGCATCGTGAGCGGTAAGTGGATGCGGTGATAATGCCAAGCAAGAAACATGGGAATGGCTAATTTCATGATTTCGGATGGCTGGAAACGAATAATGCCTAAGTTTAACCAGCGTGCAGCACCTTTGCCAATATGTCCTGTAATTAATACAGTAATTAACAATAAAACGCCCAGGATATAAATCCATAACGCCCAGCGTTGATAGGTTGCCGGTGGAATTTGTGCGAATAAAAACATAGCGCCCAAGGACAAACTGATACGCAATACTTGCTGCTGTACGACATAAAGATTTTGATTGCTTGCACTATATAAAATAATTAAACCAAATCCAATTAATAATAAAACACTCACTAGTAATGAAATATCAATATGGATATATTGCCAAAAAGTTCGATACCCTGAACTATTTTCGGGTTTCGTGAGTTTTTGTTTGATCACGCTAGTGAGCGACATCGGCATTCTTTCCTTCAATGGGAGTCGGAATGATGGGCGTTCCAAGTAAATAATAATCTAAAATTTTACGTGCAACATTAGCTGCAACGCTATCATTTTCAACCATCACAGCAATAGCAATTTGCGGTTTTTCGACAGGTGCAAAAGCAATAAATAAAGAATTATCTCGTAATCGTTCGGGTAAGAGGCTTTGGTCTTCGTGATCTTCATCAGGGTTATAATTTTTGATAGAATGATTTTGCGCAGTCCCAGTTTTAGCAGCGACTGTATAAGGGCCAATTTTACCAAAATGATAACCTGTGCCGCCAGGCGCCGTAATAACACCTTGCATTGCTTTGATAACAATGTTCCAAGATTCCGAACCGATTTTAACAGGATCAAGCATTGTCTCGGATTGTATTTCAGCTTTCGCTCCCGGGTATTGCTCAGCAAATAGTAGATGTGGAGCAGGGCGCTGGCCGCGATTGGCGATGGTTGCAACACCTGCTGCTAATTGTAAAGGCGTTGTTTGCATATATCCTTGGCCGATGCCAGAATTTAAAGTATCTCCTTCATACCAAGGCTCATGCTTCACTCGTTTTTTCCAGGCAGGAGAAGATACGATTCCGGGTAATTCTTCCTCGATATCAATACCGGTTAATTCACCAAAACCAAAGCTTTCTAAAATATGTGCGATACGTTGAATTCCCAACTTGTGCGCTAAATCAAAAAAATAAGTATCGCAAGAGCTAATAATGGCTTTGGGCAGATTCACTCTTCCATGACCGTGTCTTCGCCAGTCATGAAAAACACGGCTATTGCTATTGAGTTGATACCAGCCCGGATCAAAAATAAAATAATCAAGCGTTGCAATTCCTGAGCTGAGTCCTTCTAAAGCAATAAATGGTTTGATAGTTGAACCAAAAGGATAGGATCCCCGCAATGCGCGATTGTAAAGCGGCTTATTCGGTGATTGTTGTAATGCTTGAAAGTCCTTATTGCTGATTCCTTCTACAAAGATATTTGGATCGTAGGTAGGTTCGCTCACTAACGCAAGTATTTGCCCAGTTAAGGGTTGAATAGCAACCACAGCGCCACGATGTCCAGAAAGCGCTTGCTCTACGGCTGTTTGTAGTTTGCTATCAATGGTCAAATATAAATTTTTTCCGGGGAGCGGTTTAATTTGGTTTAAAACACGAACCGCCTCGCCGCTCGCATCATTTTCAACTTGTTCATATCCGACGGTGCCGTGTAATTCATCTTCATAATATTTTTCAATGCCCAATTTGCCGATATAGTTGGTGGCGCTATAATTGGTGATATCAATTTCTTTTAATTCATCTATATTAATGCGTCCGACATATCCAAGCACATGACTTAAACTATTCGTAAAAGGATAATGGCGCATTAAACGTGCTTTTACTAACATACCTTGAAAATGATACTGATTCTCAGAAAAGCGGGCGACTTCATCTTCAGTTAATCGTAATTTAAGTGTGACTTCATCAAATTGCCGATGCTGTTTTAATTGTCTTTGGAATTCTACAATATCATCATCTGAAAGTGGAATAATTTTAGCCACATCTGCCAGTGCTTTTGGCATGTTATCAATTTTATAGGGCATGACATCTAAACTAAAAACAGGGACATTTTCAGCAAGCAATACGCCGTTACGATCGTAAATTAACCCGCGCGTGGGTTCTAAAGGAACCAGGTCAAGCCAATTTTTCTTAGAAAGGGTTGTAAAAAGATCGTGATTAGCGAGCTGTAAATAGGCTAAGCGAAATATCAATAATATGCTTAAAAGAACCATCATGACTAAGACAGCGATGCAGCGCTGGCTGACCAATTGAATCTCTTGTAGATGATCTTTTATGGCAATACGTTTAGGCATACTGGGTTCTGTCTTATACTAACTCCCGAATTTTACCGCGATTGGAATATTAGGCAAAGCCATATTCTGCAGTGATCATAAGAGGTACAGTGATACCCGCATTCATGCTGCAAAGAGAGCCATTGGAATAATGTAACGCACTTAACAATAGAGAGAACTGCTTTTTTTGGCCGAAAGTGACGCCAAAGCCGAGTTGATCTTGAAAAGAAAAATGCATGCCTAAATTGCGTTTTTCTAAGTGAGTTTTGGTTAAATAAGCAAGCCCAATACTGATGTTAAAAAAGGGCGAGAAAAAAGGTTCCCGGGTGAAATAATAACGAAGAATGGGCGATATAGAATAAATGTTTAGACTGCGGTAGGCGCTCGTATTAGTCACCCACCAATGGCCAAATCCTGCATCAAAATAAATTTGTGTATGTTCCCAGTTTAAAGAAGGCGGTTGATACCAAAGTGCCGCGCGGTATCCGTGCAAATATTCAGGATCTTTGGTAATGACTGGGACAGAAAAAGAGAGCCCCACAGATGGGGAAGCTTTGACTGTAGATGAAAGCAAAGCAAAAAAGAATAGCTTAAAAACGATTTTCCATAATCGAGGATGCAAAAGCCAATTTCCTTATCAACTATTTTTAAAAATCATATCATAATGTATTAAGAATACTTACTAACATTTCCACATGATGGGCCGTATTATTTAAGGCGGGAATATAATGAAATTGCTTCCCGCCGTTTTTTAAAAAAAGTTCTTTGCCTCGAATGGCAATTTCCTCAATTGTTTCTAAACAATCAACGGGAAAACCAGGGCAAACAATATCTACGTGTGTTAATCCTTGTTGTGCTAAAGCTATCAATGTTTGATCTGTATAAGGCGTGAGCCAACGCGCCTTTCCTAAGCGAGATTGAAAAGTCAGTGAATATTCTCCAGGTCTTAATTTTAATTCTTTCACAATGTGCGAAACGGTTATTTTGCAGCGTTCTTCATAAGGATCGCCTTCTTTAATATATCGTTTAGGAATTCCATGAAAAGAAAATAATAAATGCGGCGCTCGTCCTTCTTTTTCCCAAGAACTGCTAATCGATTGACTGATGGCTTGGATATAATTTGGGTGATCCGCATAATCATGGATGCGATGCAATGTAGGGGTGTTATCCCATTTTTTAAAAACAGCACTGATGCGATCAAATGTGGATGCTGTTGTGGTTTTCGAATATTGTGGATACAAAGGCAAGATGAGCAGTTGAGTTATTTTTTTCTGACGTAATGCATTTAGCGCTTCTTCAATCGATGGTTTACCGTAATTCATACCAAGAGCCACTGGAAGGGCCAGTTTTTTTTCAAGAGAGGCGGTTAATTCTCGAGAATTGATTAATAATGGAGAACCTTCTTTTGTCCAAATTTTTTGATACAAAAGAGCCGATTTTTTTGAGCGAATCGGTAAAATAATGCCGTGTAAAATAGGTTGCCAAATAAAACGCGGCAGATGAACAACGCGTGGATCAGATAAAAATTCTTTTAGATAACGTTTGACCGCGGAAGGTGTCGGTGCATCGGGTGTGCCAATGTTGCAAAGCAGCACACCAACATCAGTCGTTTTTATCATGACGAAAACCTAAGGCAGCCAAGCGGTCTTTTAAATTCGGATGGGTTGAAAACATATCAGTGAGGGAACCTGAATGTTCAATTCCTGCTTGGATGGGATCAAAAATATAAGCTTCACGGCGAACATTTTCATGCGGCGTTTGTTGATAAGCACGACTGTATTCTTGGTGATTATCTTGATGATCACCATTAATCTTTAAAAGAGCCGATGCCAAAGGTTCGTTATCTCGTACTAACTGTACGGAACCCGCATCCGCCATGTATTCCCGCGTGCGGCTTAAATACAGTAATAGTAAAATATTGATGAGCGGCAATAGATAACGTAGTGCGATGATGACTAATAACAAAATATTTCCTCCGCGATTCTCATCAGAACGCCTACGCGAAAAAAGCGCGTTATAAAATAAAATATCAAGTACCATGACGGTTAAATTAGCAAGCACTGATGCCATCAACGTTAATTTGATATCCATGTGCCGAACATGGCTTAACTCGTGGGCGATGACAGCTTGTAACTCAGCGCGATTTAATTTTCCCATGAGTCCTTCAGTAATCGCAATCATGGCGGATTTTTCACTATAACCGCTTGCAAAAGCGTTCATATAATCTGCCTGAATGACATAAACACGCGGCATATAATTTAAACCAGCCGCGATTTTCATTTCTTCTACCACATGATAAAGTTGTTGTTCAGAATTATTTTTTGCCGTTGTTTGCGTGATTTCACGATAATCAGTACCTAATAACATCAGCTTATCATGAAAACTAAAAGTGACGAGTAGCGAAATGACAGCGATGAGAAGCATGATAAGCGTAATCAGCGGAAAAATTTGAAAAGTGATCAAACCATAAAAAATTTGCGATAAAGACGCATCTGGATAATAGGTAGTCGCTAAATAAGTATCTACTAACAATCCAATTAAAAAATAAATCAGGATAAACATGCTAATTACAAAGAATGTTTTACGATTGTTAATACGAAGCGTATTGCGCCAATCGGCGGATCGTTCCGTCCATCGATTTGATTCAGCCATTTACAATTGTACCCGATAATTTTCTTGTTCTGCGATTTTAGCTTCACCTAATTGCCAATAAGTAAAATCAAAATCTAATTTTCCTTTAAAGAAAGACACAATTATGGAAGTGAAAAAGGATTTTTTAGTAGCGTTATAATTTTCAATGCTGTCATTATATGATTGTTTTGCATAAGCTAACTTATTTTCTGTGCTGACAATTTCTTCTTGCAACTGCAAACAATTTTGATTAGCCTTTAAATCAGGGTATTGTTCAAACACTACGTTTAAATTAGATGCAATGGTTGAAATCTTATTTTCCGCAAGAATTCGTGTTCCTTCATCGCCTTTTGCTTTAGCTTCTTGCGCCTGATTGCGTAATGCTACGACATCTTTTAAAGTGGTTTTTTCATAGTCCATGTATTTTTTGACTACATTGATCAATGATTCAAATACTTTAAAACGCCTGTCAAGTTGAATATCGATTTGTTTTTGATTGTTGCGTACTGCTTCAATCAAAGCAATCAATCGATTGTAAGTAAAAACAATGAATCCTAGAATAGCGAGTATTGCAATAAATATCATAATGCCGATGCTCATCTTACGATAACTCCTTTACAAAAGAGAAAAACATTATATCATTGTCAACCAAATTCTAGGAAGGGATCTATGTCTGCCACTACATTAAATATGACGCCTCTGCTTTATGAGTATTTCCAAAAAAATTCTTTGCGCGAATCTGCAATACTTAAAAAACTGCGCACTGAAACAGCCTCTATGCGTATGAGTAATATGCAAATTTCACCGGAACAAGGGCAATTGATGCGTTTGCTGGTTCAATTAATAGGCGCTCGAAAAACCTTAGAGATCGGCGTTTTTACCGGATACAGTGCCTTATCAGTTGCGCTGGCATTACCCGAAGATGGCAAGATAGTCGCCTGTGATGTCAATCGAGAGTGGACTGATATAGCGAGGCGTTTTTGGGAGGAGGCAGAGGTTTCGCATAAAATTGATTTATATTTAGCGCCCGCGCTTGATACGTTAGAGAGTTTACTTCACGAAGGCGCGGCAGAAACATTTGATTTTGCATTTATTGATGCGGATAAGGCCAATTACATTAATTATTATGAAAAAACTTTGCAGTTATTACGCAGGGGCGGCTTAGCTGCAATTGATAATGTATTGTGGGGCGGTGCAGTAGCCGATCCCAAAAATCATGATGCGCAAACAATCTTAATTCGTGAACTCAATCAAAAATTATTAACTGATGATAGGGTGGATATCAGCATGCTGCCTATAGGTGATGGATTGACTCTCGTACGAAAAAAATAATGTTTTATAAGGGGCATGCCTATGTCCGAGACTCGAAAAAAAACGCTGACATTGCTGGATCTTGCTAAAAAAATTGATCAGTTTGAAGAAGAAAAAGATTTTCCAAGTACTTTGGAAATAAATCTCTCAAGAAACGAGCGTATCATAACTCGAGTGCAATATGTGGCTGGTAAAGCGTTTTCTCTGCCTCCCGCAGAATTTCAGGCGGCTTTAAAAAGAAAAAATACATTCCATACATTAATTCTTGAAGGAAATCTGGGTCGTCAAGGCATGCTAGCGTTGTTGGGTGTTTTGCCAGAAACAAACATTCTCCATCTTTCTTTAAATAAATTTTTTATGGATGAGATGACTGCCTATGAATTTTTGATCCAGTGTAAACAGTTAAAGTCTTTAGAATTACGCAATACAAAGCTTAGTCCATCCGTGATGAAAATATTAATTTCTGGATTGGCAGCAGAAGAATGCCATCTTGAAAGATTGCTTTTCATCAATGTACCTTTAGAGGATGGCTTAATTGCAGAATTGGTAAAGGGTTGCAAGGATAACGTGTATTTAAAAAGTTTGCATTTGGAGAAATGCAATATTACTGAAATAGGCGCCAGAGCACTTACTGAATTATTATCGCCTCAAAATAAAAGCGCTCTTTCTATTCTTTCGGTCATTAAAAATAAAATAGGTTTCGAAGGATTTAGGTCATTTGCTTGGGCGCTTAATGATAATAACACGCTGACAATCTTAGATTTAAGAGATAACCAATACGATGAAAAACATGCAGAAGAAGTATCTAAACTATTTTTAGAAAATTCAAAATATAATAGAACACTTAAATGTTTGTTACTGCCAGTCGGTTGTAGTATTGATTTTACGAAAGGACAGTCAGAAGATGAAAAAGAATCAGGCGTCGAAAAAACACGTTGTTATCCATCCGATTTGACATTTTTCTCTAAAGGCCCTATTGCGGAGCCTGTTAATTTTTACCGGCCATTTCCCGCGTTTTTTTATCAACAATTGGTCATTGAAATGATCGGGGAAGAAGTTTTGAAAAAAAGCCGTTTATTTTTAACAAATAATATGCGCGTTGCCCCTGATGTATTGTGTAGTGTTGGCGTTTACTTTATCAATTTTTTTTCGGAGCCTCAGATAGATTTAGATGAAAGAAGAGAATTAATAAAATATTTAGTTAATATTTTCAGTGAACTCGTCTTGCGCGATGCAGAGATATTTACCTGTTTTGACGAATCTTTGAAAGATGAAGTAACAGCCTCAGAGGATATGTTTGATGCCGTTTTTCACCGTCGATCTTTAGCGTTGATGCGAAGAAACCTCACTGAGCAGGAACTCGAGAGCAAATTTATGCCCCATCCCTACAAAAATGATATTTCTGGCGCAGATGATTATCTCGAAAATTGTTTAATTCTTAGAGGCGCTCTAAAAAAATTAAATCCGAATTTAGATGAAATCTTGATATTTCCTTCTTCCCCTGAAGAAATATATGATTACGGTTTCAAAATAATAACGTTTCTTGATGAGTATCAACTTTCTAAATTACTTCAACTTACCTTAGAGAAAATCATTGTCGATATTGAAACAAATGTTGATGCTATTATAATGCGCAACAGAACATTATTAAAATCCTACGCTGATGTTGCATTAGGGGATTTATCGTTTTCAGTCGCTAGCTCTTTAGTGGAGATATTTGGAAAAATGCAAGAGAATTCATTTCAAAAAAACATCAAACAACAAGACTGCGTGAATGCGTTGAGATTACACATTGAAGATAGGATGGTTGAGCTTATTCCAGATCATCCTTCCCCGAGGCTTTCGTAGAAAAATTTAAAGTTAATGAGGAAAGATGTTCAAGTAACTTTTTGCTTTCAATTAAATAATCTACCCACAGATTACTCAAATGTTCTTGTAAGTGATTTTGGATTTGTCTCTCATTGAGATTGTCAAAATCAATCAGTTCAAGCGGCTGTTCTGGCCATGAACATGCAAATACTGCTTTCGTGCGTGCTCCTGTTTCAGGATCAATTTGCCATTGTAAGCATTGCGCGCACACCCCTTTTAGCATGCACTGCATCGTACTATAAACAGAACCATAAACACGCGGATTTTTAATTAATATTTCTTTTAACGAAGTATTACGCGCTTCTTGAAAGCGGCGCAGCATATTTGTATCATCAACGAGATAAATACGATCAACATCACTTAGGGCAATTGTTTTAGAGTGATGAGTGAGTTTTCCTGCTGCATAATCCATTAAAATTTCGAGACAATCACCACTTGCGCTCACATCTTCAAGACGGTTAGGTGAAATTTTTTCAAGAGATTCAGTTGTCCAAATAATAAAATCAGCAGATTGCTCGATGGTTTCTTGACAATAAACTTCATCTTTTGTTTTAAAGTGACCGACAAAAATAACGCGATTACCCGCATGCCGCAAAGCAGCACCATAAGTGTGCAGCAAGGGCAAACTCATTTGACTGCCAATAATGAGTACTGTTTCATGTTCATTAGAAATTTTAGCGCGCACTCCAGTTGGCCCCATGAGAGAAACGGGTTCACCGATTTTAAGTAATTGACACAGTTTAGAGCTCACGCCTTTTTCGATGACCATGAATTTAAGTGTGCCTGTATGACGATCGACATCAGATGCAACCAAGGCCAAAGGTTCCATTTGTAACGTAGTGTCATCAATATGATGAGCAAATGTTTCGTAATTTTGTAATCGATAAAAATGTCCGGGTTGAAAATGTTTGGCGGCAAGCGGTGCTTTGATGGTTAATTCAATGACATTTTTTGTGCGCCGCTTAACATTAATCATTTCCGCATTAAATAACTGACGCATTTGATTGGAAAATGTTTGATATTCTTCGTTGGAACCTGTCTCGCCTAATTTTTCTTTTAACACAGTTAAAATCTTAGGGTACGTGCGCATGCCGGAAGCAATGGCTTTGACAACATTCCCATGAAATACCGGATGAGTATCGCCAATTAAACTGATGCGATGATTATTTTTGTGATAAGAAGTAAAGGGCCCAAATTGCGGATCCTTACAATGAGTGACCCCGTGCGCAACCGTTAATTCACCCGCATCATCTTCATAATGTTGATATTGTAAGCCGACACGGATAAAAGTGCCGCGGTGTTCGAATTCATAAGCGGTGTTCGGTTGTGTACCCGTTGCAACAAAAATGGAGCGCGCAGGTAAGCGCACTTCTTCCGTAGTTGTTTCCCATTCATCACGTGTTTTTTGTAAACGTCGATGACAAACCAATGCTTCAACTGATCCAAATTGATTTAAATCGACGGCGGTAGGTTCAAGTGCTTCAAGATAGTAAATGCCTTCTTCAAAGGCTTTTTGTAATTCTTCGTGATTATTAATATAAGCGGGTGATTCTTGCATAGTGCGGCGATAAGCAATAGTCACGCCGCCCCATTGGCGAATTAATTTAATAAAATTAGGTTTTTCATTAAGGCTTTCTGCTTGTTTGCGTTCTTCGCGCACCGCTTTTCCGTGAGATAAAAATTCAGTTAATATTTCAGAAGATGCAAGATCTAAGTCTTTTAAAATAGTTTCTTCACTTTTTACATCCACCAATTTTTCATAGCGCGCCAATATTTTTTCAACTTGAGTAATGTAATAAGCTTGTACTTCGGTAGCGGTATCAACGCCTGTTAAACCGCCGCCAATGATGACAGCAGGTAAGCGGACTTGTAAATTAGCGAGACTGCCGGCTTTTGCTGCATTGCCCAATTGTAATGCCATTAGAAAATCATTCGCTTGCCGCATACCAGGCGCTAAACTGCCTGGAATCGCTAATGCTTTCGGTAAGCCGGCGCCGACCGCAACTGCGAAATGATCAAATCCCATTTCCCACGCATCATCCACCGTCAACGTACCGCCAAACCGCGTACTGCCAAATACTTGAAAATAAGGTTTTCGCGATAAACTAATATAAATCAATTTTAGAAAATTTTTGTCCCAGCGTACCGTAATGCCATACTCAGCAACACCGCCAAAACCTGCCATGAGGCGCTCATCAAGAGATTCCACTAAACTATCAAATTGATAAATAGGTTCTTTGAGGAATTTTTCGGGTAAAGGTTCTATTTTTAAACCATCAAATCCGACCACTGCAAAACCTTCCATTAATAAATGATGAGCGAGCGTAAAACCTGCAGGGCCCATACCGGCGATTAATACTTTTAAACTATTGTAAGGTTTCATCATCCATTGTGTTTGGCGTAATGGGTTCCAACGGGTGAGTAAATCATAAATTTCCACTCCCCAAGGCAAACTCAATACATCTGTCAGCACACGTGTTTCAATTTGAGGAATGTTGACTGGATCTTGTTTTTGATAAATGCACGCTTTCATGCAGTCATTACAAATTCGATGACCCGTTGCAGGACACATGGGGTTATCTGCCATGACCATGGCTAAAGAAGCTAACGTATACCCATCACGTTTCAATGTATGCATTTCAGAAATTTTTTCATCCAGCGGACAGCCTGTCATCGTCAGGCCCAGCGGATTTTTTTTAAGCCCTTGCTGCGGGTCGCCTTTTTTAACGGGGAACCCTTTTGAGCAAAAATCACCGTCATGATCATGGCAATAAATGCAGTAATTAATTTCATCTTGGACTTCTCGTGCATCCATGCGCGGATCTGTTAATTTAAATCCATCGCGCAAACGTAAATGAGCCGAATCACTCATGAATCGATCGAGTTTTGTAGGTTCTTTCGTCAGATATTTTAATAAAGCATCGTATTCGATGCGTTCAGGAAGATTGAAACTCACCCAGTTTGAAATAATTGTCTTACCTTCTGGTGTCGTCGCAGCGCGGATACACCAGGCAGTTAATTTTTCAATTTCAGCTGAAAATGCGTTTGGATCAGCGATATATTGCGTGGCGAGCAATGCAACTGCTAACTCTTTGTCATCCGTTTTTAAAGGCGCTTTTTGTAATTCTTGCTCGAGCCACTGATTTAATTCTTGAAAAGAAGGTAATTCTCCTTTCTGGGCTAATTGTTTTTTAGCGCGTCTTAATACAAAAAATTTTTTAAATGCAGAGATGGGATTATGCGATAACGTTTTTGCTTGTAAGAGATTCGCTTCTTCTTCAATATTAAATAAAGTAATCAAAAAATTTTCTAGAATAGGTGCCAAGCCCAGCAATAATTCACTGATTTCAAGTGTTGAAAAGGGGCGTGTTTTGTTGCGATAAGCCAGTAATCCGGCGTGTAATGGCTGCGGTAAAATAGCTAAAAATTCCCGATCGAGACGATCAAGACCTTCTGCTTGAAATAACTCTTTAAAGGTAAAGCCAGTCAGGCAAAGTGGGGGAGTCGACATCATTAACTTAGTATAACGATTTGTATATCTGATTAAAACCGAAATTCGCGCTGTAATTCAGCGATAGATTGGGCGCCTGTTTGGGTGCCGGTAATGTCACTGCCCAGGGCATGACCAATAATCGATGCCCAGAAAAAGCCTTTCACTTGGTAAATTTCGTTTTTTTCGGTTTTTTCAACGACTAAAGCGTAATGTTCGTGGGCTTCAATGAGGGTCGCGATTAAATTGCTGACTTTCGCATGTTTTAAATTCTCTATTTCTATACATAAAGTTTTTTCATAAGGGGTCATCACCATTTTGACCGAGATTTCATTTCGTTTAATCCGTCTTTCTTGTATCAGTAGATAAGGTTTTTCACCATGGATATCTTCTGCGGTAATGATTCCCAAGATATGGTCATTTTCATCCATGACAAAGAGCAAATGTTCTTTACCTATTTTCTCAACTAAGAGTGTATCAGTAATATGATCGTCAGCTGAAATGGGGGATGCCTGTGTATGTTCTAAATTAATCATAATACTCAATGCGGGATCATCTGGATGAATCACATCAGGGGATTTCGGCGGATGAGCACATTGGCTTTTGGGTAAGAGAGCAACTGTTGGAATTTTATCGTAAGCTTTAAGCATATTTTTCTCCACGAACAATCTAAATTATACCATATATTTCTTGACAGATATTGCTGGCAACGCTTACTCTTCTTGCACGGATGATTTAAAACAGGAGTGAGTTATGAGATGTCAAAAACTTGCCATTTTTTCCGTGAGTTTGTTATTCAGTTCATTGGTACATGCAGATATCTTTTTTTACACCTTATCCAAAGATAATTGTCAAAACTTGCCTGGGACATGGAATGGCACTGGTTCGGTAAGCGCCTTAGGCGGTATAGTCCACTGCAAATATACCGGTGTGGCGTTAGTTACACCCTCTTCTGACCCTTATTCATTTTCTATGCATGTTGATTTAAATAAGGTTAGCGGTATTTGCCCACAAAAAGAATCTCTTAACTTATCAGGTAGATGTGATAATGGTGTCATTACCTTAAAAACAGATGCGGCTAATTTATCCGGAAATTTAAACGAAATCGGTACGGAAGCTAATTTGTCGGGTACGGTCACATTTAAAGTAACCGGAATCACTGTGACGGCAAATGTGGACGATATGGATCTTCACAAATCTTAACCAAATTAAGATGGGTTTTCCATGCAAATTGTTCAATGCCATAATAAATATTTTCTGGCAATGCTTGTTCTTTTAGTTATTCCTATTTCCGGATTAAGTATTGATATTTATGTGCCCTCATTACCGGCAGTCAGTCATTATTTTGGGGCGGATAAAGCGCTGGCGCAGTTAACGGTGACATCTTACATGATGGGCCTTAGCGTCATGCAAATATTTGGGGGCAGTATCTCTGACAGTTTTGGGCGCCGCAATCCCTTTCTGATCTCGATGTTTATTTATATTGCGGTGACTTTATGGATTCCCTTTGCGCATTCTATTCAAGAATTACTTTGGTTGCGGCTTTTTCAGGGAATGGCGGTTGCGGTGACGGTAGTTCCTATGCGTTCTGTTATTTCAGATTTATTTGAAGGCCGTGAATTTTATAAAATGACTAATTACATGACCATGGCATGGTCGATTGGGCCTATTGTTGCGCCTGCGATCGGTGGGTATTTACAATATTATTTTAATTGGCAAGCGAGTTTTTATTTTCTTTCGATCTACAGCGGCCTCATCTTTTTATTAATGCTGATTTTTTTACCTGAAACAAGCCAACATCGCCATTCTTTTCGGCTAGTACAGATTTTTTTACGTTATAAACAAATTTTGTTTCATAAAGAATATGCGGCTGGATTAATTATTAATGGCATGCTTTATTCTTTTATTGTGTTATTTAGCATTGTGGGGCCTTTTTTAATTCAGACCGTATTGCATTATTCGGCAATTGAATTTGGGCACATTGCGTTGCTGATGGGCTTGGCGTGGTTTTTGGGGATGATAACTAATCGTTTTTTTATCGATGTTCCATTGGCGAAAAAAACCAAACTCTGTTTTTGGATCGTATGGGCGATTATATTGCTTATGTTATGCCTTACTTACTTATTTCCCTTGAATATCTATAACATTGTTATCCCTATTTTTTTCTTGTTATGGGTAGGCAGCATTGTATTTCCTAGTTATTTTGCTCGTAATATGGCACTCTTTCCTCATATATCGGGCAGCGCAAATGCTTTATTTGGTGCATCCGTTTTTTTCATTGCGGGCATTAATTCTGCTTTTGGTACGCTTTTAAAATCAACCAGTGAAATCCCGCTGGCTATCGCTTATTTTGTTATCATTAATATCTGCTTAATCGTTTATTATCTGGATAATTCCAATAGATTAACACCTTGAATTTATTTCTTTTGCCCATATATTTCACAATAAATACTATTTATCACGGAGCCTTATGACAATGACTATCCATCCTCAACAAGAAACTTTACATTTTCAAACTGAAGTCAAACAATTATTACATTTGGTAGTCCATTCACTTTACAGCAATAAAGAAATTTTTTTACGTGAACTCATTTCAAATGCATCAGATGCGGCTGATAAACTTCGTTTCGAAGCATTATCTGATAGTGCATTATATGAAACAGATGCTGAACTTAAAGTATTTTTAAGTGTTGATGAAAAAGCGCGGACGATTACAGTGAGTGATAATGGTATTGGGATGAGCCGCGATGAAGTGATTGAAAATTTAGGAACAATTGCAAAATCAGGCACGCGTGATTTTCTCGCCCAATTAACGGGGGACCAAAAAAAAGATGCGCATTTAATTGGTCAATTTGGAGTAGGATTTTATTCGGCATTTATTATTGCAGATAAAGTCACGGTCACGACAAGGCGTGCAGGATTGACAAAAGAACACGGCGTTCGTTGGGAATCAGATGGGGCGGGTGATTACACGATTGCTAATACAGAAAAAACTACACGCGGTACTGATATTATTTTACATTTAAAAGAAGGGGAAGATGATTTTTTAAATAATTGGCGTTTGCGGACGATCATCACCAAATATTCAGATCATATTAATTTACCAATTTTTATGCATGCATTATCTGAAAAGAAAGAAGAAAATAAGCCCGAATGGGAAATGGTCAATCGCGCAACCGCGCTTTGGACATTACCTAAAAATTCAATTACTGATGAACAATACAAAGAACATTACAAGCATCTTGCTCATGATTTTGAAGATCCCATGCTTTGGGCGCACAACCAAGTGGAAGGCGGAAATTTAGATTATATTAGTTTGCTTTATATTCCATCGCATGCACCATTAGATCTTTGGCAGCGCGAGCGACAACACGGATTGAAGCTTTATGTGCAGCGTGTTTTTATTATGGATCAAGTCGAGCAATTCATCCCATTTTATTTGCGATTTGTGCGCGGTATTGTGGATACGAATGCGTTGCCATTAAATATTTCGCGAGAAATTTTACAAGATAATCCTGTCATTACTAAATTACGTGCAGCATTAGTGAAACGCATTTTAGATATGTTAGATAAATTAGCGAGTGATGATAAAGAAAAATATGCAAAATTCTTTAATCAATTTGGCAATGTTTTAAAAGAGGGGCCGGCTGAAGATTTTTCTAACCGTGAACGTATTGCTAAGTTATTGCGTTTTGCCTCAACTCATACCAATACGAAAGAACCGACTGTTTCTTTAGAAGATTACATGAAGCGCATGAAACCGTCTCAGCAAAAAATTTATTATATAACGGCTGAAAATTTTAATACGGCCAAATCCAGCCCGCATTTAGAAATCTTCCGTAAAAAATCGATTGAAGTGTTATTGCTGCATGATCGAGTCGATGAGTGGTTGATGAGCCATCTCACTGAATTTGAAGGTAAATCATTTCAATCCGTTGCCAAGGGGGATGTCAGTTTAAATGATATAACGAGTGAAGAAGGCAAAAAAGAACAGGAAAAGACTGCGAAAAAAGAAGAATTAAACTCTGAATTCGATGGTTTGATCAAGCACATGAAAGAAGTGTTGGGTGATCTCGTCAAAGAAGTACGTTTATCTAACCGTTTGACAGATTCCCCCGTTTGTTTGGTGACCGATGAGCATGACATGGGCAGCCAGTTGCAGCGTATCTTAAAAGCAGCAGGGCAAGAAATCCCGGAAAGTAAGCCAATTCTTGAATTAAATCCAGAACATACACTCATTTTGAAGCTTAAAAATGAAGCGGATAAAGAGCGGTTTGCCGAATGGGCCCATATTCTCTTTGATCAGGCCGTACTTTCAGAAGGAGGGCAGCTAAAAGACCCCGCTTTATTTGTGGGTAGAATGAATAGGTTACTGCTAGCTAGCGGTTCTTAAGTTATGGATTAATTTAAGATTGTTTTAAGTATTAGCGCTTACACTAATAGTTACGAGAGAGTGGTTAATTAATATTATAAGAGAAAATTTATGAATAATAGAAGCTATGTTCATACCCTATTACCTGGTGAATTAGAGCAATCTAAAAATGATCGCATACGGTCATTTGCGCCTCTTGACTTTCATCTTCTACCCCCAGGAAAGCATGATGCACCGCAAAATGATCTGGTTCGGAATGCGATTCAATTTGATTTTACTCCTGCTGACGACAAGAAAATAATGCAGAGTGACAAGATGATCTCTCGGGATGATGTGCTTAAGGACGATCATGGTCAAGCAGATGCACAGAGAGAACGTTTAGAAGAAAAATTCATTCAATTATCATCATCCAGAACATTAGAAAAATATCATCAAATATGTGTTGCTTATGGACAAGCGTGTCTGTCCATTACTACTAATGCATTTAATTGCTTACTTGGAGATGTAAATAATGCAGCAATGGATAAGATGGCGCTTAAAGGCAAAGACCTTAATCAGGCAGATTTGTTACTTGCGTCAAGAATTGATTTTAAAGGTAACATTTTAGTAGAACAGGATAAATTAATAGCAACGGATGATTATTTTTATATCGTCAAGGTTTTCGATGGCGGGCAACAAAAAATTATTGCGACAGTTAAAGATTCGCCTAGGGTTACCCTTCAATTGCGTGAAATGACGGGACAAGCCTACTGCGATTTGCTTTCTAAAGCAGAGAGAGCAATTGTTCAGAATAAACCCTTACCCTTGTTGCTAAAGGATTCTCTAAAAAATATTCAACAAGCGGTGCGTGAGCAAGTCGATAAAGAAAAAACTGTTTTTCTGTATCAAATAACAAGTATTGAAACGAATAGTTTATTTATGAAAGATGTTATTATGAATGGTGTTTTACCAAACATTCATTCGCCAAAATATAGAGACGAGATTGTATTAGGTCCATTACCAAATGACGAGCTTCAAAAATTAAACCTTAATGAAGGTGATAGAAGAGCGCTCATGGACGCTTATGATAATCATCAAGCTGCGCTTGACTATGAAGTTAACAAAGCTAAAGAAGATCTTAAAGCTAAAAAAGCAGTCGATGAAAAAATTCAAATTTATTCTTCTTGCGTACAAGAATGCTTAAGAGAAATTGAAGAAATTATAATGGCAGAAGAAAATAAAGATCTATATCGTGTTGCAGTAGATAGCTATAATCGTGATCATGGCGGTCAAGAACAGGATTTTAACATTGAACGTATTTTGGAGCGCAATGCTGATTCAAAAGAGTACATCTTAAATGTTTTTAAGGAAGTAAGCGATTCTCAGAAATTACATACAAAAATCGAACGATACAGAGAATTAAAAGCATTATTAGTTATTCTTGAATCAGAAGAAAGTGCTCAGGAAAAAATAGGGAATTTTGCGCTAAGATTTAAAGCCATTCCAGACAAGCATAAAAATGAAGTTGCAAGACTCCTTCAGAAAGAAATGGAACTGTCTCGCTGGTTGGAAACAGTAGAACGCTACTGTGATGGATATATAAAGCGTTGTGCTCAAATAATAGGTATAAATAATATAGATGATCCAAAAGAAAGAAGAGACAAAGCACTAGAAGTGCAGCACGACTTCGACCCAAAAAAAGAAGAAAGCGTCAATCAATTGCATGTAATGCAACAACTCGAGTCAATGTGGTCACTCAGGCTTTCTCTTAGGAAATCGAATAGAACAAGTACGGAAAAAGCGACAGATTTTTGGGAAAAATTTAATAAAAACAAATCTATTTTTGAAAAATCTCGTGATAGCCGTCTAAAATTTTTATTTAACCTTATTAAAGATACTGTTAAAACTATGCTTAGTAAGGGGGTTACGGCAGCGAAGAATTTCTGGAAAGAAAAGCAGCGCGCAAGAAAAGAAGATCCTCTAGCTAAACTAGAATCTATTGCGGAACCACCCCGCAAAAAACAAAGACTAAATTAATTTCTATTGACAACATATGCCGGCTTGGTATCTTTGCCGGCATATGTTTTTATTTCAAAGATACAAAATATATTTTATTAAAAATAAATATGAGGAATTTTTATATGTTTGCACGATTTTTTAATAATCCTAGAACTCAAAGTTATATTGCAAGTTTTGCGGCTGGTTATGCATATGGTCAAGCGGATGGGCTCATGCAATTTACTCTTAATCACCGTGCTGCGGGTCTTTCTTGTCGCGCTTTTTTAATGCTCTTAAGTCTCAACTTCGATCCTGATCATTCTGTCAAATCTGCTGTCTGTTTTGTTTTAGGAAGTTATTTTGGATACATGAGTACTATGAATGCCGCCCCCTCTCAACATCCACAAAGCGGCTTTACGAAGATAAGAAGATAGCATTTGGTACCCCATCTACTTATAATACGGAACCAGTACATTCTTGGAGAAGAATATGCTAATTGGTGTCCCAAAAGAAATAAAAAATCATGAATACCGCGTAGGCCTTGTGCCAAGCAGTGTGCGGGAATTGGTGGCTAATGGCCATCAAGTGATGGTTGAACGGGGGGCAGGTGCTGGCATTGGTATTGATGATTCAGCATTTGAATCAGTGGGCGCAACACTCGTTGATACGCCAGCTGAAATTTTCCAAGTAGTCGACATGATCATCAAAGTCAAAGAGCCGCAGCCTGAAGAATGTAAAATGCTTCGCAAAGGCCAAGTTCTGTTTACCTATTTGCATTTAGCGCCTGATCCTGCTCAAGCGCAATTGCTGCAAGAATCAGGTTGTGTTGCACTTGCTTATGAAACAGTTACTAATAAAAATGGCGGTTTGCCTTTATTGGCGCCCATGAGTGAAGTCGCTGGCCGTATGGCTATTCAAGCGGGCGCTACTAGTCTTGAAGTGAGTCATGGTGGGAGTGGTGTGTTATTAGGTGGTGTGCCGGGTGTTGCGCCTGCAAAAGTAGTTGTTTTAGGCGGTGGAGTCGTTGGCACCAATGCTGTGCGCATGGCGATGGGAATGGGTGCGCATGTTGTTGTTATTGACAGGAATATCGATCGTTTATATCAATTAGATCTCCAATTTGGTTCAAAAATTAATACGATTTATTCAACGACAGATGCTATTGAGCGGTATGTATGCAGTGCTGATCTTGTTGTGGGCGCGGTGTTGGTGCCTGGCGGTTCAGCGCCTAAGTTAGTTAAAAAAGATATGTTGGGGCGTATGCGTCCTGGATCAGTTATGGTCGATGTATCCATTGATCAAGGCGGATGTTTTGAAACTAGTCGTGCAACGACTCATCAAGATCCCACTTATATTGTCGATGGTGTGGTGCATTATTGTGTTTCGAATATGCCGGGCGCAGTTCCTCGTACTTCTACCTTTGCATTAAATAATGCAACGCTACCGTTTATTTTATCGCTTGCAAATTACGGGTACAAACAAGCATTACGCCAAGACCCGCATTTGTTAAATGGATTAAATGTTTATAAAGGTGCTTTAACGCACAAGGCAGTCGCGAGTGCATTGCAGCAAGAATACTCACCGGCTGAAGTGGTGATTGAGAAATAAGGTTGTATTATGCTTAAATGCTTTACTACAAATACTCAAAAAGCAATTCCAATTAAAGTCATAACACCCATTGATTTTCCTGCCTGGCTAAAAAAACAAAATGCCATGACAAAAAATTGGCTGACTTCTTCTGGTTTTCAATTAACAGCAGGCAAATTTTCTTTATTACCCGATGCAGCTGGCAATATTACACAAGTTTTATTTGGCACGGATGATATCAAAAATTTTTGGAGCATCGGCAATTTACCGGTGATTTTACCTGAAGGAAAATATATTTTTGATATTCCCGAAGAATATTATGCACATTATGGCATTGCTTTTGGATTGGGTGCGTATCAATTTACGCGTTATAAAAAACCACTGAAGGGAAGCGCAGAACTTGTATTGCTGAAGAATGATGATTTCTCTTTTATTGAAAATACAGTGGAGTCGATTTATTGGGTACGTGATTTGATTAATACACCAACTGACGATATGGGTCCGACAGAATTTGCGTCAGCAGCAGTTTCATTTGCTAAGCAATATGGTGCGAGTATAAAACAAATTGTGGGCGATGATTTGTTAAAAAAGAATTTTCCGTGTATTCATACCGTCGGGCGTGCAAGTGATGATGAACCAAGATTATTAGATTTACGCTGGGGAAATCCAAAACATCCTAAAGTGACTTTAGTCGGTAAAGGAGTTTGTTTTGATACCGGCGGTCTTGATATTAAACCTTCTTCTTCTATGCTGCTCATGAAAAAAGATATGGCGGGTGCTGCCCATGTGCTTGGACTTGCACGCATGGTGATAGAGGCAACATTACCTATTTCTTTACGTGTGCTGATTCCTGTCGTTGAAAATGCAATATCAGGAAATGCATTTCGTCCGGGTGATATTATTACGAGTCGTAAAGGGATTACCATCGAAATTGGTAATACGGATGCAGAGGGACGTTTAGTGTTAGCAGATGCGTTGACAGAAGCGGTCAGTGAGAAACCTGATTTAGTCATTGATATCTCAACTTTAACGGGAGCTGCGCGCGTTGCGGTAGGCACTGATATATCTCTGATGTTTTCCAATCAAGATGATTTAGCTTTAAATGTCATTCGACATGGCGATCAACAACAAGATCCGATTTGTCGTTTACCCTTGTTTGCAGGCTACCGTGAAGCGCTGAATAGTTCGATTGCAGATATTAATAATGCTGCAATGGATTCTTACGCGGGCGCCATTACGGCGGCACTTTTTTTGAAAGAATTTGTTCCTAATGATATTCCCTGGCTGCATTTTGATATTATGGCGTGGAATTTAAAGTCAAAACCGGGGCACCCGCAGGGTGGAGAGGCAATGGGATTACGTGCTTTGTTTAGTTATTTGCGGGAACGTTATTCGCGACAGAATGGCTGCTAACTATTTAAATCCAATGAAGAGCGTGTGCAACAATACCGAGAGTACTGGCAAATCCAGCAATCATCCAAAAAAATAAATTCCATAAGCGATCATTCATCTTATCGAATCGAGAATCCATTTTTTCATTCATTGATTTCATTTCTTGTCGCGTACTTTCAGTCAAAGTTTTAATATCTTGTTTAATTTCTATTAAACTTGTATCAATATGGCTGATAGTCGTTTCTAATACAGCTATTCGCTCATCGTTCGAACTCATAAACGCCTCTTGCTTTTTGTGCATTTTATTCTTCCTTCTTGATTATATAGTGGTTACTAAAAAAATACGACATTTGCCGTATCATTATGTTTTATAACTTGTTTGATTAAATGAAATTTCAGGAGGGGTTATCAGAAGTGAGGGGGTTTAATCCCAATTAAGAATAATTTTTCCGCTTTGTCCAGAAAGCATAGTATCAAATGCTTTTTGATAATCTGTAAAATGAAATTCATGTGTGATGACAGAGGATATATCAAGACCACTTTGCAGCATGCTAATCATTTTATACCATGTTTCAAACATTTCCCGGCCATAAATTCCTTTTATCTGCAGTCCCTTCATGATGATATGATTCCAATCAATTTGAGTTTCACGCGGTAAAAAACCCAGTAATGCTATTCTCCCCCCATGATTCATATGCGCTAACATTCCGCTGAATGCGGTTGCATTCCCCGACATTTCAAGGCCCACGTCAAATCCTTCGCGCATTTTTAATATATCCATGGCTTCTTTCAAGGAAGTGTGTTCAGTATCAATGGCAAGTGATGCGCCCATTTTTTTGGCTAAGGCTAAACGATAAGGATTGATATCGGTGATGACAATGTGACGCGCACCTACATGTCGCGCAATCTTGATAGCCATGATGCCAACCGGGCCTGCGCCTGTAATCAATACATCTTCGCCCACTAAACTAAATGCAAGTGCGGTATGAACGGCGTTACCTAAGGGATCTAAAATGGAAGCTTTTGTATCAGAAATATCGGGTGGAAGAGGGTAAACATTGACAGCGGGCAACGAAAGATATTCAGCAAAAGAACCTTCGCGCGTGACGCCGACGCTTTCATTTCTACGACAAATATGCCTGCGGCCAGCACGGCAATTGCGGCAGACACCACAAGCAATATGTCCTTCGCCAGATACTCGATCGCCTATTTTAAAGCCTTTGACATCTTGACCGATTTCAACAATTTCTCCCGCAAATTCATGGCCGATAGTGAGCGGAAGTGAAATAGTTCGTTTTGCCCATTCATCCCACTGATAAATATGCAGATCAGTACCGCAGATCGCTGTTTTTTTTATTTTAATTAAAACATCATTATGTCCAATTTTAGGCTTTGGAATATCCAGTAATTGAATGCCGACTTCCGATGTTGTTTTTGTTAATCCTTTCATATCACTCCTAATTGTTTGCCTACTTTGGCAAATGCATGAATTGCTTTATCTAAATCAGACATGGTATGTGCAGCTGACAATTGTGTGCGAATGCGCGCTTGTCCATGCGGCACAACAGGGTAAGAAAAACCTATCACATAGACACCTTCTTTTAATAATTCATCTGCCATGGTTTTTGCTAATTTGGCATCGCCTAACATGACAGGAACAATAGGGTGCTCACCTGGAACTAATTTAAACCTAAGTTTTTCCATGTTTTTTCGGAAATAAGCGGTATTGTCGTGCAAGCGTTTAATGAGATCATGATTTAATTCTAAAAGATCGAGCACTTTGATCGAAGTTGCTGCAACGACGGGTGCAAGCGTATTAGAAAATAAATAAGGTCTTGATCGTTGACGTAACCATTCAACAATTTCTTTTTTACCACTGGTGTAACCGCCTGAGGCACCGCCTAATGCTTTGCCGAGCGTGCCAGTGATAATATCGATCCGGTCCATCACGTTGTGATATTCATGGGTACCGCGGCCATTTTTTCCCATAAAACCGACAGCATGCGAATCATCGACCATGACGAGTGCGTCATATTTTTCTGCAAGATCGCAAATCGCTGGTAAATTGGCAATAATGCCATCCATGGAAAAAACGCCGTCAGTTGCGACCATGCGGTAACGGCATTCTTTGGTTTCTTGTAATTTTTTTTCCAGATCTTGCATGTCGTTATTGTTATAACGAAAGCGCTTGGCTTTGCAAAGGCGTATGCCATCAATAATGCTCGCGTGATTTAAAGCATCGCTGATAATCGCATCGTCGGGTTGAAGTAATGTTTCAAACAAACCGCCGTTTGCATCAAAGCAAGAAGAATATAATATGGTATCTTCCATTTTTAAAAAATCACTTAAGCGGTCTTCTAACGTTTTATGGACAGACTGGGTGCCGCAAATAAAACGCACGGATGACATTCCAAAACCGTAACGTTCGAGTGCTTCTTTGCCGGCGGCAATTAATTCAGGATGATTGGCAAGTCCTAAGTAATTATTCGCACAAAAATTTAAAACTTTTTCACCATCAGTCGTAATGAGTGCTTGTTGTTGTGAGGTGATGACGCGTTCATTTTTATATAAACCGGTTTGTTTGAGCTGATCAATTTCATGAGCCAAATGATCAAGAAAAGTCTGAGTCATATAGGGTTATCTTCCTTTGCTGCGATGCATTTTTTCAGTAGGGCCAGGAATAATTTTAATGCTTTTTTCGCAATGAAGGGCAAACAATCTTAAATCATAGCTGGCTTTATCTTTTAGGATAGCGGGAATTTTCAATGCCACAAAGAATACGCATGCCCATGCTCGCAAATAATCATGATGAGGGATGTTGATTTTTGTAATTTTATTAAAAATAGGGCGCAAGGCCTTATGGCGTGGGAGTAGTGGTTGCAACGCTTTAAGAAGTTCTTTTTTCAATAAAAGAGACATAAGTCTACCTTCTATTTTTATTTTATCTGTTACCATCCATGGCAGACAATTCTTTTTTTAAGAATACTGTACACGTTTCTCTTAATCAATATAATAGCAAAAAATCCTTTGAAAAATATTAAGAGGTGAGTCTTGAGCTCTATCATTTCCCCGCGTTTACGCTGGGCCTGCCGGCGCGGCATGCTGGAACTAGATGTTTTATTAGGCAATTTCTTAGAAGAAGCCTATAGTCATTTATCTCCTGCCGATCAAGCTGTGTTTGTTAAATTACTAGACTCTGAAGATCAAGAACTCTTTATGTGGTTGACCGGTAAAGAAATAGCGCCCAATCCTACATTTGCCATTATGATAGAGAAGATCCGCCATCATGCAAAAATTCGAAAGCAAAATTCATCTTTCTAAGCAATATTTATTACTCTATCTTACAGTAGTGCTTGGCAGTGTAATGATTATTATTTATTTGCCATTGAATGGATGGCTAAAGTGTTTTTTAATGAGTATGACCATGGGCTATGGCGTTTTTATTTTTTGGAAGCATCATGAGTGGCAAGCCATTTTACATACCGAGGAAGGGTGGGCCATACGTCATAAAAATGAGATATGGCCGATTGAAGTAAGGGGAGAAAGTACGGTTACTTTTTGGGTATCTGTAATTTGTTTTACCATCCCAGAAAAAAACCTGAAGCGGTCTTGTGTTATTTTTAATGATGCTCTAGAAAAAGACCATTATCGGCAATTGCTGGTGAGATTGCGGAATTTTTGTTAATATTCCCGGCCTTATTGTTTTTTGGAACACGCATGCAGCTTATTCGTAACTTTTCTATTATTGCCCATATTGACCATGGTAAATCTACCTTGGCTGACCGTTTGATTCAATTATGTGGTGGCTTAAGTGAGCGCGAAATGTCTGAGCAAGTCTTAGACTCTATGGATCTTGAGCGTGAGCGCGGCATTACGATTAAAGCGCACAGCGTGACTTTGCATTACCGGGCCAAAGATGGGGAAACTTATCAGCTTAATTTTATCGATACGCCTGGCCATGTGGATTTTTCTTATGAAGTCTCTCGGTCTTTAGCGGCATGTGAGGGCGCATTATTGGTAGTCGATGCGGGTCAAGGGGTCGAAGCACAAACCTTAGCGGTCTGTTATACGGCCATTGAGCAAGGTCTTCATGTACTGCCAGTGCTGAATAAAATTGATTTGCCGCAAGCGGATCCTGACCGTGTGATCCATGAAATTGAAGAAATCATCGGGATTCCAGCGCAAGATGCAGTTCGCGTTAGCGCTAAAATGGGCATTGGCATTGAAGAATTATTGGAACGATTAATTGCGGACATTCCACCGCCTGAGGGTGACCCCCATGCTCCTTTGCAAGCGCTTATTATTGATTCTTGGTTTGATAGTTATTTAGGGGTCGTATCGCTCGTGCGTGTTAAAAATGGCACACTTAAATTAGGTGAAAAAATGCGAACGATGTCAACAGGCAAATCTCATGAAGTGAATGGTATCGGAGTTTTTACCCCTAAACGGGTTGCAACCAACGTGTTAAGCGCAGGCGAAGTCGGTTATGTGGTGGCTGGGATTAAAGATATTAATGCAGCACCCGTCGGGGATACTTTAACGCACGCGAATAAACCAGCATCAAGCATGTTGCCTGGGTTTAAAAAAATTAAACCGCAAGTCTATGCAGGATTATTCCCTGTACATTCAGATGATTTTCCTGCATTCCGCGATGCATTAGGTAAACTTTGTTTAAATGATGCAGCTTTATTTTATGAACCGGAATCTTCCGAAGCATTAGGTTTTGGTTTTCGCTGCGGATTTTTAGGCATGCTGCACATGGAAATTGTGCAAGAACGTCTTGAGCGCGAATATAATTTGGACTTGATTACTACTGCGCCGACTGTCGTCTATGAAGTGGTGAATACGCAAGGCGAAACACTGCATATTGATAATCCCGCTAAATTACCGCCATTAAATTATATTGAAGAAATTCGCGAACCGATTGCCAAAGTCAATATTTTAGTTCCGCAAATTTATTTAGGCAGTGTCATCACGCTGTGTGTGGAGCGGCGCGGCTTGCAAAAAAATTTATTGTATTTAGGGAACCAAGTATCGCTCACTTATGAAATTCCGTTGGCTGAAATTGTATTAGATTTTTTTGACCGCTTAAAATCCGTCAGCCGCGGTTATGCGTCACTTGATTATAGCTTTTCTTATTTTCAAACGGCAGATCTTGTCAAATTAGATTTATTAATTAACGGCGATAAAGTCGATGCACTTGCTTTAATTATTCATCGGGAACAAGCACAATATAAGGGCCGGCAGTTAACTGAAAAAATGCAAGAGTTGATTCCGCGGCAGATGTTTGATGTTGCAATCCAAGCAGCCATTGGCGCGCATGTGATTGCTCGCACTACAGTCAAAGCATTACGTAAAAATGTATTGGCTAAATGTTATGGCGGTGATGTTTCGCGCAAACGTAAATTGTTAGAGAAGCAAAAAGAAGGAAAAAAACGGATGAAACAAGTCGGAAATGTTGAAATTCCTCAAGAAGCATTTTTGGCTATATTAAAGGTAGATAAAAAATGAATTTTAATTTTGAATTGATTCTCTTTTATGCGCTGCTCGTCTGCGGTGTAATTGCTCTATTTGATATTCTTTTTTTAGCAAAAAAACGCGGGGTTAAAAAGCAGCCGATTGTCATTGAATATGCGCGCTCTTTTTTTCCTATTTTACTGATTGTTTTTTTATTGCGATCTTTTTTATATGAACCTTTTCGTATTCCAAGCGGCTCGCTCGAGCCTACTTTATTGATCGGCGATTTTATTTTGGTGAATAAATTTGATTATGGCATCCGTTTGCCGGTGATACATAAAAAAATCTATCCCGTAGGTGATTTAAAGCATGGAGACATTATTGTATTCCGTTTTCCTCCTAAACCATCGATTGATTATATTAAAAGAGTTGTTGGGCTACCGGGCGACCGCATTAGCTATGTTAATAAAGTGTTGTATGTGAATGGCAAAGAAGCGCCGCAAATCTTTCAAAAAAATACGACAGATCAAAGTGAAGATGGATCTACTTGGAATGTGGTGCAAAAACAAGAAAATTTATTGGGCGTGCAGCATAGCATTTATCAAATTCCGGATAGACTCGGTGATGACTTTAAAGATCTTGTTGTACCTCCCGGCATGTATTTTGCGATGGGTGATAATCGAGATGACAGCGCAGACAGCCGCTACTGGGGGTTTGTACCGGATGCAAACATCATCGGTAAAGCGAGTGTCATTTGGATGAGTTGGGATAGTAATGCTGATTTTTTACATAAAATACGATGGAATAGAATAGGGTCTCTGATTCATTAGTGGAAAAAGTATGAGTGAAGAATTGTCCAGAAAATTAGGTTATCATTTTAATGATGCGCAATTATTAACGATGGCGTTGACCCATCGGAGTATGAATGAAAACAATAACGAGCGGTTAGAATTTTTAGGTGATTCAATTGTTAATTTTGTAATTGCGGAAGCATTATACCAGCAATTTCCTCATGCCCAAGAAGGTCATTTAAGCCGTTTTCGCGCGACCTTAATTAATCGTGAAACATTGGGCGCATTAGGCCGTCAATTTGAATTGGGTAATTATTTACATCTTGGAATGGGTGAATTAAAAAGCGGCGGAGCAGAACGCAGCTCTATTTTGTCATGTGCAATGGAAGCGATTATAGGCGCAATTTATTTAGACGGTGGTTTTAGTGCGGTGCGGGAGGCACTTTTACGCTGGTACCAGCCTTTGCTTGCATCACTTGATTATACGACTAACCATAAAGATCCGAAGACGCAATTACAAGAATATTTACAAAGGCATCACTTACCGTTGCCTCTTTATACCGTAGAAATGGTTGAAGGCGAGGCGCATCAACAAATATTTGTAGTTAGCTGCACTGTTCGGGATAAAAAAATAACGGGCAAAGGTACAAGTCGAAGGCGTGCAGAACAAGAGGCTGCTGAACATATGTTAGAGATCATTAAAAAGTGAGTACTATGACTAAATGTGGTTATGTTGCGATTATTGGACGTCCTAATGTAGGGAAATCTACCCTGTTAAATACCTTGATCGGTCAAAAAATTAGTATTATTTCTTCAAAGCCACAAACGACACGCCAACAAATTTTAGGCATTCAAACGATTCAATCGGTGCAGATTATTTATATCGATACACCCGGATTGCATCATGCAGGAAAACGCGCGATCAATCGTTATATGAATCGGTTGGCGAGCGCAGTCATTCCAGATGCTAACGCCGTTCTTTTTATGATTGAAGCAACTCGTTTTCACGAAGAAGATGAAAGAATATTGCAGCAAATCAGCAATTATTCTGTGCCGGTGATATTGGTGATTAATAAAATAGATAAACTCAAAGATAAAAAATTGATTTTACCCTTGATTGAACAATATAAAGAAAAATTTAATTTTTTACATATCGTCCCTATTTCAGCAGAGCGTGCAGAAAATATTGATTCTTTGCAAAAAACATTAATTTCTTTAATGCCAGAGGGCCCTTATTTATTTCCAGAAGAACAAATTACGGATAAAGATTTATCGTTTCAAGCAGCAGAAATTATTCGTGAAAAATTAATTCGTTTAACGGGGCAGGAATTACCTTACAGTACGACAGTCGTTGTTGAATCGATCAAAGAACAAAACAATTTATTGAATATTAATGCGGTAATTTGGGTCGAGCGTGAAGGGCAAAAACCGATTGTAATTGGTAAAGCAGGTGAACGGTTAAAAAAAATTGGGACAGCTGCGCGAAAAGAAATAGTAAAATTGATCGGTAAAAAAATATTTTTACGGTTATGGGTAAAAGTAAAAAGTGATTGGACAGATGATGAGCGTGCGCTGGGTAGTTTGGGTTTGAAATAAGCGGCTTACCGTCCCTACGTACCGCGCTTTATGCGC